>Ga0315322_10003193_pt1 | contig 12687 bp, 9 predicted proteins | sample M110021515metaG_FD_203461 | JGI IMG/M metagenome (GOLD analysis project Ga0315322, IMG submission 203461) | Ammonia-oxidizing marine archaeal communities from Monterey Bay, California, United States - M1 100m 21515 | ecosystem: Environmental > Aquatic > Marine > Intertidal zone | place: USA... | reverse complement strand
CGGCGTGAGCGCGTCGAGGTCGGCGATCCAGCGCGTGCGGGTGGCTTCGTCGGGAGCTTGATCTTGGAGGATGGCTCGGAGGCGCTGCTGGGGACCACTCTGGGTGATGGGTTCGACTGCAATGTCGGGCATGAGCACGTTGTTCCTGTCGATGGTGCGGCCATCGGACAGGCGGTACTTCGCGGTGGTGAGTCGAAGTGCGCCACCGTCCTCGAACTCTACGATGGACTGCACTGAGCCCTTCCCGTAGGACGGGCTCCCCACCAGCTTGGCGCGTTGGCGGGCTTGAAGGGCGCCCGCAAGCACCTCTGCTGCACTCGCTGAATTGCCGTCGATGAGCACAACCAGGGGGAGAGTGAGCTCGTCGCCGTCGTTGGAGGCCGTCACATCGCCATCGATCTTCCCGCCGCGGGCGACGGTCTCGACCACGAGCCCTTCGGTGACAAAGCGGTCGGCGATGCCTCCGGCTTCGGAGAGCAGTCCACCGGGGTTGCCCCGCAGATCGATGATGAGGCCTTTGGTGCTGTCGGCCATTCGATTGGCCTGCTGTTTGAAGCGGTCGGTGGTGCCGCGGGTGAAGCGCCCGATGCGGATGTAATAGAGGTCTGGACCGAGGGGCGCGCCATCGACCCGGATGTCGTCGAAGCGGTCTCGGACCACAGTGACCTCTTGTCGGTCGTCTTGGTGGATCAATGTGAGCACAACGGGCGTGCCCAGCTCGCCTTGGAGCTGCAAGCGGGCGTCTGCGGCGGAGGCCACGACCTGTCCGTCCACGCTCTTGAGCACCGTGCCCACCCGCAGCCCACCGAGGTCCCCCGGCCCTTCCGGCACAACTCGGCTCACCCGCACTCCTGTGGGTCCATCTTCGAGCTCGAAGCCCACTCCGCTGCCGTCGCTGTCCGCCTCGTCGCTGAGCGCGCGCCACTTCCTGGGGGGGTGGTAGACCGACCAGGGGTCGAGCCCATCAGTCATTCCGGAGATGGCCCGATGGGCGAGAATCTCCGGTTCAACCGGCTCCACGTACCGACGCTCGATGGTCGTGAGGGCGCGCGCCAGTGTGTCTAGGCCGGCGTACTCCGACCACACACCGCCCTTGGCATCGCGCACTACTCCCACACCACACATCAATCCAGCGGCGAAGGTGAGTCCCACGACCGCAAACGCTCGCACTGCTCGTGCACCCGATGCAGAGGTCATCGCTGGAGCCAAGCGAGGGGGTCCTGGGGCGATCGGTTGTAGCGAATTTCGAAGCTCAGTCGGTAGCCCTCTGCGGCTGTGAGCCCGGTGTTGCCCACGACGCCCACCACCTCGCCCGCGTTCACCACATCGCCGACCTCCACGCGCATTCCACTGAGGTGGGCGTAGATGGTGGTGTAGGAGCCGTGCTGGATGGCGACGGTCTGGCCAAGGTCGGGGAGCGGGCCGGCGACGCGCACCACGCCTCGGTAGACGCCACGAACGGGCTCGCCGAATTCAGCGGCGATGTCGATGCCGCGGTTGTTGTCTCGCAGACCGGTCGCGGGGTCGAGGCTAGGACCAAAGCGGCGCACGAGGCGGCCTCTTACTGGCCAAGGAATGCGACCGTAGGCGTGGCGGAACGAGCTGGCCTGACTGGGAGCGGTCGGGACGGCTGGGCCGGACAGCCCCATGCCCCCTGCCCATGCATCGGTGGGGACGGCCGGCACCATGCGGGCGTCGAGGGTCCGGTCGAAGCGGTCCCTTGCCAGCTCGCGCTCGCCCATTGCCTGCATCGCCATGCCTCGACGCTCGCGGACCTTCTTCAGGAAGTCCATTCGGGCGGCTCTCTGGTCGCGCAGCTCGGTCTCTTTCAGCTCCAGAGTGGCGCGCAGCTTCGACAGTCGGGCCATGTCGGCGTCGAGGGCATCGAGGGCCGCCTTCCGCTTGTCGCGCAGGGTCTGGAACTCGTAGAGTCGCCCAGCGTCGGCTTCGACGAGCTGGACGAGGTAATGCCCGCGTCGTCGAAGCTCCGCGGGGTCGTCCGCACCAAACACCAGCTGTGCTGGACCCCGCCGATGCAGGCGATAAAGCGCGCGAAGCTGGTCGCGAACGCCGTTCTCCAGCGCACCGAGTCGAGTCTCGGCTTGGTCGACTGCCATCATGTGGGTGGCACGCTGGGTGTCCAGCTCCTCGACCTGCTCCCGAAGCTCAAGGGTGCTCCGAAGTACGCTCTCAAGCTCGGCGTCGATCATCGCCAGCTGTTCGAGAATGCCCTGTTCTTCGGTGCGCGCTTCGACGAGGATGGCGCGGGGGTCGTACTGGGTGTCGGGAGACTGAGCCGAGGCGGACACGGCAATGCTGGCTGCAGCCAAGAGGGAAACGCAGCCCTTTCCGAAGGTGGCCCACCTCATGGCGCGGTAGCGATGAAGCGGGTGACTGCGACGGAGGCGGCGCCGATGCCCAGGACCATCCCGCAGAGCATCAGCGCGAGCACCCAGGACAGCGGCAGGAAGCCGAACTCAGGAATCAATCCCAGCTGCAGAGCGGCCTCGAGTCTACCTGCCAGCCCGGTGTGAATGCCCCAGAGGCACACAATGGCGATGAGGCTGCCGAGGAGGCCGTGGGCGAATCCTTCGACGATGAACGGCGCTACGATGTAGCCGGTGGTGGCCCCGACCAGCTTTTGGATCTCAAGCTCGTCGCGACGGTTGTAGATAGCGAGGTGCACAGTGTTTGCGACGAGGAACAGGGCCGCGACCAGCACCAGCAGCCCCATCGCTGCTCCGATCCCCTTGACGACGGACAGCAGGGCCTCGAACCGCTCCAACCACTCTCGGCCATAGTCGACCTCGGCGAATTCTTCGGGACGAAGCCAAGGAGCGAGTCCGGTCATCTGGCTGTTGAGGTCACCGGACTCCCGAAGTGTGATCTCGAGTGATGCGGGAAGCACGCCCGGACCGAGGTCCTCCAGTACATCGTCGAGGCCGTCCACTCGGCTACGCAGCCACACTCGGGCGTCTTCTTCGGTGACGTACTTCACGCGGACCACGTTGGGGTCGCGGGCGATGCTGTCCCGAAGGGCCTCGCGGTCGGCTTCGGGGACCTCCGGCTGGAAGTACGCGCTCACGTGGACATCCCGGGACCATGAAGTGACCGCGATGTTGATGTTGTGTTGGACGGTCAGGTACATGCCCATGAGCACGAGGGCGGAGGCGATGACCGCTGTGGACACTGAGTTGAGGTAGAGGTTCTCCCAGAGCGACCGAAGTGCCCGGCGGAAGATGTGTGGGGCGACACTCATGCGGGGCCCCCGGACTCGATGCGTCCGGCTCGAAATCTCAGCACTCGGTAGGGGAAGCGCTGCATGAGGCCGGTGTCGTGGGTGGCGACCAGTACAGTGGTACCGCGGAGGTTGATGGCCTGGAGAATCTCCATCACCTCAATCGCCATCGCCCCATCAAGGTTTCCGGTGGGCTCGTCAGCGAGGAGCACCGAGGGGTCATTGACGATGGCGCGGGCGACCGCCACACGCTGCTGTTCGCCGCCGGACAGGCGGTCAGGGCGGTCTGAGCCGCGGCCGCGAAGCCCGACGATGTTGAGGACCGCTTCGACCTGTCGACGGATGCGGTCGCGGGGAGTTCCGAGCACTTCCAGGGCCAGCCCGACGTTTTCGGCGACGGAGCGGGTCTCGATGAGCTTGAAGTCCTGAAACACGATGCCCATGTTGCGACGCAGCCTGGGGAGGTCCCGCTTGGGCAGCTTGGCGACATCGGTGCCGTTGATGAGTAGCTTGCCGCTGGAAGGACGCTCGGCGCCGTAGAGCAGCTTGAGCATCGTGGTCTTGCCCGCCCCGCTCGGCCCCGTGATGTAGCAGAACTCTCCCTTGGAAACGTGGAAGTTGATGTCCTGGAGGGCTTGAACATCTTTGTAGGTCTTTGAGACGCGGTAGAGGCGGATCATCACCGGGTCCTGGGGAGGGCCGTGGTTGGCCGTTCCATGGGGGGAGGCCGCATGCGCGCTCGCCGGGAGCGGCTCGAAAGGGGGCGGCGGTCCGGATGGACTGACAGCACCGGACCTGTCCGCCTCAGGCTAACACTCCCCAGAATCTGCGGCTTCGCGCCGTGCCCCCTCCCGCTCCGGAGATGCCCGTGTCGGAGGCTCCCCAGTCCAGTGTCGTCGCCATCTATGGCGGCAGCTTCAATCCCCCGCACGTCGGTCACGCGATGGTCGCTCGGTGGCTCACGTGGACGAAACAGGCGGATGCGGTCTGGCTGGTGCCGGTCTACCGCCATGCCTTCGAAGGCCGCCACGACAAGACCCTGGCGCCATTCGACGAGCGCGTCTCCTGGTGTCGGGCGTTCGCTGACGACCTCGGACCCGGCGTGGAGGTCTGCACAGTCGAGGCTGATCTGCCGGTGCCGTCGTTCACCATCGACACTCTGCGCCATCTAAGCGGTTGTCATCCCGAGCTCCGCTTCCGCTTGGTGGTGGGAGCCGATGCCCTGCCTCACCTGCCAGCCTGGCGAAACTGGGATGCCATCGAGCGCGAGTTTTCCCCGCTCATGGTCGGCCGCCAAGGACATCCCGTGCCGGGCTCAGATGGGGTGGACTTCCCCAATGTGAGCAGCACCGATGTGCGTGCACGGCTGAAGGATGGACGGGCGATATCGCACCTGTTGACCGCGGGAGTGCGCACTCTGGTCGAGGCCTACAGCTCCGAACCGAAGTCGAGCAGGGGCAGAAAGGCATCGGACGAGAGGTGAGGGGACCGCTCAGTTGGGCTCGGGCGGAAGGTAGATGGCGGCGCCCGTAGCACCCTCGTTGTTGCGATTTTGGCCACCGGCGACGACGGCGATTCCGCGGGTGGGCTCGGTGATGATGGCGGGCATTACAGCGCCCTCGGGAAGCGCACCATCCGCGTCGCCTGCGCTGCAGGTGGTCAGCTCGACGAAGTCACCGAGGTCGGGATTGAAGACCTCCGCGCAGGCGATGGCGGCCTCGCCGCTCCACCAGTGAGTGTCGATGGTGGTTGCACCCCCGACGACAACGACCCGACCGTCGGGCAGACGGGTCATGCTGTGCATGGCGCGGGGCAGGTGCATGGGACCCACCTCGGTCCATGTTGAGCCATCGGCGGAAAGCACCCATCCCTCGTTGGTGACGTTGTATTCACCGCTATCGTAGGTGGCTCCGCCGGTCACCAGCACCCCTCCGTCGGCGAGTCCGATCATGGCGTGGTGGGTGAGACTCTTCGGCAGCACGATGCCGGATTCTTCGTGGCCCTGGTAGCTGCCGGAGGTGGACACCAGGCCGCACGCGGACAAAGACCTGTAGCTGGACGACACCCCTGGGAAGACGAACCCACCGCAGATGAGAATGCCGCGCTCTCCGAAGGCCGCGGCGGCGTGGTGGATCCAGGGCACATCGCTCGAAGGCGGTGTGATGGTGGTGAACTCAAGGTTCGCGCCGTTGAAGAACTCGAGGGTATCGTGCGGTGCGTAGACGTTGTTGGCGCTGTCTTGGAGAGTGCCGCCACTGAGGACCACATTGCCGGCGGCATCGGCCACTGCGACGTGGTGACGCATCGACGATCCCATCGTGAACACGCCGCCTTCGTAGGGGGTGTCGGTGGTGGGGTCCCACAAAAAGGCTTGATCGGTAACCTGCGAGGTGTCGTAGAAGTCGGTGGACCCGCCTGCCACAAGGATGAGGTCGCGGTTGTCGTGGGTGCCGCCGAGTCGGGTGGCGGTGTGGCCCGCGCGCCCTGGGTCGTCTTCAGTGCTGTCGAAGGCGACCATGCTGCCGACCGTGGAGAATACGAGGCCCTCTCCGGGACGCCCAAGGTCGAGCCGCTTCACGCTGTTGTCGGCCCCTCCGCGAACGCCCGACCCGCTCACTGCGCGGTCGGTGCCGCCGAAGAGCAGCACACCACCGCTGTGATCAGCGGCCATTGCAGAGGCGGCGGCGCCAACTGTGAGGTTGTAGAGCCACCCGAAGGCGTCGGCGCGCCCCACCAGGATGGACACCTCGCCTTCGCCGTCGTTGATGGTGACCGGAGCGCTGGTCCCGTAGGCTACCAGGATGTTTTCAGCGTCGAAGCCTTCGAGTGCAAGGACTGCGCCTTCAAGCGCCGGTAGTCCATCCGCGCGGTCCAGCTCCCCGCGCGCGATGTCCTCCATGCTCCACCGCCCCACTTCGGCCCCCTCCTGGTCGACGACGAGGTCAAGCTGGACCACCTCATCGAAGAGGTTGGACTGGTTGAGTGGCAGCACGACTTGGACGGTGAGGTCGAAGGCGATGATGTCGATGGCGTCGACGACCACGCCGGTGTCTGCGCTGTCGTTGGACGCAGGAGGAACCTTGTCACCACTGCACGCAAGCGCGAAGGCTGCGGCCAAGGTCGAAAGGGTGCCAGGGAGTCCGAGTCGGGGCGTGCACGCATGCATGGGCGGAGGGTAGGGTTGCTATGTGGCTCTGTCAAGACGACTCGGTCAGCTCAACGATTGAGACGGCAGGCGCGGGTTGCTGGGCTTGCCGCCCGTGTGATGCCGCCTCTCCAGTCCTCGCCTCAGGCCTGCCCATGTCCCACGAACTTCGCAGGGCGCCGCGCCTGTCCGCCCGTGCCGATGTCCTTCACGGCTTCACCACTCGCTTCGATGGCGGCGGTCAGCGCATGGATCTCGGCACTTCCGCGACTTCCGAAGCGTGGCGCTGTGCCACCGAGCTGCTGGGCATGCCGGGGGCACCGGTTGCGCGCGTCCGCCAGGTGCACGGTGCTGTTGTCCATGTGGTGGATGAGGGAGGCGTTCCAGGCGACGGCGATGCGTTGGTCACCGAGCGCCGTGGCCTCGTGCTCGCGGTTCGCATGGCCGACTGCGTGCCGGTGTTCTTGGTGCTCGGGAGGCCCGCCGTGGCCATTGGCGCGGCACATGCGGGCTGGCGAGGCGTGGCGGCCGGCGTGCTCTCTGCCACAGTGCGGGCCCTTCAGACGCTCGGTCCCGACCAGCCAATACACGCCGTCATCGGCCCAGCCATCTGCGGTGCCCACTACGAAGTCGGCGAGGAGGTCATCGAGGCCATCTGTGCCTCCGGAGTACCCGAGTCGGCCTTTGTGGCCCGTCTTCCGTCTCGACCTCGACCTCTGGCCGATGTGCGCTCTGCCGCCCGCTGGCAGCTGTCCCATCTCGGCTTTGATGTTGACCCCATCGAGCGTCTCACAGACTGCACCTTCGAGGATCCAGACCTGTGGTCCCACCGTCGGGATGGATCCAGCCGCGGCACCTTGGCGGGACTGCTCGCGATGGTGCCCTGATGCGCGCGGTGTGGGCACTGCTGTGGATTGTCGGGTGTGGAGGTGGGGACGATGACCCGCTGGCCCGCCTCGGCACGGCGCTCAAGGCCTGGGACTTGGCTCGGACCGATGATGGCCGACGCCTCGACGCTCTCTCAGAGGCGCGGTCCGCTGATCCGGTGAGCATCGCGGTGGCCCGAGCTCTTGCGCGTGCAGAAAACGATGGCGGAGACTTGGATGCGGCCCTCGTCACCCTCGACAGTGTGGTCCCCCCAGAGCCGTCCAAGCTGCACGCCCACCTGCTCTGGGACCGGGCCGCTCTTCGTGCGCGTGCAGGTCTCATAGAAGATGCGGCCGTGGATGTGCGCCGCTGCCTCCACCTCGGCATCGATGCCCGCGCGCTCGCCATCGACCCGGACCTCGCGGCCGTCCGTGCCGATCCCGACTTTGGCCAGCTGCTTCCAACGGTGGAGATCCGAGTGCGAGAGTCCGACCCAGCCACCGAGGTCTTGCTCGGGGAGAACTGGCAGCGCACCATTGAGCTCTCCGCCCCCCCGGGCATTCCGCGCATCGAACCGGTAGGGGCCCCGCCAGCTGGTCTCCAGCTGCGCGAAGTGGTCGAAGACATCGTGACAGCCGACGAATGGACCGAACACCGCCGCATTCGACTGACCTTCGCGGCCGTTGCTCCGGGTGCGGCCCATGTGCCCGCCCATCAGGTCCATGTCGCGCGAAAGTCGTCTACGCTCGGGGCACGGCAGGTAGAAGTGGTGGCCGTCGGTGCGATGAAGGGCACCAATGTGGCCGCGCCGGCGTCAGGGAATCTACCGCTTCCATCGACGTTCAAAGGTGCACCACTGTCACCCGAAGTGGTCGTGGGCGACGGCACCGTCTTGCTTCGTTGGCCAGCGCACATCGACTGTCGACTTCTGCGGAACCCTCTCCACTCGGTGCGTCTCATTGCCCGAGAAGGTGGGCAGCCACGCTGGGAAGGTGCGCTGGTCGCAGCGGGATCAGGAGGCGGCTGGGAGTGCGGTCGCGGCAGCAGTGTCAGCGCGAGCGGGGACCTTCCGTGAGCGGAGCGGCGAGACCCGCGTCGCTGCCGAGTCCCTTGCCCTCGACCGAGAGCACCAGCTGCATGCGGTCCTGGTTCTGGCGCTGCCCGAAGAGCGCGTAGTAGGGCTCGAAGCCGAAAGCGGTGTGGGTGATGGAGCCCTGCCCTTCCAGCTTGAGCATGCCGTCGGTCTCCGTCGCCTTCACCCGAAAGGCGACTGGCTGGGTGATGCCGCGGAGCTTGAAGTCGCCCCGAATCACGACATGGCCGGTGTCATCGGCCTCGCACGCCGTGACCTTGTAGCGGATGTTGGGGAAGCGGTCGGCAAACAGCTGGTCGCGCTCGCGGAGATGCTGGTTGACAGCGGTGCGGTCCCGGTCGGTGAGGGGCTCGCCAAAGCCTTCGTGGGTACGTTCTGATGGGTCGTCGGCGGACAGTCCATCGACGGCCACCACGAACTCGCCTGCGCATTCACCCTCGATGTCCCAGCGGAGGCGCCCGGACCAGGTCGTAGCGACCACGACGTGGTGGTGCGAACGACCGCTGTTCTCGGTGGCAGAACCTTCGTAGACCAACGCGGCCAGTCGGCCCGACTTGGATGAGAAGGAGTAGACTTGCGGTGCGATCTCTACAGCCTGGTCATCGGGGGTGGCCTGTGCGGACCACAGTGCCGTGAGGGCGATGAGGGCGGGGGTCATCCGGGCTCCGTAGGCGAGTATTGCCGACCAAGGGCGACTCGTGGTGACGTGGGTGTATCTCGCTGAGACTGGACATCGCAGTGCCACCAACGATGGCGTCTGTTCACCCGAGCCGGAATCTGGGCCTTGGAGTTCACACCTGGGTCATCGCGCTCGGTACGTTTGATCTCTGTCTGCCGGGCCTCGGGAGGGGGCGTCAGTCCTCCAAGCACCAAGCGTCGCAGCCGGTGTGCTCGCCGAGCGTGTTGCCGGAAAGGTCGAGCGAGCCGCAGTCCACTACTTCGGAGGTCGCGTCGCACGACAGGCCGTAGCTGGTGGACAAGGTCGACTGGCTGGGCGCCGAGGTGTCGAGGGTGAGCGTGCTGTCGGTGAGCACGATGCCGGTCTCACCTGAGCCGGTGACGAAGCTGTCGGACAGCGTGATGTTCGCGCCGTACATCAGCTCGATGCCGGGGCCGCCGGTGGAGGTGATGACTGTGCCGTCGATGCTGGCCGTGATTCCGTCACCTTGGAGCATCAAACCATTGTCGCCGATGGCCTCTATGGTGGAGTCGAGCACGGTGAGGGAGGCGGTGCCTTCGTAATAGTCGGCCGAGAAGTCGTTGTAGATCTCCAGAGCGTGGTCGCCGCCCGAGTTGGTGATCTCGACCCCGTCGAGCAAGATGTCGGTGCCGCCGTAGTAGGCGTAGGCGAGGATGGCGGCGTTGTAGTCGTAGTCTTCGTTGGTGTTGACCGAGTCGATGACCACATCGACCAGCTCGATGTCGACCGTACCGGAGGTCGATGAGCTGTAGCTGTAGATGGCGCTGGCGGCGTAGTCTTCGATTGTGTCGCCATCCATCGACATGGAGCAACCGCTCAGCGAGACCGCTTGGCCGATGTAGGTGCTGTCGTAGCTGTAGTCGAGCGCGCCGTCGGTGTAGCGCTCCACGCTGTAGAGGTACGCCGACCCGCCGGTGAACTCGTTGCCTTCAAGCGAGACCCTGCCGCTGGAGCAGTAGACGCCAGCGCTGGAAACGTTGTCGAAGGTGTTGTCGGAGACATCGACCGACACATCGCCGGTCGTGTACACCGCGGTGTTGTAGTAGTTGGTCCAGGTGTTGTCCGAGATCTGCAGCTCGGTGCTGTAGGCCTGCATACCGCCCACACCATCGGTGAAGGTGTTGGACGTGACCTCGCTTGGGCCCGACTCGAGGATGATGATGTCGCTGCCACCGTGGTCGTAGTAGATGTACTGATAGGTGTAGCTGCCAGTGTCGACGACATCTCCTTCCCGTACCCGCTCGCGCTGATTATCGAAGAAGGTGTTGCCCGAGATCGTGGCTCCACCGGACTGGTAGTCGACAATGCTGCTCTCGATCCACTCGTTGGAGATGGATCGCGGAATGGACTTCGAGAACGTGTTGGCGGTGGCGACGAGTGAGCCGCCGAAGTTCATGATGCCTGCGCAGCCGTTGGCGCCGACGTCGATGCCCGACATGCTCATGGCCGCACGGATGCCGACGGCGCCAAAACCTTGGTTTTCGGACAGGGTGCCGCCCACCCACTGCACGGTGTTCTCGACGAAGACAGCGCCTGCGTAGCGGTCGACGGTGAGGCAGGCGTCGGCGGGGTCCTGCGCTTCCTTTTCGATGAGACCGGTGATGCTGACATCTTCGAGGGTGACCTGGAGCGCGGCGGTGTACAGGCCGTGCCGACCGTTGTCCGCAAAGGTGACCCGCGACAGGGTGGCGGTGCCGGACTCGTAGGGCAGCACCATCGCGCCGCCGTTGTTGTAGCCAGCGAAGGTGGAGTCGCTGATGAGGATGTCGTCGGAGGCCACGTAGATGGCGGTGCCACGCTGGTCGGCGTTGCCCGAGCCGTCGTCGACGTTCCAGGTGTCGTCGGGCACGTCGATGGTGGTGTCTGCGGCGCCGGTGACCACCAGGCCGGTAAAGGTGACGGGCAGGGGGGAGACCGCGATGATGCCGTGGAAGTAGGCGTCGTCGACGGTGATGTCGGAGATATCGGTGGTTCCGGCGATGGCGGCCACTCCGTAGAGACCGCCGACGATGTCGTCGCCGGACATGGAAAGGTCGGCGGAGTCGGCGTAGACGTTGATGAACACGTTGCCGTTGAAGAAGTTGCTGTCAGTGGACAGGCGCGAGCCCTCGGTGCCGTAGAAGCCGTGGCCGTCGGTGATGCTGTCGATGTCCGAAGGCTGGGTGGCCGTGAACTCGGAGCCCGACACGTGGACCACTGCGCCATTGGTGGCGAAGATGCCGTAGCCAATGTTGTTCTGGAATAGACTGTCCTGCGCCGTGACCTCGGCGTCGTCGATGGACACGCCACCGTACTGGCTGCCTTCGCTGCCATTGCCCACCATCAGCACACTGTCGAGCACAACGCCGGTGGCGTTGTCGATCGAGATGCCCCAGTTGGGTGCGGCCACGACCTGGATGTCGGAGATGGTGATGCCCGTCAGGTCGGCTGCGCCGGCGCCCGCTGAGACCACGACACCGGACCGAGTGGTGTGGATCGATACGCCGGAGAAGGAGGCGTTGGAAGCGGTAATGGTGACGGCGTTTTCGTTGATGGGAGCGCTGAGGATGAGGTTGTCGGTGCCGGGACCGACGATGCTCACCCCTTTGTCGACGACCACGGCTTCCTCGTGAAGTGCCGCCGCACACAGCTCGATGGTGCTGCCCTCGCTGGCCACTGCGATGGCGTCGTTGATCCAGGCGTAGCCACCGCCTCCGTCGACGAGAATGCAGCCATCCTCGTAGTCCGGGCCAGTATCGCCGGTGTCGCCTTGGGCGGCAGCGGTGTCGGCACCGCCGCCCTTGACATCGTTTTCGGTGCCATCGCACGCGGTGGCGATGGCCAGAGGAAGCAGTGCGGCCACCGCAAAGGGACTGATGAAGCGCATCTTGAGGCTCCGGAGCAGGACGTCGAAGTGCAGGAGACCTGCGAATGCCGCGCAGAATAGCGTCTCCGTGCGCGGTCGGTGGCCATTTGTCGCCTCCTGCAGGCAGGCGAGGTCCAGGGTGATACCCGCCGGGACCGACAACTCTGGAACTCTGGAACAGCGAATGGTGCTGTGCGGGGGCGTCCGGATGTCCGACTTCCGCACGGAGCCTGAGAATGGATCGCGAGGCCCTCCACCGCCGACTGGACGAGATGAATGAAGCTGCCTTGCAAGGGGGCGGTCCGGCCTCCATCGAGCGGCAGCATGCTCGGGGCAAGCTCACCGCCCGGGAGCGCATCGAACTGTTGGTCGACCCCGGCACTTTCCGTGAGCTAGACCGCTTCGTGGTCCACGATTGTCAGGACTTCGGGATGCCCGAAAAGCGCATCCCAGGCGACGGTGTGGTAACGGGGCATGCCCGCATCGACGGGCGACTCATCTACTTGTTTGCCCAGGATTTCACGGTCTTCGGGGGGTCGCTGTCGGCCGCCTACGCCCGCAAGATCTGCAAGGTGATGGATCTTGCGGTGCGCAACGGTGCCCCGGTCATCGGCCTCAATGACTCCGGCGGTGCGCGCATCCAGGAAGGCGTCCGCAGCCTCGGGGGCTACGCCGACATCTTCCTGCGCAACACTTTGGCCAGTGGCGTGGTACCGCAGCTGAGCGCCATCTTGGGGCCTTGTGCGGGTGGCGCGGTCTACAGCCCGGCCATCACCGACTTTATTGTGATGGTCCAGAA
>Ga0315322_10003190_pt1 | contig 12693 bp, 8 predicted proteins | sample M110021515metaG_FD_203461 | JGI IMG/M metagenome (GOLD analysis project Ga0315322, IMG submission 203461) | Ammonia-oxidizing marine archaeal communities from Monterey Bay, California, United States - M1 100m 21515 | ecosystem: Environmental > Aquatic > Marine > Intertidal zone | place: USA... | reverse complement strand
ATAACCCGACAACGCTGTTTGCTCGGCAGTTGACAAACCCGCATCCGTTGCTGAATAATCGAATCCGGTATTCCAAATCACGACGTCGTAATCATTCAGGTCAGCGGTACCAGGCAGTCCCTGAGAAGAGACCTGCCAACTGTCATACTGCAATGAATTCGCATCGAGTGCAGTAGTGTAGAAGCGTTCGTAACTTGCGCCCTGGTCATCATCGACAAACAAAACTGGCGGAGTGGGCGGAATGACGGTTACCGTTACCGTTGCAGTTGCCGTTTCCTGTTGATCATCAGTGATCGTGTAAGTGAACGTGTCGGTGCCGCTAAAGCCACCATTGGGTGTGTATGTCACAACGCCAATGGACTCAGTCACCTGTCCATTCGCCGGATTCGTGAGCGATGTAATCGAAAACGACCCATTTTGCGGATCAGAGTCATTTTCCAGCACATTAATATCCACCGGCGTATCGACCTGCGTTGTAGCCGAGTCATTCCCCGCAACAAGAGTTTGCGAGGTGACTACTACGGTACCGCTGATCAAGTACTGTCCCCTACTAACCGATTGGTCAAATCCGGTTGGTGGATTCGACGCCCAGTTTCCGTAGCCAGTGCCGTCAATTGCAATGTAGTACGTTCCCGCCGACAAAGTCAGGTTATTGAAAGACGCATTCAGTGCTGTGGCGGGGTTTGATATTTCGACAATGTTTTGGTTGCTGTCATAAATGGTGGCGACAACATCGAGGTTTGATCCTTGATCGCCCACTGGAGTTGCCTCAATCGATCGAGTGAACCCAACGCCATTGTTTACAAAGGTCTCTTGCACGTAGGAGTCGATGGTGAGATTAATCTGGCCTTCACCGGTCTCGAAAGCAAACCAGTCTTGATCGTCAGCCTGAGAGATAACCCCAAACCCGCTGACATCCACCAAATTAGCGTCACTAGCGTTTGCACCATCATTGTCTAACGTACTCGCGTTTCCAATCGTCCCACCATGATCGTCGGATCGATACCCAAATCCGTTGTCGGTAGTGATGATCTGCCAATCGTTCTCACTATTGTTTGCTTGATAGTACTGCCCCGTATCCCAAGTGGTCATATTGGTACTGTAACCACTTCCCATGATTGGTCCCCAAGCAACCTCGCCGGAACCGTGACCACCGTAATAAGCAGCTCCCGCTGTCGTCCCGTCATGGCTGAGTCCCAATGCGTGGCCCACTTCATGAGTGGTGGCTGCAGAGACACCAATGGCGCTGGTATTGAACACGAAGACTGGTTCGTCGACCGAGTCATTGAAACTGGTCAGATATGCAAAACCTCCGCAACCGCAGTTATCCCAATCCTCCGTGATGACCACACGTGATCCCCATTGGGCATCTGACCCTCCTGTTTTACTGAGAACCGCGGCGCCCGGATCTTCCGTTGTGACATTAATTTCAAATGGTGAAAAGTCTTCGGCAACCCGTTTCCATATTCCCTGGATTTGCGTGAGTTCGCTATCAGTGAATCCGGCACCGTTACCCGCCGGGTCATAGGCTGGTGATACAATGCTACTGATCCCACTCGACGCGTTCCATGTTGTGCCTTCAGTCACATGTCCATCGAAGTCGAGGTAGATCGTGTGATCGGCATTCGGGAGACTGTGCAGCAGGAAGGTATCCGCCAACGCTGCCGGAGCAGAAGATCCCGATGCTCCCCCGCCCTCTTCGATGAAATCAAAAATTTGTTGAGGACGTTCCACAAACAACGTGGGTCCCGCTGCCGTGCATTGGCCACATGAACACCCCGGCTCATGCGGTGGACCATCGCCACCACCGCAATCATGGTTGTCAAAATTGTTCAAGTATTCGTCGTACGCGCCTTCCTGCATTGGACCGAAAGGTGAATACTGATGAAACTCAGCCGGTGTCATTTCCCAACCACCGTGCCAATGTCCCGGTTCCATCCAGTCAAAAGTCGCATTCGCTGCCAAAAGACGGCGTGACTCCAATACTTCGAAGATTCTTCCTCTGAGGGCAGACTTACGTGTCAAGCTTTCTCGCGTGTTGGCAGTTTCGCGCATGTTAATTCCCGGGTTCCTTCTGACAGAAGGCTGGAGGTGAAATAGCGTTCTTTGAACATGTTGAGAGATGAGAGAACAGCAGATTCGTATCCTTCACGACTGCGATTCTTTGACCTGATAGGCTAGCGGTTACCCGCAAGCGGCCAAGTTTTTTATCTGCAAATTGTTGTTTTTTTTTCAAAAACACAAAGCATGCCCCCCTCCACAGAGTGAACACGTTTTCACGCGTCGCACTTCGTTGAACACGACTCGTTGGCCCTCTACCCGAGATTGAGACACCCCAGCAGCCAAAAGTAAAAATTGGAAATACCGTCATCCACGCGACAGTCGGGGTAGCGACGCAACGGTCTGCTTCCTTTCAACATCACGCCAGCCTGTAGAAAAACGGCAACGCAAAACTGCGGCCACTAACGGAACATTTGTTCAGACACACCTGAGCCAAATAAAACAGTTTCACCGACGCCCACCGTCGCTGCCCCAACGCGTTTACCTTTCCTTCAGTACCGAGCCGCCACGTTCATTGGCTCGCTACCCCAACGTTCCAAGCATGCCCAACTAGAAGGGAAACCACAGCCAAGATGAGCCCGATAAGTGTAAACTCTAGGAGTTGACGCTAACCTACCTCACTAACCATCGTTGCCCGTGCTTATGCATCCTCAGTTAAGCAGACGCGTTTTATTGATTGCATGTCTGTCTATAAGCTCCGCAAGCCTGCAAACAGCAGCGGAAACCGTTCGCCAACCTGTACCTTTTATTGAACAGCTTAAAGCTGTCTCCTCTGCGGACTTGGCACAACAAGCTCGACAGCGGGGGGATGCGAAACGCGGCGCTTTTATTTTTTATACCACTGCTGCCTCTTGCGTTCACTGCCACACCAAAAGCAATGATCAAGCGGCCACACAAATTTCGCCACTGGGCCCGGACCTGACAGCGCGACGAGAAGTATCGGATGCGCACTTGGTCGAATCGTTGCTTTACCCGTCGAAAGTGATTCACAAGGACTACGAAACCAAATCAATCTTGACCACGAGTGGAGAGCTGGTTGTCGGACTCGTTAGCAACGAGGATGAGAAAACATTTACGGTGCGATCCGCGAACGACTTGGAACGAACTCGGGTGATTGCAAAAGACGAGATCGATGTCGTCAAAACAAATAGCCAATCATTGATGCCCGAAGGATTGGTTGCAACGATTGGTAACCTCCGAGACTTTCTTGACCTCACTCTTTACCTGATTGAAGTCGCCGAAGGAGGCAAACTGCGGGCAGAGAAGTTAATGCCCAAACCCGAACTACTTGAGTTCAAGGACGACACTCTGGACTTGGATCACGCAGGAATTATCGGCAAATTCCGTACCCGGGACTTCGAAACTGGAAAAGGCATTTTTCACAGCTACTGCTTCAACTGCCATGGGGATGATGGCAATTCACCGTCGCTTCCCACCGCTCGGGCTTTTGGCACTGACAAAATGCGTTTTGGATCAGACCCTTTCCAAATGTTCATGACGTTGTCGAAAGGCAAGGGCCTTATGGCTGCAATGCGACACCTGACGCCCAAAGAGCGTTATCAAGTTGTACATTACGTTCGTGAACAATTCATGAAGCCCTCAAACCCTGACTATTTCAAGGTCGACAAGGAATACCTGCAAAGCCTTCCCAAGGGATCAGGCAATGGTTCCGAGCAGCCTGAAATCAAACGTGAGCGTGGCAGCACCCTGGCCTCACAACTAGGACGAGAATATAGCAGCGTGCTGAACGTCAACCTCGGTAGCACCACAATTTCGTATGACCTGCATTCCATGAATCAAGCAGGCATTTGGAAGGGTGGACTTGACCTCACACAAACGCAACATGTTCGAGATCGGGGCGAAGGCACCGTCACACCCGCAGGCGAAGAAATCGAAGCTTTTTCTGGCTGGGCATGGGGGCATGATGAATCGCTCGATTACCCGCGAGGAGACCTGCTACCACGTGGCCCGATGCCGCAACACTGGATGAACTACCATGGACATTACAACCACGGCAAGCGAGTTGTATTGAGTTACTCGATTGATGAGCGGGCAATCCTTGAGGCTCCAGCACAGGTTAAGAACGGGCTCACACACACCCTGCAAATCATGGCTGGTGTGCCGCTGATCCTTTCAGTCGGACAAGCACAGTCAGTCGGACAAGCACAGTCGCCCCTGGATGCCTCAGCTAAGCCAACCGTTCACAATGGGATCGGTTCTGTCTCAGAGGGCTGGCAATCGATCAGACTGGCGGCAGAAAGCGTGGCTGGTAGGCAAGTCAGTCCCGCGCAAAAGCGTTTCATCATCAGCTACCAAGATGACGAAGCACAAATCATCAAATACACAGCCGCCGCAATCACGGGCGACACCGCCGATCTAACATGGGAGATCGACAAAAAAAACCGGCTTTGCCTGAAGATCCCCGCTGATAGCAACGCCCGCAACCTCACGGTTCATCGATCGCAAGGCAAGGACAAAGCGTCTCTGAACAAGTGGCTTGCATCGGTTCAGTCTGCCCCAGTCCAAAACCACCCAACGGCATCAAACCTTACATCCGGTGGTCCACTACGCTGGCCTGAAGTCCTTCACACTGTTGGCTATCCGGGTTTGGAACAAACTGGATATGCACTGGATACCCTGACGCTGCCAGAATCGAATCCATGGAACAGTTGGTTTCGAACATCAGCGCTTGACTTTTTCCCTGATGGCCGTTTAGCGTTATCGACCTACGGTGGTGACCTATGGATTGCCTCCGGCATCGATCTTGACCTCAACGACATTCGTTGGAAGCGGTTCGCTGCGGGGCTATACGAACCCTTTGGAGTGAAAGTTGTAGACAACCACGTCTTTGTCACCTGCAAGGACCGCATTGTGAAACTGCACGACTTGAATCAGGACGGTGAAGCAGATTTCCACGAAAGCTTTAGTGCAGACACGGATGTTTCTGCCAACTTCCATGCCTTCAACTTTGATCTACAAACAGACAAGTCTGGATACTTTTATTACAGCAAGAGTGGTCATGGCGCGGATTCCACACTGCCCGGTGCAGTCATCAAAATATCCCCTGACGGTAAACAACGGGAAGTTTTTTGCACAGGATTTCGCACTCCCAATGGTATGGGCATGCTTCCTGACGGACGACCAACGGCAAGCGACAATCAAGGACAGTGGACACCAGCATCAAAAGTAAGCCTGCTAAGGCCCAATGGTTTTTATGGTTGGGTTCAAACGTATTCCATTCCCGGCATGTGGGAACCGGGCGGAGGAACCATTGACATAAAAAATGTCGTGCCACCCTCATCATTTGACCCTCCGCTCATCTGGATGCCACAGGATTTCGACAATTCATCTGGCGGACAACTTTGGGTCGACGATGACCGTTGGGGCCCCTTGTCGGGCCACCTGCTTCACACAAGCTTTGGAAAGGGTTGGATGTCCTATTTGATGATTCAGGACGTCGAGGGTCGTAGTCAAGCAGCGATTGCAAAAATCCCGTTTGACTTTCGCACCGGAATCATGCGTGCCCGAGTGAATCCCATGGACGGACAGGTCTATGCAACTGGTCTGCAGGGCTGGAATGGCGGTGGACGTGCTGGTCTGCTGGACGGTGGCGTGCAACGTGTACGATACACTGGCAAACCTTGGCCCATGGTCACCGACTGCAAGGTTGAGAAAGATGGGCTATTAATCAAATTCAATTTTCCGCTCGACCCAAACAGTGCTACCACAGTTGGATCATATACAGCCGCACAATGGAATTATCATTGGCGAAGCAACTATGGATCTGATCGCTATTCGCCCCTGACCGACAAACCAGGAACCGAGCCCCTAAAGATCGAATCAGTCACCCTGGGATCAGACGGAAGGAGCGTGAAGCTGAACATCCGTAAAATGATTCCTGTCGACCAAGCGCATCTCACAATCAGGCTGAAAGCAGCGAACGGAACTGATTTCGCAGATGAACTTTATTGGACAATCAACCACGTTCCAACTCAGTAACATATCCGTGACGCCATCGCAAAGCGAAGACATCAGATCCCGCGAATGCTTGAGAACGGTTTCGATCGTTCCGAAATGGCCGACAATCCGCATCTACGAAGGATAACACCGTGCCAAACTCGACAACGACTCGCCGAAAATTCCTGTCCACCACCACACGTGCAGCGGTAGCACTGCCAGTCGTGTCAGGTCCACTAATCCTGAACGCTGATGACAAATCCGGCAGCAAAGACCCTATTGTCGGATCAGGGGAACACACCTACCGAGTCATTCACAACTGGGGTCGGAACAGCTTGCCTTCGACTCACGATTATGGCAATGCATCGCATGGCGTCAGCGTCGACAGACAAGGGTATGTGTACATCACACACACAGGTACGCCTGATTCAGTTTACGTGTTTGACCCTGATGAAAGATTCGTCAAAAGCCTTGCTGGATTCCATAGTGTCACCAATGGTGACTCATCTACGGCCAGTGGGCATGGCATCGACATTCGAACTGAAGGTAACGAAGAGTTCATTTACCTATCAGCTTCCTATGCGAAAAAATCGTTCGCCAAGATGTCGCTCAAAGGCGAGCTCGTATGGACACGGGATCGGGACCAGATTTTTGAACATGCAGGATTCGCCGGAAAGAAACTTGGGTTTCGCCCCACGAACATCAGCTTCCGCCCCGACGGTGGCTATTACCTCGGTGATGGTTACGGTAGCGCTTACCTATATCACTACGACGCTCAGGACAACTTCGTCAGAGCGATCGGGGGCTTTGGACAACAGGATGGCCAATTCCGCACACCTCACGGACAGTGGCTTGATACGAGAGACGGGACCCCGAAACTGGTGGTCGCCGACCGTGCTAATTCAAGACTCCAGTGGTTCGACATGAACGGCAACCACCTGCGTACCCAAGACGGCTTCCTATTTCCGGCTGACATCGATTGCCGAGGTGACCTCCTACTGGTGCCTGACTTACACGCACGCATTACGATTCTGGGGCCAACCAACGAACCGTTAGCACAGCTGGGCGACGATGAAGCTTGGCGTAACAAAGTGCTCAACAAGAAAGAAGCAATGCGAACCAGCCCTCAAAAATGGATTCCCGGGAAGTTCGTCCACCCTCACGATGCGTGCTTTGACTCCGATGGCAACATATTTGTCACAGAATGGGTCCGCGGGGGACGGGTCAGCAAGTTAGTAAAAGCTTGATGCTTGCGATCACTTGCCCCCCGATCCGGTTGCCCGCACATGGGCGGCAGTCTTGCCCGAGCATTTCAAAGCAACCTGTCCTGTCGAATCACGGGCAGCGTGCGTGAAACGCCAACAGAGATCTCTTACAATCACTGCCCCCACCTTCAGCAGAGTTTTCTTCAGACTCGCGGTTCTTTTCCAGGAACTTCGCCATTTTCTGGCTCCGCTTGAACTGCTTGCGTTTTGCCTTTTCCGCAGGATCGCGAAAGACACGCCACCATTGCTCAATACGCTGCAACCACAACATCTTACTATCCAATCTCAATTGACTAATAAAATCACAGTTGGCCGAACAGCTTCTCAGTGGCCGGGAAGGCTACAACCTTCTCCCTACCCCAATTCATCGCCTGACCGTCGATACTATCGGGGGACAAGATTTAATTTCATGCAAGTTGCGATGAGTATTGCAAGTATTGCCTGACTCTTCACGAATCCCACACACGTCAGGTCAGCGGGGGTTGTGACTGCCCCACCTGGCGACACGAGACGGGAACCCCACTGCCGAATAGCACGATCAGCCAGGGCGACAAGAACGGCATTCATCTCGCTGGACAGGACAGACCCTGTCTGCGCACAAACCGGCCAAGCTTGACATGAGAGATTCCCTGCTGGCTCCAGAACACCTGCCGAGCATCAATCAGATGACCTCAGCAATGCCATGGAGTAAATCCCGGACGAATGCCCGTCGCTGAAGCGAATATTGTAGGCGTAGGACCCGACAGGCTTCATCCCAACGATCGCAAGAGGCTGTGCCTCAGCAGCAGTCAACACCGGCAGCACAGCCAGGCTATCCTCACCGGCGACCAGTTTATTTTGCTCACCACGTCTTTTTTCTCGGCATGTCGCACATGGGCAATTTTTGCGCAGCTGCTCAGCCGTCCATTTTGTTTCGACGCCGTCGCTCCAACTGATGGTAATCGCAGCATTCCCGTCACGCCCCAGCCCCACAGGCACAACACCATCGGGCAAGCTCAACTGGGGCTCATTAAAAACAGGTTCGGTCATTTTGGAGTTACGTTCTTTCATCAAGATTAACGGAACAAGATGTAACGATGTTACTACCGTGTGTCTCTACATCTTACGCCGATCGACTAGTCGTTTCGCTTTGGCTTCAAATCGGGGCAATTTCCCCGCAGCGACCGCCTCGACCCCCACTCGCATCGCCAATCGGTCGCGTATCAAGTCGGAAAGCTTGGTCGCATCTAGCTCATCCGCTTCCAGCTCGATGGCCAGCTGATCCATTTCGTCAACGCGAGTCGCAATCATCCTGAATTCTGCCAGTGGTGCAATCTCCCGGACCATGGACTCAATGCTGCTGGGAAACACATTGACTCCACGAATCACCATCATATCGTCAACTCGGCCGAGCACTCCCCCCTCAAGGAACAGAAAACGACAGGCCTGGTCATGCTCCCGATATCCACGAACAACATCACCCGTCCGATAGCGAATCACTGGCCCGCCAAACCTGCCAAGGCTGGTTAATACCAACTCAGCTTGCTCACCATCTTCCACCTCAACGCCCCTCGGATTCTCAGCATCAAAACGCAGCAGCTCCGCGATAAATTCGTTTTCGATGACGTGTATTCCAGTCCCAGCCTTGTTACCAAACCCCCACGCGCCTATTTCACTGGCTCCTGCATGGTCTACCACACAGGCTCCCCAAGTGGCTTCCAAGCGATTCCGGACACTGGGTGTCGATCCCCCCGGCTCGCCGGCAACAATAATGCGTCGGACAGCAGTTTTGGTCAGGTCGATGTCGTGCTTGTCGGCCACTGCACCTAGGTGCAATGCATAGGTAGGAGTGCAACATAGCACCGTGCAGCCATGATCAGAAATCATCTGAATCCGCTGCTGACTCGTCATCCCACCACCGGGAACCACCGTTGTTCCACGTCGCACCAACGCGTCATTGGCGGTCCAGAAACCAATGAAAGGACCAAACGAAAATGCCATCATCGCGACATCATCTCGTTGGACCTCAGCTGCATCGAGCACGTAATCCCAGCAAGTTAGCCACCAAGCCCAGTCCGACGGTGTGTCCAGCACTGTCATCGGGAAACCTCTTGTTCCACTCGTCTGGTGCAGTCGAGTGTAATCGGTTCTCGGTAAGTCAAAGACCTGTGCAGGATGGCCAGCTGCTTCTCCGAGCAGTTGGTCCTTCGTCAGTAACGGAAGGGAAGTGATGTCCCCTAAAGATTCCAGAGGACGACGATTACATGGATGGTGTCTGCCATAAAACGAGCGATCCTGAACCTCCAACAACAGTTCATTAAGCCGTTGTAATTGCATCGACTCCATCCGGTGCCGAGAGAAAGGACGCTGTTGTGAGGATTTGTTAGTCACGTGAAAAATTCAGGACGGAGTGCGCAAGAATACAAATGAAGAAATCGTGAAGCTCATTGCAGCCTTCACTTTACCAAAGTACGGCCAGCAGATGTCCCCTTTGCCCAAAAGCCAATGTTTAGAGTTGCCTTGAAGTCACTCGACATTCCCCGCTGCGCACACCCTTCCAATCAGAAATAAGTAGGAATGATGAAGAGTTTGCGATGACTCTAAATTCAGGTTGCAAACCCATTCCAACTCGCCAATCATCTGCTCGCGGACACAACATTGGCGTTGCCTCTGATGTGCGACAGGATGCACTTGAGCAAGAACCGCAAATGCGATCATTTCCCCATCCCTAACATCATTTCCTTGAAACAACCCACCATGAAGGCATCCTACAGCACACAAGCTGGCGGCAACGCAAAAACATCGCCGTTTTCCCCCCAAGACTTCTCTGCACATCGTCGTGCTTTCACGCTCATTGAGATGCTCGTCGTCATCTCCATCATCGGCACGCTCGCTGCTCTGCTGTTACCTGCCATTTCGAAGGCCCGTGAATCGGCTCGCGGTGTCGAATGCCAAAATAACCTGAAGCAATTCGGCATTGCCTTCATCGCTCGCACCAGCACGATGCCGGACGGAAGTTTCTGTTCGGGTGCATTTGACCTCGAACGCGACGGAATTCCGACTGAGATTGGCTGGGTATCCGATTTAGTATCGAGAAAAGTCCTCGCCAGCGAAATGCTCTGTCCCAGCAGCACCAACACGGCTTCCAAAGCAATCGAACAAATGCTGTCAGCGTCCACATCAAGCTTCGCAGCAACCGATTGCGTCGATCGGCTCGGAACAACCAGCTACACCAACGACATGGGGCAAAGTGTTAAAAACATTTCACGCACCATTTTTGATGCCAACCTTCCTCCCAGTTCATCGGCCAGAGCTGACGAGATCTCCAAGAAGATGCTGGAAAACGGTTTCAACACAAATTACGCCGCCACATGGTTCTTTGTCCGATCAGGCTATCGGCTTGGTCCGGATGGCAACCCAGCCAAAAACAACCGTGGCTGTTCAAGCACAGACCCCAAAGGAAAAAACCTGACCATTGGACCGTTGACGACCCGACTTTTGGATAGCGGTCAGGCCCCCGCACATACGGTACCGCTGCTGTGCGATGCATCAGCAACCGGTCAGCTAAGTGCAAGTGTCGGCGAATTGACCGCTGGATCATTTTACTCGCTGCCAGTTGTTGGAGCCCCCATTCGCAGTCGGCTTATGGTGGATGAGAGCGGTGATGGCGTTCGTGATGTAGATCAATCAGCAACATTCCTGCAGTCCCCCGTTTTCAACGGAACTCCCAAGACTGGTGCTGCAGGTTGGTTAAAGACTTGGAGCTTTGATACACGCCAGGATTATCGCGGCATGCAGCCGCATCACCAGGGGACGGTTAACGTCCTGATGGCCGACGGGTCCGTACAAGTGCTGACGGACATCAACAACGATGGATTCATCAATAACGGTTTCGACATAAGATCTGGCAATACACCGACCTACTGGACCTCCGATGAGGTCGAAGCTGAAAACCTGCAACTTGCCAGCTTCTACTCTCTTCTTTCGAAGGGAAATCAGAACTAATGAATTTTTTGATTCGTTCTTATTACGAGGTCATCTCAGAATCCTCGTGCATCCCATTTCCACAAGGAGAAACCGTTACCTAACCATATTCTTAATCGATAAAGCTTAGGCAACGCGTCGAAAGTGGCGCGTCGAAAGGCGGTTGCCTTGCAACCGGGGAAACATTCAGCCCACTGAATGATTAGACACGCACATCATTCATCCACAATGGAGACGTCGTGTTTCAAGAAACAAGATCAGATCAAACGCACGCAAGAAATGGGTGATGTTCCCGCAATCTCTGATCGCAGCAACGATCAAAGAAAAACGTTAACGGAACACCACCTCATTCCTTCACATTCACTAACTCTATTTTGGACATGGATTCCGATTCAGTCCAGATCAAAAAAGGAAACGCAATGTCGCGTAACAGAAATGCAGGTTTCACCCTGATTGAATTATTAGTGGTGATCTCGATCATCGCTTTGCTTGCAGCACTCCTGCTGCCTGCAATTACTTCGGCCCGTGAGGCCGCTCGCACAGCTCAGTGTCAAGCAAACCTCAAGAACATTGGTGTCGGGCTGATGCGTTACAGCACTACAAGTCCTACTGGAGCTTACTGCTCAGGTGCATCCGACTTCCGTCGTGATGGGTGCATGGACACCTACGGTTGGGTTGCAGACATTGTCAATAGCGGCAATGGCAACATGAACGAGTCTCTTGACCCGAGCAATCCGTTGCGTGGGTCAGAGAAATTGAACGACCTGTTGGGTAAGGACACGTCGGATAACAAAGATGGTGCACCCTTGGCACGCCTTAGTACCGGTGTATGCGGTGACTCAACGTGGGCAGGAGTTGCCGGCACTGACGCGACGGCCTACTTCGGCGGCACTGAGGTAAATACCGCAGAACGAGCGGAGCTGGTTTCACGGCACTTCGTGACCAATGGCTACAACACGAACTATGCAGCCAGCTGGCACTTGGTCCGAGGAATGGTCCGCACGTCTTTCGATAACACCACCACTCCAATCTCCCTGACCACCGCCACGACTGGTGGATTCAAAGGTCTTAGTGGAACCACTGGTCCCCTGCGAGAGCCCACCTTGGCGAAATCGCGTCTTTCCAGCAGCAACATCGGCATGATTGGCTGTGCAGCTCCTGGAGACATCGACGAGGCAATCCTGTCACAAACCATTGGACACGGTCCTGGAGGCAATTGGGCCAAGGGTACCGATGACTCGGTTGAATACATGGCAGCTGGTTCACTGCTCACCGAAGCCTTCAATGATGGCCCTGCTTACGTTGACACAGCTTCCTCGAACAAGGAAATCAACCTGATTGGAAAAGGAGTAAGCTTGATGCTCCAGATCGCTTGCGAGCGAGCACAGCCAACCACGGCATCCTGTGCTGCACCTACTGGCCCTGGCAGTGGAAACGGTGTTTACCT
>Ga0315322_10003186_pt1 | contig 12712 bp, 10 predicted proteins | sample M110021515metaG_FD_203461 | JGI IMG/M metagenome (GOLD analysis project Ga0315322, IMG submission 203461) | Ammonia-oxidizing marine archaeal communities from Monterey Bay, California, United States - M1 100m 21515 | ecosystem: Environmental > Aquatic > Marine > Intertidal zone | place: USA... | reverse complement strand
TCAATAGCTCTCAGAGAATCTGCATCTGGAGTATCAGTGAACAATTTGAATGCTGATTGAATTGTTTCTATTTTCCTGAAAGGACTGGTCGGCCTTAGAATGCTAAATACATCATATTTAGTATGATTTTTTTGAAGCTCATTAAGAGTTGAGCTAACCCACTCAATATCAGGGGAAGAGTCTCCTGATATTTCGCTAGACCTTAGGAAGGGTACCTTTGCCCCATAATATTCTGCAATTTCTGCATACTCCATACTATCTGTTGAGCAAATTACCTCATCAAAAATACCTGATTCAATTGCAACATTAATGGAATAAGCAAGCATTGGGTGTTTTCCAAGCATTGCTATATTCTTATTTGGAATTCTTTTAGAGCCTGAGCGAGCGGGGATTATTGCTACAGTTTTTAACTTTGAGTTCATGTTTGTTCTAGCAAGATATCTTTTAGTTTATTCTAATGAGTGATACTTAAATCAGGTCTGTTCTAGTAAGCATTGCAATATTTTTTAGTTCTGAGTATACGTTCAGCGCTTCAAGTCCAGGTTCTCTGGTGCCATTGCCAGATAAACCAAAGCCACCAAATGGCATATGCGGTTCACTGCCGTATGTTCCAAAATTAATATTTGCAAGTCCAGCTTTAATCCTTGAAGCAAACCACAGCCCCCTATCAATGTCCTTGGTATGAATTGCAGCAGTAAGTCCATATTTAGAATTATTAGCAACTTCTAGCGCTTGATACAAATCTTCTACTTTTGTTAGAGTAGCTACTGGGCCAAAAATTTCAATACTATTAATTGGAGCATTTAAGTCAGCGCACTCTAGAATAGTAGGTTTGATATAGAAGCCTTTTTGAAGCTCTTCATCCTCTGGTGGCTGTCCTCCACACAATAGCATTTCAGTAGCCTTTGCTTCATTGATAGTTTTAATAATCTTTTCATATTGAGCTCTATTAATTACAGGGCCAAGATCAGAGCCCTCATGCACTCCTAGAGTTAATGAAGAAGCTTTTGAAATTAAAGCTGCTTTAAATTTTTCATAAATTCCTTCACACACTATTATTCTGCTGCCCGCTGCACACCTTTGTCCAGCATTGCTAAATGCCGAAAGGCAAGCCCAATATACTGCCTTATCAAGATCTGCGTCATCACAAACAATAAAAGGATTTTTTCCACCTAGCTCTAAAGAGACTCTTGCAAGCCTTTTTGCTGCTTCAACTGCAATTATTTGGCCAACATGAGTAGACCCAGTAAAGCTAATCACTTTGATCTTTGGGTTTGCTACCAATGCTGTTCCTGCAATTTGACCAATTCCATGAATAACATTCAAAACCCCATCAGGCAGGTCAGCATCTTTTGTTAATTTAGCAAATAAATTAGCTGTATTAGGTGCGTCTTCTGAAGATTTTAATACGGCAGTATTGCCACATATTAAAGCTGGAAAAACTTTCCAAGCAATATTTGCAATTGGTGTATTTGCTGGCACTATAAGACCTGCAACACCGTGAGCTTCTCGCACTGTGTGACTCATTTTTCCATCCATGCCAGAATTTAAAGATTGGCCATAAAGCCGCATCCCCTCACCTGCAAAATATTCGCCTTGCAAAATTGCTCCTTGGACCTCACCATGGCTATCTGCAAGAGATTTTCCAGTCTCAAGTGCCACACACTCAGTTAATTTTGAAATATTTTTTTTCATTTGAGCCACAATAGAAGAAAGTATTTGCCCGCGTTTGACTGGGTTAAGTGATGACCAAGAAATGAATGAATCTTCAGCTGATATAACAGCATTATTTACATCTTCTTCTGTTGAGTTACAGAAAATGGACTGCAACTTACCTGAGTGAGGATTATATTTTTCAATGCCATCATCTTTAGAAGAAATGACCTCTTCGCCATTTATCCAGTTACCAATTTTTAATATTTTCTTAGTCATAATTTCTATATGGCTGTCCATCCCCCGTCTATTACAAGATTAGATCCGGTCATATAGGTTGAAGCCGAGCTTGCTAAAAAAAGAATTGCTCCATTGAACTCATGTAAATCTGCCATCCGACCAATTGGAATTCTATTGCAATACGCATCAAGAAATCTTTGATCTTGACCAGCAAGAACACCAGCTAATGTTAAAGTATTAACCCTGACTCCTTGCTTAGCCCAATACGTTGCTAGATATCTTGTTAGATTTAGTATCCCTGATTTTGAAACTGAATAAGAAATAGGCTTATAAAATTCATTCCCCTCATCTCTTAAATACTGATAAATAGATTGATCAGGAGAAACAGAGCCGTATATAGAAGAGATATTAATAATAGAGCCATAATTATTTTTAGCCATTTCAGCTCCATAAACTTGGCATGTTAAAAAGATACCTTTTAAATTAACCTCTAAGACTTTATCCCAAGAACTTTCAGGATAGCCCTCGAAAGTCCCTGTGTCTTCGGGAGGAGCTGATGGCGGTGAATCCAGCCCTGCATTATTAACTAAAACAGTGGGGGATCCAAAAAAATTGATTGTTTCTTTGAGTGATTGCTCAATGGATTTTTTGGAGGTGATATCTACATTTTGAAATAGAAAAGATTTGGGATATAGTTTTTTTAATGAGCTTATGTTTTCTGAAAGTGAAATATCTAGGCACACTACTTTTGCATTAGCCTCAAGAAACATTTGAGCATATTCTCCTCCAAGAGCCCCTGATGCACCGGTTATAACTACAACCTGCTTACTCACATCAAAAAAATCCATTTAACTAATATCCTTTTCTTGAATAGCAAAGTAAATCATGTCGCAAACTTCTCTTACGGCACCTTCACCACCTTTTTTAGATGTTTTATGTACTATATATCTCTCTATTTCTGGGAATGAATCAGCGACACCAACAGGATACTTTACACTTTTAAGGGCTGCAATATCATTAATATCATTACCAACAAACATGGATTGGCTGATTGAAATATTTAATTCTATACATAGAGCCTCTATGGCTGATCCTTTATCCAAAACACCCTGCATAACTGGTAAATTAAGTTTCTTTGCCCTGGTAGTGACCACTGGGTTTTCTTCTGAAGAAATTATGTATATAGCAATGCCCATTCTTTTTATGCGCTCTATACCAGTACCATCTGATCTTAAGCACCTTACTGACTCAATACCATTTTGATCTACATAAACAAAATTATTTGTAAACACACCATCAAAATCGAAACAAACAAGCTTAATGTTATTAAGCTCATCCTTTGAAATCATATTTTGTAAACTAATTGGATTCAAAGTGAGAGTAAGTTAAATACTCGCCGGCAACTAAGTCCTGTTTTGCAGTTAAACCTATCACTTTATTAGATTCTCTTACAGGTATGAACTGATCATTAAAAATTTTTCCAGATAAGTCATCAATTGAAATCATCTCTCCTGCAGTAATATTTCTATTTGGGACTAATGATTTCCCAAGCTTTTGAAATACATACTCATTTCCTAAATCATCAGCTGGCTTCAATGGAAGCATATATCTAACTCTATTTATATCTCTAACAAAATTCTTGAAACCATGAGGCTCAAGAGCAAAGCTGTGATCTGTTCCTTTCCATGCTCGATTTAACGTAACGTGCTTCTCAAAGACTCTTGCTCCCTTCATGTATGCAACTGGTCCTGATAGAGTGCCGTTGAAATGATCAGAAGATCCAATTATGCATTCAGGAAATTCTGCACTGAGGGTGGCAACATTTTCTAACCCTAATCTATCAAATTCACAGGGATATTCTGAAACACAATGCAATAAGGCGACTTCACACTTTGCTGCAAGCAAAACATCAATGCTTGATCGAATCTGATCTATTTTTCCTCCACCAATACTAATAACTATGGGACAACCCACATTAGCCATTTTTTTGATAAGTGGTAAATTCCCAAGATCAAATGATGCCACTTTTAAAATATCGATGTCCACACTTTTAAGCACTTCAATACTTGGCTCATCAAATGGAGTTGACATAAAATCAACACCATATTTCTTACAGTCTTCTTTTAAGGTGTTTAGATGGCGAGTATCTAGCTCTAACTTTTCTCTGTGAGCTCCATAAGTTGCTGAGAAAGCATTCTCACTATCATAATTCTTCTCATATGCTTCCTTTGCAAAAAGATATTTATTATTTCTTGTTTGAAATTTAATAGCATTAGCACCTTCAGCTGCAAATACTTTGATAAACTCTCTCGCCGTTTCTAGATCACCTTGGTGGTTTTGACCTACTTCCGCGATGATATATGGCGATCCGTCTTGTGTAAATTTTTTAAACATTTGGGCATTATATAGCTTAAAAATTACTTCTTAAAATATTTATTAAATATTTACCATAACTTGTGTTTTTGTAATGCTCAGCACTTAATTCGAGCGCAGCCTCATCTATCCATTGCTTGCTAAAGGCTATTTCTTCCAAACATGCAATTTTAAAGCCTTGTCGCTTCTCTATTGTTTGAACAAAATGACTGGCATCTAGCAAAGAATTATGTGTACCAGTATCTAGCCATGCAAAACCTCTTCCGAGAAGAGAAACACTTAACTTATTATTGCTAAGATAGGCATTATTAACACTAGTAATTTCAATTTCACCTCTTTCAGAGGGTTGAACATTTTTTGCAATCTCAATAACATCATTATCATAAAAATATAGGCCTGTAATAGCATAATTAGACTTAGGATTTTTTGGCTTTTCTTCGATGGAAAGAACTGACATGCTTTCATCAAATTGAACTACGCCAAATTCTTCTGGATTTTGAACTTGGTACCCAAATACTTTTGCCCCTTCAAAGTTCTGGACTGCATCTGCAAGCAAATTAGAAAAGCTCTGTCCATAAAAAATATTATCTCCCAATATCAAGGACACACAATCTTTGCCGATAAATGATTCTCCGATCAGGAATGCATCAGCAAGGCCCCTTGGTGAGTCTTGAGACTCATAAGAAATATTTATACCTAATTGAGAGCCATCACCCAATAATTTTTGATACATAGGGAGATCATGAGGTGTTGATATAATAAGAATATCTCTTATCTCTGATAACATAAGAACTGAAAGGGGATAGAAGATCATTGGCTTATCATAGATAGGCAATAATTGTTTTGAGATTACAGATGTGATTGGTCTTAAGCGAGTTCCCAGGCCTCCTGCAAGAATTATTCCTTTATATTTTTTCATTGCCTATATAGCTTCATGATTGATGGGCGTTATTTAAAATATTTTCCCACCAATCTTGGTTATCAATATACCACTGTACTGTCTTAATGATTCCAGATTCAAAATCTTCATCTGGCATCCAATTCAAATCATTTGTAATTTTTTCTGCATTAATTGCGTACCTTGTATCGTGACCAGGTCTATCAGGAACATATCTAATCAAATCTTTAAATGAGGCCAGTGAATTTGGTTTATTGGTGACTTTAGAATCCAGTATTTTGCATATTGCATTAACGACATCGATATTTTTTATTTCATTGTAACCGCCTATATTATAACTCTCAGCATCATTAGCTTCTAAAGCAACTCGCATTATTGCTTTGATGTGATCATCTACATACAACCAATCTCTTATTTGACTACCATCACCATAAACCGAAATGTCATTGCCCGTAAGAGCTTTAATAATTGTATTTGGGATTAGTTTTTCTGGAAATTGATATGGGCCATAATTATTTGAGCAATTTGTGATTACATAAGGAAAATTATAGGTTCTGCCCCATGAACGAACCAAATGATCAGAGCTAGCCTTGGAAGCAGCATAAGGAGAGCTTGGGTTATAACTACTATACTCTTCAAATAACTGCTTAGAGTCTCCCAAATCACCGTAAACTTCATCAGTTGAAATATGATGGAATTTAAAAAAATAATCAGCTTGATTTTTATTTTTTCTATAAACATTTAATGCTGAATTTAAAAGATTAAATGTTCCTATAATGTTTGTTTCTATAAATTGTCTAGGGCTCTCTATCGATCGGTCTACATGACTTTCAGCAGCAAGATGCATCACCAAATTTGGTTCATATTTTTCAAAAAGAGAATCAACGGCATGCTGATCGCATATATCACAAAGCTCAAAGTGATAGTTTTTATAATTCTCAGCAGATGGGATAGAATTTAAATTGCCAGCATATTTCAATGCATCGAGATTGATTATTTCGTGATCCGCGTTCAATAGAAGCTCTCTTATTAAAGCGCTACCTATAAAACCAGCTCCCCCAGTAACTAAAATTTTCAAATTTTTTTTGTTAGTTGATATTTTTTAAAATTGCGTTTTGTAAAAACCAATTATATATTGTTTAGTAAGGTTTTTTTGAACTGATTAAATTAAAATAATGGGTTATATTCACAATTAAAAAAATATTAAGCTTTGATTCCCAAGAGTCTATTAAATTGAAGAAAAAAAAAGTTATCTTTGTAATTAATGAATACTCATTTTTTATATCACATAGAAAAAAATTAATAGAAAGTCTTGGTGAGGACTTTAATATAACCGTTATAACTGATTTAAGCGATTGCAGTGAAGGAGATATAAGTAACTCTAGTTTGTATAAATTAGAGCATTTAGATAAAAAAAAGCACTTAACAAACCCTAGAAAATTTTACCTAGGGCTAAAAAATTTATTACATTTAATCAAACGGTATGATCCAGATTTTATTTTTTATGTCTCTATGGAAAATTGTGTAATAGGCTCAATATTACTCAGATTTACTGAGGCAAAAAAATCTTTTTTTCTTATCACTGGCATAGAGTCTTTTTTAAAAATAACGTCTCTGAAACGGTTCTTTGTAAAATTAAGCTTTAGCGTATTTTTGACCTTTGGAATTAAAAAAAATAAAAGTTGCTTTATCTTTCAGAATAAAGATGACTTGCGTGATATTAAAAATAGCCTATATAGGAAGATGAAAGAGTATTTAATTATTCCTGGGAATGGGATAGATCAAATTTATTATGAGTATAGAAATAGATCTTTTGATAAAAAATCTTTGCCAATTAAAATACTATTTGCTTCACGTCTATTAACGGGAAAAGGTATAAATGAATTTTTTATTGCAGCTAATGAATTAGGTGAGCAATTAGATAATATTGAATTTTTTATTGCTGGATCTTATGAGCCTAATAATAAACTTTCAATTTCAGAACAAGATTTTCAAAAAATTCAAAAATCTGATTATGTTCAATATCTAGGCAATATTAAAAACCAGGATATGAAAAATTTATATCTTAGTTATGATATTTTTATTTTACCCTCATACAGAGAAGGCTTGCCAGCATCTGCTCTTGAGGCTGCTGCAACAGGAATGCCGCTTATTCTTTCTGATGTTCCTGGATGCAGGGAATGCGTCGCAGATGGAAAAAATGGATTTTTAATTCAGCCTAAAAGTATTGGGAGCATTAAAGGTGCGATAATAAAAATGCATAAAAACTCTCATCTCATTGCTGCTTTTTCAGCAGAGTCTAGATCTCTAATTGAAAAAAAATTTACTGTTTCGATAATCAGCAATAGTTATAAGCAATTAATAACTTAGCAACTTATTTTGAGAGTTTTGATTGCAAAAATGCAGCCAATTTAACAATGTCTATAGCCAAAGATAAAAACGAAATCCTTATAAAGTTTAATGGTAATAAGAAGTTTAATTGAGCGCCCTTTTTTTTAGGTAAGAAATATCCTCTGAAAAAGATATAGCTACCTATAATTGCTCCCATGCTAATTTTAGTAACATTCGGTAAATAAAAAGAGGAGACAGATTTCCAATCCAGCCAAAACCAATTCCAGTTATATGCAAAAGTCACTGCTGCAAGTGAAAGTGCTAGAAAATATATATCTCTATGAGGTGCAATATATGGAAAAATAGAAGCACTTTTATAGTTTCTATGCCACTTGTAAATTATATCTTTGAACCTAGCGCCCTGAAGACCGCTGTATGCAAGCCTCTCATTATTCTTAGCAAATTGAATGCCATGGAGTTGCAATCTTTTAATCCAATCTGCATCCTCGCCAGCTCTAACATTTTCAATAAATAATCCACATTGAAAAAATACTTCTTTTTTAATAATTGATCCAGGGAATGTTTGGATAGGTAAATCTCCAAAAGTTGCCGCTCTAATCACTTTTTCTTTATTTGTTTTAGCAAGATATCTGGTTTCACCCCAGATACCATCAAGATTCATGGATTGAATCAACTCAAGGCCATTTTGAAGCCATGTTGATGGTGGGATAGTTCCTAAATCCAAGAATGCAAGAGTAGAGTGTTCTGCATTAAGAATGCCAAGATTTCGTGAGTTGCCTGGATAAAAATTTTTTCTTCTCAAGACATTAATAGACACATTATTAGTTTTTAGGAAATCTAAAACATGCCTATCAATTTCTGCTTTTGCAGGAGTTGAGTCGATAATAATAATTTCATCTGGATAGCTAGACCATGATTCAATTTTCTTTAATAAGAAGTTGAGGTTATTCTTTAAATCCTCCCTGCATGGAATAATAAGCGATACTTTCATAAAGCCTTGCCCTCTTCTGTTAAATCTTGATAAATTTTGATATGTTGGTTGATTATTATTTCAAGTGAAAAGTTTTTCTCTGCAAAGATTCTACCAGCGTTTCCGAAGGAAGAGCACATATTTGGAGTAGTGATTAATTTAATCATTGCATCTGCTAGTTTTTTGGAGTTATTTGCAGGTACAAGAAGGCCTGAAATATTTTTCTGTAACACATCTCTACACCCTGGAACATCAGTCGTTATAATAGGTCTCCCACAAGCAGCTGCCTCAGATAAAACTTTTGGGAGCCCTTCTCTATAAGAAGGAAGGACAACTACCGTTGATAGCGGTAAGATTTCTTCCATACTTTCCTTGTGGCCCCAATATTCAACGATATTATTCTGCTCTAATTCTAAAATATCCGAAGGTTTTAAAGAAGCTTTGTTACCATCATCTAACATTCCAACTAAAACGAATCTTGCCTTGATCTCTATTGATTGATTGGAAGAGATCCGCTTAGCAGCTTCTACAAATTCATTAACACCTTTGTCAAAAAGCATTCTTGCAGGAAACATTATTATAGGAGGTTGAGCTGGGAGCTTGGTTGGTTTAAATTTTTTTAAATCTACTCCAGATCCCTTAATCAAGGTAAAGGCTTTCCTGGGTAAATTTGTTATCCCCTTAACTAGCTTTAGGTCATCAGCATTTTGACAAATGACTATTGCATTTGGATGATTTAAAGCAAGCTTATAGATAATTGAGCTCAACAGTCTTAAAAATTGATGGATAAATTTATTTCCAATATACACATAACCCATTCCTGATATTGCAAAAACTACTGCGGGCACCTTAAAAAACTTAAGGGCAATACCACCAATTAAGACAGGCTTGATAGTTACAAGATGCACTAAGTCTGGCTGAACCAATTTAAAGACTTTAATAAGTTTGAAAAGATATTTAATCACGCTAAGTGGATCTATATTGCTTCTATTCAAAGGAATATGATGAAGAATAAGGCCCTCGTCAGTTAATATTTTAGGATTGCCAGTTATTGCAGTGGCAATATGTACCTCATAGCCTTGATTCATAGCAGCTTTGGCGATGCCCAATCTATGAGATAAAAAAAACCAATCTACATTTACAACAAATAATAATCTTTTTTTCATTGTGTATTTAATTCCCGTAGATACCCTCTATTAATGGCACTCCAGTAATATAGTTCAAGTAAGGGTCGTAACATATATCAAATAATGCTGATAGTGAAACCCAGCCCATAAAAATCACCGACACTAAAATATATGGGAAGGCGGTCCACATAAATTTATATCTAAGGTTTTTTAAATAGGGTATTTGCGCAAAAAACATAGCTTGCAGAGGTATTAAATAATATCCAAATCTATCGGCGATGGTGCTTGAGAAAGGAATCATGAAAAAACATGCAACAGCTATTAAAAAACCTAAAACCAATATTGAATACTCTTTTTGAAATAATGCTTTAATTTTATTTTTAAAGAAAAGAAAAAAAACAATAGAACTAATTAATAAACTTCCAAGTCTATATACTGCTCCTGCAGCCTCATATTCAGTATCTAAATACCTAACAGAAATAATTTCGGCAATAGATGACTGATATAGAATAAATAGCATTGGCAAAGAAAGTAAAACTGCTAAAAAAAGTCGTTTAATTGAAAATTGTGAGTGCACAAATGGAGCTAAGGCTAAAAATATCAAGGCACTTGTGTGGAAACCTATGGCCATAAATGTGAAGAATATATAGCTCAACAGTTTCTTGTCCATAAATGCTACAAACCCTAAACACATCATTCCAATTGCAGCGCCCTGCCTTATACCAGACATTGGCATATTTAAAATTAATATTGGAAAAAGAAAAAGCAGAAAAGCAAAAGGATCTTTTTGCCTTAATGCTAACTTATTAACTCCGTAAAAGAATACTCCAGAAAAAATGACATTAAGCCACATAAAAGAAAGATCAAAAAAATAAACTAGTCTTAAGATTGCAATATAAAACGGTTCAGTAAAACTAGGGATAATACTCGTCCACTTAGCAAAACGATATCCTTCATACTGCAATAGGTAATTGGACCAATCACAGCCAACTTGAAACCTAAATGATGAGAATAAAAAAAGAAACCAAAATAGTACTTTATAGGCTAAATTTTTTAATCTTTCCTGACCAACTAGCGAGAATCTAAAAAAAATCATTGAAAAAAATAAAGTTATATAAAACATTAAGAATTCCTTTGGGCTTCCAGCCATGCCTGAAACATCAACACGCTCCAAAGTTTGGAAGTATTATCTCTTTTTCCACTTAGATGTTCCTGCCATGCATTGTCTATTTGCTTAAAATTTAAGTATCCTTCATTTTTAATTCGTTGAGGTTCAAGCAAAGCACCTGCCCAAGAACGTAACGGACCTCTAAGCCAAGATCCAATTGGTAATCCAAACCCAGTTTTTGGTCTATCTATTAAGTTTCTAGGAATATATTTATAAAGAATGTTTCTTAGAATGCTCTTGCCCATGGTGCCTTGAATTTTCATATTTATAGGAAAGCGCCAAGACAATTTAAAAACTGAGGGGTCCAGAAACGGAACTCTTGTCTCTAAACTTGTTGCCATTGCAGCACGGTCCACTTTACATAGAATATCATCTTGTAAATATGTTTTTGAATCTTGGTACATCATTCTCTCTGATGGCTCCTCAAGATTGAGTGAAGTGAAATCTGTTAATGTCAAAAAATTCTTTGGAAATACCTCCTTTTTTTTATCAAGACCAATAACCAAGCTAAATGTATCCTGCCACTCTGAGACTAGACTAAAGTACAAATCATCCAATGATTTTATCCATTGAAGTCGAGAACCTATTTTAAAAGACTTCTCATCAAGCCTGGAAATGCCCTTATCAGATGAAAGGAAGAAATTAATTAAATTTTCAAATTTTTGCCATGCTAACTTAGGAACGGACAGCATAAATTTACCTAATAGTTTTCTAAGGTGGAATGGAACTATTTTGAGTTTTTTCCATAATGAAGGTCCCCAAAAATAGCGATTATAGCCTCCAAATAATTCATCTCCGGCATCACCTGATAAGGCAACTTTTACATGCTTGCTAGCAGCCGTGGAAACTATATATGTAGGAATTTGAGATGAGTCTGCAAAGGGCTCATCATATATATAAGGTAATCTAGGAATAATAGATCTAACTTCTTCTGGGGTAACAAATAACTCGGTATGCTCAGTGCCTAGGTGATTAGCAATATCTTTAGCAAATTTTGATTCGTCAAATTCTGAGTCCTCAAATCCAACTGTGAAAGTTTTAACAGGTTGATCTGAGATTTCTTGCATAATTGAAACAATTAATGAAGAGTCAACTCCTCCGCTCAAAAAAGCTCCCAATGGAACATCTGACTGCATCTGGCTTTTAATTGAATCTTTTAATTGATTTTCTAAATCTTCGGTGGCCTTTTGCATGGATTGATAGGTACTCTCTTTGCTAAGAGAGATAGTTTTTTCTAGAGACCAATATTTTTTATAAGCAATCTGTTGCACCATATCATTTTTTATTATGAATTGAGCAAAAGTCCCAGACTCTAATTTAAAAATATCTTGATAAATACTTAGTGGAGATGGAACATAGTTATATTTCAAAAGTGCACTTAATGACTTTCTAGAAATTTTATTTTTAAAGCCAGGAAATTCTTTAAATGGTTTAAGTTCAGAGCCAAAAATTAGAGCATCATCAACCATTCCATAATATAAAGGCTTCTCACCAAATCTATCTCTTGCTAATGTCAATATTTTTTCACTGGTGTCCCATAGAGAAATAGCAAACATTCCTGAGCAAAATTGAAGAGTTTTCTTAACTCCCCATAACTCAAAAGCTGCAAGAAGCGTCTCAGAATCAGAGCTCCCTTTCCATAAAAAATCATTGCCGCATTCCTTTGTAATTTCAATACGCAACTCATTATGATTATATATTTCTCCATTAAAGGTCATAACAAACCTTGCAGAATTGGATTTCATAGGTTGCTTGCCGGCATCTGATAATTCTAAAATTGCCAGCCTGCAAAAACCCATGGCAATGCCGCTATCTGGATTTATCCAAGAATGCTGGTCATCAGGCCCCCTATGAATTAACTTAGATGACATACAATCAATGGTTGATTGCATTTCGCTCTCATCAGCAAATGACTTTGTTAAATAGCCCGT
>Ga0315322_10003185_pt1 | contig 12712 bp, 8 predicted proteins | sample M110021515metaG_FD_203461 | JGI IMG/M metagenome (GOLD analysis project Ga0315322, IMG submission 203461) | Ammonia-oxidizing marine archaeal communities from Monterey Bay, California, United States - M1 100m 21515 | ecosystem: Environmental > Aquatic > Marine > Intertidal zone | place: USA... | reverse complement strand
CCAATTAATCATGGGCCTGAGCAGGTACCGGTACCGGTACCGGTGCCGAGCCGAGCTGGTCAAAATATAATATCGTTTCAGTTACTGAGGGATCACTTCTGGTCTAATCGCAAAGTCACTCCATCGACCACGGTGTCGCGGGTACCGTGTCTGCAATGGATTCAATTGCGTTTAATCGCGGTGTACTACTGCCGCTTGATATTCCCCGGTCCCGCCAGATACCAAGAGCTGAGTTTTTGTCCCACCAAGCTGCATAGCATACGGATGTCAGCGTCTTTCTCTGATTTCCCGCATTCTGTTAGCAGATGCGCGCTCCATGGTCGTCAGAGACGGAACTGGTTAATAGCCGCGTCTTGTTGCGTTTTGGCTTATGTGTCGCACTGGGAGTCCGTGGTTTCAGTTCGCATGGTTAGGATTTGGATTGCCTTGTAAGTTGATGAGCCACTTGCTGTGGCGTTTAGCTTTGCTCCCGCGAAAATCGGTGGTTGAGAATCAAGCAAGCAGACAGCGGGCGCAGCAGTTGTGTTCATTTCGTTGCCAACGCAATGAGCAACTGAGTAAGGCGACGAAATTCGAACGGACTGTTGTGGCAAAATAGTGAAGGCGTGAGGCAACCCCATCGGAGCAGAGAAATGGAAAATAGAATGATTGTGAAAGAAAAACGAATGACACCCGCGAAAGGCTGGGTGCCGTTAACTGGGTTTGTGTTACTGTTCATTGGTGCAATTCTGGCAATCGTCGGTGGCGCGATTGCTGGGGGATGGGGAGGCATTCTGGTGGGGTTTGGAATCTTCTCGGTTATCGTTTGTGTGTTTGGCTTGACCGGTTTGATGGCCATTGCACCGAATGAATCACGTGTGTTGCTGTTGTTTGGTGAGTACCGCGGTACGGTGGTTGATTCAGGTTTTTTCTGGGTCAACCCGTTTTTCTCCAAGAAGAAGGTTAGCCTCAGGGTGCGCAACTTCGAAACCGGATCCCAAACCACTCCTGAAGAAAAAGATGCGGCGACAGGAAAAATATTGAGAAAGAAGAGCAGAACCGTGGGGCGCCCGTCCAAGGTGAATGACAGCGATGGTAACCCGATCGAGATTTCCGCAGTTGTGGTCTGGAAGGTGTTGGATACGGCGGAAGCCCTTTTCGAAGTTGATGACTATGAGGATTTCGTTGCAGTTCAAAGTGAAGCCGCGTTAAGAAACCTTGCGACACGCTATCCCTACGACAGCGAAAATCATGAAGTTTCTCTCAGAGGTAGCACTGAGAAAATTTGTGATCAGCTTCGCAGTGATATTCAGGAACGATTATCAGATGCTGGTGTGCATGTGATAGAAGCGCGGATCAGTCATCTTGCTTATGCACCGGAGATTGCTGCTGCCATGCTTCAGCGCCAGCAGGCTGGAGCTATCATTGCCGCGAGATCGCGTATCGTTGATGGAGCTGTGGGAATGGTGGAAGCGGCACTTGGTCAACTGCAGCGGGACAGCGTTGTTGAGTTGGATGAGAGCCAACGCGCTTCGCTGGTTTCGAATCTACTGGTTGTGCTTTGCAGTGATCGCAATACACAGCCCGTCATTCAAACGGGATCGTAAGACCGGCGGGATTTGAAAACGACTCTCACGGCTTCCACGCCGGAGGCTTCGTTGTGGACCGTTGGCGAGGTGACAAGATGAGGAAACGTCATTTTCAGGGAAACGCCTGTAAACCCCAGTGTTTGCCGGCGTTTTTGTTTTTCTATCTCAGGGAAAGCATTGAGTTGCAGACTCACCAGCCGTTGTTGATCTCGTGTATGAAAAATTGAAACCATTTTTGCTCCGGTATAACCATTGAGATCACAATGTTCTCTTAACAGAAAGGCAGGTCACTTCACTTTGCTGGCTTGATTTCAAACAAATTCGCTGGATAAAACGACGCTGCTGTTGGAGTTTTTCAATCTGATTTCAATGCCTGTTCACAAGTCTATTCCACTGATTTAAAAAAAAACGGCGAAGTCAGTGGAGTGAATCGTCCTGTTGCCGTTATTGATGTTGAGGGCGTTCCTTATCACCGCGTATTCACGCTAACTGCCCTCAACTTTGCCGCCTCTTCGAAGGCTTCTCTTACCGCAGGAGTTGACCCATGCGTTCTTTTCTGGCTACCGCTGCGCGATCATTGTCCATTCTGCTTGTCACTGCTTTAGTTTCATTTGGGCAAGGCCGAACTTCCCACCATCGTGAGAATGCAATTCCACGAGGTGATCGGGGATCACGCGAAGCTGCTGCGATACCCAACGTCCGCGTTGATCATGAGCTGATGATTACTGACTTACGTGTTATCGAGGACCCGCTGCGAACAGGGGCAAATCGAAGACGGCCAGGTGTCTGGTCGTTCAAGTATCTGATAGAGCAGATGGCTGGTGAAAACGATCCGGCAGAATTCGCCTTGAGTTTGTTTTCGCACGGTGAAAACCGTTTGATCAATGGGCATGTGACACCTTCTCGTCCCGCAGTTTGGGACCGAATCATTGAACCGTGGCTTGCAAAAGGAGGAGGGAAATTGGATCTTCGGTTCGCGCCCGTCAAGTTACTCGCCATCGTGAATAGAATGGACCTGCGGCAGGTTGTTGGGGATGAAGTTTTGAGTGCCGGTGAAGGACGCTTTGTGTTTGGTGTACTTGATGAAAACGGAAAACCTTTAACGCCAACGGGGGGGCCCGCAGTCGGTGGGATGACCATCATTCTTGAATACGACTTGCCCGCAAATTCGTTGAGAGATTTACAGCGTTGGGCGCAAGATTGGCATGCTCTTGGAACAATGAAACTGGGGAGTCGAGATTACAACGATCATCTGGGTATGCTGACAAAACGTTTTACCCAGCGCGGACGTGGGGTGGGGCGTCCAAATGCAAGTGCTTTGAACCAGATTCGTACGAACGATGTTGCTTTGGCCACACCCTGGGAGTTGCGAGAGTGGGTTATCGATCAGGAGTCAGGTTGGCTGACTCCCAGTTCTGTGGCTGAGACGCCGGACTTTGTTACTCTGAATAATACTCCTGAACTGGCCACTCTGTTGAATGACAATGCCGATGCCATTCTTGAAGGCAGCTTTCGTCTGCCCACGGAGTTGGCCGCAGGGTCCGCTCCCGCAGGGCCGTTCTTTGATCTAAGTCCAACTCTTGATCCTGCTACCTTGGAGAACAACCTGGCCGCAGCCGAGGCGACTGCAAGTTTTGGCATCATGAACGAGGAATTTCTGATTTCGCTTGTTCAGTTGTATCAGTCCAATCCCATTGTGACTGCCATTCCTGAGACGAACGTTGTCGTGAATATGCCTTGGCAAACTCCGTTGGAGATTGATCCGGAAGTGCGGCACCGCTTCGCTCTGAATACCTGTTCCGGGTGTCACCGTGACGAAACTGGTGTGGGGTTTCTTCATGTTGGCTTCCCTGAAACCGCGCGTGACCGTGATGTTGTCAATGAGGGACTCGGTGAACCCGCATTGCTCTCGACATTTCTTGTGGGAGGGGAGCCGGTTCCAGATCCGCTTGTTGACGGAATTTCGCGATCTTTCAATGATCTTGAGCGAAGAAAGCTCGACCTCGAAGCTTTGTTGTTATTCGGTGGGCGTCACTTTCGTATGAGCAATCGCCGACATTGATTCAAGAGCAATTGCTTAGAATGTACTTCATGGGCTGATGTATCGGCACGGATTGCCGGTGCAGTCCATGCCGCTTCGTTATTGAGTGGGAGGATTCGGCTTAAGGAATTCCATCATGACACCCGCGGGGACGCAATCCCGAAATACCATTTGCGATACAGTGTCAGTCTTTTTTCCGACGCGGAGACTGTTTGTCGAAGTCGCCATTCCAACAACGTTTCCGAGTCGATCAAAGACGGGACCACCGCTTGATCCTTTTCCAAATTCTGCACTGATGGTGATCCAACGCGTTGGTACTTTGACTGGAGCGCGTTGGTCCCCATCGTTCTCCGGGTTCTTTGAGGGGCCACGTTGGGGTGGGCGGACGTAGCGGCGGGTAACGACACCATGGCTGTACGTGTAGAAGCGGCCGCTGGGGTGTGAGATCAAACTAATGTCGCTGCCCACCGGTGCGTTTCGCCGTAATGGCAGGCCTTTGTACTGCGATGAATCAATGCGGCAGAAAGCCAGATCATTGGCTGAATTCGCGCCTACGACTTCTTGAATCGGATGAACTACATAGTCCGAGGTCATGGCAAACATGTACTCATCGCTTTTATTGAACACATGTCGATTTGTCGCGATGATACCATCGTCTGATATAAAGAATCCTGTCGCTGCAGGAACAACATGCCAATGATCCAGGTGCTTGCGGGAGATCAGGATGGCCACAATCGATTTACTTGCTTCACGATAAAGCATTGATTTTGTCTGCTGTTTTGTACTGCGTTCAGCAAGCGTGAGCTTGCACTTCTGATCGGTCGCCTGCGATTCCAGTTCAGTGCAAGTTAATGCCTGCTTTGCCTTGATCATCTGGTTCATTTGAGGCTCTGCATACAGCATTATCTGTGTATCAAAAACGTAGTTGATACCGTTGAGTGGTGCGGGTTTTGGCGGAGCAGGTTTTCTCTTCTCCTCGGCAGGTCTTGGCTCTGCATCAGATACATCCTCCTTCTTCTCACCTTTCCCGGCATCACTCGCTTCAGGTTGATTCTGCTCATCAGCTTGTGACGGTTTTGTCTCTGAAAGTTGCTCCTCCTGAGCCTGCGAAGTGGGGGGGATCACGATGGAAGACAGAAACAGGGTCAGTACCGTCAGCACGGTGCGAATAACACAAGGTCTAAGACGAATCACCTGTTGAGCTCCAGTGAGTAAGGGAGATGGGGTAGTGGCAACCAGTTTAGCAAGGGAGCAGTCTAATAGGAGCGTGGCAGATTTACACAGAATTCTAGCTCCTTGTGCAGGCTATCCTGTGCTTCTTTTAATTCTCAGCATTAGAAACCTGAACCCATCTACGCGCGGTTTCCATTAGACATTTTTTTGCAGTTGGATTGGCCCGTGCCGGCAGTCACAGCAACTGCGGCAGTTCCTGCATGAGAGCAGTTCATGAAGACGGTCATGCTGAAACGGCGTGCCAATTTCAAATCAGGATGCGTGTCTCAAATAGACACGGGGGAAGGGTAGACCGGCAATGCCTTCTCGTGATTTTTTTCATTAACGCACCGAATCGAAGTTTTCACGTCTTGCCATTTTTTTGGACACAAGTTGACCTCTGCGCCCTTCTGGCTGGCAGAGGCTTGCTGCTTCGTCAGTTTTTGCGCCTTCGCACCTCATTTCGCGTTATTTTTCCTGGATGGCTCGTTCAGGATGGCACGTAAGTTGCCTCTTGGGGACGCGGGGGTGAGGTATGAGCACTGTCATCATTCTTTATTTCTCTGCTCATGCCTTGCCCCGGTTTTGACTTTATTTTTCTGTTCTTGTTACGGAGTCTGGCAGATGGTGTTTTCTAAAAGCGGCCATTGTAGGCGTCTCAAAGCTGAGCGATTAGAGCAACGAGTTGTCCTTGCAGGCAATGTTGATGTTGGGTTGAGTTTTACGGAACTCTCATTGGTGGGGGACGCGGACAACAATGCAATTGAGGTGGAGGAAATTTCCCCCAATCAAATCAAGGTCACTGGTCTGGCGGGGACGACAATCAACTCCGGTGTTGTGCCTGTTGTGATCTCAGCACCACTGATAGACGCGGTGTTCGCGGACTTGCACGAAGGGAATGACAGGATGGTGGTGATGAATATGACGCTCACAGACAATGCCGACGGTGTGTTGCGCGTAAATGGTGGCGCGGGAGAGGACAACTACCTTATCGATAATGTGCAGACGACGGATTCGATCATTGTCGATATGGGTGAGGACGATGATGTCGTGCGAAGTCGATACACGAATACCACCAGCCATCTGATAGCAACCGGAAATGGCGCTGATTCTACCGTTGTTGAATACCTCGGTGCCAAATCATTGGCATTAACTTCCTTGGAGGGTGCTGACAAAATCGTTGCCAAAACCGGCGGTGTTAGTGACATGATGGCAATTGCGTCGGGGCCTGAAGACGATCAGGTTGCGTTGAAAAACATTCAGGTGGGTGGCAATCTGTATGTCAGCACGACTCATGGCGATGACCTCATTCGAACCAAGAATGTTGTTGTTGGAAACTCAATGGTCATCTTGACGGACGTAGGTAATGACGACGGGGATGATGCACTTGATATGCAGAACGCAAAAATTGGTAGCGCGCTAAAGATCGCTACAGGACGTGGCCATGACACGGTGGAGTTGAAGAAAGTACAGGTTGGAAACATTTTGAAAATTGATACAGGGCAAGGGAATGATGATGTTGACCTTCTTAAAGTGAAAGCGTCGAGTCTGGGCATTTCGACAGGCGATGGCAGCGATGACGTGTATTTGTTTGAAGTCTTCGCGCAGAACCTGTTGTACGTTTTTCAGGGTGGTGGCGAGGATCGGTTAGAGGTCGAATTTTGCTATTCCGATTCGCCGGAGTTTAATGGCGGAACAGGGACTGATGTTTTTGATGAGGAAACCAACTACTTTGCGGTCTTAAGCAGTTTTTACGCGACGGACTACGAGATCATTGTTTAGCAACTAAGGCACGTCGATCATGGCGCGTCTCGTCATTGCCTGATGTACTGTTCGTTTGCAGGTGTAATGAGCCAACCCGGCGGTCGACTTTTACTTGCACACGTACTGCGTCATCCCGTGTGTTAAATCACGCTGACGTTCGAATGGCCGTTGAGTGGCGTGTCAACCAGGATGCCTACCTGACACAGCCAAGTGTTTTAAAGTGAATCCACTTTTTCTGCTCGTTAGTTTTGCCTGTTGGTTCTCACGCGGTGATCGAGCAGGCAGTCCCTGCAATGGAACTTTCCAAGTGACAAGAATCTTGAGTGCTTGATAGCAAAGACTGGTAAACGCGTTCTTGTGATCATATCCTGTCTTGCCGAAAAATTGCTATTTAGCTAGCGTTCGCAGGAAGTTTCGAATGCAGCGTTTCCACGGGGAGCTGACGTCTTGGTTCCACAGAAGTAACAGGATTCTTGTGCTTGGGAAGATATTTCTTAAGGAGCCTTCGTTCCGAAGCAAGAGGCGTATCAGGCTAGAGAATAACTCTTGAGCTTGGCAGAAGGTTGCCGATGTTTGCGTCTTCAGACGCGTTCAATCATTCAAACGTGGGATACTTGTGGATCATGGCTTCGGTAGAGACTAATGACGCAGTGAGTCCGGCTAATGACTCGGGCAGGTCAAGTCTGCTGACATCTTTGATGGCAATCGTGTTGCTGTTGGAAAGCGTTTTGATCGTCGGTTGGATACTAAAAAAAGCTGATTACGGCTTTGATCTCAGCGATGAGTCTTTCTACATGATCTGGATTGAAAGACCATTCGAGTACCCAGTTTCTCCATTTCAGTTTGGAAGTATTTTATCACTCCCCTACAAGTTCCTTCACTACGATCTCGTATCGTTTCGGCAATTCAATATTCTAACAACTTATATGTTGGCGTTTGTTGTCGCTTATCAGTTACTTGGCCCATGGTTGCGCCGCCTTGATTGTACGCTGGTGGTCAGGTCAGCGGTTTCTGCGGCTTTTGCTTTGCCAAGTCTCACAGTCATGACCTACTGGTTGATGACACCCAGTTACAACTCGTTGAATGGTATCGCTTTCCTGCTCGTGTGCGTTGCCATTTTCAGTAATGCTAAAACCGAGCGTCTGCAGATGCTAGCTGCGGTTCTAATTGGTTGTGGCGGCTATTTGAGCTTCATGGCCAAGCCGACTTCCGCTCTCGTTTTAGGTGTTGTCGTGCTGGTTTTTGTATGGGGAGTGCAACGCTGGTGTTTGAAATCATTCATGGTTGCAATTTGCACTGCAGTTTCTCTTGTATTGATTAGCATGTTTTACCGCGCTGGTGGGCCCCTCAGTTTTGTCGTGGAGTTGCGCGAAACGTTGGCGATTAGTAAGCATCCTGATTATTCTTTTTTTCGTTTGATCAGGTGGAATTCTCCTCATCTTGATACTCGCTGGCGAATAACCTTCGGCTTCGCGAGTTTGCTCTTGTTCGCGCTATTGAGTGTTGTAAAGCGGAGGGGGTTGGTCAGGTTCGGTGCCTTGCCAGTTCAATTGCTTGGCTGGTTGCTGCTTTTTTTTGGTGCGTTTGGAGTTCTTGCCACCTGGTTTGATTTTCAAACGTTCTCTGTTGGATTTCTTGAACATCGGGGCGATGAGTATGGCAGAAAAGAGCGGTATCTGTTTCTTTCGTTGCTCAGTGTAGCCGTCTGTGCTGTTTACTTTCGCGACATGGATCTACGGCGATTAGCAGCGGCTTGCTTTCTCTTTTGGCTGCCCTATGGTTTTGCCTTTGGAACGAATATCAATTACTGGGACAAGGGAGCGACAATCGCTTTTTTTTGGGTAATCAGTCTTGCTGTTGCGATTAGTGCATTGCCACCGCGGCAAGCACAGCTGAATTCCGTCCTGCTGATTGCATCATTCTTGCCTTTGTTTTGTGTGCTCGATTTGCAAAATGCGTATACGAATCCCTACCGGCAGGAATCATTTGTGGACACTTCAATGAAGCCTGTCTCGATCGGCCGTGGTGAGACCGAGATCATGATGGCTGCAGAGACAGCGGATCTCATTGAGTTGCTTAGGCAGAAAACCAAAGCTGCAGGGTTTCAGGAGGGAATGCCCGTGCTCGACTTGACTTCACAAGGCGTAGGCCTGATTTATATGATCGGGGGATACAACTTCCCTGTAGTGTGGTCCGCCGCGGGAACGCCTTGGGCGGAAAAAACGCTAAGGCAGCTCTTGTTTCAGCGACGCGATGAAGGATTGGAGAATCTTTGGATCTTGAAGAAAGAAGGCTGGGAGTGTTCCAACCCGGATACCGTATTGGAGGAAGTTGGGTTATCGATGGATGATTTCGTTGAGGCTGTAAGAATCCCGACAACTGCTGTTGTCGGGAATCCAGCTCCGCGTCTAGTGCCCGCAGATCAGACGGATGTTCGATTGGTCTTGTACAAGCGAAAGCGTCGCGGCGAAGTTTCTGGCGGCCACACCAAATCGGCACCTCATGCCGATCCCGCAGTGTCAGAGACTGAAACAGACGAGTAACAGGCAGTGTGGAGCAGTTGGCATCATTGCAGGCCCAAACCAACCAGGTTGGATCGCCGTTTGCCTTGGTTGATTTCTTTCTGTCATCGTTCTGTTGAGAACTCCTGGTATCTCGTGTGCGGCAGCTTGATCTACAAGTGACTCGACGTCACCGGTTTGTTGCAAGGGCAAGCAGATCACCACCTTGTCTTCAAATTGACGAATTACGATACATCAATCTTGGGCTGCAATTCTTCGATGTGCAAAGACCTTGCGGGATGGACGCTGGGTAGGAAGACATCCCTAGATGGCAGATTCACGGATAAACTGTAGTGCAAAACATCAGTTCATTTCCGTCGAAAACACCGCATGAGTACCAGGGCACTCATACATTGCGGTGCTGAAGATCTGACTGCGGGAAAAATTCCTTGATAGCTGGTAACTAGATTTCGTCGACTTCCCAGCCGGCACGGAAATCAGGCACGAGAAATTGTTCGATCTTGTCGTTGCCCGTTGCTTCGAACGCTTTGGCGTTCCAGTCAAAACCAGCTCCAGAGCGGAATGCTGCATTTGCGAGCAGAACAGATTCAGCCAGAGGTCCGGTGTACTCGACAAAATCGCAAGTGGATCGTGGGCCGCCTTTGCAGGCCTGAATCCACTCTTTGTGGAAACCTGGCGATTTTGGAATCGAGTGCTCGGGCGGCGTTGGAGTGCTGCCGTCTTTCATGGTCACTTTGTAGCCATCAAAACCTGCTGAGATTGTTCCTTTGTCACCAACAAAGAGCGTATTACCATTCGGCTTCGTGTTATGCTTCTGGAATGCTTCGTTGAGTGAGCCATGCCACCAGTGAAGCGTGAGGGGGCCATGACCCTCTTCGGCACCAAATTCCATTCTCGTTTTCATTGATTTTGGAGTCCGCAGGGGATCGATGTCTTCCGCCGCTGGAATCACATCGAGATCAATCCGATTGGGGTACTTGAGTTGTAGAGCCCAAAATGGGATGTCAAGAATGTGGCATCCCCAGTTTCCCGTTTCGCCGGTGCCATAGTCCCACCAAAACCGCCATTTGTAAGGGCAATACTCTGGCGAGTAGGGGCGTTCTTTGACAGGCCCTTGCCATAATTCCCAATTCAAATTGCTGGGGACAGGTGGAAATTCTTTTGGCATGGCGGGCATCCCACGGCTACCACCAATCGCACAGTAAACTTCGGTGACGTTGCCGATCATTCCGGACCGTACGGCTTCGACAGTTCGCGCCATACCGGAATTCGCGTGCCTTTGATTTCCAAGCTGTGTTGCTACGTCCTGCTTTTCTGCCAACCTAGTCAATTGGCGGCACTCCCATGCAGAGTGGGCAAGTGGTTTTTCACAGTAAACGTGTTTGCCCATTAGCATGGCTTGGCGGGCGGGGTGAAAGTGCATGTGGTCAGGTGTGCTGATGACAACGGCGTCGATCTGTTTGTCGAGTTTGTCCAGCATCACACGGAAATCCTGGAACTTGTTTGCTTTGTCGAATTGCTGAAAGCGCTTGCCTGCTTTCGTTTCATCGACATCGCACATGGCAACGATATTCTCGCCCGATACGCCACCTACGTTTGCTGACCCTCGACCTCCCACGCCAATGCACGCCACATTGAGTTTTTCATTTGGAGATGCGGCAGTCGCTGGTGTGGATGTGCCTAGCCAATAACCACCTGTCAGGGCGGCAGAGGTTTTCAGGAAGTTCCGGCGTGATTTTGCTGAACTGGGCATGATCGGGAAAAATCCGTACGGTGAGGAGTAAGGGGTGGGCAGGACGTCGAATACCGCATTCTAACCTCTTCATTCCAGCTTTGCCGTTGGCGGGCAGATAATTTTCAGTCACTCGCTCGTAGTCCAAAGCTGAGATTTGGCTTCTATTCGCAGCATGTGCAGCCTGCTACCATGATGAGCTAAGAATCAGTCCGCATTGACACACTGTAGGGTCGCTTTGCGGGATGCCAACGCCAATCGTGGCTGCCTGATTTCCCGCCTGACAACGCCTCTTTTGGGCGAACGATTGGGCTCGTGCTAGACCCAACAAATTCTTTCGCTGAACGCTTACCATCCACAGGGTTCCAGACCGATGGCTCGAATTTACCAACTTATTCCCTGCTTGTTGATTGTTGCTGCCGCCGTGGTGGGTTGCAGCAAGCAAGATTCGTCCACCGATAATGGGAATGCTCAAACAGCCAAAAAGCAGTTCCTCAGCATGGGGACTGCACCCGTCGGAGGTGCTTTTCCTGTGGTGGGTGGTGCGATTGCCGAAGTGATGAACGAACACAAGGAAGCGTTTGATTGGAAGGTGCAAGCCAAAGGAACTAAGGGGTCGCAGGAAAATATTCGGCGTCTCCAGCAGGGAGAACTTGAATTGGCACTCTCTAATGCTGCAATCTCATACTTTGCGACTCGGGGCGAAGGTACTTGGAACAAGAAGTACGATATTCGCGCCATCGCTACGATGGCTCCCAATGTTGCTCTCTTCATTGCTCGTGCTGACAGCGGCATCGAGAGTATCGCAGACTTGAAAGGCAAGCGTGTGATCACTGGACCAGCCGGTGCCGGTTTTCAAATGTTCATTGAGCCGATTCTTGCAGAACACGGGGTTGCGTGGGACGACATCACATCGATCAATGCTACTCAAAGTGGATCAGTTGACCAGTTGGGCGACGGGTCAGCAGACGCAGCATTTTTAGGAGGAGCGGTGCCCACTGGGTCCATCACACAAGCCACTAGTACCTTTGATGTGAAGTTTGTTCCGTTTGATGAAGACAAGCGACAAGCTTTGATCGAAAAGTACGCTTTCTTTCATCCAGCGACCATTCCTGCTGGTGTTTACAAAGGTCTTGATGCCGACTTCCAAGGGCTCAATGTTGGTTCCATGCACGTGATCACAGCAGCAGCTCAACCAGACGACTTGATTTATGAAGTCACGAAAACAATCTGGAACAACCGCGCAGAGATCGCTGGAAAGCATCCCGCTGGAAAAGCACTCAATGAAAAAAATATCACTCGTGATACGGGCATTGAATATCACCCCGGAGCCGTCAGGTTCTATCAAGAGGCCGGCCTGTGGCCGACCTCCGAGGCCGATGGTGAGACTGATGCGGCCGCAGGTGATGACACTGAGCAGGATGCCGACAAAGCAGCTGGTGAAAAAACAGGTGCCGACACATCTGATGCCGCAACATCTTCGGATTCCTGAATGCTCGGCTTTCAGTCCAACTGATTTCAGTCCAGCCGATTCTGGGGCGGTGATTCTGGCTCACCCGCCAGCCTCACCCGCCGGTCTTCGGGTCGCGGGTGTGCCACAATTGGGGTCTCGAAGTGTGCATCGTTCGTTGCGCTGCCTGCTTTGACTTTGTGTCTTTTTTATGATGTGCTGCTGCGCTGCAGCGGCGGTACTGTTGGAACAAGGAAACACCTGTGAATAAAGACGCGGATAAAGTCGAGGCAGGCAAGGCGGAGTCACACGCATACGCCCCTCCAAAACAAAATTCCGGTTCCGGTTCGGGGGACGATGGCTCTGGTGTTTCTGGAATGCCTGAGCGATTGGTCAAACCAGTGGTCACGGGGCTGGGGGTTT
>Ga0315322_10003184_pt1 | contig 12712 bp, 9 predicted proteins | sample M110021515metaG_FD_203461 | JGI IMG/M metagenome (GOLD analysis project Ga0315322, IMG submission 203461) | Ammonia-oxidizing marine archaeal communities from Monterey Bay, California, United States - M1 100m 21515 | ecosystem: Environmental > Aquatic > Marine > Intertidal zone | place: USA... | reverse complement strand
TGTTATGACGCTGGACTTAAAACAAGTCTTAGAAGAGCGGAGCAATCATTGGAATTTAGTAGCAAACTTGCCTTACAACATTGCCGTGCCAATGATCTGCGATTTCCTTGAGAAAGCTCCATTAATTTCAAAAATGACTGTAATGGTGCAACGAGAGGTTGCAGAAAGAATGATTGCAAAAGTTGGGGATAAAGCCTACGGGTTGCCTTCAGTTAAAATTGAGTATTTTGCTGAAGCAAAAATAATCGCAGATATACCTCCGACGGTTTTTATACCGAAACCAAGAGTTGAATCGTCAATAGTTCAGATCGTCAGACGTGATAATACGATTATTTCCGAAGATTATGAAATGCTTTTTAGTTTGATTAAGTCAGCTTTCAGACATAGAAGGAAAATGTTGCGTAGTTCCTTGAAAGGAATTCTCAGTACGGATGATTTTACTGCAACGGAAATTGATCCAACTAAAAGAGCGGAAAACCTTACATTGAAAGAGTGGGAATTGTTGACAAAACAGATTGTTTCTAGAGGCCATAAATAGCAATGATTAGTCTTTATGCTCCAGCCAAACTGACTCTTTCATTGGAGATTATGGGAATACGTGATGATGGTTACCACTTGATAGAAGCTGAAATGGTTTCGTTGGATTTAATGGATGAGTTGGAAGTTAGTGATGATAGAGGAAACGGAGGTATAGAGGTTTCCTTTGAGTATCTTGACCAGCCTTGGGGTTTCGACACTGAAAGTTCAGTACCAGATAATGAAAATAACCTTGTATCGAAAGCTTTAAATCTCCTAAACGTTGAAAAGTCAATTCATATACGCAAGAAGATCCCACCAGGAGCCGGGCTTGGAGGAGGGTCAGCAGACGCCGCTGCAGTTCTACGTTGGGGTGGGTTTGAAGATTTTGTAGCTGCATCGCGTCTAGGGGCGGATGTTCCCTTTTGTTTGCAGGGTGGTAGGGCTATTGTTGCGGGAATAGGAGAAAAAATAACTCCAGTTGCTTATCGCGAACAGACATTTACTTTGTTGATACCACCATTTTCGTGTTCGACTGTAGAGGTTTATGATCATTGGGATCGCATAGGTGGACCACGAGGAGAAAATGGCAATGACTTGGAGCCTGCGGCACTGGATTTATATCCAGCATTACGAAAGTGGAGAGATCAACTTGGTGAAGCTACAGGAGTTAGCCCGCGCTTAGCTGGTAGTGGAAGCACGTGGTTTGTCGAAGGTTCCTTTCCACAGAAAGGACATCATGTCGTTTCCACAATTACTACCCTCGAACAAAACTAGATGACTAGCGGCCCCTCATTCTCTGAGCTCTCGTCCTTTTGAGCATTTTTCTATGTTTTTTCTTGCGCATTCTTTTTCGGCGCTTTTTAATTAATGAACCCATGCCGACGATACGTTAACCGCCTTATCAACATTTCCCGACCTGCCCGCAAAAGACGACGCTACGGTAGTAGGTGTTGGCCGGTAGTTCAATCGGCAGAATGCCTGGTTTTGGACCAGGAGGTTGGAGGTTCGAGCCCTCCCCGGCCAGCCACATAAAGTAAGGCTTGACGATGGAAAACAAAAATTTTGATCTACCAGATATAAAAGAAATTCCTAATGGTGAAAAGGTGGCAGGTACTTTTTCAGAAAAAGAGATGCAAAGTCGGCTTGATTCCCTAAGAACAGTGATGAGTGATAATGGAATAGATTCTGTTCTTTTTACTTCAATTCACAACATTAATTATTACAGCGACTTCCTTTACTGTTCTTTTGGTCGTCCGTATGGTCTTGTAGTCACAGCTGACAAAGCAACTACTATCTCGGCAAATATAGATGCTGGACAGCCCTACAGAAGAACTTATGGAGAAAATCTGGTTTACACAGACTGGGAACGAGACAACTACACGAAGGCTGTAATCGAGTTGGTTGGAAAATCTAATAAAATCGGCATTGAATTTGATCACGTGAACTTAAGTCTTTTAGAAAAACTGAAAAATTCACTGACAATAACTGAATTCATAGATATTTCTCAGGAATGCATGAAACTACGCATGATCAAGTCCGATGAAGAGATTGAACTGATTCGACATGGAGCTCGGATCGCAGATATAGGGGGCTTCGCGTGTGTAGAAGCCATTTCTGAAGGAGTGCCTGAATACGAAGTGGCTCTCCATTCAACTCAGGCAATGGTGCGCGAGATAGCTGAAACTTTTCCACATCTTGAATTGATGGACACTTGGACATGGTTTCAGTCAGGTATTAACACCGACGGCGCACACAACCCTGTTACCTCTCGTCAAATTGAAAAGGGAGACATACTAAGTTTGAATTGCTTCCCAATGATTTCCGGCTACTACACAGCCCTAGAAAGAACACTTTTCTACAAAGAGTTATCAGATGAAAATATTCACCTTTGGGAAATAAACTGCCAAGTTCACGACGCAGGGAAAGAACTTTTGAAACCAGGTGCCGTATGTGGTGATATAGCGAAACAGCTAAATGAAATATATTCAGAGCATGGTTTATTGAAATACAGAACTTTTGGTTATGGACATTCTTTTGGCGTCTTATCGCACTATTTTGGACGAGAAGCAGGTTTGGAGCTTCGAGAAGATATTGAAACGGTGCTTGAACCCAACATGGTAATTTCGATGGAGCCCATGATCACTATCCCTGAAGGTGAACCTGGGGCAGGGGGTTACAGAGAACACGATATTTTACTCATCACAGAAGAAGGGAATGAGAACTTTACCGGGTTTCCTTATGGTCCAGAAAACAATGTCATCAGCAGTTAGCATTTTTCCACCATTGAACTATTAGGCCGTTAATCATGACAGATGCAAGTTCTATAAAAACAACAAAGGGACTTTTCAGAGTTCTTTTAGTGCTTCTAGTAATGTCTTTCACTGCCATAGCAGTAGAAGCACAAGAAGTAACAACACCAGGTAAACCCGGGTTTTTAAACTCCACCGCCGACGAGAATAAAATACAACTCACCTGGGCTCATCCAGCTAGCAACGGCGGATCGATGATTACAGGTTGGGAAGTCGAGGTCAACACTTCATCTACGAGTGAAAGCTATGTTCTTTCAGGTTCCAGCACGGCAGTTACGATTGCAGGTCTGGTAAATGGTCAAGTCTATGAAATTCGAGTCAGAGCAAAAAATTCTGCAGGGTATGGTCTTTTTTCAGACTCAATTCAATCCACCCCATATAGCGATTTACTCTCACCACGCGAATTGAAGAGCGAGGTTGATGCACAGAACGTTAAATTAGAGTGGGAACCCCCCTTGGCAAATGGAACACCTGTGATTGGTTATCGGGTCGAGCAGTGGTATTACGATGCTATTCAATCCATTTTTACCGGACCCTCAAGTGTTGTTGAACTAGGAGTGGTAACGAGTTACACATTCACCGATTTGACTTTAGGTGCGGAGTATAAATTTAGAATTTATGGAATCAGCCCAACTGGGGTTGGGGATTTTTCAGAAGCGCAAGTAGTGATCGAAAATTCTCCAGACGAGACTACGACTACGACTACGACTACGACTACGACTACGACTACGACTACGACTACGACTACGACTACGACTACGACTACTGCGACTCCACCTGCACCTTGCACGACGACACCTAGTCAAACCCAAACAGAGACTGATGGCTTGTTAAATCATGAAAATCAAGAAACAAGTGCACCAATAGAAATAGATGTAAGAGTTCCCCTTAAACCAGTTTATGTCTGCTAAAAGTTATTTTAAGAAAGAATCCTTCCCGTCATGATCTATGCTCGTTATATACAAAGAATGGAAGGTAAGAGTTCAGCATGGAATTGGTAACAAACAAGAAGCTCTACTTGGTTTCAGGTAGAACTTACCAACCATTAGCGGAAAGCATTGCTTCAGAATTAGGTGTCAGTCTAGGCGAACCTAACCTCGCAGAATTTGCCAACGGTGAAGTCCATTGCAGATTTTCTGAATCGATAAGAGGTTGTGACGTATTCATAGTGCAAACCCACAGTGGTTCTGAAGACTCTTCAATCAATGACTCTCTAATGGAACAATTAATTATGGTTGATGCAGCAAAACGAGCATCAGCGAAGAGAATCACCGTAGTGTGTCCCGCCTACGGCTACGGACGGCAAGACCGAAAAGCTTCAGGACGTGAACCCATTACCGCCAAACTTGTAGCCAATCTTTTCAAAGAAGCTGGTGCAAGTAGATTGGTTAGCGTAGACCTTCATTCGGGCCAAACACAAGGATTTTTTGATGGTCCGGTAGACCACCTGACAGCCATGCCGGTTTTAGTTGAAAGACTCTCTTCTTTAAATGGTGATTTAACTATCGTCTCACCAGATGCAGGAAGAGTGAAAGTAGCTGAACGTTATGCGATGACTTTAGGGGCGGAATTGGCGATAGTGCACAAAAGAAGAAGTCATAGTTCATTTAACACTGTTGAAGCACGGGAGGTAGTTGGAGACGTTGACGGTCGCGTTTGTATTCTCGTTGATGACATGATTGATACTGCCGGAACGATTTGTTCCGCTGCAGAACAATTAGCGGAAAGAGGAGCTTCACAAATTGTGGCAGCTGCTACGCATGGAGTTTTTTCAGGACCTGCATCCGAAAGGCTTTCCTCATCTCCAATAGAAAAAATCATTGTCACTGACACACTTCCGCTTCCGAAAAATATGCAAACTGATAAAGTCGAAGTGCTTTCGATAGCTCCCTTAATCGCAGAAGCTGTTCGGGCAGTATTTGAAGACACTTCTGTTTCAGAAATATTTGGTGGAAATAATTTAGTTTAAAAAACAAATGACCAGTTATAGCCGTTTGGGTTGTGAAATCAGTGGCTAGACTCGCCTGTCGGGTCGTAATACTTGAACTTGAGGAAAAATCTTATGGAAGAAATACTTCTAACCGCAAATACAACGAGAGAGATCGGGAGCAGTTCAAGTCGCCGTGTACGTAAAGACGGAGTTGTTCCAGGTGTTTTATACGGCCTGAATGAAGAATCTATATCTTTGTCTGTAGCTTGGCCTGATTTGAGGCGTGCATTAACTACAGATTCTGGAATCAATGCAATTATTCAATTAGAAGTAGATGGTAAAAAACAAATGACCATCGTTAAAGACATCCAACGTCATCCCGTTAAGCGTGACGTCCTACACGTTGATTTTCTTAGAATCGATCCAAATAAGAATGTTACTGTAGACATTCCATTAGTAATGATCGGTGAAGCACGTGAAGTGTCGGCAGCGGACGGAATGGTCGATCAGAATATGTTCTCGCTTACTGTTAGTGCTCCTCCCGATCGAATACCAACAGAGATCGAAGTCGATATTTCCGCCTTGACAGTTGGAGATGCAGTAAGAGTGGGGGATCTTAACTTGCCGGAGGGCGTCACCTCTGAAGGTGATCCTGAAGATCCGATAGCAGTAGGAATGATTACTCGTTCAACACTTGAGTCGATTGCTGCAGATGAAGCCGCTGAGCTTGCATCTCTCGAAGAAGGTGGAGAAGGAGTTGGCGCTGACGGAAGTGAAGGTGGCGAGTCTGCTGGACAGGAAGGCGGTGCCAGTGATGAGTCTGAAGATGCCGCTGAAGACGGGTAGTAGGTATTTGCATGTCCCGATTAGTACGGGGCGAGCGTCTTTCATTAACACGCAGGGGTGAATCAGCAGAGTTGCTTGTAGTCGGGCTTGGAAACCCAGGGTCGAAGTATGCCGGTACCCGACATAATGTTGGTCGAGAAGTTATAGACGAGTTAGTTAAACGCAAGAATTCAAGTTTAAAAGCGGGAAAAGAACAAGCACTTGTTTCCGAAATTAGACATAACGAAAAGTTAATAGTTTTTGCCATCCCGATGAATTTCATGAACGATTCAGGAATCTCAGTGGCAAAATTAATGAGACGTTACCGACTAAGCGAAGTAAAAAAACTGTTGATAGTTCATGACGAACTAGATTTAGAAGTCGGAGCTATCCGCCTAAAAGAAGGTGGAGGTTTAGCTGGGCACAATGGTTTACGATCCGTGAAACAGCATATAAAAAATCAAGATTTTTCTCGTATCAGGATTGGCATTGGAAAACCTTTTCCAAATCAAAAAGGTGCTCAGTATGTTCTTTCCAAGCCAGGAAAAAAGGAAAGCCAAGAACTATTATTGTCTGTGATTAATGCAGCAGACTCGGTAGAGAGCATTCTTGAAACAGATTTTGATAATGCAATGCAGATCTTCAATAAAAAAACTTAAAAACATATGAACCATGAGATTTATCAGACCCTGCCTGAACTTTTAAAAGAAGAACCGTCATTAGTTAAATCGTTAGGGCTTCCTAACGCTGAAATTTTCGTACCGGAATGTGCTCATGCAATTGTTTCAGCAACTATTTCACGTTCAAGCGAAAGAAAACCATTGGTGGTTGTGGCTCCTACGAATGTGGAAGCTGAAAAACTTTTTAATGATCTGAAAATGTTTCTCGGTCATGAAAAAGTAGATTTTTTCCCTTCATGGGAAACACTGCCCTTCGAGAGAATCAGCCCTGGGGTGGAGACAATGGGTAAAAGATTACGGGTCCTTCACAGATTACTTACTTGTGATGAAAGCCTAGAAGTAATTGTTACCTCAGCACGTGCTCTCGTGCAGAAGTTACCCAACAAAGAGAAAATATTACCTATTTATCTAAAGACAAGAGATTTGATAGATCAGAGGGAGCTTTTAGAGAAGCTGATTGCTTTTGGTTATAAAAGAGAATATCAAGTTGAGCATCGTGGCGAAGTGGCTGTAAGAGGTTCAATAATTGACATTTGGCCTTCGACAACTGATTCTCCTATCCGAGTAGATCTTTGGGGAGATGAGGTCGAAAGACTGTGTGAATTTGGCGTAGCAGATCAAAGAACAAAACACTCTGTAGACAAAGTCGAGATATTTCCCTGCAGGGAACTGGTTCTGAATTCTGAAATGATAGAGACAGCAGAATCGATGGTTGACCGACAGAACTGGGGTTCCACAGAATGGGAGCGACTCGCTAATGGCGAGTTATTCGATGGTATGGAATCGTTTATGCCATGGCTTCTGAAGGAAGACACAGTGTTGGCTGACATTCTTCCAAGGGACGGTTTGTTGTTGTTAATAGACAGAAACCGCCTTGATTCCAGAGTAAAAGATTTATTAGAAAAAGAAAAAAAACTAGCTGAATCATTAGCTAAAACATGGTCCTTTGAAGGGTCAGAACTTCCAGAACTTCATGTTTCTTTTGACAGGTCGATGAAATTTTGCAAAGCACCTATTTGGTTTATCGACTCCACTCGCAACGTCACAAATATTGTAGAAGTAAAAGCAAGTACGTGGGAATCGACTAAAACTTCTGACACATTTCATATGGATGTTTCCGGAAAAATAAATCGAATATCAAAGTTATTAGATGAGAACTATTTCGTTGTTGTAGCGGCAGACGGTGAGGGAAGTGCAAATCGGTTAGAAGAAATTCTAAAAAAAGAAGGTTTAACAGTTTCAGTAAATAAGAAAAACCTCACTAATGGGTTTAGTGGAATTCACATCACAATCGGGTCTCTTGAACGAGGTTTTATTCTAGAGAATTCAAATTTTGCATTAATTACAGAAAATGAAATAACAGGTAGACGCAGAACACATAAACATATAAGGAAACGTGGAAAAGAAACAGTACGTATTTTTGAGGATTTTTCAATTGGCGATTATGTAGTTCACAAACATCATGGGATAGCTCGTTTTGCGGGTTTAGTGAGCCAAGAACTAGGTGGAGCAGAGAAGGATTATTTGTTACTGGAATACAAAGGTAGTGATCGTCTTTACCTGCCTACAGACCAAATTGAAGTGATAAGACCTTATAGCGCTGGTGATGTTCCTACTCTTTCAAGGATGGGCGGAATTGAATGGGAACGAACTAAATCCCGGGTGAGATCTGCTATTTCAGAAATAGCTTCCGACTTAGTAGAGCTATACAAAAAAAGAATCAATTCAGAAGGCCGCTCATTCGCAAAAGACTCACCATGGCAATCAGAACTAGAACAGGCATTTCCCTTCGAAGAAACCCCTGACCAATTAAGAGCCATAGAAGAAGTAAAGGTTGACATGGAAAGACCTTTCCCGATGGATCGTGTCATATGTGGAGATGTCGGATTTGGAAAAACAGAGGTTGCCCTTAGGGCAGCATTCAAAGCGGTTCAAGATGGCTGCCAAGTAGCGATTCTTGTGCCCACAACACTGTTAGCTCAGCAACATGGAGAAACCTTTAAAGAGCGCCTAGTTTCTTATCCGATCAGAGTGGAAGTTCTCAGTAGATTCCTAACACAAGCTCAGGTGCGAAAAGTTCTTTCAGGTTTAGAGGATGGGTCCGTGGACATAGTGATCGGAACGCACAGACTTCTTTCTCAGGATGTCTCCTTCAAAGATCTTGGTTTATTGATCGTTGATGAAGAGCAGAGGTTCGGGGTAAGTCATAAAGAGGCCATTAAAGCCATGAAAGCGCAAGTGGATATCTTAACTTTGACAGCCACTCCAATCCCTCGAACTCTAGAAATGTCATTAACGGGAATCAGGGACCTAAGTCTAATTGACACTCCTCCAGCAGATCGGCAACCAATACTTACTTTTGTTGGTGAATATAACGAAAGTGCAGTGGTGGAAGCGATACGACGAGAGTTATTGCGCGAGGGACAGGTTTTTTTCGTACATAACAGAGTCCACGATATTGAAGAGACAGCCGCAGGTATCAAACAGCTGATTCCTGATGCACGAGTAGCGGTCGCTCATGGACAGATGGATGAATCTTCTTTGGAGAAAGTGATTATAGATTTTTGGGAACGAAAATATGATGTATTGGTTTGCACTACGATTGTTGAATCTGGAATTGATATGCCGACCGTAAATACGTTGGTTGTAGATAGAGCGGATCTCTTAGGACTTGGTCAATTGCATCAGTTGCGCGGAAGGGTTGGTAGGTCAGGTCAGAGGGCTTACGCCTATTTATTTACGCCTATTGATCGATCACTCAGCGAGGAAGCCTTCGAACGGTTGCGGACAATCGGTGAGACAACGGAACTGGGTTCTGGGTTTCGTTTAGCAATGAAAGATCTAGAGATAAGAGGCGCAGGAAACCTTTTAGGAACTGGGCAGAGTGGACATGTGGCTTCAGTAGGTTATGACCTTTACTGTCAAATGGTGAACGAGGCAGTGTCAGAAGCATCAGGAGTTCAAGAAGTTGCTGCAACTGAAATTAGAGTAGAAATGCCTGTAGACGCGTATTTGCCTGAGAGTTATGTGGCTCGTGGCGATTTAAGACTTGAAGCGTATAGGAAACTTGCTTCGGCGGGAGAAACTTCAGACCCTTCAAAAGTCGAAGAAGTAAGACAAGAATGGGAAGATAGGTACGGTCCGATCCCAGAAGAAGCAGAAAAACTTCTAGCAATAGGTCATTTGCGAACTCTCTGTGTTGAACGCGGCATAAAAGAAGTCACGGTCACCAAAAGAAAAAATTTGAGTTCAGGTTTTTTAGCTCGTTGTTCACCTGTTTTGCTACCGCTCAGCAAACAAACCCGTTTAGAAAGATTGCATCCTGAAGCTTATTTGAAAGAGAGCTCTGCAGAGTTGCAAATTCCTATACCAGAGAGGAATCCGGTTGGGGTATTAAGTGAGTACTTAAAAGATTTGGTTCCCGTTCCCACTTCAATCACGTAGCATCTTGGAGTGAGTTTAATAAGGACAGATTTACTTAGGAAAAGCGTAAAAGGCTTTATAACTGTATTTTTTGTGTGCCTTTTATTAAGTTGCGGTGGTTCCCAAGTTGACATTGAGGTTGGTGAAACACAAATTGATAGGGACTCCTTAATTAAATGGAATCAAGAACGCACCGGTGTAGTTGATCCTTCGATGTCACTTCTCATAGAAACGGCTAACGAGTGGATACAGAATCAGGCACTAGCTGATTTTTTGAATGAATACGGAGTTGTCATTGACGAAATGGATGTTGTGAAAGCACGGGATCAACTTCTAGCAGCAGGAATAACGGATTCAGATCCACGTCTCGGTATTTACAGTGAATGGCAAGCTATTCGTAATTTTGCTGCAGAGGGCAGTTCAGAAGTTGAAGCAGCTTACGAAGCTAACAAAGAACTCCTCGGGCATGAGCTTTGTACGAGCCACATTCTTACAAATACAAGGCAGGAAGCTTTAGAAGTGCTCGAACTTCTTGAATCAGGACAGAAATTTGAAGAGTTGGCTTTAACATTCTCGATTGACCCGGGTTCCGGTGCTAACGGCGGTTCCTTAGGGTGTGTGCCTTTAGGAGCCTTCGTTCCATCTTTCGAAAGGGCTGTACTCGGCGCTATTAAAGCTTCAAAAGAACTAGTAGGTCCCGTTGGCAGTCAGTTCGGATATCACGTGATACGAGTTGACAAAATTAATGCTGTGGAACCAATACCGTTTGAACAACAAGGTGAGAGACTATTTATGTCGATCATGCACCTCTCCACTCTTACGAGAGAAGTTGACGTGGATAGTCGTTATGGCACGTGGGATTCTGTAATCGGACAGATAGAACCTGCATGAATTTGAAAAGGTTCTTGATTTGAAACCTTTACCTAAGGTGACAGTCATAGGTTTAGGTCCTGGGGAGCCATCTTTTTGTAGTGCAAAAAATCTTGAACTTATAGAAGAACACGAGTTCCGTTATGTGAGAACGACCAGACATCCATCCAGTTGTTTACTAGGGCCTGATGTTGTTTCATTTGATCACATTTATGAGTCCTCAGATTATTTCGAAGAGGTTTACGTAACTATCGTTGAAGAATTGATAGCAGCTGCTAAAAAGAATAGAAATATACTCTACGCAGTTCCGGGTTCTCCATTTTTAGCTGAAAGAACAGTTCAGCTGTTAACTGAACAAACTGAGGTTGAGGTAGAAGTATTTCCGTGTCTTTCTTTTGTGGATTTAGCGTGGAGATGTTTAAAGATTGACCCCATGGAAAGCGGAGTGCGAATTGTTGATGCTCACAGATTTGCAACCGAAGCAGCTGGGGACAGAGGCCCACTACTAGTAACTCAAATAGACAGTAGAGAAATATTAGCTGACATAGTTGCGGCAGTTGACTCTCCGCCGCTGCAACCAGTAACTGTATTGCAACGTTTAGGCCTAGAGGATGAGAAGATGCAGGAACTTCAATGGGAAGATTTAATTGAAAAAGTTGAACCGGATCATTTAACTTCGTGTTTCATTCCGCATCTGGAATCGCCGATTGCATCTGAATTGCAAAAATTTGTCGACTTAGTAGCAGTATTAAGAATCCAATGCCCTTGGGACTCTGAACAAACCCATTCTTCACTCACTTCACATTTACTAGAAGAGACTTATGAGGTTCTGGAAGCTATTGAGAATTTTAATGAAGAGACAGGGGAAGGTTCTGAAGATTTAGAAGAAGAGCTTGGTGATTTATTATTTCAGATTGTATTCCACTCGCGTATAGCGGCAGACGATGCCCGTTTCGATTTGGCTGATGTAACGAAAGGAATACATGAAAAGCTCCGCAGGAGACATCCCAGAATATTTACATCTGAACAAGGGTCACCTTTGAGGGATGATCCGGATTCTGCTCATAAAAGATGGGAAGAACTTAAAAAAGAGGAAAAGAAACGATCTTCAGTTTTGGATGGAATTCCAGATACTCTTCCAGCGCTTGCTTATACGCAGAAAGTATTTGAAAAATCAAAAACATTAGACCTGCTCGACGAAAAAACTTACAACGAGAGACCTCTTCCTGAAACCGACGAAGAGCTTGGAAATATCCTTTTAGACCTTGTTTTTTGGGCTGCAAAAAATAACTTTGAAGCCGAGCGAGCTTTACGAACAGCTAATTCTAAGTTTGTTGCTTTTATCAAAAACATTGAAGCACTCGCTGAGACTAGAGATGTGGATTTATTTTCTGCAGATAGTCACACTAAGAAAGAATTAAAAGCGGAGATCAGAAACCGCGATTTCAGCGACTAACGACTATTTGTATCTCAACTTTTTTCTTATCCGTCCTATTTGGGTAGCTCTAAAGAGGTAGTTTAGTAATAGGCGGAGCTCAATAGCAGTATTACTTAAGGGGTGACTGTGAGCAGAATTAAATTTGTTTCCGGAAGACAGGTAATAGATTCTCGTGGAAACCCAACTGTCGAGGTGGAAGTTTTACTTCACAGTGGGGCTACTGGACGGGCAATGGTTCCGAGTGGTGCTTCCACAGGTCAGTTCGAAGCGGTGGAGCTGAGAGATGGAGGAGAAATCTGGTCAGGAAAAGGTGTAAAGAAGGCTATAAGTCATGTAAATAATGAAATATCGGCTGCCGTTTTGGGTTTAGATGCCACAGATCAACGAGTGCTTGATCAGACAATGATTGACCTAGATGGCACCGATGACAAAAGCAGACTTGGGGCTAATGCAATTCTCGGAGTTTCTTTGGCAGTGGCCAGATCAGCAGCTAAAGATTCAGGAATGCCTCTTTTCAAATATATAGGAGGTGCTAATGCTCACCTGATGCCAGTTCCGATGTTCAATGTGATAAATGGCGGAATGCACGCCGACAATAATATCGATTTTCAGGAATTCATGATCATGCCTTTAGGTGCAGCTTCATATAGTGAAGCATTGCAATGGGGCGTGGATGTATACCACTCTCTCAAGGCGGTTTTGAATGACCGAGGGATGT
>Ga0315322_10003182_pt1 | contig 12717 bp, 10 predicted proteins | sample M110021515metaG_FD_203461 | JGI IMG/M metagenome (GOLD analysis project Ga0315322, IMG submission 203461) | Ammonia-oxidizing marine archaeal communities from Monterey Bay, California, United States - M1 100m 21515 | ecosystem: Environmental > Aquatic > Marine > Intertidal zone | place: USA... | reverse complement strand
ATCTGGTCGATGCGTGTGGCGACTGTGTTCTTCTTGCCCTTGCCGCCGACCACGACGGTGGTGTCGTTGTTGATAATGATGCGACGGGCGCTACCAAGATCCTTCAACGTGACATCCGAAAGGTCGGTGCCAACATCCTTCATGACAGCGTTCGCGCCTGTGACAGCCGCGATATCGAGAAGCATGGCTTTACGGCGATCGCCGTAGCCGGGCGCCTTGACGCAGCACGTTGCAACCACGCCGCGCAGGTTGTTCACAACCAAGGTGGCGAGAGCTTCCGAGTCGATATCCTCGGCGATAATGACAAGCTCTTTCTTGGCCTCTTTGACCATCTCGAGTAGCGGCAAGAGCTGCTGGAGGTTGGAGATCTTGGCCTCGTGCACAAGGATGAGCGGCTTCTCGTAGCGGCACTCCATTGCATCTTGGTCGGTGACAAAGTGCGGCGAAAGGTAGCCGCGGTCGAACTGCATGCCCTCGACGATGTCGATATCAGTTTCGAGGCTTTTCCCCTCTTCCACTGTGATCACACCGTCGCGACCCACTTTGTCCATCGCGCCAGCGATCAGCTTGCCGATAACGGGATCGTTGTTGGCAGAGATGGTGGCGACATTCATGATGTCTGCACTTGTCTTGACCGGGTTGGCCATCTTGTCGAGCTCGCCTGCAACTTTGGTCGAGCCGTCTTGTAAGGCGGCCGAGAGGCGCGCAGGCGCTGCACCTGCAGTGATCGCGCGCAGGCCGTGACTGAAGATGCGCTCTGTCAGCAGAGTCGCGGTCGTGGTGCCGTCACCGGCCACGTCGCTGGTTTTGCTAGCGACCTCTTTGGTCAGCGCAGCGCCCAGCTCTTCATATGGATCGGAGAGGGAGATCTCTTCCGCAACGGTCACGCCGTCCTTGGTTATTGTGGGAGCGCCCCAGCCCTTATCGAGCACGGCGTTACGACCACGGGGGCCAAGGGTACTTGTGACTGCCTTGGCAAGCTTCTGGACTCCGCTCAGAAGCGCTTCGCGCGCCTCGGCTTCAAACACCAATTTCTTGGCCATGGGTTCCTCGTCTAACTAGGGGGTGATGGAATGGGGGATCCAAAGCGATGCGCTTTGGATTGATATGTACGGGGGGGGCCAGCGGAGGGCGCATCAAGCGGCATCTCCGGTAGGGCAGGCCGGGTTATGCAAGAAGGGTGCCGATCGTTGTTTCCCATGCAAGTCTTGTCTGAATAAAGGTTTCAGGAGGTACTGTCCGCAGTCGGCGCTGCCTGAATGGCAGGAGCGATCTTCGTCTCGTAAGTGGGCTGTCAACTTGGCAGAGTGCTGCCTCTCTGATTCCCCTCGGGCCTCTTGAAGCCTAGAATGACGCCATGCTGACTCGAAATAGGACCGCCTCTCTCGCCGTGCTCGCTCTCGCCCTTTCGGCTTACGCCGTGCCCATTGCTATGCAGGACGGCCCAACCGTCAGCACGGAAGCGCTAGACGGCACTCGTGCAGAGCTCGCGTTGGCAGGGCTGGCTATTCAGAAGATGGGCACGAATCCAGCTCGCATTGACTTTGCGATCGGCGCACCAAGAGCCGTCCCCGGCGCGAAGGTTCTAGGGACCTTCGAGCTCTTACTCCAGAGCGGAGACCACGTACTCGGCTCGGTCGCGGGGGGAAGCGAAGAGAACTTGTTCCTAGATCTGGCCTGTGGCGCGCGCGCGGAGTTTGCAATCGATGAGATCGGCTCGCTGTTCGCGTTGTCGCACAAGCAGAACCAGGGCGAGCTGGCAGCACCGGTGACGGGAGACCGCTTGTGGCGAATTACCCCCGGTGGGTTTGATCCCCTCGACGGGTTCCTGCTGGGCTTCGACAAGACGGGCGTGACCGTCGAGGGCGAACTTGGAGAGCGCTTGACACCTTGGAGCGAGGTCGCGTGCCTTTGGATCGAAGCACTAGAGGAAAGGGTGAAAGAGGACCGAACTAAAGATTCGGAGGGGCGCTCTCCCGTCGCGGTCGACCTGTCGGACGGATCGCGTTTACGCGGCCACTTTGGCGGAATCGCAGACGGACGACTCCTCCTTGAGCGCCAGCGCCATGGGACGCTCTCTCTCCCTATTACAGCAGTTGCCCATATTGCGCTAGAGGATGCGAGGCAGTCATTCTTGTCGGACCGGGTGTGGCGAGAAGTTGGGGACTCGTCACTCTTTGGAGACGACTTCGGCTTGCGCTGGCCGACACGTGTCGATCGCGCCGTGACCGGTGGGAGTCTTCGTGCGGGCGGCCGCTCGTGGGCGCGAGGTCTGGGTGTTCACGCTCCGAGTCACCTCTTTTTTGAGAGCCTGTCTGGGGGCTCCCTGCGTGGAGCCGTCGCGGTCGATGACTCCGTCCTCGGGATCCCTGCAAAGGGCTCGGTTGTCTTCCACATCCTGCTCGATGGCGAGGTCGTGTGGTCTAGCTCTGCCCTAACAGCAGGGGACCCTGTCGTGGAGTTGCCCGCCCTTGAAATCGCGAGCGCGAAGTCCTTAGAGCTCAAGGTTGACATGGCTTCGGACTCGTTTATGGGCGACCGCGCCAACTGGCTAGAGATCCGTATCGTAAAGCCTTAGCTAGCCTCTAGCCAGGATTCGGCTTACTCACGCGTGACTTGAACTTCGACCAGGAGCTCGGTTTCGCCTTCGGATGTAAGGGTCTGGTCGATGCTCATCTCGTCAGGGCCCATCGACATAGACATCACCATCGATTGGGTCTCGGTGAACTCTAACGAGAGCTCCATGCTCACCATGTAGCCGCCGTCGATATGCCAGAGCACGGTCCCTTCACCTTCGTACTCGCGCGCGTCTTCAAGGGTCTCGATGTCTGGCATCATTGCTCCATCCGGCGCATTCCCGATCTGCTCTTCGGCCAATGCACGCATCGCTTCGGAGAGGTCTTGCACTACGTCGACTTCCAGCGCCAAGGTGAAGTTGGCGATCCCGTCTTCGATCGAAATAAGTGACGCGGTGATCTCGCCATCGACGGTCATTGCATCCCTTAGTGAGTGGCCGGATGCGGCGGCAGCGTCTTGGGACATCAGCATGCCTTCATCACCATTGCTGACAAACGACAAGTTACCACCGAGGTTCAAGGCATTCCAAAGCGCGAAGGGCTCGATGTTCCACTCATCATCGATCTTGACATTCTCGTCCGTAAGAAACTCGGCCCATGGCAGCAAGGCCTCGAGACCCTCCAAGAGCTCATCATCGCCGGACTCATCTTCGGGGAAGGTGGCAACGAACCCGCCGCCCTCTTCTTTGGTGAATAGAACGGTGAGTCCATCGAGGTCACTCTCGCCCCAGCTGTCCATGTTCTGGTCGCCCATAGGCCCGGACATGGATGCCGAGGTCTCGTCTTCGAGGTCGGCGTAGGTTCGCGAGAAGGAGCTAACTTCGCCATCGCTAGCGCGAAGGATTGTGTCGGTGAACGTACCGCTAAAAGTACGCGACTTTTCTTGCTGCATGTCACCCGGCATGCCGGAATCCTCACCATTCATGAGGACGGACAGGTCGACTAAACTACTGGATTCTTCCACGCTGTATTCGGTCGTCCGCGTCTCGCCTTGGGAATAGGTAGAGGCTAGATCCGCGGTAGACAAAGCGATCAGCGGGCAGGTACAAATTGCGAGGAATGCGAGTTTCATAGCTGTGGATAGGGTGTGTGTCGGGGGTCTGCGATCACCTTACATAGAATGAAATCCGGCACTACCGGAATTTATCGCTTCCTGTCCGTTGCCGGTAGCTGAAGCCTAATTCAAGCCCGGAGTCTCTTCCACCGTCTCGAGCTGCCGGTAGTAGATCCCTTGGTTGCCACCTTTGGTCTTAGCGGCGCGTAGGGCGCGCTCTGCGTGGGTACGCAGCTCTTCTAAAGACTGGATGTCGCGTCCGTTGTAGGTCTCGAAGCCAAGGCTCGCCGCGACGATGATGTCTTCTTGCGCACCACGGGGACGCCCGGAGAGTTTGTGTATATCCTCAACCAGGCGATTCACGACGCGCGCGGCGTCCACTTTGTGCGTATACGGAAGGAGGACCGCGAACTCGTCCCCGCCGATACGACCGGCGATGTCTTCCGTACGAAGAGTGCGTCGAATTATCTCCCCAGCCTGCGCGATCAAGATATCGCCGACGGTGTGATCGTGACGCTTATTGATAGCGCCGAACTTATCCAAGTCGATCAGGATCAAGGCCATGTCGAAGTGGTGGCGTTGAGCGGCGGAGAAGTGCTCGCTCAAACGCTGTTGAAATGCATTGACGCGCAGCAGGTCTGTGCGATCGTCGTGCGAGGCGCGGTGGCGCAAATCTCGCATTTCGGAATGCAAGCGGGCCTCGCTAATCAGGCGGCCAATGCGCATAGTGACCTCTTCGCGTGGGGCGTGGCGCTCTGTCAAATCCCACAACCCATTGTGGAGCGTTGCCAGGTTTTCGATGAGCGCGGCTCGGCGCTCGGCGTAAGTCAGGATTAGCATGGGGATGGGCGGGTTGCCCGTGCGCACCTCGTCCAAAGAGCGAAGCTCCTCCGTGCCACTGCGCGAGAGGGGGTCGAGTAGGATTAGTGCCGGGATCTCGTGGTCGATGGCCGAAAGCGTGCTGCGCAAGTTGCCCGTGACCTGGCTACGGAAACCTTCCAAGGCGAGAGTCTCGAGGTGCTCCTCGAGGCCTTCGCCGCGGTGATCGGCAATCAATAGCAGTGGTGAAGTATTCACGGTCAGGCAGGAAGTGGACCCTTGGGGGTCACGGTTGCACTGCGCGATTGAAGTCTGCGCGCAGTAGACTCCAGTAGGAATCCGCAAAATGATACCCCGATCACCAAGGAAAGGCTATGTCGACGATCTGAAGGCGGGTATGAAGCCCCAAAATCGCCATTATTGGTACGATTTTGGAGGGTTTGAGCGGGGGTGTGGCTTACTTGTGTCGCCATTTGGAGCGAGGGGGCGAGCTACCCCCGGGGTGTTTGTATGAGAGGGGAGTCCAACGGATCAGTAACCACGCGTGTAATAAGCTGTCCATTACCCGCAACCTAGCGGAAGCATTCAAAATCACCTTCTCTTTATAGAAGGAAGATTGACTTCGAGGCGCTCCTCGCTACACTCTTGCGCCTCGAAACTTAGGGTTCGGGGGCGTTTTCGCCCATTCCCCAAGTGCCGAGCTTCTTCCTAGCCGGATGGTTGCACGCAACGGGACGGTTTGGGAGGCCTGGTACTCCTCTGAGTGCTGCCAGGATGGGGTAATACGAGTTATTCGACTCGCCCCAACCAACAACATCCCCCAAAAATGGCGCAGCTACCCTATCCCTAGTAGGGAGTGCCTCTCATTTTCTAACGAATGAACCAGATCAATCCTCAAGAACTCATCCAATCGGGTGTGCACTTCGGATGCCGCGTGTCGCGGTGGAATCCGAAAATGGCTCCATATATTCACGGTCGCCGCAGCGCTATCCACGTCATTGACATCCGCCAGACCGTTCGCGGTTTGCTGCGCGCTCGCAACTTCCTGCAGCGCTTGGCATCGGATGGAAGTCAGATTCTCTTCGTCGGCACGAAGCGTCAGATCAAGGGCGTTATCCTTGAAGCTGGCGAGACCACAGGCATGCCCGTGGTCGTCGAGCGTTGGATCGGTGGATCCCTTACGAACTACTCAGTTATCCGCAGCCGCCTGAAGCGACTTGAGGAGCTGGAGAAGCGCGAAGAGACCGGCCAGCTCGCCACTCTCAGCAAGAAGGAGCAGGCCTCACTTCGCCGCGAAAAGCGCAAGATCACCCGCAACCTGGGCGGCATCCGCGAGATGAGCGGCATGCCTGGTGCTATGGTCGTTGTCGACCCGAGCCGCGAGTACAACGCCGTGCGCGAGGCGCGCAAGATGGGCGTGCCGATTATCGGCTTGCTCGATACCGATTGCGACCCGGATACGGTCGATATCGTGATCCCCGGTAACGACGACTCTCTCAAGAGTGTCCGCCTTCTGATTTCGTACCTCATCGAGGCCGTTGAAGAGGGTGCAGCTTCTGCACGCGACCGCAATCTTGCGACCGTCGCTGCGGAGCGCACTGAAACGACAACCGGCGACGAGCCCCGCCCGACGCGTGGTAATAAGCTCCCCGGCAAAGGGGAGAAGCTTCCCGGAGCAAAGGCTGCTGAAGCGCCCGCTGCAGCGGAAGAGGCACCCGTCGCCGAAGCCCCCGCTGCTGCTGAAGAGGCGCCCGCCTCTGAAGCTCCCGCTGCTGCTGAAGCGCCCGCCGTCGAGGCGCCGACCTCGACGGACGCTCCCGCCTCCTAAAGACGTTTGTCTTCACATGGGGAGCCCTCCGCGCTTGATGCGCTGGGGGCTCTCCCATTAGGTCTCTCTAACTCACCGAGCTCTTCTGGATGCTCGGACTTTCAAATAGACTCAACAACCACACTTATAACGATGGCTACGATCACAGCTTCCATGGTTCGTGAGCTGCGCACGGAAACCGGCGCCGCCATGATGGATTGCAAGAAAGCTCTCAGCGCTTGCGACGGTGACGTCCAGGCTGCAAGGGACCACCTGCGCGCACAAGGCCTTAAGACGGCTGCTAAGAAAGCCGAACGCGACACATCTGAAGGTCGCGTCTTCGCTTGGATTTCTAACGACAACAAGCTTGGCGCCCTGATTGCCGTTTCTTGTGAAACCGACTTCGTCGCTCGCACCGACGATTTCGAGGCCATGCTTACCAAGCTTGCCAAGCACGTGGCGGAAAACGATCCCGCCGACGTCGACGCTTTCTACGCTCAAGGATGGTCTGGCGAAGAAGCGACCACCGATGAGTACATCAAGCAGGTCATCGGTAAGCTTGGTGAGAACATCAAGGTGACGCGTCTGCAGTGCTTCTCGAACCCTGCTGGTCGCATTGACAGCTACATCCACCACAACGATAAGATGGGTGCTCTCGTCAATGTGACGGGCGACGCTGACACTGAGCAGTTCGCTGCATTCACTAAGGATCTTTGCATCCACATCGGCTTCCATAACCCACCCTACATGTCTCGTGACGAGGTCAGTGCGGACGAGGTGACTCGCGAGCGCGCTGTCTTCAGCGAGAAGGTGAAGGACAAGCCCGAAGCGATTCAGGAAAAGATTATCGACGGCATGATGAGCAAGTATTACGGAGAGGTAGTCCTGCCCGAGCAGCCCTGGGTCAAGGATGACAAGAGTACTGTGGCCAAGCAGCTCAAGGCTCAACTCGGCGACGGATCGAATATCGACGCCTTCGTGCGCTTCGATATCTCCTAAATCGCAAGGTTTTGGCACGAAGCGGCCCGAGACTCCCACAAGATGCGGGAGTCTCGGGCCACTTCCAATTAGAATCTCGTCCATGTCCTATAGCCGCGTACTCCTCAAGCTCTCCGGTGAAGCCCTTGGCAATCCGGCTTCTGGCCACGGTCTCGACCCCGAAGCCGTCAACAAGATCGCCAAGCAGATCGTTGAGATCGTTGGGCTTGGCGTCGAAGTCGCCGTCGTGTGTGGGGGTGGCAACATCCTTCGCGGCGCGGAGTTTTCCGGCATGGGGTCGAGTCGCGCAAGCGCCGACTACATGGGGATGCTTGGCACTGTGATCAACGCGCTCGCCTTGCAGGATGCCGTTGAGCAGCAGGGGGTTCAGAGTCGCGTGATGACCGCTTTCGAAGTTCGCGCCGCCGCGGAACCCTTCGTGCGACGTCGGGCGTTGCGTCACTTGAAAAAGGGCCGTGTTGTTATCCTTGCAGCTGGTACGGGCAACCCGTTCTTCACCACAGATACGGCCGCAGCTTTGCGCGCCACCGAACTTGGCTGCGAGGTCCTTTTGAAGGCGACCAAGGTTGATGGTGTTTATACGGCAGATCCCAAAAAAGATCCGACGGCAACTCGGATCGAGGCCCTCTCCTATATGGATGTGCTCAGTAAACGCTTAGCCGTTATGGACTCGACCGCGATCACCCTTTGCATGGAGAACGAGCTGCCAGTCGTAGTGTTCGACATGTTCAAGGACGGCAATATTGGCCGCGCTGTCAAGGGCGAAGTCCTTGGTACGCGCATCAGCTAACTCAAGAACACTAATACCCCCCCAATCGAAGTAGGCACCATGAAGACAGCAATCCTGGAAGAGAATAACGAGCGCTTTGCGAAAGCTCTAGCGCACCTGAAGCAGCAGCTTCTAGGCATTCGTACAGGGCGTGCGTCCGCCGCCATGGTCGACACGATTCGCGTCGATTACTACGGCACGATGACTCCGATAAGTCAGCTGGCGTCGATCTCGATTCCCGAGGCACGCCAGATCTTGATCAAGCCGTTCGATGCGAGTATTTTGAAGGAGATGGGCCGCGCGGTCACCAAGGCCGATTTGGGCTGCACGCCTCAAGACGACGGGAAAATGCTCCGGCTAGAGCTGCCCGCTCTCTCGGGTGACCAACGCAGGAAGCTCGCCGCCAAAGTGAAGGAAGCATGCGAGGATGCGCGTATCACGTTGCGCAACGGTCGGCGCGACTCGAACAAGCAAGCCGACTTGGCAAAGAAAGACGGTGATTTGACCGAGGACGAGAACCACGATCTTCACGACGACATCCAGAAGTCTCTCAAGGATTACGAAGGCAAGATCGACTCGATGCTTAGCTCGAAGAGCAAGGAAGTCCTCGAGGTCTAGCTGTCAGTTGATCGGCTTTTTTGCCTTGCCTTGTATTTTTATCGAAGTCTGGGGTATGGCGGCTTTTCGAGAGGCTCTGCAAAAGCTATAGTCTCGGCCCTCACCACGAGCCAGACGAAGGGTCGCGTTGAGGGAGAGAGCACGGAAGGCACTCGGTGCGGACAGTACTAAAGAGTGTGACTTCTATCAAAACAAGGTGGGCGCGTAGCTCAGTCGGTAGAGCAACTGGCTTTTAACCAGTAGGTCCCAGGTTCGACCCCTGGCGCGCTCACCATCTTGCAAAGGAGCCCCCGCAGTCCGATTGGACCGCGGGGGCTTCTCTTTTTATCCGGCTCGCGAAGAGTTAGGCCTAGACGGAGGCGGGCTCGGCAAGCTTGCCAGCGCATGCGGCCTCGACGTCTTCGATCGTCTTCGCGATGCCCTCGGATAGGTTGATGTTCCCATCAGGGGTCACAAGGATGTTGTCCTCGATGCGCACGGCGATGCCGCGCCACTTCGCGTCAATCTCCTCGTCGTCCTCCGTGAAGTACAGACCAGGTTCGACCGTAGTGATCATCCCAGGCTCGAAGTTACGAGGACCATCGTCGCCGGCGTAGTTACCTTGGTCGTGTACATCAATGCCAAGCCAGTGGCCCGTCTTGTGGATCGTGTACTTCGCGTAGGAGCGACTCTCAAGGACTTGGTCGAGTGTGCCGGTAACGATGCCAAGGTCTATTAGACCTTGCGCTAGGACGCGCGTGGCGGTGTCGTGGAACTCATTGAAGGGCTTGCCGACTCGAACCTTGTCGATACTTGCCTGCATTGCATTGAGGACAAGCTGGTAGATAGCCTTTTGGGGCTCGCTGAACTTGCCGTTGACGGGGAACGTTCGAGTAACATCAGAGGCGTAGTAGTCCCACTCGCAACCTGCATCGATCAGCACCATTTGGCCATCGCGCATAGGCTGGTTATTCTCGCCGTAGTGAAGAATCGTACCGTTGTTGCCCGATGCAACGATGTTGTTATAGGACTCGCCAGTGCCGCCGCGCTTCATGAACGTGCATACGATCTCGGCGTCGAGCTCGCACTCGTTGCGGCCGTCAGCGCTGAGTGCCATCGCAGCGTGGTGGGCCTCGCGGGTGATGGTGTTTGCCTTGCGGATCAGCTTGACTTCTTCGGCATCCTTGAACAAGCGCAACTCGTGCAGCGTGTCACGGGGGTGCTCGAGGGAGAGAGGTGCGCGCACTCCACCGCGTACTTTGTTGCGCAGCTTTGCCAGGACTTCAAGCAGTTGCCGGTCGCGGGCCTCCTCGAGGCCGGTGGGGGCGATAAGTGTTTCGCATCCGACTAGTATGTTGGGAAGCTCATCCCACAGCTCGTCGATGGGAAGGGCGAGATCGACTCCGAACTTGGCAGGGGCTGCTTCGGTGCCAACGCGGCGTCCGTTCCATGTCTCCATCAGGGGATCGCGCTCGCGCAGGAAGAGAACCGTCCGCGGGCTTTCAGCCGTCCCGTCTCCGGTAGGGATGAAGACTAGGGCGCACTCCGGCTCGTTGAATCCCGTCAAATAGACGAAGTCGCTATCGGGCCGAAAGCGGTGATCGCAATCGTTATTGCGCGTCTTTAGGGACCCGGAAAATACGATTGCGGCTGCGTCACGCTCTTGGAGGACGGACAGGAAGGCCTCGCGGTGCTTCTGATACATGGAGTCTGCGTTTGGGAAAGGGCGGGGAGCTGGCCAGTGGGAACGGCGAGTTTGGGAATGATCAGACTCTACCTAGCAACGCCGCTCTTGGACAGGCGTGGATGGCCTCTAAACCCGAAATCAAACGCGAATTCCACTGAACGCACGGTCAAGGGAGTTGGGCGAAGTTGCGCTCCATTTGGGAGAGCAGAGACGCTATTTTTACCTCGCGAAACTCGCTGGGAGCCAGATCTATGCGCAGTGGGGCGCGGCCAGAGCTCGCCAAAGTTGCAGGCGTGTTCGTCGAAACCGCGACATCGATGTCCAGCAAGGTCGCGAAGGTGCGCGCCATCGCCTGTAAGCGGGGGAGCGAGGCGTCGTCACTTGTCGTCGTGAACTCGATGCTTCGATCTGTAGGGAAGCCGACGCCCTGCGCGAGCTTCGGCCAGGGAAGTCGACGGGGCATACAGCGCGCCCACAGGACAAGTTCCTCAGAGCCGGGAGTTAGGGTGATCGTGTGGACTGGATTAATCCCAACCTTGGATTCGACGCGCGTCCAGTTGACGTACTCGATGCGCTTGGTGCGATTTGCCGGTGCGGGGATACGAACACGCAGGTCAAGCTCGGGACCGGATTCGTGAAGGAAGCGCACCTCCACACCTTCCGGTGGAACTTGAACTGCAAGAGTGAAGGTCGTCTGACCGATCCTGAGGCCCTCGACGCGGTACTCGCGAAGGGGTGGCAGCTGCCTCCAAGTCGCGACGTCATAGACGGGGATCGGCGGCAGTATCGGCTCGATGATGAAGGGCGCCTCCATCGCGTCCGGACCCAAGTTTGCAATTAGCGAGGGCAGCAGGCTTGCCACATCCGCTGCAGAGAGATTTTGCAGATAAGCCCAGGTGTCTTCGGAGCGGCTTTGGCTGTGCGCGAGTTTCGCCAGCCGTTTGAGCGCTTCCGCAGAGGCATCTTTCCCTTCGGGCAGTGCGATCGAGTCGAGCCAAAGCTGCCAAGGTTTGTCCAAGCTCCACGCGTCGTGGTCGTCCCATGCTGGCCAAGGGCTAGGTGTCGCCTTGGGAGAGGGGAGGCCCACCTCGGACTGAAGTTCGGCCAAAAGTGTGCCCACGGGACCAGGGGGGAAAGAGCCGCGTAGGACAAGCTTGGGAGCTTGATCTTGGAGAGTGGCAGATACGGGCGCTCGCGTGGGGGGCGCTTGGAGGGGACTGGCGAGCAGGCCAATGAATAGGGAGCAAAGCATGTACCCCTAGGGTACTCGCTGAGAGCGCCGGAGTTTCGTCCAGACCGTTACCTTCTCTGGTGCTGGAATCAGCCAGGCTTGGTAAAGTGCGCGCTCCTGGCTCGGCTAGTCCCTCGCCAGCGCCACCCCAACTCATCCCAAGGACAACACGTGATCGATAAGGAACTACTTGAGATCCTCGCCTGCCCCGAGACGCATCAGCACCTTGCCGAAGCTAACCAGGCCCAGCTAGACGCACTCAACGCAAAAATCGAATCGGGCGACATGGCCAACGTCGGTGGCGAGAAGGTCGCCGAGAAAGTAAAGGCCGGTTTGGTTCGCGAAGACGGCAAAATCGTATATCCGATCCGCGACTCGATCCCTGTACTTCTGATTCACGAAGGCATCGCACTCTAGTCCCGGCGACAGCCGGCACAGTCCCAGCACGTGCTCTTCCTGAATCCATCACACCCTGGCCGCAGCTTGCGCTTGGCGACGTGCATGAACTTGTGGCCTGCAGAGGATCCCGCTGGCGTGCAGGCTGGGCTGGCCGAGGTCTCTTTGCCCCTGCGAGATGCGCTGCGCGATCTCGTTCCTGGCGGCGTCTACAAAGATGGCTTCGGCGTTGGCCTTTGGCTCCCCGCGGCCGCGGCGTTTGCTCTCGAGGCGGATCCATTTGCCAGCTCCGAGCTGCGCGAGTTTTTGCGTGAAGAGGAGCTTGACGCTTTTACCTTCAACGCTTTCCCCTTTGGCGGATTTCACGACCCGGGTCTGAAGCAGCGTGTTTTTCAACCCGATTGGACTGAACCCGAGCGGGGGTTCTACACACGAGCCGTAGCTGAGTTTGCGCTGTCCATTGCGAAATCAGAGGGGTGGAGCAACGCCACCGTTCCTCGGCACTTGTCGATCAGTACGCATACCGGCGGTCATCGTTCGGCGATCGAGGACCTTTCAATTTTTCGATTATCTTGCGCGAGGAGCCTCAACGCAGTTGCAGCTGGAATCGCGCGAATGGGGGCCGCCAGCGGCATTCCCGTGCGCTTGGGGCTCGAGCCGGAGCCGCGTTCACTCGCTGGGAATACTCGTGAGCTTGTCGAGCTTTGGAGCGCTCTTGAAAGTGTAGAGGACTCGGCAGACTCCCATGAGAGCCTGCCCACGAGCCAGGATGCCACTTTACT
>Ga0315322_10003179_pt1 | contig 12728 bp, 9 predicted proteins | sample M110021515metaG_FD_203461 | JGI IMG/M metagenome (GOLD analysis project Ga0315322, IMG submission 203461) | Ammonia-oxidizing marine archaeal communities from Monterey Bay, California, United States - M1 100m 21515 | ecosystem: Environmental > Aquatic > Marine > Intertidal zone | place: USA... | reverse complement strand
GGGGATGGTTTCGAGGCTCTGGAAATCTACAAAACGCGATTGTTCGATATTGTACTCCTCGATATCCGAATGCCAGGAATGGATGGTTTCGAAACCGCTATCAAATTGCGCCAACTTGATGATCCCAGGAAGCAACCGCCAATTGTAGCTGTTTCAGCTCATGTGACGCCCCGAGACAAGGAGCACTGCCTTGAGGTCGGTATTAACGGATCATTGCGAAAACCGCTAACGCTTCAAAAGCTTTCCGAGACGCTGGAGAAGTGGCTCCGCCCGAATTCGTAGCCGAATGCTGATTCAGGGGTTAATTAGGCACCTGAGATGATCAATAATTGACGCAGCGGAGTCCCTAATCCAAAATTCCAACGGTTATGGGTCATTGTTCAAATCCTGTGTCCTTTTTTGACTTCAATGCCGTAATTACAAGGGATGATCCCGCATCCCGCTACCTCGTTTCATGACTGTTTCCCGAAACTGGTACTTCAAATTCGATTCGCGTCCCGCAGCCAAGGCGAGGCAGACCGCAATCACCCGAAATTCTCGAAACCCCAATCAAGCATATGAGTAAAATTACCCTAAAGATCAACGGAAAGGAGCGGCCAGTCGACGTCTCTTCCGACATGCCCTTGCTGTGGGCGCTCCGCGACAAACTAAACATGACTGGGACGAAATACTCTTGCGGCATCGGCCAATGCGGAGCCTGTACCGTCCTATTAGATGGAACGCCCATGCGAGCCTGCATCACCCCAGCGGCTAGCGTAGCTGGCATGAATATAACGACCATCGAGGGACTCCACCCCGAAGGTGAACATCCAGTCCAGAAAGCTTGGCATAAAATCGATGTTCCGCAATGCGGCTACTGCCAAGGAGGTCAAATTCTTACCGCTGTTTCGCTCCTCGAGCGCAATCAAAACCCAAGTGACGCTGACATCGATGCCGCCCATTCAGGAAACATCTGCCGCTGCGGCACTTATCACCGAATTCGAAAAGCGGTCAAACTCGCAGCTCGATACAAGAGAGGAGGTGCAAAATGAAAACTCCGAATGAAAACTTGAATCGCCGCGCCTTTCTCAAGGTTTCAGCACTCGCATCCGGAGCCTTCATGATCGGCGTCAGCTATCGAAGCAACGCCGCTCAGACCCAATCCGGACCCGACGCCGCAACCTGGTCTCCCAATTTGTACATACGAATCGAACCCTCTGGATCGATCACTATCGTGAGCAAGAATCCCGAAGGCGGACAGGGTATTAAAACTGCCATGCCAATGGTCGTTGCTGAATGCCTCGAAGTCGATTGGAAGGACGTGACCGTCGAGCAAGCCAATCTCGATGATCGCTACGGTCGGCAGGCGGCAGGCGGCAGTCGTGGCACTCCTGATGGCTGGAACGATTTGCGCATCGCCGGTACAGGAGCTGCCTACATGCTCCGCACGGCAGCGGCTGAAACGTGGGGCGTATCGATCGATTCATGTAAGGCCGAAAATGGAACGATTGTTCACGAAAAATCCAAGCGCACGCTAAGCTACGGCAGACTCGCTTCCCTCGCTTCCAAGCAATCTGTCCCGGCAGTCGAAAAGCTAACTCTCAAAAGCCGCCCTTCCGAATTCAAATTGCTCGGCAAGCGAATCCCAGGCGTTGACAACAAAAAGATCTTCACTGGGCAATTGGCATACGGTTGCGACACGCGACTGGATGGGATGGTCTACGCAGTCTTCCAAAAATGCCCGAGCTTCGGAGGTAAAGTTCGAAGCGCCAATGTAGATCAGCTTAAAAAGGCTCCCGGTATTGTGGATGCCTTTATCGTCGAGGGAACGGATAACCTCAAAGGCCTCATGCCGGGCGTAGCTATCATTGCCGAATCCTGGTGGGAAGCCCAATCGGCCCGCAAGCAACTGCAGGTTGACTGGGACAAAGTCCAATCCGATTCAACTGCCGACTACACGCGGCAAGCTGAAGCTCTCACCAAGCAATCCGGAGAAACTCTAGGCGAAAACGGAAACGTGGATAAAGCATTCGATAAGGCTCACAAAGTTATCGAATCGCAATATTACTACCCATTTGTATCCCATGCTAACATGGAGCCCCAAAACTGTACGGCTTACCAGCACCCATCAGGCAAGCTCGAACTCTGGGCGCCTTCGCAGAATCCCAAAAGCGGACGCAGTCTTATCGCGAGTACGTTAAGAATATCCGAAGACACTATTCACGTTAACATGACGCGATTAGGCGGAGGATTCGGTCGCCGTCTCACGCCTGACTTCATGGTCGAAGCCGCCTATCTCGCAACAAAGGTCAATCGCCCTGTTCAGCTCCAATGGACACGCGAAGACGACATACAGCATGACTTCTACCGTCCCGCAGCTTGGCACAACCTGAAAGCTGCGATCGATAAATCTGGAAAGCTCACTGCCTGGGAAAACCATTTCGTCACATTTGGTAGCGGCAAGCGCACGGTCAGCGGAGCCAACCTATCGAACAAACACTACCCTGCTGGACTCACGCCGAATTTCCGCCTTCGCCAATCGCTTATTCAGGCCAAAGTACCAACCGGTCCCTGGCGTTCTCCAGGGCACTCGGCCTACTGCTTCGCGTTCCAAAGCTTCATGGACGAGATCGCCTTCGCCGGCGGGCGCGACCCACTCGACTTCCGTTTGGATCTGCTGAAGCAGCGCCATGGCTCGACCGATTTCGATACCGAGCGCGCTGTGGGCACGCTCAAGCTTGCCGCCAAGAATGCAAACTGGGGCCGATCCATGGGACCGAACCAGGGACAAGGCCTTGCCTTCCACTTCGACCATGGCGGCTATGTTGCCTATGTAGCGGAAGTCACAGCCCAAGCTTCCGGACAGTTCAAGGTAGACCACGTGTTCGGAACTGCTGATTCCGGTCCGATCATAAACCGAAGCGGAGCCGACAATCAAATCGAAGGCAGCGTTATCGACGCATTAAGCACGGCCTTCTTGGAAATATCGTTTTCAGACGGAGCAGTAGAGCAAAGCAATTTTTCCAACTACAACTTGCTACGGATCAACCAAGCCCCGTCCATTTCCGTCGATTACGTGCAAAGCGATAATCCCCCTACAGGACTGGGAGAACCGCCAATCGCGCCCGCGACACCGGCTATTACGAACGCGCTTTTCGCTGCATCTGGAAAACGGGTACACGCATTACCGCTAGGGAAACAGGGGTTCTACATCTAGAAGATGTGTTTTTCTGCCACTAAATCATTACATGAAAAACGTATATTTCAGTTTCTCGAAATCATTATCCCGCCGAACCTTCCTTAAAGGTGCTGGCGCGGCAATGGCCCTTCCTTGGCTTGAGTCGATGACCCCTGCCTTTGCGAAATCAGCGGCATCCTTGCCTCCCAAGCGTTTTGTTAGCGTGAGTCTCGCTCTGGGATTACACGCGCCGAATTTAAATCCAATCGATTCCGGATTCAATTATACGCCTTCGCTCTATCTTTCGAAGATACAGGACTTATTAGGCGACATGACCATTGTCACCGGGTCTTCTCATCCGGGAGTTACTGGCGGCCATAAAGCATCAGGTAGTATCTTAACCGGAGCGCCCTACTCGCGAAGCGCTGTATTCAAGAACACGATTTCAATTGATCAGCATATGGCCAAACATTTGGGCCATCACACGCGATTCCCTTCGCTCGTCCTCAATCTTAGTAGTAGCAACAGCCCCTCCTATACGGAGACGGGTAGCATGATTCCCGCTGAGTCCTCTCCTGCAAAATTGTTTAGCAAGCTCTTCGTGGCGGATTCTCCAGAGGATCAAGCCGTACAAGTCGAACGCCTAAAGGAAGGCCGCAGTATCATGGATGTTGTCGCAGCCGACGCGAAGACGCTTCAAGGGAGCCTCGGAGCAGGTGATCGCGACAAGATGGATCAGTACTTCGAATCCGTACGCGCATTCGAGAAGCGACTAGGATCATCCGAAGATTGGGCCCAAAAGCCCAAGCCGGTCGTAAAGATGAAACTGCCGCGCCATATCCCTGGTAGTAACGAAATTATCCAGAGGAAAAAACTGATGCTGGATATTATGTTGCTCGCTTTGCAGACGGACTCTACGCGCTTCATAACCTTGCACATTGATGGAAATGGTGGATCGCTTCCTATCGAAGGCGTCAACGAAGGTTATCACAGTCTCAGTCACCATGGTTTGGACGAGGACAAGATCGAGCAGTTGACGATCGTCGAAAACGCACTCGTAGAGACTTGGGGCGGTTTTATAAGAGGCCTGAAGGAAACCAATGAATCGAACAGCACGTTGCTCAACCAAACCAACGTTCTACTCACCTCCAATCTCGGTAATGCTAGTGCTCATGATAACAAAAACATGCCAGTGCTTTTTGCCGGCGGCGGATTTCGTCATGGGCAGCATCTCGCGTTCAATAAGGATGATAATTATCCACTCCCGAATCTATATGTCAGCGCCCTGCAACGACAAGGCCTCGAAACCGATCGCTTTGCTACGGGCACGGGTACGATGAGCGGTCTTGAGATGGTATAGGCCAACGCTTCAACAGAATGAACCGATTCATTATTTCTTCGGTCGCTCTCGCCTTTCTTCCGTGCGCTCAAAGCACGTCCGAGAAAGTCGCTACGCTTCCTTCTACAGTAGTTGAGTTCCTGGACTTGAATTGCTATGAGTGTCACAACGACACTGAAAAAAAGGGCGGACTGGACCTCGAATCCCTGGGCTTTCATCCCGATGATTCGCAATCGATGGCTCTTTGGTCTATGGTCTACGATCGTGTATCGAATCGCGAAATGCCGCCCAAGATGGAATACTGGCCGGAAGAAGCGGAACGTTACGACTTTCTCAGTATTTTCGAAAATACGATGCATGACGAGTCGGCCAAGTTGCAATCCAGTCTTGGGCGCGTTCGCTCGCGTCGCTTGAATCGTATTGAGTATGAAAATACGCTTCACGACTTGTTGGGAGTCGATATTCCGATTAAGGATTTCCTCCCTGACGATCCGACCCAAGATGGCTTTAGCAACATCGCGGAATCCCAACAAATTTCGCATCACCTGCTTCAAAAATACCTGGAAGCAATCGACTTATCCCTAGACGAAGCCTTCTCGCGAGCTCAGCACCCAAGTAACCCCTATTCTCGAACCTTTTCCGGCGAGGAAGTTTCCTGGAATCCTAAAACGCGTAAAAATGGTCGTGGGCCTCATCTCTACAAGGGCCACGCAGTTTCCTTTCTCACAGGCGGAAATTACCAAGGAAGAATGGCTCCAACCGAAGTAGACGAAAGCGGATGGTATGGGATCACCGTTCGCGCAAAAGCCCACAACGCACCTCCGGGCCGCGGTGTTTGGACGCAAATCCGAAGCGGCGTTGCTGCAGCATCGGCGCCTTCGCTCTTCTGGGTAGGCAGTTTCGAAGCTCGGGAAGAGCCGCAAGATTTCACAATGGAAGCCTGGATACAGGCAGGCCATAAATTGGAAATGCGTCCTGGCGATCATACGCTTGGGATCATCTCAACCAAACTGCTTGGCGACCGCAGTGTCTTTGAAATGGATATTCCAGGCGTAGCAATGGAGTCATTGAAAATGGTACGTATTCACAAAGGGCTTGATCAGGATGGCCTCAAAAAACGTCTTTTCGATGATTTACGATTTGAAAGCGGCGTTCTGCATTCGGAAGAGCCCAGTCGCGATCTCGAAAGGCTCATGACTCGATTCGCCGTATTTGCATTTCGAAGATCCGTATCCGCCAAAGAGATATCTCCCTACATCGAATTCGCTCGATCGCGATTGAATGCAGGTAACAGTTTGAAGGATGCATTGAAGTCTGGATACCGAGCCCTGCTCAGTTCTCCTCGATTCCTCTACTTCACTGAAAACACTGGAAAACTGGATGATTTCAGCATCGCTTCTCGTTTGAGCTATTTTCTATGGAGTACGATGCCCGACGAGAAATTACTCTCGCTCGCAAAGAAAGGACGTCTGTCTAGACCTTCTAATCTAAAGAAACAGGTGGAGCGAATGCTCAACCACTCCAAGGCAAATGCTTTCGTAAAGAATTTTTCGGACAATTGGCTCAATCTAAAGGAAATCGATTTCACTACTCCTGACACAAAGCTCTACCCGGAATTCGATGATATCCTAAAGCATTCCATGCTAGGAGAAACCTACGCATTCATGCAGGAGTTGGTTGATGGAGATTTAGGTGTCTCCAATTTTATAGATTCCGATTTCGCGATGCTTAATGAGCGCCTGGCTCAGCATTACGGTATCGATGAGTTCTCGGGGAAAGGCTATCAAAAGATCCCGTTATTGCCGCGTCACCATCGAGGCGGAGTAATCACCCACGGCAGTGTTTTGAAAGTTTCTGCAAATGGCACAACGACTTCTCCCATTATCCGTGGCGTTTGGTTGTTAGAGCGTATACTCGGCGAGACCATTTCTCCACCTCCCGATGATGTAGGCTCAGTCGAGCCTGATATCCGAGGTGCAGTTTCGATACGGGACCAGCTCGATAAACATCGCTCCACGAAAAGCTGCATGGCCTGTCATCGAAAAATCGACCCGCCCGGCTTTGCGCTCGAAAGCTTCGATGTCGCCGGAGGTTGGCGCCAACACTATCGAGCTCTACCCGAAAAAGGGAAATGGAAAGACGGTCCTGCAGTTGATCCAAGCTACAACCTGTCTAATGGAAAGTCATTCAGCGATGTAGAAGGATTTAAAACCATGATCTTAGAGCACCCCGAAAAAATTGCCAAGAATATCGTAGAGAAAATCCTGACTTACGCCACCGGAGCCAGCATAGAATTCGCCGATCGACGCGAAATCGACCAAATCGTAAATCAGTTGAGCGATGAGGATTATGGTTTTCGCTCGCTCATTCACGCAAGTATTCAGAGTGATGTTTTTCTTTCGAAATAGATCTAACTCTATAGCCAATCCATGACCAACGCTTCCTTCGTCAAGACCACCTATTCATCTCTTCTAATTGTATTGCTCGGTATATTTTCCTCACAGGCTGCAGACCGCCCAAATGTGCTTCTGATTCTAGCGGACGACCTTGGGATCGGCGGCTTGCACTGCTACGGCACTGATTATCTTGAAACCCCGAATATCGACCGACTCGCGAACGAGGGTATGAAGTTCACCAATGGACTAGCAGCCTTTCCGACCTGCAAGCCATCTCGGGCAGCATTGCTCACCGGCCAGTATTCGCCTCGGACAGGGGTTTATCGCGTAGTCGACCGACACACAGGACAAGAAGACAAAATTCGTTTTCTTCTTCCGCCTAATGAAGATGTATCGACCGATAAAATACTCATCAGCGAACCGTTTCAAAAAGCCGGATACGCAACAGCCGCTTATGGAAAGTGGCATATTGGCAATCCGCAAAAGGATCATCCAACTGAATACGGATTCGACGATGCCATCGAGAGTCATGGCGGTCACTTTAACGCGAAAACCATTCCGGAAATCGATTTACCAGATGGTACCCTAATTGAAGAAGTTCTAACTACCCGTGCGATAGAGTTCATCGAAAACGCGGCAAAAAAGGACCAACCGTTTTTCGTCTACATGCCCTACTTTCTTGTTCACGCGCCGATGGAGGCCCACGAAGCGGATATCAAGTATTTCGAGAAGAAGCTTGAAGGGATTGATTTTGCAGGTAAACATGTCCGTAGGATGCCCGTGCTCGCCGCCATGACGCGGGAACTCGATAAGCAAGTCGGGCGATTGCTCGGTACGATTGAATCGCTCGATCTCGAAGAAGATACGATCATCATCTTCGCTTCCGATAATGGGGCTTACGACGAAAATCTAGTCGGCGATTTCCGGGGTCAAAAAGGTCAAGTCTACGAAGGCGGAATGCGCGTTCCCTATATTTTCAAATGGCAAAATAGAATCGCCGCGAACTCAGTAGACGCAAATCGGATCATTAGCGTCGACCTGTATCCTACGCTACTAACTCTCGCAGGAATCGATAGTCCTAAGAATTACCCAATCGATGGATACGACCTTTCATCGCTTTTGCTGGGACGAACTCGCAAACTGCCGATCCGAAGCATTTTTTGCTATTTCCCGAAATACGCTCGCTATAGCGACAAGACGCAACGCTGGGGCGACTCTTGGCGTAATGTTATCTATCATGGCGATTACAAGCTGATCGACTATCCCGAGTACAATGACACCGAGTTATTCGATCTTTCATCCGATCCTCGAGAAATGAAAGACTTGGCGAAATCACTTCCTGAAAAACGTAAAGAGCTCAATCGACTTCTGGACGATTGGCTAAAAACGATCGAAGCCCCCGAGCTCACGCCCAACCAGAACTTCTCTCTATAACTCAACCTCGAAAAACCGCGATGCCCCGACTGATTCTTCTTATTGTCGCTACCCTAACGCTTTTCGAAGCGTCTTCCGCAGCGAAAGACTCGCTCTATTTTCGCGAAGACTGGAGAGAAACTCCTTTCGTACTTCCGATTACTCCAGAGCATGTAGCGAACTCCAAACTAAAAATGGAGATCCATGGGCCTGGAAAGCTGGGAATCAAAAAATCGCATCATGATCACATTGAGAACGATCCATATTACATTTGGTCTGGTCAGTGCCCAATGCCCTGGGCTTTGTCCCTGCGGAAAACCGGGAAATTGGTCGATCTTTCATCACCCGACGCAAACGTTCGCTGGCGTAGCCGCCAAAGCGGCGACCACGCGCTACACTTGTTGATCAAACTTCCTGGCGAACGTTGGTTTATTAGCGAGCAAAGCGATTCCGGTCAAGAGTGGCACGATTTTGAATTTAGGATACAGGATCTCACTTGGCGACATTTCAGTATTATCAAAGCAGTAGCCAAAGAACGCGTCCCAACTCCCAGTTTAGCGAAAATCGAACAAATAGGATTTACCGACCAAAAACCGGGCAAGAGCAGCAAATTCAGTTCCCGTCTTGATTGGATCGAAGTCCATGGAGCCGAACGGGAAGCGCCACCCAAAGCACCGCCAGCCGTTAAAGCAGCCCGCGTCGAAACAACAACGCCTGAAACCGTTAGAGAATACAAGAACCTTGTCTATGCGAAATACGACGATCGCGAGCTTACGCTTGATCTCTACCAGCCGAAAACAGGAAAAGGACCCTTCCCCGCAGTTGTGTTTATTCATGGCGGCGGCTGGTACAAGGGGGACCCAAGCAGCTACACTGCACTCGCCCAGCAATTGTCCGACAAAGGCTACGTTACGCTAAACATATTCTATCGCTTATCCGGCGAAGCTTCATTTCCAACCGCAATTCATGACTGTAAATCTGCCGTCAGATGGGCTCGAGCCAACGCGCAAACGTTTCGCATCGACCCCAGCAAAATCGGCTCCGTAGGCGGATCAGCCGGAGGGCATTTGTCTGGATTGCTAGGAACCAGCGGTCAGTCATCTAAATTAAATAAGGACGGATCTCATCTCGATTTCCCTTCCGCTTTACAGGCCTGCGCTGTGATGGCCGGTTCAATGGATTTGACGACGGAGAGGTCGCGAGAATCCGCCAGTGAAGATCCTCGCAGACGCATAAACACATTCATGGGTGGAACTTGGCGGAAGGCCAAGCCGACTTTCGCTCTAGCCTCGCCGATCACTCATGTTTCGAAAAACACGCCTCCGATGTTATTTATGGACGGCGAATACGATTCCCCCGGAGAGCGCTATCCAGAGATTATTAGAAAACTGGATACGTTTGGAATACATCACGAGTCTCACGTCATCGAGAACGCCCCTCATCCTTTTTGGTCCTCGCACCCATTTTTCGATCCAAGCCTAGAGATTCTGAGCGAATTCTTCGACAAATTCCTGAAGTCGAATTAAGCGGCTATAAAATAGGTCTTCATTATCCAATTTTGACGTAAGGCTGGCGCTTGCGCCACGCCGCGTAGCTAGAGAAGCATTTGGTATCGAGGTATGGAGCAAACGCCGGCCCTACTAATGCAGACTCGCTGAATACTCTCGAAGCAAGATTCCGATTAAACAGCTCTCGTATCTAAAACGCTTCAGATTTGCATTTGCGTTTTAGCCTGAATTCTAAACTGATTGCTGTCCAATGTACACGTTCCCCCAACGCAACGCTTCAATTCCTTCCTCGTTCAGGTCCCTTGCCATTAAATCAGTTTCAATCGCAACTCTTGGTTTTGGCCTCGTCGCTTGCACTGATTCAGGTTCGGAAACGCCGAAGTCCAATGATGTCGCTGATACGGCAAAGGCTCCTCCAACTACCTCCGTCTCAGTAGAAGCCCCTTCGATCCCCGTTGAGTTCATAATGGACTCGGCATTGAACGGCAACGTGGATGCGATCCGACTGGCGCTTGAATCCGGAATCGATCCGAATGTCACCGACGCGGACAACCGCACTCCTCTCATGCTAGCGGCATTCAATACCCACACTGAGATCGCCGAACGCCTACTAGAAGCGGGTGCCCGTGTCGATATGCGCGACTCTACAAACCGGACTGCTCTCATGTTCGCCTGCACAGGACCGGACGTAGGTTTGGTTTCGCTGCTCTTGCGTCGAGGAGCCAACATCAACGACATTGATTCGCACGAAAGCTGGACTCCTCTCATGTTCGCCGCTGCGGAAGGTCACAGCGGAGTCGTACAACTCCTGCTCAATAGCAATGCCGACCCCAACGCAGCTGACATCGACGGTGAAACTTCGGCGTATTTCGCTCGCCAACGCGGATTCCCTGAAGTCGCTGAGATGATCGAGGCGAAGATGAAATAGGTTTCGCCTAATCCCCCAGCAATTCCTTCGGTTTCCACGCTTGAACTGCCAATCAATTGGCGCAAGGTTACCCCATGCCCTCGCCACGCCTTGCATTGCTCTTCGCCCTTCTCCCTATGCTCATGAACACAGCTGATGCCCGAAAGAAAGGTTTCATCTACGAGGAATCGGAGGTGCCCGCTTACACGCTACCGGATCCGTTAGCGGCCGACGATGGCTCAGCCGTGACGACCGCTTCTCAATGGAAAGAATCTCGCCGCGCCGAAATTCTCAACCATTTCGAACAGTCCGTTTACGGACGGCGACCCGGTAAACCTGAGGCTCTAGAATTTACAGTTACGTCCGAAGATGAAAATGCACTCGGCGGCCTTGCTCGACGCAAACAATTATCGGTCTTGTTCGAAGGAGGAGGTCGACCATTTGCAGTCCATGTACTGCTATACATCCCAAATAGCGCCAACGGACCTGCACCGGTATTTATTGGATACAATTTCAATGGAAATCATTCCATACACGCCGACCCCGGAATTGATTTATCCAAATCCTGGATGCGCAAAAACGATAATGGGAATGCGAATCACCGAGCAACCGAATCCGCACGCGGTGCAGGCTCTAGCCGCTGGCCTGTAGAAACAATTCTTAAACGCGGGTACGCGGTAGCGACAGCCTACTACGGGGATGTCGAACCCGACCACGCAAATGGCTGGAAGGACGGAATTCGGTCCTACTACGAAACCGATGCTCAAGGGCACGCATTGAAACGCGAGAATTGGAGTGCGATTACCGCCTGGTCTTGGGCTCTAAGCCGCATCGTCGATTACTTTGAAACCGATAGCGACATCGACGCCGAACGCGTAGCGTTGCTCGGTCACTCTCGTCTCGGGAAGACGTCCCTCTGGGCGGGAGCTACTGACGAGCGCTTTGCCATTATCATTTCCAATAATTCCGGTTGCGGCGGAGCTGCCCTCAGTCGGCGCTCATTCGGAGAAACCGTTAAGCAAATCAACACGAGTTTTCCTCACTGGTTTAACTCTAGCTTCAAAGCCTTTAATGGAAATGAAGGAGCCCTTCCAGTCGACCAGCATGAGCTAATTGCGTTATTAGCCCCTCGGCCTGTCTACGTGGCTAGCGCAGTCGAAGACGAATGGGCGGATCCTAACGGAGAGTTTCTCTCCGCCAAAGCCGCCAGCCCCGTTTATGAACTGTTTGGGAAGAAAGGCGTCGGCGTCGATATGCAACCCCCCATCGATTCGCCAGTCGGCGACTTTATAGGCTATCATGTCCGATCAGGAGGACACGCCGTGACCGACTTCGACTGGGCACAGTACCTCGACTTCGCTGATCGGCATTTAAAGTAGAGTTTCGACCCACAATTATTGGTTTGTTGAAATGCCTAATCATGCATTCGCTTAAATTCGAGCGATTCGTGACATATCGCCTCGCCGTTTAGTTAAAAAAAAGAGTCGCCCCTTCGAGCGACCCTTAATATTGGCTAAACGCTTACTTGGAAGCCATTGGGCGAACTTTGTCCTGCCACTCTTGGGACTTCTCCCTCATGTCGCTATCGTCTTCGTATTGCTTACGAAGCTTTTCGAGTTCCCGCTTCATTCTCTTAATCTGATTCGCGTACTCAGAATTATAATACAAGTTGGTCAACTCATCTGGATCTTCCTTTAGGTCATAGAATTCCCATTCGTCGAATTCATAGAAGTGCATGATCTTGTAGCGAAAATTGCGAACGCCGTTGTGACGCGGTACCATATGTACGCTTGGGTACTCGTAGTAGTGATAGTAGATCGACTTACGCCAGTCGTCCGGTTTTTCGCCTTTTAACAAGGGTACAACTGATAGCCCTTGCATATCGTCAGGAATCGCAGCTCCAGCAATCTCGAGAAACGTCTCCGCATAATCGAGATTTTGCACCAACTTCCAGCTCTTCGATCCTGGTTTTGTAACTCCTGGCCATTTGACTATGAATGGCATTTTA
>Ga0315322_10003174_pt1 | contig 12730 bp, 8 predicted proteins | sample M110021515metaG_FD_203461 | JGI IMG/M metagenome (GOLD analysis project Ga0315322, IMG submission 203461) | Ammonia-oxidizing marine archaeal communities from Monterey Bay, California, United States - M1 100m 21515 | ecosystem: Environmental > Aquatic > Marine > Intertidal zone | place: USA... | reverse complement strand
GGCTGCCTTCGCACCCTTCGGTCGAGTAGATGCTGCATGAGTCCATCGCAGATAATTCGAGAGCGACAGGCCACCAGCGCCCAGTGCACCCAATTTCAAGAAGTCTCTGCGAACGACACCATCACATGTTCGATGAAGAGTCATTGAATTTCTCCGGTCCATTTAAAAGTTAAGTTTCTCTTCGTTGTGGCAAAGACACCAGGCCTAATGATTCAGTGCAAATTCTTTTGTGTTAAGTAAAGCCCAAAGAATATCGTGAATCCCAGCCTTTGCAGTTGGTGACTCCTTGAGGTACGTAATCGATCGGTCGATCTCGCGAGTAGTCGGCTCACGCACAAGTGTCCGTAAGTACGCACTCTCAATAATTTCGTGTACAAGGTCTTCATTTTCTACGACCCATTCCGATACGGATCCGTCAAAAATAGTTCCTGTCTTTGGGGCCTTCATTGCAGCTTCTTTTGCTGCAATCGATTTCTGGAGTGACTTGACGGTCCCTTTTGTGTCTTTCTTCATTGCATACGCGAGCCGTTTTTTGAGTTGAGCCACTTCATTTGCAAGTTTCTTCTTTCGCTCTAGATGAAGTTTCTCAGCAGCTGGATCTCTAAAGTCAGGAATTGTCTTCGTGAGTTCATCAAGCCAACTGCCACGGCGACTGATGGAATCGAGCATTTCCTTGTCGTTTTGAAGAAAGACCGTTTGGAGTAGGCTTGGCTCCATCGAGCGATCGCAATCACAGTTACTTTCACGGGTCGATTGGCCGAAGATTTCGAGTGCATAGTCGTTGTTGTACGACCCTACCGTTGTGTCGGCTATTGCCCGCTTTTCAACAAGTGAGCACATCTCCATCGCTTCACGATCACCGGCAGTCGCTATTCGAACGGCATCATAGATGACCTCAGCTGGCATTCTTCTGGCAACAGCCCTGCCGAAGTTTCTGTCATCGTGAAGATTCGTCTCATTGGGCTTCCAGCCACGTTGATATGTGTCGCTCTTGCAGATTTCACGATGGAGCCACTTCATATCGAAATTGTGCTCTCGAAATCCTTCAGCAAGGTATTCAAGCAACTCAGGATTACTTGGAGGATTTGCCAGACTAAGGTCATCTGGTGGTTCAACGATGCCGATATTGAAATACGATGACCATACTCTATTTACAATCGCTTGGGTGAAGTATGGGTTTGATTCATCAAGCATCCAAGCCAACAGGATTTCACGAGGGTCTTCAACTTGCTCCAGTTTCATTTCCTTGCCGCCAAGGACTGTTGCAGTGCGGCCCTCGAGGAACCGTTCAAGCTGTTCTTTTTTCTTTTGCTTTATGTCACTGGAATTGATCTGTTCCATAATCCCAGCTAGCTTTTCCTCGGTGAGGGCTGGTTTGGCTTTGGTTGGGGCTATCTCTGTAAAAGGTACGGTCTTGCCCTTGATCGCTTTGGTTCGCAGAACGCGATAAAGCTTGTTGCCCTTCAAATCCTTGTCAGTCGTGTCAATGTCCAATGAAACGAGCATCTGTTTATACGTGCTCTTCTCATCAGGGAAGCGACTTCCGTTACGATATTCTGTGACGCGGTTGAAGAAGTTTTTAAAGCGGTCAAAGTCGTCTTTCGTCCATTGGTCAAATGGGTGCTTGTGACATTGAGCGCATTGAATTCGAACACCCAAAAAGGTGTACGCAAACCCAAGTGCACGTTCTTCAGGCTTTTTGAAATCCTGCCGGCTCCAGAAGTAAGGGAGGTAGGGTTGATCACCAAAAGATTGTCCATCTTCGTTGGCAAGGTAGCTGCTCATCCGCTCACAAAAATCGGTGTACGATTCGCCGTCGAGTCGGCTCTTAGCAAGTACAATGCCTTCAACAATCTCGTCGTACGGAAGGTTTTGAGCAACTTTACTGTGCATCCATTGGTACCAGAAGTTTGATGCACCCTGCCTGCCTTCTGGGCTGTTATTGCTTACGTTTCGATTGTTATTCATTGTCCAGTCGCAGAGTTTGGTCGCCCACCACGCGGCATACCCTGGTCGCTCAAGCAACTCTTCGATTTTTTCATCTCGTTTATTGGGTGATGTGTCACTGAGAAATGCTTCTGTTTCTGCAACTGGTGGAAGTGTTCCGGTTATGTCGAGTGATGCTCGACGCAGAAATTCACCATCGCTGCACACTTCCGATGGGACTTCACCAAGCTTCCGCAATTTCATCGCAACAAGTTCATCGATTGGTGTTGGTGTCTTCAGGTCCGGGTACTCGGAGCCCGTCTTGTCAGAAACGGGAAAAATAACCGGTACTGGCACCACGCCATTGTCATAGAAGGCAACGACATGACTGTCACCGGGGCCCTTTGCTGTGACAAACCCATGTTCATCAATGTCAGCGATTTGGTCATTGTTTGTACGGAAGCGGCAAAGAGGTGTAACGTCTTCATGTGTGCCATCAGACCATACTGCCGTTGCCTTGAGTTGCCAGGTCTGGCCTTTTTTTTGCGCTACAATTTCACGCGGTGCGACATCGAGCCGGATGAATGTTGCATCATCGTCAGTGATGCCTTTTGCGCCATGTTCGATCCACTGTTTCAAAACGGTAAGTTGCCAACTGTCAGGATCAAGTATCTGGCCACCTCCGTGGTCAACCTGCTCAAGAGGTTTCTGCAGGAAAAGGCTGGCTTCCAAGTTGTCGATATTGACGCGAGGGTCTTCACCTTGCAGAAGGTTCTCGTGGTCTGCCTTGAAGTCGTAGCCAAATAGTGAAAGACGGAAATCACCTTGGCCCTGAAAAGAGCCATGACATGCTCTGCCGTTACAACCAAGTCGACCCATGAGCGGGACGACATGTCGGCGAAAGTCGGGAGATTCTGCTGCGTTATCCGAATTAGCATGAAAGCGATCGTCAATACGCGGGACCTGAGTTTCTTCTGCCGCATTTAATAGTGCCGAAAAAAAACACGACGCTATCGCAACGAGCAGAGCACTGGTGTGGAGGTAACGCTGAATCATTTTTTTCTCTTCAGGAACGCTGTACTGAACACAGGACGAAGTTGGTGAATATCCCCTGCCTACGTACTACATCTATGTATCGACCTACTAAATCTTAATATGTTCTCGAAATTCGTCATATTCCATTCATTTTTCGCTGTAAAATAGGTGCAATCCGCATAGTAATGCCGTCGTGACAGGTAGTTTTCTTATACGGTTCCCGACGTTTGTCAGGTCACCTGTTTCGGCCCACGTCCGCCACGGCTTGGGGATGTCCATGTTACTTGCGTTGCAGGAGCTCGTTGTCCTCAAAGAGGGTTGCTCTCTAGGTGGCCAAAGCGGCGATAACAAACCAGCCTTGAAGACCTTACGCAAAGATAGAAAACGTTACACTCAGTAGGTAGATTCGTAAGAGTGCTTCGTTTTTTTCACCCATGAGAAGAATTGAAAACCATGCATCCAGTTCGATATTTGTTTTTTGTTTCTATGACAATTGCTGGGATTGTCTTGATGCATGCAAGCGACACTCGCGCGAATGAGCAGCCGAATATTCTGGTTATCTGGGGTGACGATATTGGCCTTTGGAACATCAGCCACAATAACTGTGGAATGATGGGCTATGAAACACCACATATTGACAGGATTGCTCGTGAAGGAATTTCATTCACTGACTACTACGGCCAACAGAGTTGCACAGCTGGCCGGGCGGCATTTATTGGTGGAAACGTTCCACTTCGAACGGGCATGACGAAGGTTGGTCTGCCCGGAGCCAAAGAAGGATGGCAGACCAGTGATGTGACAATTGCCACAGTATTGAAAGCGCAGGGATACGCGACAGGCCAGTTTGGGAAGAATCATTTCGGAGACAGAGATGAGCATCTTCCAACGAATAACGGATTCGATGAATTTTTTGGCAATCTGTATCATCTGAATGCTGAAGAAGAACCAGAGAACAGGGACTATCCCAATGACCTTGTCATGCCAAGTGGGAAAACTTTTCAGCAACAATATGGGCCCCGAGGTGTTCTCAAGTGTCGTGCGAATCCTGACGGGACGCAGACAATTGAAAACACCGGTCCGTTGACAAAGAAGCGAATGGAAACGATCGATGAAGAAACGGTTTCAGCTGCCAAGAATTTTGTCAAAAGGCAGGCGGCCGGTGGTAAACCATTCTTTTGTTGGTGGAACGCCACACGGATGCACTTTCGGACTCATGTAAAGAAAGAACATGTCGGCCTTTCAGGTCCAACAGGGAATAAATACCACGACGGTATGGTGGAGCATGACATGCAGGTAGGTGAATTACTTGACCACCTTGATGAGCTCGGTCTTGCTGAAAATACCATTGTTATGTACTCCACCGACAATGGGCCACACTTCAACACGTGGCCCGACTCAGCAACGACACCTTTCCGAAGTGAAAAAAATAGCAACTGGGAAGGAGCCTATCGCGTTCCAGCATTTGTGCGGTGGCCGAAGCGTTTTCCTGCAGGTGTGACGCTCAATGGTGTTGTGGCCCACGAAGATTGGCTGCCGACATTCGCAGCCGCTGCCGGTGAAGCTGGTATTAAAGAGAAGCTCAAGAAGGGGGTGACGCTAAATGGTCGTACATACCGAAACTACATTGATGGCCACAATCAGCTTCAGTACCTAACGGGTAAGACATCAGACTCACCGCGAAAAGAATTCATGTATGTGAATGATGATGGTCAAGTAGTGGCCTTGAGGCTTGGGCAGTGGAAGGGGGTATTCCTCGAGAACAGAGGGCAAGGGTTCGGTGTCTGGCGAGAACCTTTCACCGAGTTACGGGTGCCGTTATTGTTTAATCTGCGCCGCGATCCGTTTGAAAAAGCGCAGCACAATAGCAATACCTATGATGACTGGTTTATTGATCGAGTGTTTGTCCTTGTTCCCATGCAGCAGTATGTAGCCCAGTTCTTGCAAACGCTCACTGATTTCCCACCAAGTCAAACCCCTGGTTCGTTTAATTTGAAAAAAGTGATGGATCAAATTCAAGCTGCAAATAAAGGCAGCTAAAACACGAGGAACTATATTTATGAAAAACACTATTTTTATCTTTGCCCTCACGAGCATCTTGATGTGTGGTTTTGAGGCATCTGCCATTGGCCTGAATGAGCCTGTTCCCGCTTTCGAGGCGATTGATGATGAGGGTAATGCCTGGAAGTCAACAGACTATATTGGCAAGAAGATGGTTGTCTTGTATTTCTATCCAGCAGATATGACAGGCGGGTGCACGGCACAGGCTTGTGGCTACCGAGACAGAATGGAATCGTTCCAGAAGCTGAATGCAGAGGTGGTTGGAGTGAGTGGTGATACCGCTAAGAATCACCAGATCTTCAAAAAAGTGAACAAACTCAATTTCACACTTCTTGCTGATACTGACGGCAAGATAGCGGAGCTTTTTGGGGTGCCGGTCTCCAGAGGAAAAAAGACAGTGACGAAATCAATAGATGGTGTTGATGTCGATCTTACGCGCACTGCAACGGCAAAGCGATGGACTTTTATTATCGATCGGAATGGCAAGGTCGTTCATCGAGATGATCGAGTGAACGCGAAAGCCGACCCGGATTCTGTTGAGATGTTTATCAAAGCTGTTGAATGATAAGGCCAGCATGAATCGCACGGTGCTCTGCGGCATAGCGTTACTATTGGGGGCGGTGGTATTTCAGGGCAGGACAGTCGCTGAAGGCGATTGTCCTGCGTGGCTGCTGCCAAGGGCGAGTCTCCAAGATTCATTGAGACAAAGTCCAACAGGTTTGTTTCCAGACTTTTATTCATCTCCTGTTTTTCCTTTTGTGATCGATCCAAATGAAGAGATAGTCCGAATCGAACTCAAGGAGATGACCGCTACGCAAGCGCAATATGTTCTTGACAAAAGCCTTCGAGAGAACCCGTCTGCAGTTTTCATTGTGCATGTGACTGGTGCGATTAGCGTTTTATCTGAGCCGCTTTCTTTGCATGACAAGACCTGCATGGTTCTCGAGAAACATGGGCAGTTTGTTGCTACTGCTGGTTGTACTTCAGAGTCATTACTTCATGTTTTCGATGGTGCGTATGTCAGCATCACGGGAAGCTATGACCCGAGGAAAGGAGAGTTCTCAGAGCAAGAAAATATGTTCTGTGGGAAGGGTGTTGTTCCCAGCGGTATCCGTATCGAGCAAAGTGGGCGAATTCACTTGGACCGTATTTCGATTACTGGGTGTAAAGATGCCGGTATATCGATTACAGGTCGTGGTTCTGAACGATTTGACCAAGCTGTTTCGCTCACTCGTTCTGTTGTTTCCAACTGTCAGGGAGACGGTGTGCGTATCTGTCAATCGCCAGCTTGTATTGTGCTCGACAGTAGGATTACCTCGGTTGGCAAAGCTGCTCTAGTTATTGACTCACCGTCATCTATCGTTGCGAATACGCTTTGCAGTGACAGTAATGGCGGGGTTGTTGTGTGTTCAACGGACGGAATTCTGATACGGAATCAGCTTCTTCGGAATGGAACAGGTATTTGCTTAGAAGATCAATCGGAATATTCACTAGTTTATGAAAATTCGATTTTTGATAATGAAACAGGAATTGTTTTTGAAGGAAAGCGGGCCACAGTTGGCTGGAACCTGTTTAAGAACAAAGAAGAAGTGATTGCCGGTGGATCAAAAAATATTTTATATTGCAATCATGGAATCTTGGCTGACTCCATATGCAGTGCTGGGGTTGCATATTTTAATCCACCTACAGCGTTAAATCAGCATCACGAACCTTTTATTTGGAAGAATGAGTCCGGTGATGCAATGCTGTTTGCACGCCGTAATGTAGTTGTTGATGCTGGCAGTCAGTCGCTGGACATTGAGGAGGTTAGTAAGCGGCTCAGCCAAGAGCGTTTGCTTTATCCGGATACTATTCTTGTTGTTCATATGCGAGGTGCTTTTAGGAATCAATGCGAGGAGGGGTTGGTTCTCCCTGATCACACATGCGTGATCCTCGACGGAAAAATTGTCAATGACTACGTTTCAGATAACCCGGGCACATTTGAATTAATTCACATGAAAGGAAAAGGCTGCAATTCCTTTTCTGGCGGACGCATAATCTCACAGAACAAGGTTTTCGCGGCCATCAGCGGAGCTGGTGCCAGCAATGCGTTTCTCTTGGATGGTGTCGATGTGGACCTTCATTCAGAGCATGGAGGTCTCGGAAGTAATTCAGTCAATGCGGTGAGCTCGAAAGAACACTTTGGCCCATTTGTCGTTCGCGGCTGTACCATCCAGGACCCAGGGCATCGGGGTATCTGGATGCATGTTTCAAAACGCGTGTATGCCCTCGGGAATCAATGTTCGGCTGGTGGCTTTTCAATCGACTTTGATGCCTACTGTTTTCATAGCGCGGCTATTTTCAACACGGTAACACGTAACTCGTATCACTCGGGAATCTTTTTTGAAGAATGTGTCAAATCAAATACGGCTTTTGCAAATCTCTGTGAAAAAAATCCTGCGAATGGAATCTGCATGTGGACAGAAAATGTTCAGGGCAAGACGGAGAAAAACATTGTGGCCTGTAATGAGATTCGAGGGGGCGTGCAAATGGAAGCCAACCGAAGCGGGCTTTCCCTTGGTGGAAGAGCCGCTGATCGAACGACAGAAAATAATTATTTCTTTAATAATCGGCTCGAAGACCTTAACGGCCGCTCAGCAATTCTGCTGAAGAAGCATGCCCGTGAGAATTACATTACGCAGAGTATTCTTCATGAAAATGATGTGGATATCCGGAACTGGACGAGCAAGCCTGAAACAAATGGCTTTCGTGAACAGGCGGGATTTCACAGTCCGGCTGCTCAGTAAACAATTTCATAACGTGTCGTTCTGTGATACGGTGTGTTTCTCGGGGATTTTTTTTGGTTTGTTTAAGGAGGTGGAATTGTGAAACAGGGCAGTCTTTTTATTTTTGTAGCCATCCTGTTCTGTTTCTCGGTTGGTTTCATCAGCCAAAATCAGACAGCTGTTGCTCAGCAGCCGAAGGGCATGCTGTGGGCTCTTAAGCAGATGGATGAGGACGACGATGGAGCAATCAGTCGCAGTGAGGCAAAGGGGCGAATGCTTGCCAATTTTGACCGGGTCGACCAAGATTCGAGTGGGTTGATTGATAAAGACGAACTCTCACAGCTGTTCAAGAGATTGCGTGAAGCAAGGGGGCAGGGAGGAGTAGTTGGCAGTGCCTTGGTACCAGGTAATGCTTCAGTGCCAGGCGGTGTGGAACTCCGAGAGAATATTGCCTATCGAGAAGGTAATGGAAAATGGACGCTTGACCTTATGCTTCCAAAAGATCGTGACGACAAACTCCTTCCTGTTATTGTTTTTATTCATGGTGGAGGGTGGCGTAACGGAGATAAGTCTTCAGGAGTTTTTCGAGAATATCCGCTCGAGTATGCCTCTCGTGGGTACGTGTGTGCTTCTATCAACTACCGCCTGGTAGATGAGGGTACGATTCTTGATTGCATTGCCGACTGTAAGTGTGCTGTTCGATGGTTGCGTGCCCATGCAGAAGAGTTTTCAATTGATGTCAATAACTTTGGTGCGTATGGGAATTCGGCAGGTGCGCACCTTGTGGCGATGCTTGGTCTCTCGTCAGCGCAAGATGAACTAGAGGGTGATGGCCCGCATCGTGAATACTCGAGTGCTGTTCAGGCTGTTTGCTGCTCTGCAACGCCGACAAACTTTCGTTTGTGGGGAGAAGAAGTTCGGAATGGTGGTGGCCGCGATGCAGCACTCTTTGGTACGCAGGATGTTGAACAGACCATGGGGCTGGCTTCACCAGTTACGTATGTGACGAGTTCTTCTCCGCCGTTTCTCATGATGCATGGTACCGCAGACACGACAGTGCCTGTTCAGCAGAGTGACGATCTTCGTGCTCTTTTTCAGGAAAAAAATTCTCAAGACGTTACCTATCTACGGATCGATGGCGCTGGGCATGGTGTTTTCCGGCAGTATTCATCTGAAACAGAGCCAGCAATGCGTGAATTCTTTGATCGCGTCCTTGGTAGAGGCAGTGAATAGTCTGGAAAGGCCTTAAATTCCTGGGTTTTATTGCTATTGCGCGATTGCTTGCTTCGCCGTAGCGTCCTGCCACAATTGTTGAATTGGTTTTCGACACCCTGGAACTTGTCATGTCAGCGCAAGAAAAAGATGAATTAGACGTTTTCGAAATGTTCTACGCCTCTGTTGGTCCTTCAACATGGGACGATTTGCGGCAGCCCGTTGAAGAGGATTCACCTATTGAAGGATCGCAAGATCTCTCTGGGGTAGATTGTTTCGAACAAACGTTGCTTGATTAGAACTCAACGTGTCAGCTTGTTGTCCTAATAATTTTTGGTCAAGGAGTAACTCTATGAAGTCAGTAGTTGCTTCAGTACTTTGCGGACTGGTTGGCAGTTCCGTTGCAATGGCCTCCCAGCCGACCAAAGGTGATCAGCCGGTTGAAGATGTTGTAATCCTTTCCTCAGTCCAGTTTGCTACGCATTTTGAACTAATGAAAAAAATGCTCGAGGGCGAGTGGGATGAAAAGGTGTATCAGCAATTTTCGTACTACGATGGTCTCGTCTACGAAGTAATAAAAAAGTACGAGAATACCTATCAAAACGATGCTGTGTGGGGGCCCTTCTTAAAAAAGCGAGTTGACGTGCACATGCAGGTTTTCAAAAAGATGAAGCCACTCATTAAGAAAAGGCAGGCTGGTGGGCGGCTATCAGACGAAGAGCAAGCTTGGCTCGAATCAACTGGCAAAGAGATATGGGAAAAACTTTTGAAATAGCGTGTGTCTAGTTCGGCGAGATATTCATGCACAAAAGTTTGTTTTTCGTCCTGACTAAAAAAAACCCGTTCGATACAGCAGGCGTCGCCCGGCACTCTTCGTCAAGTTCCCGCCTTCCCGTGACCTCAAACTTCTCATCGTCAAGAAGTGTCACCATCTCTCCGTCGCTTGAGACATTAAGAATATTCTCTCCAATCTGTATTGGAGATACTGAGAAGTTGCCGCCGACGCGTTCCTTCCAGATGATTTCTCCACTTGCTGCATGAAGACACGTTACGACACCTTTGTCTCCCCAGAGATAGAGACGGCCTTTAGAAAATAGCGGTGTTGGGACGTAAGGTGCCGTACTACGAGGTACCTCATAGATAATTTCACTAGTTGCATTTTTTGTTGCAGGCGGTTTGATAGCAACAAGAAGATTACTTCCGCCACCACCACTACCGCAGGTGCCTATCAATAGATTTCCAGCACAGATAGGCGAGGCGACGGTTCGTAGAGGAAAGCATTTATTTTCCCAGAGGACGGCACCTGTTCCAGGATCAATTGCATACATGCCATGTGCTTTACTTGTGCAGATAACGGATGGTTCGCTCCCTGTATCTGCCAGAACGAGTGGTGTGGAATAAGCCGCCTTTTCGGCACCCTCACGTGGTAGCTTCCATCGAACCTTTCCTGTGCTGGCATCAATTCCGACGATAGTTCCCTCAGTGTTCTGCTCGAGTGGGACAATGACAACGTTTTCCCAGACCACGGGTGAGCCACCGAAACCGTGCTGGCCTATATATGAGCCAAGATCAACACTCCATCGTGACTCTCCGTCATGAGTCAGGGCTTCAAGCCGAACGTTCTGGCTCGTGCCCCAAAGCCAATAGATGCCGTGAGAGTCGGCCGTTACCGTGCTGGAGGCAGAGCTGTTTTGTTTGTGATGGCGTTCTATAGCACCTGGGAAATCACGACTCCAGACGAGCTTACCGGTGTGCAGGTCATGGCAAAACAAATGGCGAATTCTGCTCTCTTCATCTGCAGATGTCAGGTAGATTTTTTCATTCCATACGACGGGAGAAGAATGTCCTACTCCCGGCAGATCAGCTTGCCACGTCCAGTCTTTAGTAGTCCATGATGCAGGGAGTGTTTCAGCTGTCACTTTTCCTGTGCCGCCAGGTCCACGGAAACGAGGCCATTGATCAGGAGACACAACTCCAAGTTCAGCACACTGGGCAGACAAGCCCCATGTGAGGAACAGCAGGAAGAAAACATGAAGCTTCATTGGTCGTTTTGGCTAAAGGTTAGAAATAGTGTAAGGCATAAGAAGTAGCATTTTGTTGTGATGCTATAGATCTGGTTCGTTACTATTGACCAGTTGGTCGTGTTCGCCCGTTATCGATTGCTTCCTGCAGTTGTTTTGTAAGAGCCTTAGCCTGCTCTGTTTCTGTTTCGTAGAGATTGTTCTTCTCTGCAGGATCAGCATCGAGGTCGAAAAGCTGGTATTCGGGAACGGTCGTGTTTGCAAGTTCCTGTTCAACGATGAGGTTGCGTGCTTTACCACGTTCGTGTCGGAGTAATTTCCAATTGCCAACTCGCAGTCCGTAGTTTCCGTTATTCCCGTTGTCCTGTTGAATCAGGTGATCTCGTCCCTCCGCTCCTTCTTTTCCGAGGAGTGCATCACTGACATCAAGACTATCGAGACAGTCGTTATCGTGAATGTGGTGGTCGACAATGTGATTGAGGCTTGTTGCCAGATCGATCGTACACACCATTTCATCTGAAACGCCAGGCTTGATAGTACCGGGCCAGCACGTAATGAAAGGAGTTCTCGTTCCTCCCTCGTAGACACTGTATTTGCCTCCTGAATACGGGCCGGCCGCATGGTGAGAGCCATTTTTTTCGATGGCCTGATCTTTGTAGCCGTCGTCAAGAACTGGGCCATTGTCGCTACAAAATACAATCAGTGTGTCGTTCGTGAGTCCTTCATCTGCCAGCGTTTGTGTCAATTCACCGACGCACCAATCAAGTTCGAGGATGGCGTCACCTCGTGGCCCTAATTGTGACGTTCCCTGAAATCGCTCGTGGACGATTCGAGGAACATGACATTCATGCGCTGCAAAAAACAGAAAAAATGGCTGGCCTTTCGGTCGATCTTTCTGAATAAATTTCTTGCTTTGCTTGACCCATGTGTCTGCAAGGTCTTCGTCACGAAATCTGGCAGCATTTCCTCCTGTGTAAAAGCCAATTCGGCTGATGCCGTTGTGAATTGTCTGGTTGTGTCCGTGCGACCAGTCCATTTTAAGTGTGTCGCGTGCAGACACACCCGTTGGTAGGTCTGGCGATGGATTCTTTTTACCAACCCAAAGTGGATCATCGGGGTCAAGGTTTTTGACACGGTGGTCTTCGACAAATACTTGTGGTACCCGATCATTCGTTGTTGGCAAAAGGAAGCATGTGTCAAAGCCAATCTCGAGTGGACCTGGGTTGAGTTCGCCGTTCCAATCAGGGCCGTTTGGTCCGCCCAGCCCAAGATGCCATTTGCCGACAACGGCAGTGTTGTAGCCGGCATCACGAAGCAATGAGGCAATTGTGGCTGTTCCCGGTTGGATGATCGCCGGAGCAGTCGGGGCAGCAATGCCCGTTCCTTTTTTACGGAAGGCATAGTTTCCAGTTAAGAAAGAGTACCGAGTCGGTGTGCACGTTGAAGCTGAGCAGTATCCGCTGGTGAATCGAAGACCTTGTTCAGCAAGGGAATCGATATTTGGTGTTGTGATTGCTGTTGCTCCATTACAGGAGACGTCGCCATAGCCAACATCATCACCCATGATCACAATGATATTTGGTGTTATTGTTTCAGCAGCGTGTGTTGGGGCTGTAGCGAACCCTGCGAGTGCTGCCACCAGACAGAGTGATTCAGCGAAAGGGGATACAAATGACTTCATTGATTTATCCTTACTTAAAGCAACGTATGGGT
>Ga0315322_10003173_pt1 | contig 12731 bp, 11 predicted proteins | sample M110021515metaG_FD_203461 | JGI IMG/M metagenome (GOLD analysis project Ga0315322, IMG submission 203461) | Ammonia-oxidizing marine archaeal communities from Monterey Bay, California, United States - M1 100m 21515 | ecosystem: Environmental > Aquatic > Marine > Intertidal zone | place: USA... | reverse complement strand
ACTGTAGATCTCGGCTGGCTCGACATTCGTTTCATAGCCGGTCACGGTGCCTATATCTGCGGCGAAGAGACTGCACTGATCGAGGCGATCGAGGGTCGCCGGGGAATGCCAAGGCACAAGCCGCCCTACCCCACCGAGCAAGGCCTCTGGGGCAAGCCGACTCTGATGAACAACGTGGAGACACTGTGCTGTGTCCCATCGATTCTGCTTCGGGGCGGTGACTGGTTCCGCTCCCAAGGCCGCACCGAGGCGGGCTCAAAGCTCTACTGTCTCTCTGGTCACGTTCAGCGCCCCGGTGTGTATGAACTCCCCCTGGGAGTCACTCTCGACGAGCTGGTGGAGGCCGCCGGCGGCTACATCGGTACTCCGAAGGCATTCAGTCCCGGAGGCGCCTCGTCCGGCTTTCTCCCCATGAGCGAGCGGACGACGCCACTCGATTTTGGGAGCCTGGCTGGCATCGGCTCCATGCTCGGCAGTGCCGGGGTCGTCGTCCTCAATGACACCGTCGACCTCGCGAAGGCAGTGCTCTGGCAGCAGGTCTTCTTCGAAGATGAGTCGTGTGGTCAATGCACCCCATGTCGCGTCGGTTGCTCCGTTCAACGACAAGCCGTGGACCGCTACTTGAGCAGCGGGGATCCGCGCGCTCTTGAGCACCAGGCCGAGGTCGCCTGGGAAATGGACGAAGGCTCAATTTGTGGCCTAGGAATGGTTGCATCGTTGCCGATCGGCAGCGCTCTCAAGTATTTTCCTGAGGAGTTCCAGAGACGAAGCCCCGGAGAGACGAGCAAGTGACTGACAACTTTGAAGTCGTTGTCGACGGTCAGCGGGCTACCGCTCGCTCGGGTGAGACTGTCCTGGAAGTCTCGGAGCGGCTCGGTATCGAGATTCCAACGCTCTGTCATGACACCCGACTCGATCCAACAGGCGCCTGCCGAATGTGTCTGGTCGAAGTCTCCACCCAACGACGACTTCAGCCGGCCTGCAAGTTCCTGGTCACCGACGGAATGGAGATTCAGACCGGAACCGAGCGAGTCGGACGTCATCGTCAGAATCTCCTCAGTCTCTATCTCTCAGACCACCCCCTCGATGCGGATGGACTGCCCGTCGAGCGAGCCGTAGGCAATGATCTTAGAGAGCATGTGGGGAGCTACGGCACGGGCCCAAAGCTCGAACCTATCCATGCAGATCGCGAGAGTCGCGACGACCCCAACCCGTACATTCACTTCAGTCCCGAGAGCTGCATCAACTGCGCTCGGTGCGTCCGTTACTGCGACGAGGTGGAGGCGGTCTCCGCGATCACTCTGGCAGGACGCGGCGCCAGTACCACCATCGCAACGGCGAGTCAGATCGGTCTCTTGGACTCCACCTGTGAACTCTGTGGTGGCTGCATCGATACCTGTCCGACCGGAGCGATGTCGGAGATGAAGTCACTAGGGATGCTCGCGCTCGCCGAAGAAAAGGTTCGGACCACATGTAACTTCTGTGGCGTCGGCTGTCAGATGGACCTTCATGTGAAGGACGGGGAAGTCGTTCGTGTCAGCAGTCCCCCTCCGGGAGAGACCCTGAATGACGGGAATTTGTGTGTCAAAGGGCGCTTCTCCTTCGAGTTCATTCATCACGAAGAGCGTCTGACCCAACCTCTTGTGCGGGGCGCCGACGGAGTGCTCCATCCCGCCTCCTGGGAGGAAGCACTTCAGGCGACCGCGGAAGGCCTCCTGGGGATCAAGAAGCGGCATGGAGCCGATGCACTTGGCTTTGTCTCGTCGAGCCGCTGCACAGGGGAAGAAAACTACCTTGTCCAGAAACTCTCGCGGGCTGCATTTGGAACCAACAACTGCCACCAGTGTGCTGCCACGTGACACGCTCCGACGGTCGCCGGTCTGGTGACCATGTTTGGTGCAGGAGCAATGACCAACTCGATCCCGGAGATCCGTGACACAGAGCTGATGTTTGTCATTGGTTCCAACACAACCGAGGCCCATCCGATCATCGCGATGGAGATGAAGCGGGCCGCTCGGAACGGCGCGAAGCTCATCGTCGCTGACCCCCGGGCTATCTGGCTCTCAGAGATCGCCGATGTGCATCTCCAGTTGAAGCCGGGAACGGACGTCGCTCTCCTCACCGCAATGGCGCATGTGATCATCGAGGAAGACCTCGTTGACTGGGACTTTGTGCATGCTCATACCGAGAACTTCGATGAGGTCATCGAGGCCGTTCGTGAATGCACGCCCGAGTGGGCCGAGGAGATCACAAAGGTCCCCGCTGAAGACATCCGGGAGGTGGCCCGCATGTATGCAACGACAAAGAAGGCGGGCATCTACTACACCCTGGGGATCACCGAACACACCCACGGTACCGACAACGTGTACTCGCTGGCCAACCTGGTTCTCATGACGGGGCACCTCGGCGTTCCGTCCGCAGGAATGAACCCCCTCCGCGGACAGAACAACGTTCAAGGCGCAAACGATGCGGGCGCAACACCCGTCTTCTACCCGGGCTACCTCAACGTCACCGACCCCGCTGCGCAGGCCCACTTTGAAGAGGCATGGGGAGTTCCGCTCAGTCCCAATGACGGCCTCAACCTCAACGTCATGATGAAAGAGATGCAGGCAGGACGGATCAAAGGCCTCTATGTCATGGGCGAAGACATCGTGTTGTCCGAGCCCAACACCTCGGCGGTCGAGGAGGGCATGAACAGCCTGGAGTTCCTCGTCGTCCAGGACATCTTCTTGAACGAAACGGCACGGTATGCCGATGTGATCCTCCCGGCCGCCTGCTTCGCGGAAAAAGACGGTGTCTTCACCAACAGCGACCGTCGAGTCCAGCGAGTTCGCAAGGCGGTTGAGCCCCCCGGAGAAGCACGAGCTGACTGGGAAATATTGTGTGACCTGGCCCGAGCCTGTGGCTATCCGATGCCCCACTACTCCGGGCCCGGCGAGGTCTATGCCGAGCTGGCGAGCCTCTGCGACAAGTTCAAGGGCATCTCGCACGAACGTATTGATAACGAGGGAGGGCTCCAGTGGCCCTGTCCTGACTCAGACCACCCCGGGACCCCAACCCTCCACGGAGATGGCCCTCTGAAAGGAAAAGCCCCCTTCCAGGGTGTCGCCTATCGACCGAGCGCCGAGCTCCCCGACGAGGAGTATCCCCTGTTGCTGAGTACGGGACGCACGCTCTATCACTACAACTCCGGGACCCAGACTCTCCGCGCCGACGGAGCGATGTCGAAGCAACCCACGAACTTCATTGAAATGCACCGCAGGGACATCCGAAAGCGTGGCCTCGAGGACGGCCAGAAGGTGCGTGTCATCTCTCGTCGCGGCGCCATCGAAGCCGAAGTGCTCGAGAGCGCTCGCATGCGACGGGGCTGTGTTTGGATGCCGCTGCACTTCCCCGAGTCAATGACCAACTATCTGACCAATGACGAGGGAGATCTCGTCACCTCTACCGCGGAATACAAGGTCTGCGCGGTCCGAGTGGAGAACCTACGGGCAGCCCCGGCACCCTGAGGGCATCGACCCCCTCCTCTGTGCGTGCTATCTCCTCCCCATGAAATTGATCTCTTGGAATGTGAATGGAATTCGGGCGGCCGCCAAAAAGGGCTTCGTCGAGTTCCTCCAGGGCTGCGAAGCTGACCTCGTCTTTATCCAGGAGACGAAGGCACAACCAGACCAACTCGACTCGACTTTGCTGGAGATTCCGGGCTGGGGTGTGGCCTTCTCGGTCTGCGAGCGGAAAGGCTACTCCGGAACCTGCGTGTACTGGAACAAGGAGACCGTCGGGGACCCCGATGAAGTCGTGGCTGGCCTGGGCATCGAGCGCTTCGATGTGGAAGGCCGTGTCATCATGGCGAGGTACGGTGACCTCTGTGTCTTTGGGAACTACTTTCCAAACGGCGGCAAGGGAGTCGACCGGGTCGACTACAAGCTCGACTTCTATGACCACATGCTCCAGCGAATGAACAAGCTCCGGCGCGAAGGACGCGATGTCGTGGTCTGTGGTGACTACAACACCGCCCACGAGGAAGTCGATCTCGCCCGTCCAAAGGCAAACAAGAAGACATCAGGCTTTCTCATGGAGGAACGCCTCTGGATGGATCGCTGGATTGATGACGGGTGGGTCGACACCTTCCGGCACCTCCACCCAGCCGCACGCGACGTCTACTCATGGTGGTCTTATCGCGGAGGGGCACGAGAGAAGAATGTTGGCTGGCGGATCGACTACTTCTTGGTGGACGAAGCTGCCCGGTCACGCATCGTCTCGGCTGAAATCCATATGGATCAACTCGGGTCTGATCATGTCCCTGTCTCGTTGGAGTTGCGACCTCGAGGGGACACTTAGGTTCCCTGACCTTTTCCGGGCGCCGAGCAAACAGGACCCGTTCTTAACGTCCTGAGTTCCGTCCGCCGCCACCGCTGCTGCGTCCGCCACCACCGCTGCTGCGGCCGCCACCACCGCTGCGGCCGCCACCGCTGCTGCGGCCGCCACCGCTGCTGCGTCCGCCGCCACCGCTGCTGCGGCCACCGCCTCCGGAGTTCCGTCTCGAGCCGCCCCCTCGTCCTGAGCCACCGCGTCCCCCCCCTGAGTTTCGTCCGCCCTGGGGTTTGGGCTTCTGCTCAGGCGCGTTGGACTTATAGGGATGCTCTTCAATCACCTCGATGCGCTGGCGTGTCAGTCGCTCAATGTCTCGTAGGTAGCCTCGTTCGTCGGCTGCACACATCGATATTGCCGCGCCGGATGCGCCGGCCCGAGCCGTTCTTCCAATCCGGTGCACATAGCTCTCGGGGATGTTGGGTAAGTCAAAGTTGAACACATGACTCACTCCCTCGACGTCGATCCCGCGAGCCGCAATATCGGTCGCGACCAAGACACGGATATTGCCGTCTCGAAAACTCTTGAGGGCACGCTGCCGCGCACTCTGTGACTTGTTTCCGTGAATAGCCGCTGCATCAAAACCCGCTCGCTCGAGCTTCTGGACTACCCGATTCGCTCCGTGCTTTGTTCGGGTGAAGACCAGAGCACGCTCGATGCCCGGTGCCTCGAGTAGATGAGCGAGGAGCTTCGACTTGTCGGACTTTTCGACAAAGAGCACACACTGTTCGATGCGCTCGACCGTCGTGGACTCTGGGGTCACTTCTACTCGGATGGGGTCTCGTAAGATCTTCTTCGAGAGCTGCGATATCGCTTGCGGCATCGTGGCTGAAAAGAGGAGGGTCTGTCGGCGCTCGGGCAGTTCCTTGATCACACGACGCACATCATGGATGAACCCCATGTCCAGCATCCGGTCCGCCTCATCCAGCACGAACATGCCGACCTCTCCAAAGTCGAGATAGCCCTCTCCCATGAGGTCCAGGAGACGCCCGGGGGTCGCCACGAGTACATCCACACCGTCTTTCGTCGCTTGAATCTGTGGCCGCTTGCCCACTCCCCCGAAGATGACCGAATGAGTACAAGAGAGCCCTCTACTGTAGGAGCGAAAATTCTCATCGATCTGAATAGCGAGTTCTCGGGTCGGGGTGAGCACCAGGACTCGAGGACAGCGCTTACTCGGTCGCCGCGCACTCCGTAGACGTTGCAAAATGGGAAGAGCGAAGGCAGCCGTCTTACCTGTGCCTGTCTGAGCGATGCCGAGGACATCACGCCCATCGAGGATCAGGGGGATGGCCTTCGCCTGAATCGGAGTTGGCGTGACATAGCCCTCCTCCTCAAGAGTCAGCAGAAGAGTGGACTCCAGACCGAGGTCCGCAAAGCGCAAAGTGGGCATGTGTATCGATTCCTCGGTTTTACTGGCGTCCGACTCTACACGGAACATCTCAGAAAAGGTCAGCCAGCAAAGAGAAGACAGGCCCACCAAGAAGCAAGCGGGTCAGCAGTCCGAGTTATTGATCAACTCACCGAGGCCTCCCGCCCCGGGAACGATGTACTGGACCTCATTCATGCCAAACTCCGGCTCGGCCGTGCCCGGCTTCTCGGCCAAGACATCTGCAGAACTCATTCCCCGGTCAAGACGCAACGCGAAGATATGAACATCGGGATGATCGTTTCGTACTCGGGCGATGTACTCGGGCGTAATGATCAAGTGGACACAGATGATCTCCGTAGGAGCTCCGGGGAGGGTCTTCACGAGACCAATCGCATCCGATATCGATGACCCCGTAGCGCCCATTGGGTCAGGAAGGATGACAAAAGCTCGATCAACGTCGCCACCGAACTTACTCCCCCCGAGGTCGACACCGATCACTTTCCCGTCGTGATCCGTCCGTCGCTGCATGTAGATGTGATCAACGCGAACTCCAGAAGGGTCAAGGACGTCGTTGAGCAGCGCAAAGCCCTGGTAGGCCGGGAGAGTCCCCGCACGAGCCACTCCCACGAGTACCGCACGTGTCCCAGGGGCAATCACTTCTCCTCGATAGGCTGCGCCGGGCACACTTCCCGACATCCGACTCTCTACTTCCCCATCTGCTCTGGGAAAGAGCTCATTCACGACCCCCGAATAGAGGATGTTGTAGAGCCGCTCCAGCAGACGGTTGGCGTCCGGTTGGTGGGTATCGGGATGGCCGAGCCGAGCCAACAAGCTCAGGCCAAGTACATCCGCGACGATGTGGACTTTCTCACCGTAGTTGTGGGCGATCTGCGGGAGCGCAAAGGGCACCGATCGATAGGCTGAGTCACGCATCAGGCTTCCTCCCGGGTCGCTCAAAGTCGAAAGCGAGCTCCAACGAACGCCAGGGGCCCCGCTGCAATGGTTTTCTCGAAGCGCAGCAGAGCTGTCACCTCCGCAAAAAGCTCAAGACGTTCCACAGGTCGATAGCGGACGCCCGCACCGACATCTGCAAATACGAACACCCGCAGCTCGGTCACGAGAGGGGAGACGCCCAGATCCAGCAGCGCATAAGCTCCAAACTTACGGTGCACATCCTTGAGCAGCTGGATCGAGATACCCGCAGAGAGCACCCCGTTATTCCGGATGGTCGCGTCTGGCTGGAGCGACCCAAAATAAGCGAAGCGAACGCGACCCGCGAGTCGCCCTTTCTTGGACGCGAGGCCCACTTCAACGCCACCCCCGAAGTCAAGCCACTGGCCGGCGCCGCCTTCAGCGCTCAGAGCCTGCCCGAAATGACCGCCGATCAATCCAAATCCACCCACCGTGCCATTGACTGGAGCTTTTTTCTCTTCCTGCGCAGGGGCTTCCTCCGAAGGGGCTTCCTCCGCAGGGGCTTCCTCCGCAGGGGCTTCCTCCGCAGGGGCTTCCTCCGCGGGGGCTTCCTCGGCGGGGGCTTCCTCCGCAGGGGCTTCCTCCGCAGGGGCTTCCTCCGCAGGGGCTTCCTCCGCAGGGGCTTCCTCATCCTCGTCGGAAGAGGCCTCCTCATCTTCAGCGAGAGCAGCTGTTGAGAGGCCGAGTGAGAGGAGGAACAGCAGAGCTGAGAGCTTCAGTACGGACGCGAACTTAGCGAGCATGAAAAGGGTCCTTCATCAAGGAAGAGCAACAACAGCCGAGGATGCGTTGGGGATGATACCGGACATCTGACAGCCGGGTCGCGTCTGGCAGCCTCTACTGAATTTCAGCGCAGAGGGAATCGGTCGAAAACGACCTCTTCGTCCAGCAGCTCTGCACCTCGCCACGGATTACCCTTCCATAGAAAAGCCCCCGTCTCCGGGTCGGTCGCAAGGTTCGCCTCAATAGGGAAGTACTTGTTATAGCTATTGATTTCCTCCTGAATCGAATGGAAGACGAGTCGACTCACCCACGGCTTCCACGCGAGGTTGAAGAGACGACGCTGGGAAACATCTTCGTCGACTCGCTCGGCAAAGAGTTTCTTACGATGCTCGCGGAGCGCGAACGGATCTCTCCCGTCGCTATTGAGAAGAGCCGGACGTAGTTCACGGCCTTCATCATCGATCCTGCCCTCCCGCGCTGCAATCCAGAGGGCATCGTGCCGGTCTTCTACTTTGCGCCAGAATTCCTCCAGCTTGCGATCCAGACGCTTCCGGCGAAGCGCGAAAGCGGGTGCGCCCATCCGACCCCGAATTCGAGTCGCCGTATCGACCGTAAAATTGAACGAGAAGGTATTGAGCGACAAGGCCTGCGGCTCGTCCACCTGGAGGTCTGACGGGGGAACCGAACGGTTTGGATCGCGAACAGGAGGCTTCATTACCGGGGATTCTTAGCAAATACAGGAGCGAGGTCGACACAAAAAGACGAACAAATGTGGCCGGCTGCACTCGCCCAAGAACAAAAGGAGCGCCCCACGGGTGCGGGACGCTCCTTCTGAGACATGAGTCTCAAGAGTGGACTAGAGGTTGGTGTCCACGTTCTCGAGCTGTGCGTTAGAGGTGGTGAAGAGTTCCTGAATCTTTCCACCGAACTGAACTGCAATGGCGATACAAACCACCGCAATGGCCACGAGGATGATGACGTACTCCGTCATGCCCTGACCGCGCTCGTCGTTATGGAGAGACTTGAATGCTTCGAGGATGTTGTTCATTGGAACTTCCTTTTCAAATTATTAGCCGATTTCGGCAAGTTAGTTAGGTTTCTGCTGATGGTTCCGACACATGCCGGAGAAATTTCCTAGCTCCCAACGCCGTCATCGACGGTGTTGAGTTCGACATCTGCCGTCTCAAAGAGCGCCTTGATCTCCGAGCCAAACTGAACCGCGATGGCGATACAGACGACCGCGATTGCGACGAGAATGATGACGTACTCGGTCATGCCCTGACCGCGCTCGTCCTCGTGGAATCTCTTAGCGAGCTGGGCAAGGCTTCCTTGTTTCGAGAGGGTCATCTTCATGGTCTTCAAAGCTCCTTCGTAATCGTGGCTCACGCCGCTTCGATGTGAATAGTTTCTAGTGCTAGTGTTGTGGACATGTGGAGATTGATGTGTTCTTTTTGTTGTCAAGAACATGTCAACTGCCACATGGGCAAAGAAAAAGGCTGGGTGGCCCCCCTCAACCCATCCGCAGAAGGCTGGTAGGATCACCCTGTGTCGTACACCATCTTAATCATTGAAGACGATCAGAGAATCGCCTCTGTCGTTCGTTTCCACCTCGAGCGCGAGTCGTTCAATTGCCACCACGCAAACGATGGTGACAAGGGTCTGGAGCTCTTTTACGAAGTTCGGCCGGATCTCGTCGTCCTCGATGTGATGCTCCCCGGCCGCTCCGGATTTGACGTCTGTCAAAACATCCGATCAAGCGGGGCCCCTCAGCCCGCAGTCTTGATGCTGACGGCTCGCGTGGAAGAAGTCGACGCAGTAATGGGTCTGACAGTCGGGGCGGACGACTACGTGCGGAAGCCCTTTGGAGTGAAAGAGCTGGTGGCGAGATGCCGCTCACTCCTCCAGCGGCGAGAAGCACGGTTAAAGGCGGAGACTGCGGGTCCAAGTGGTTCCTCCTCCGCCGCAGGCGATCTGGAACCGGCAATGGACTTGCCTGAAGAGAGCGTAGTCACTCCCGCTCCTATCTTGCGTCCCCCACTCTGCATCGACCCGGGCCGACGCGAGGTCACGGTCCATAACGACGCCATCGAGCTCACTCCGACCGAGTTTGACCTGCTGTACTTCATGGCTCGACGCCCGGGGCGAGTCTTCACTCGTGAAGAGCTACTCGATCATGTCTGGGGATATGATCACGCGGGGTATGCTCGAACAATCGACTCGCACATCGCTCGAGTACGGCGCAAAGTCGCCGAAGCCCGCGGTCCACGAGACATTATCCAGACAGTGTTCCGCGTAGGGTATCGCTATCGCGACGACCCGGATGCCTGACCGCACGGATGAGGGCGAGCCCACATCTCCTCTCGCCACGACAAACTCCAACCCTTCCCCCTCGCCCCTTGGCCGAGCCCGTGGACCTATTCCCGAGCCCACTCTTGTCCGCTTTAAGAATGCGCGAAAAGCGTTCGAAGAAGCGGAAGCGGAAGACGCTACTCAGGTCGGTCTCAGCAACGTAGAGACGCGCATCAAGCTGGACTCGAAGACCGCCCCAAAGAGCGGCACCAGCCTCTTTCGACGGCTGCTCATCACGACCCTCGCAGTGCTCGCTATCTATGGGGGGCTGACGCAACTGCTGGCCTACCGACTCGGGGCGCAAGTCCTCTCCGACGCCTTCCAGCAGCAGCTTGTCTCCCCGGCTCTTGTGGCTCTCGAAGACTCACTCGCACTCCGAATCGAGACTGGCACAAACCCTGCCGCACTCCAGGACCTACTCACTACTCGGTACGGCACATTCAAGCGACTCAGTATCTCGGTCTACAACCCCGAGGGAGATTTGCTTGCCGAAGAGGCAGGCTCCCCCGGAACGTCCCCACAACAACTTTCTCCAGCCGACTTGCGTGAGGTCCGGGGGGGAGGCCAGCTCCGCGAAGATGTCGGCCTTGGTTTTGTGCGCGTCTTGCCCCTCTTGGGTGAACCAACCGAGGCCGGGACCCCTCTTGTGGGGATTCTGCGCGTCGCCGCACAGCCCTCCACAACCTCGACACGACGACTCATCTGGGAAGCCTCGTGGCGCTGGGCGTTCCCTGTCTTTCTCCTCTCCGTTCTTATGGCGTACCTCGGCACCCGTTCGATCACGCAGCGTCTCCGCGAAGCAGAAGGAGTGGTTGTACAGATGGCGGCTGGCGATATGTCCGCTCGAATCCCAGTCAACAACATCGACGAGCTAGGACGGGTGGCGCTCGCTTTCAACCAGACCGCAGATTTACTTCAACGAACCGTTCGAGAGCTCGAGCAAACTGACGAGACGCGCCGCAAGCTCGTGGCCGACTTCGCCCATGAACTAAACACCCCACTCACCAACGTCCTCGCCTACCTAGAGACCTTAATCATGGCGGAGGAAGAAGGAGGCATGGAGGCTCAGAGTCGCCTGAGCTTCCTCAAGGTTGCCTTCGACGAAGGCAACCGACTCGCACACCTCGCACGAGATCTGGAAACTCTCACGAAGCTCGAAGCCGGCAACCTCGTGATGGAGCGACAGGTTGTCGACGTCTCGCGTTTGGCTGTTGAACTGGCGCGACGCGTCTATCCGCGAGCCGAGCGACAAGACCTCGATGTCTTCACCGACATCGAACCAGGAGGAGACGTCGTCGGTGACCAAATGCGGCTCGAGCAGGTGGGAATGAACCTCCTTGAGAATGCACTCCGGTACACCAAAGAAGGCTCCCTCACCGTCTCTGTGGCGTGCACAGAGAAGGGAGTAACCCTCGGAATCAGCGACACAGGAATAGGTATTCCGAAGGCCGACCTCCCCAACGTCATGAATCGCTTCTACCGCGTTGACGCCTCCCGCCAACGCGCCACAGGGGGCAGTGGCCTCGGCTTGGCGATCGTCGGCCGAATCGTGCACCGACACCACGGCAGGATCACCATCGACTCCACGTTGGGTGAAGGCACCACAGTGAGCCTCTGGTTGCCACGCTACGGAGAATTTGCCCATGGCGACTTCGACATCGAGGCACCGACCCAGACCGGCCCGGTCCCAACGTTTCTTCCGTAACGCCTCCTTGGGGGCGCCGACAAAGTCGACTGGCTGAGTCACCGACAACCCATCGATCTCGACAGGGTGATCGCCGACCCCAAGCCCATAGGAGCGACGGGAGAGGGTATCCCCTCCCGCCGCAAAATTCGGAGGCCGGAAGTCTATAAGCCGAGTTCTGTCCCGGGGGCTGGTTGCCCATCCCCCATCGACGATCATTCCTCTAGGCCCGCCGTTGCCGACGGACTCAAGCAGCCTACCCGGACGCCGGAGCGGGCAACTCCATTAGCGTCCCTATTTGGCCTTGCTACGAGCGGGGTTTACCTGGCCAGAGCGGTCTCCCACTCTGCCGGTGCGCTCTTACCGCACCCTTTCAACCTGACCGAGAGAACCGAAGTCCTCCCACCTTCCCGCCACCGGCGCGTTCGACCGGGCGCAGAATGCTGGACAACCGAAGTCGCCCAGGCGGTCTTCTCTCTGTGGCACTGTCCTTCGACTCTCGCCGACCGGGAGTTACCCGGCGCCGTGCCCTACGTAGCTCGGACTTTCCTCCCGTCCCCAAGGGGACCGGCGACCGTCCAGACTTCCTTTCCGAACTCCGGCAGGCTAGAACCACCCCAGGAAATTGCAAGTCCCCCGCCCATCGGAGCTTCAAAAAATGAGTCATCGCCTTCTTTATTTTCTCCTGCTTGCGCTTTTAGGAACGACCCTCGTTGCCTGCGGTGGACGATCAAGCCGGGGAGACGACGACGACTCGTCCGCGGACGACGACGACGCCGCGGACGACGACGACGACGACGCAGCCCCCGTCGACGCGGATGAAGACGGCGTTCCTGCCGACGAAGACTGCGATGACGACGACCCCGACAACTTTCCCGGCAACGACGAGGTCTGCAACGACCAGCAGGACAACAACTGCGACTCACGCACCGATTGCGACGACGAGAGTTGCCAGGACGCTTACGTGTGTCTCCCCCTCCAACTCCAGCATGACGCCACCCTCGAGATAAACTCCCTGGTGTTCAGCTGTGTGACGGCGTTCAACTCCCTCCTAGAGCGAGAGCCCCCGACGACGGCCGACGACTGCCCTCCTTGTGACGCAATCTACGGAGGCGACCTCAACTACACGGAAGACTCCTGTTCGGAAGCAGGGGAGGTCGAACCACCCGAGTCAACGAGGTATGGGGTTGCATTCCTTAGTGACAATCCTGGAGCTACCATCTACGGCTTAGACGAAGAGTCTGGCGTCTGGAATGAGAT
>Ga0315322_10003169_pt1 | contig 12735 bp, 11 predicted proteins | sample M110021515metaG_FD_203461 | JGI IMG/M metagenome (GOLD analysis project Ga0315322, IMG submission 203461) | Ammonia-oxidizing marine archaeal communities from Monterey Bay, California, United States - M1 100m 21515 | ecosystem: Environmental > Aquatic > Marine > Intertidal zone | place: USA... | reverse complement strand
GCCCAAAACCGCATCCGGCATCCGACTGCTACGACCTGATCGGAGACGTGCACGGATACCTCGACTTGCTCGACTCACTGGTAGAGCAACTTGGCTATTCGAGAAAAGGAAAATCCTACGAGCACGCCGAGGGAAGAAAGTTAATCTTCGTGGGCGATCTTATTAACCGCGGACCCGACTCCATCGGCGTACTGAGAACCGTTCGAGAAACTTGCGAACAAGGAAACGCATTCCTTACTTTGGGGAATCACGAGTTCAATGTTCTGCAGCTCGCCGCCACAAAGAAACCCTTGCCGAACCCAGGCTACGAACCATTCCTTCCCTGGCTTAAAACACTACCCTTGTTTCTTGACCTCGAGGAGATTCGCGTCGTTCACGCTGCTTGGCATTCCTCTTCGATTTCCTTCCTTTCAACAACTCAAGTCCCAAGTGACGAATTCGTCCGAAAGACCCGCGACAAAAGCTCTCCCGAAAGAAAGGCCGTAGACCTCATTCTCAAGGGAGTCAAAGCCCATCTGCCCCGAAGTTCGGTTCTGCGCGACCGTTTCGGAGAAATCCGGGGAAAAGGGCGACTCAGGTGGTGGGAAGACTTGAGGGGAAAGCCCTTTTCCAAAGTGCTCTTCTCACCGATGTATGGTAATTCACTCAAAGAGTTTCCGGAGCATCGGGACATTCGATTGATCGAACCCTACCCAAAAGACGACAAGCCAGTTTTCATCGGACATTATTGCCTCGAACCTCACGTCACCAAAATCAATGAAAACATAGCTTGTCTTGACGGATGCGTGACTTGTGACAAAAGATTATGGGGTTACCGATACACAGGGGAGCACAAGCTCGCCAAGGCAAACTTGGTTTACGCTGAGTACTGATTCAATTCCGACTCGGATCGGTGACCTCGTTGTCGATAACCTCCCACGAGGCATTCCAACGATTCCATTGCTCGATTTTCGTAACTTCGGGATGGACGGATCGCTTTTCGCAGGAATAGTCGAACATCTCCTTGGCCTCATTCAAATCGTGAGCCAAAAAGTACTTATCCGAAGACCCCACGGCGTCCCCGAAGTGGTAGTGAAACTTATACTCTTGTACAGGTTCTTCCCTATCCTTTTTCATATTATACAATATAACCCGAACTTTTCATTTTTTCCAATTCGATCGCACTTTTTTTTCAAAGTTTATTTGCAGAATTCCCAAAATGGAAATAGTAGATGATGATCTATGGAACCTTATTCCTTCTCCCACAAATACGTCAGGGTTCGAATGCGACGCTTTTTCGAGGGTCAGTACAAGCATGTGTATATTGGCCGAGTGATCGCCGAGAACCACAATTGCCTGATTTTGCTTGGTCGTTCGTTCCACTTTCGAAAGATCAGTTCCAGCGGGGCCATTGCAGGCGAAAGGCTGAACAAGGCAAGCGGACTATCCAGCGAACCGGTCTCGGAAAGAGCCATTCCTTGGGCCTCGATCGAATTCGTTCAAATCATTGAGAATTCGGTAAACTTCGAAGCTCACGCAGTCTGGGCTTCTTCGGGCAATATCGTTCTTGATGACAAGAACAAGACTTTCGTCACCTCAACCAGAGACCACGGGGAATAAGTTTTTGTCCGACTATCAGGTTGAAAAGAATTCGAACTTTCTCTTTTCAGTCTTGATCGATTAGTAAAGTTTCCTACCCATCAATGATATGAATCCGTACAATAAAACTATCTCCAGACGCCTCTTCTGTCGCCAGACAGCGGTTATGGGAACTTCCCTCGGTGCCCACACGCTTGCCTTTTCGAAAGAAACTCCGGCAAGAACCGCCCCGCCCCTCGGGTTTGACAACTTTTCAATTCGGGCCCTTGGTTGGAAAGCCGAGCAATTAATCGAGTACGCAAGCAAGCACAAAGTCGACGCCCTTCTTTTTTCTGATCTCGAGGTATACGAATCCCACCAAAAGGGCTACCTGAGCGAAGTCCGGCAAGAAGCAAAAAAGCAAGGAATTGCACTGCAAGCGGGAACAGGAGGGATTTGCCCGACTTCGGCCAAGTTCAACAAGAAGTATGGAAGTGCCGAGGAACACCTCCGCTTGCTGATCCGGGTGGCCAAGGAAGTCGGTTCCTCCGTTGCCCGTTGCTACCTCGGATCGAGCAAGGATCGGACGGGGGAAAAGGGAATCCAGTTCCATATCGAAAGCACCGTCAAGACATTGAAAAAAGTACGAAAGGAAGCTATCGATGCCGGGGTCAAGATTGCAGTGGAAAACCATGCCGGAGACATGCATAGCCGGGAACTTGCCGACTTGATCGAGAGAGCGGGACCCGAATTCGTCGGAGCCACCCTTGATACGGGGAACGCGACTTGGACTCTCGAAGATCCTGTCGAGACGTTCCGTAACCTTGCTCCGCATACCGTGTCCAGCGGGATAAGGGACTCAATGATCTGGCCCAGTGAAAACGGAGTTCGCGTCCAGTGGACTGCAATGGGAGACGGATGCGTGGACTTGAAAACTATCTTTTCAGAATGGGCCCGACAATGCCCGGACGTGCCCGTACAAATCGAAACGATATCCGGGTTCTCCAAGGAATTCCCCTACCTCCAAAGCAAGTTCTGGCCTCCCTATTCCACCATTCGGGCAGATGACTTTTCCCGCTTCCTTCTCCTTTCGAAAAAAGGCAAAGAGCTCAAATCCTTCTCACCCGCACCAGGAGTAGACAGAAAAAAAGCTCAGCAGGACTATCAGTTGGCGGAACTCGAACGCAGTTTGAAATTTTGCCGCGAAGAACTTGGCTTGGGAAGAAAACCCTCCTAATCTCAGCTCATCGATTTAATGAAAGCCAAATTCCAGCTCCTCCTTCTTTCCGTTACTACCATGGTCGCGACGGCCGGGGAAATCCCTCAACCCCTCGTCGTCAGGATGAACAAAGTGATCGAAAAAGCCCGAGACCGCCCGCTCCGAAGCGACACGAACACACCTTGGGTGGTCATGCATGCAGTGGTCGCCTTCGAAAAGAAGATCGAAGTTCTTGATGCGAAATCAAAGAAAAAAATCAATGCCATCGACTACCTGACCCGCAGTGCCGAATTCGAGGGTAAGTTGATCTATCAGGACGTTGAAGGAATTCCTACTCTCAAGACCAGAGGCAAGGGAGACAAATCCTTCCTCGTCCAAGATCACGTCGATCAATTTCTGTTTGCTTATGCGGATGCCGGCATTCCCCTCGATCATGAAATCATATCCCGCTCGGAAACCAAATTCACAGTTGGGGACAAGCTTAAGTTCGCCAAGAAAGGATTTCGCGACGATCAGGAACTGGCCTGGACTTTAGTAGCTTTGGCCACCTACATGCCCTTCGAGAAAAAGTGGCAGGCGGATTCTGGAAAAAAATACAACACCGAGGACGTCATGCGTTTGGCCATTGGACGGGATCCGAGACGGGAAACCGAGGGCGGCCCGCATCATCTCTATGGCATAGCTTATGCGCTACAAAAATATTTGGATCAGGGAGGCAAACTGGCGGGCACATGGAAGGATGCGAAGAAATACCTGGCCAAGTACGTCGGCATAAGCAAGCGCCACCAACAGGAAGACGGTGCCTTCTCGGCAGCCGGGTTTTATCGTTCTCTGCGCCCTCGAACTCCTCGCCACTTAGTCAGTTCAACCGGACACGCCCTGGAGTGGATGAGCGTGACCCTATCCCCCGAAGAACTGCAAGAAGAATGGGTACTCAAGGCAATCGACAGGTTGGTCACGGACATGGAAAAGTTTCCCACCGAGGTCTTCAGTGACGGCGGATTGTATCATGCCGCGCACGCCCTTCGGAGGATACGCGAGGCTACGGAGTAACCGGGCTTCCTTCTCCGGGCTAATCCCGGGTGAAGTTTCCTTTTCCAAAAGCCCCGTCGGGAGTCTCTTTCTCCGCAACATAATATAAAAGGGGAGTTCCGTCACCGTCGGACACCAGCCAGGTTTGCCCGACGAAAGCTTTGGCGTTTTGTCCGTGATCTTGACCAAGTCTAGCGAGGTAATGCAAGGTTCCGTTATGATCGAGCCAGTGGACTTCAACGGGGAATTCGGCTCTGTTTATGAATCCGATCTTGGTCGCGTTGCCACCCACCGGCGAAAGCGGAACCGAATCGATTCCACCCGTAACCTCATGCCCCGAAAGCATAAAGACATAATCAATTTGAGTGGAAGACAATTCATCGTGGGAAAATATTTTGGTCTTGGAACAAAAGAGCAACACGGAGAGAAGACCGCAGGAAAACACAGCGATTGAAAAACAAACCATGAACAATGGTGTTTTGAATTCCACCTGATCCTTGAATTTCGATCTCTTGGACTTCCATGCGAGAAGGTGCATAGGCCAAAATATCTTGAACCAACTAAAGAGCATGAAAAAAGCTCCGAAACAAAAACCCATGGCGTCGTCACTCCAGTCAAAGGGATTGATCAGCATCAACAGGAGAAAACCAACCAAGATCACGAAGAAGGGGAAGATTGGATGCGACCTCATGGTATGCGGCTTCTTGCACCCGCAATGCCTGCATATGGTTTTGGCGCCGAAGATGGCCACACCATCGAAGTGGGTCGGATTACCACATTTCCTGCAGGACAAATCCATTAAGATCCAGAATGCTCAAGACTGTGCCTTGAGGCAATACCCAACCCTATTTCTCTTCCCAGTAATCGGGCAGAATCCCTGCCCAACCGACTTCTCCTTCCATTCCCTTCTCGGCGATAAAATACAGGAGGGGTTTCCCTGCCTCGTCAGTCACCAACCAAGTCTGGCCCGCATAAGTGTGAATGGGTTGAGTTCCGAAATTCCGGTCAAGATAGTTGGCATGAAGCACGCTACCGTTGTGATCGACCGAATAGACCCGAACGGGGAATTCCATTCGATTGGTAAATTCGATTTTGGTTATCTCGCCACTAGCAGAAGAAGCAGGGAAGGTGTCAGGCCCCGCATCCAAAGAGAGGACGGGGAGTTCAGAAGAATCAACAAATATGGGGTATCCCTGGAGCTGAAAGGTCGGCGTATAGTCATAATGAATCTCCTCTGGCCACTCGCAAATCGCAAAAAACATCAGAAGTGACAAAAGCCCGCCCACCAAGAAGGCGATCGAGAAGCACCCCAGAGCCCTTCTCCCCTTGGCTGCATCCTTGCCCATGGGGAGGGTGCTCTTGTTTCGTCGCATCTCAAGATGTATCGGCAGGAATACCTTGAACCAGACAAGAAGCAGCAAGGAACCGAACGCAGGAAAGATCATGATATCCTCGTCCCAATCAAAGGGATTGATCAGACCGAAGGCTAGCCACCCCCCGAAAAAGAAAAGGAATGGTAGCAAAGGATTGCCCTTCAGGGTATGCGGCCTTTTGGCTCCGCAGTGCGGGCAGGTTTTCCCGGGCAGGCTCACCCCGTCGTACTCGATCAATTCTCCGCACTTTTCGCACGGCAGCTTCAAGTCTTTCGTTTCTTGGATCACGCCGACATCGACTCAGGCGTCGTCCAGGGACTCCATGCCCTGCAGGTGGGCGACATCTCCCCAACTCGACAAACTCCAACCGTTTGTCTTTTTTTCAAATCGATTGAGGGAGCAATTAAGCAGGACGAAATTGCGCTCCTTCTCGAGAGGGATATTTAGGACATGACGAAAGAGCGCTCCCAGCACACCGCCGTGAGTTACGATCCCGATGGTCGCTCCTTCGTGAGCCAAAGCAATTTCCTCCAGTGCATTCGAGCACCGTTGGCAAAACTGCTTGAAGCTTTCGCCCCCCGGGGGAACGTATTCGGGACCGTCGTGGCGGAAAGACTGGTAGGCTTCGGCTTCACGCTCAAGCATTTCGTTGGTGGTCAAGGCTTCCAGAATGCCCAGATCCCTCTCGCGCAAGTCTTCGCGGGGAATTGCCTCCCACCCGGAAGGTCCGCCGACAAGACGGGAAGTATGCATAGCCCGCCCCAAATCACTGGAGTAGAAGTAATCAAAGTCATCAGGCTTCATCCTTTTGCCCAATGCCTCGGCTTGGGCCATGCCCCGCTCGCTCAGAGGAGAATCAGCATGCCCCTGCCACCGACCGGACAGGTTCCACTCCGTTTCACCATGACGTATAAGAGTTACCTCGGTTGTCTTGCTCATGGATTTGAATTAGCATGGTAGAGCAGGTCGGTCACCTCAAAATAGAATTATATTTTGCCGAAATGATTGGAACGGGGGTTGCGCACCTTTAGTCATTTTCTCAAAGTAAGGCACAAACATCATTATTCAAAGCCTATGAAAAAGTTTCTTCTATTTGCGTTCATCTCCCTTTCGGTATCGGCTTCCGCCAAGGTCGAGGTATTCGAAATCTCCAAGGACAATGTCAATCTTTTGCCCCAGGGCAAAGAAGCCGACGGAATCATCGGGGACTTCGTGATCAGAAACAAGGCAATCGAATGCCTGATCGGCGGATCTGCGGACAACCGTAAAGCGAACATGGGAGCCTTCTGGGGACCCGACGGAGTTACCCCGGGTTGCCTGTACGACCTTTGCCTTCGAGGAAGCAAAAACGACCAACTGACGATCTTTTCCCCATCCCGCCAACAAGGGAGGGTTTCCTATGTCCGCCCAAGCCCAGACGGGAACGGTGTGGAGGTCGTCGTATCCTCCGCTCTTTCGGGGTCTTTGTTCAAGCGGCATATTTATCACATCAAAGAAAACGAGGCAGGCATAACGATCGACACCTTGCTACGCAACGAAGGGACCAAGCCTGCCTCGGGTCCGATCAGCGACCGATGGACCCGCTTCAATTCGTCGGGGAGGTTCGGATCAATCGAGTGGGCTGACTCCGTCGATCCATCAGACAAGGCGGGATATGCTTACGCTTGGCTTCCCGGTGAAAACGGGAAAGTGCCTCCGAGAAACAGCAGCCTGAACCCAGGAGATGAAATCAAAATCAAACGTTTTGTCGCAGTTGGAGAATCTCCGGCTCATGCCCTCGGCGTGGTCGCGACAAAACTGGGGAAGACGGGGCGACTGAAACTAAGCATCACGGACACTGACAAGAAACCCGTAACGACCGCCTCGGTGGATTTCCAATTGAAAGACTCAACCGTTCGGGGATACCCGGATGAAGCCGGCAACCTCGAACTGCAGTTACCGGTTGGCTCATGGAAAGTGTCTGTCACGGATATCGGACGGGAAGGAGAAGAGCTTTCCCTTGAGATCAAGGACGGTCAAGCTCTTGAAAAAAGCATCTCCATGGATGCGCCGTCGGGAGTTCGCTTTTCAGTGAAGAAAGAAGACGGTTCGACAACTCCCTGCAAAGTCCAGTTCATTGGATTGGAAGGTACTCCCAATCCCAAGCTAGGCCCCGGCGAACGGGCCCACGGATGCAAGGACCAGTACCATTCGGAAAAAGGAGAGTTTTCAGTGGCCCTGGACCCCGGTAAATACAAGTTGATCGTTACCCGGGGAATCGAGCACGACCATGTCGAAAAAACAATCGTGGTACCAAAAGGCAAATACGTCGACTTCGGGGCAACCCTCAAGCGTACCGTGAAAACTCCAGGTTGGGTAAGTACGGACTTTCACAACCACTCGACGCCCAGCGGCGACAACGTTTGCGGAACCGCGGACCGCCTCATCAATTTGGCGGCCGAACAGATCGAGTTCGCGCCCACTACCGAACACAACCGGATCATGGACTGGGCTCCCTACATCGAAAGACTTGGGTTAAAAGGCGAAATCTCGACAATACCCGGAATGGAACTGACGGGCTCAGGCGCGCACCTCAACGCCTTTCCACTTACCCCCAAGCCTCACCATCAGGATAACGGAGCTCCCCAGTGGGTCAGGGATCCGAGAATAAACGCCCTCAACTTGAGGAATCATTCGGGGCATCACCCAACCGGATGGATTCATATCAATCATCCCGACATGATCGAGAACTTCATCGACCGGAACAAGGACGGCAAAGCGGACGGTGGCTACCATGGGATTTTATCCCTCATTGACGCCATCGAAACGGAAAACTACCGACCCGCCACCATCCTTTCGCAAGCCCCTTTTCGGATTACCCGCAGAGCCAGTCGCGAACAGGTCACGATCGTTCGTGAGTTCGTCTGGTTGCAGATGCTTAACCACGGAATGAAAACTTGGGGGATCGCGGTATCCGATGCCCACGCCGTCCACGGAAATGGAGTCGGTTGCTGGCGCACCTACGTCCGGTCATCCACCGACGACCCTGCCAAGATCGACTGGGCCGAGATCAGCCGGAGATCCAAGGCAGGGCAAATGATCCTAAGTTGCGGCCCCTACCTCGAGGTAGAAACCGAAGACGGCATCCAAGCTGGCGGGTTGGCCAGAGCAAACGGAACGGTTGGCCTGAAAATTCGCGTGCAGTGCTCTTCTTGGATCGACGTCGACCGCATCCAGATACTTGTCAACGGGAGACAAGTGGAAAGCTTGAACTTCACCCGCAAGTCTCACCCCAAGTTGTTCTCGGACGAAGTTTTGAAATTTGGCCAAACAATCCCCGTTCATCTCACCGCAGACGCACACTTGATCGTGGTGGCCTACGGCGAGAACTTCGACCTTAAGACCGGCTTTGGCACAAGCGGTCAATCCGCGGCCAAGCCCTGTGCCTACAACAATCCGATCTTCGTGGATCTGGACGGAGATGGGTTCACCCCAAGCGGAGACAACCTCGACTTCCCTTTGCCAAGCGGACGGATAAGCGTCGCTCAAGCCAAGGAACAACTCGCCAAGGCAGGGATTCCCGCAGAGTAAACAAACTCTTTGGCTAAGTTTCGGAGCAACCCTCGCATGAACGAGAAACTGTTGTCAGCCTTGACCGATCTATCGGCCCGAAAGTTCGGGTCGCAAGAAGGCAACGAGATGCTTTCTCCCTTCATGAAAAAACCTATGAAGCTCCGGGCTACCTTTGTCTCGAACGACCGGACTTTTACAAGCCGTTACGAGAAAAGCTACGTGGATGGGCAAACAATCCTGGCCTTGCTTGGCGAAAGAGAGCATGAAATTGCCATCCTCATTCACCCCGACAGCAACTGGAAGGAAGATCACAAACCGATCCTCCCTCTCAACCAAGGGGACGTATTTGAAATCGAGGTAGAGGTTCTCGGTTACAACTCCCTTCATCAAAGGGTCACTTTCGGGGAGTTCATACCGGAAAAAATGAGGTCGGGTCAAAACGGAGGCGGATTTGGATCAAGGCCGGACGTCACGGTAAAAATACCATCGGTCCAGCCACCCGTAGAAAGACCAAAGAGAAGAAGGAAAGCTGAGGAAACCCACGATCTCGAGGAAAAAAACAGAACGCGATTCGTCCAAGAAGAAGACAAATCGAAAAACATGGGCTGCGGTGCCTTGCCGTCGGGCTTGCCCGAGGGAAATTACCTCAAATGGATTATTGTTTTTCTGTCGCTTTCGCTCCTTGCCTTCGTCGTCGGTTATGCCATCAGACTAATCGCAAACATATTCAATTAGTCTTCTCGCACGATGAATCGGGAGGAAAGAAAAGTCTCAGTCTTTGGGACTGTCTCGCCAAGGCCACTTGGGGGATCCGTTTGGCTCTGGTGCGGTAGGCGACTTGCCTAGACCATAATCGGCTGGTTGCATATCCAAGCTAGGCCAGTGATTCTTGTCCCGAATGAAACCGTAAAAGGAAGGATGGAAAGGATCGACATATGCAACGTCCGCTTTCTTGGGAACTTTCAGTCCGGTCAAGTGATAGGTGGCATTGACCAACAACCGGCGCAAATCTTCACTCACCAGGTCTACCGATGCCCCCATCGTCGTGCAAAACGTTGTTCCTCCCGTGCCATTGGGAGCTTCGTAGGGATGCAACCATGCCAGAGGCTGCATCGGATCGTTTATCTTCTTTGCACGAAGAGCAAACATTAGTTCTGATAATTGTTGAGAAAAAGATTTTTTGTCTTTCAATGCTTCTATCTCCTTCTTGATTTGGGTGATGGTTTTGTCTGCGTGTTCACCCGTTGACTTACCCGAGAGGAGCTTCGACTTAGGATCAAGAGTCTCGGTCACTCCACCGCGAAGGAGAATCGTATCCTTGTCGGTAAGCCGGCGGATACCGTAAACGTCGGACGGCCCGAAGACATCCTTCACTCCGTTGAGGATCGGATGCTTGGCATTCTTTTCCACGATCACCCCGCGAGCGCCTTCTTTTTTGTGACCACCGTGATGGCTTACCCAACCTTCGCCCATGACGAGAGGACCGAACGCTCCGTAAGAAATCTTGTCACCGAACTTGCCGCTGCCGTTAAAAGCATGAGTCGCAGTACGGATCCCGATTATCGGTTTGCCCGCGTTGAGAAATTCGGTGACGTGCTGAGCCTGCTCGGCGCTAGGCTTGCGGAAACGGGTCCCGATCAGCATGAGATCGGCCGACTTCAAATGCTGCCAACCCCTCACTCCGGCCTGGTTGTTCGGGTCAATGTGTTTCCCTGCGGAATCCCAAGCGAAAAGTACCTTGCAATGAAAACCGTGCTTTTGGGAGAGAATCTTGGCAAGCATGGGCATACTCTCCTCCGTCCTATATTCTTCATCACCCGAAACCAATACGATCGTCTTGCCTTTGCCGGGGCCTTTTTTCCCAGGCAAATCAAGAATCTCATGATGTCCCCCGAGCAGGGCGGAAATCGGCGCTAATAGGAATGCGAATGAGAGCAGTAGTAACTTCATGTTGGCTTGTTTCCATAAAGATCACTCAAAACAATGACCAAAGTCAAAGCCGTTCCTAACCAAAAACGTTGTTTTCCATTTTAGAGGAAGTGGTAAAAAAGATTCGTCTTTGGCTTAAAACACGATATAAAGAATTTCATGTTCAAGAACATACCTTTCAATCGTGTGGAATGGGTAACGAGTGGTTTTCTCATCATAACTGCATTGCTTACTTTTACGGCTGTTCCCGCGTATTTGTGGCATTGCGGTTGGGATTGGTTTCTCTTCGGGGTTTTTCTTTTCTATTATATCGCAACCGGAACCAGCATCACTTTGGGCTATCACCGTCTGTTTTCCCACAAAGCTTTCAAAGCAAAGTGGCCCGTCAAACTCTTCGTCCTCCTTTTCGGAGCCGCGGCATTCGAGAACTCAGCCCTGTGGTGGAGTTCCGGGCATCGCTATCATCACAAACACGTCGATACGGACGACGATCCTTATGACATCACCAAAGGCTTTTTCTGGGCTCACATAGGATGGCTTATGTTCAAACTCAAGCCAGAAGCCCCGATGGAAAACGTTCAAGATCTCAAAAAGGATCGAATGGTCATGTGGCAACACAAGTGGGTTCACCCCATTTCCTTCCTGGTCAGTTTTATTGTCCCTGCCTTGATTGGATACGGTTATGCCCGCTACACCCCGACTTTATTCCCTACTTTAACCCCTACTTTAACCCCTTGGGAAGGTGCCCTTGGCGGGTTCCTTCTCTGCGGTGTTGCCCGCGTAGTCATGGTCCAGCATGCAACCTTCTGCATCAATTCACTTTGCCACATGATCGGCACCCGCCCCTATTCCACTAGCCACACGGGTCGGGACAGTTGGATTGCCGCCATTTTTACGATGGGCGAAGGCTACCACAATTATCATCACGAGTTCCAATGGGACTACCGTAATGGCGTCAAACCCTGGCAACTCGATCCCTCCAAGTGGTTCATATGGACTCTTTCGAAGCTGGGCATGGCCTCCGGTCTGAAACGGGTTCCTCAAGAAAGAATCCTACTCGCCGAAACCAGGGAGACCAAACGTCAAGTAACCGACAAAATTTCGCACATCCAAGAAGCCGGAAAATCCGGCGAAGATTTGTTCGATCAAGTCTTGGAAAACTTGGAAGGGCTTAGCGAGCGACTTACGGAAATCAGCAACGAACTCCAAAGAGCCACCCAAGAAAAGATCAACCTCTCCAAGACCAAGCTTCGTGAAATGAGCATCGAGGTTCGAGCCATGCTAGCGGAAATCAATTCCCCAGCAAAGCTTCCCGCCTCTTGACCGAAGTTTATCCTTTCCTTTTTTCTCTTCTCCGAAATTGAGAAGGAGTGATTTTTTCTATCCGACTGAAAACCTTGCAGAAGTGGTCTGCATTACGGAAGCCCAAATCCACGGCCAAACTCTTGAAAGAGGCGTCCGTTTCCATCATCAATCTTTTTGAGCGTTCGATTCGCAAACGGGAAATCTCTTCCGCTATGCTGCAGCCCATGGAAGCCCGAAATTTCCTCTCCAAGGTTCTCCGGTTCGTACCACTGGCAAGAACCACGTCGTCCACTTGAATCCGGTCTTGCCCATTTTCAGAGATAAAACGAAGGGCCTTGGTAACCAGTGGATCATCGGCTGCCAGCGAATCTGTCGACTGACGTGGTATTAATCCCTTGGGCGGTGAATATTCAACTGAAGCCCACGCTATTTTCGAATTCATCATCTCGTCCAGTTTTTCGGCAGCCCGATAAGCAATGAGCTCGAAATCCAAATCGATGCTGGTTAAAGTAGGATAAGGTGACGAGCAAATGATTGGTTCGTTGGACGTCCCTACGATTGCCACGTCCTGAGGAACTTTCAAACCCTTTGCCCGACAAGTTTCGATCAGATGCCTGCAATACAGATCATTGCCTACGAGCACTCCAATCGGAAGCTCCAAATCCTCGACCCATTGCTCCAGTCCCTCGATGAATCTTTCCCAGCCAATGCCTTCGTATGCCACGCTTCCTCTTTGGAAACGGTAGGTCGTGAAGCGAAACCCCAGTG
>Ga0315322_10003166_pt1 | contig 12737 bp, 12 predicted proteins | sample M110021515metaG_FD_203461 | JGI IMG/M metagenome (GOLD analysis project Ga0315322, IMG submission 203461) | Ammonia-oxidizing marine archaeal communities from Monterey Bay, California, United States - M1 100m 21515 | ecosystem: Environmental > Aquatic > Marine > Intertidal zone | place: USA... | reverse complement strand
TGCGCACACCCACAATTGCTTCGCTTCGGTCTTCTATCGCCTTAGTTAAGGATAACAAAGGTGCTTTTAAATCTGGCTTAAGATACTCCAAAACATCTTCTTTAAGAATACGCCCACTTTTTCCCGAGCCAGAAATCAAATTGAGATCAAGATCATGTTCTCGCGCTAACTTGCGCACTGCTGGTGTGGTCAAGACCTTCTTGTTGATTTCACTTTGCGTCACATTTGCCGGCTGCTTAACCAGTTCCAACTTGTGTTCCTGACTTTCTATTTCCTGATTTGGTAGCTCAACATCCTCACCGTCAATATCGATGGCATATAAAGGAGAATGAACCTTGGCTGTTTCACCAGCAATATAGTAGAGCTTAGTAACCCGCCCACTATGCATAGAGGGTATTTCGACAATTGCCTTATCGGTACTCACATCAGCTATAACCTGATCTTCCTCAACAAGATCACCTTCTTTGACCTTCCACTCGAGAACCTCGCATTCAACGATACCCTCTCCAATGTCTGGCAAGATAAAATCTTTATTCATCTCCAACTCCCTTGGTCAATAACATCTATGACCATTAAAAATGCACACTAGCTTTGATCGCTTCGAAAACTTTCAAATAATCTGGTAGGTATTCTTTTTCAAAAACTAGCGGAAATGGTGTATCCAATCCGGTAATACGCGTAATCGGAGACTCGAGTGATAAAAAACAACGCTCTTGGATAGTCGCAGCAATCTCTCCAGCAAATCCGCCGGTTCGCGGTGCTTCATGACTAATGATTAAGCGACCTGTCTTAGTTACTGATTTAGCGACTGTATCAGCATCCCAGGGCAGTAATGTGCATAAATCAATAACCTCACAAGAGATACCGTCTTTAGCCGCCATCTTTGCCGCTCGATGAAGTTGGTGCATTTGTGCGCCCCATCCAACAAGGGTTATATCTGTACCTGTACTCACCACTTGAGCTACACCTAATGGTAGTTCGTAGTCTGTATCTGGAACTTCACCCACCTCAGCACGATAGATTGCCTTGGGCTCAAAAAATATCACAGGATCAGGATCACGAATTGCTGACAGCAACAGACCCTTTGCCTGATAGGCAGTACTGGGAATGACGACCTTTAAACCTGGAGTATGGCAAAAATAGGCTTCCGGAGATTGTGAGTGATAAAGCCCTCCTGCAATGCCTCCGCCATAGGGAGTTCTGATAGTTAGGCCGCCGCAATTAAACTGATCACCACTGCGATAACGAAACTTTGCTGCCTCATTAACGATTTGATCAAACGCAGGAAAGATATAATCAGCAAATTGAATTTCTGCAACTGCAACTGATCCTTGAGCCGCTAATCCTATCGAAAAACCCACAATACCTTGCTCGGTAATGGGGGTATTAAAACAACGCTGCTTTCCGTACTTTTCTTGGAGTTTACTTGTGGCGCGAAAAACACCTCCAAACTCACCAATATCTTCCCCTAAGCAAACCACTCTGGAATCTGCATCCATCGCCGTATCTAAGGCGCTATTTACTGCCTGTAAGAGGTTAATTTTAGGCATCGTTACACCTAGCTAAATTGAGCTGCAGGTTTGTGGTAGCTATCGTGCCCCTTTGTTGGATTGGGCAAATAGTGGTCGGGATACTTATCAATATGAGCGAGTAACTCTGAATACTGTTCCCGCAAGTGCGCAGGTGGTGTTTGATAAACATCAGAGATCAAATGATCAAGCACTGGTGGCTGCCGTTTTTCTTGAGATTTCAGAGCTGCCAAAATCTCTTTCTTGTATTCATCTTTCATTTGATGATCTTGCTGATCACTCCACCAACCCTTGCCAAGTAACCATTTCTTCATACGCTCAATAGGATCCTTCTGTCGCCACATTTCCTCTTCTTCCGAAGTTCTATAACTCGTTGGGTCATCAGAAGTAGAATGAGCTCCGAGGCGATAGCTCATCGTCTCAACGATTACTGGCGTGCTCTTTTCGATTGCTAAATTTCTAGCCTCAATAGACGCAGCATGAACCGCTAAAATATCGTTACCATCCACTCTTATGGCTGGAATTCCGTAGCCAACTCCCCGAGGGGCTATACCATCACCCACAAATTGCTCGGAGGTTGGTGTTGAAATGGCATATCCATTATTGCGAACCACGAAGACCACTGGACACTTAGACACAGCAGCAATGTTCAGCCCAGCGTGGAAATCACCTTCCGACGCGGCACCTTCTCCAAAATAACAAATGGTGCAGGTATCATTACCTGATAATTTTTGCCCATAAGCATAGCCTGCTGCCTGAGGGATCTGAGTGGCTAATGTTGAGCTAATCGTCATGTAATTTAGATCGCGACTACCATAGTGAATTGGCATCTGACGACCCTTTCCCAAATCAAGATCATTACTCAATAGCTGATTCATAAACTGCTTAGAGGTAAATCCACGATATCGCAGAGCAGCATGTTCTCGATACTGGCTCATTACCATGTCCTGGCTTGAGAACGCTGCTATAGACCCGACCACCGATGCCTCTTCACCAGTACAGGTTACATAAAAGCTCAGTCTACCCTGACGCTGGGCGCCAATCATTCTTTCATCAAGGACTCGAATGTAGTTCATATCCTGATAGATTTTAAGGGCTGTATTTTTATCTATCTTAGGTTCTTGAGCTCCTTCTAAAATCTCTCCATCAGCGTTCAACAATGATAAAGTAGAGATAGGTATGTCTTTAGTTTCCGTAAACTTAAGCTCGCTTGTCACTAAGTTTTTATCAACCATAACAGACCCCTTTTTACTCCATTTTATTTGTTGCCTCTAGCCTATAAATTACCATGGTGCAGTTAAAAAAATCCTACCAAAGTTGTCTGAATAATCGCAAAAATATTTGGATTTATTGCTCAAAAAATTTATAAACTTAGTATTAATTGCGCTGAATTAAAAAAATAAGAATTTAAGGCTTTATATTGAGTTAATAATTGGCAATCTTAGTGATATTGAGTTTAAATCGAGCCAGTGGTCTCAGACAATCCCATAAGGTGACTCTCAAAGGAACGGAAATGGCTAACAATAATCTCGATACAACTGACTGGAGAATCCTCGACATCCTCCAAGGCAATGCCGCAATTCCCAACATTGACCTTGCGGATAAAGTATTTTTATCACCCTCTCCTTGCTCCAGGCGTGTGAAAAATCTCGAAGATAAAGGATATATCAGCAAGCGCGTCAGTCTTTTAGATCCCAACAAAGTCGGCTTACCGGTGACTGTGTTTATTCAGGTCACCCTGGATCATCAAGTTAAAAAGGAACTGGATGACTTTGCTAAACAAGTAACCTCATGGCCAGAAGTTATGGAGTGCTATCTAATGACTGGAGAATTCGATTACTTAATCAGGGTGGTTACGCCAGATTTGCAAAGCTATCAGGAATTTCTTGATCAACGCCTGACTCAATTCAAGGGCATAAGCCATGTAAAAAGCAGCTTTTCATTGAAACCTATTTGCTACAAAACTGAACTCCCACTGGGCCATCATTTAAAAGAAAAACCGGAAATCTAGTCTTCTTATAGGTGACGTATATCTCAGATACAATGTAAATCTTATGCTAGTGTGTTGTTGATCTAGAAGTTTTAAAAAGGAGCAAGTGATGAAAAAAATAGTACCTGCAATATTTTTTGTCGTCTTTTTAGTAGGTTGTACCACGTCTACCGAGACTGACTCTACCCCAAAGACCGTCGACATCCGGCAGGGAGAAGAAGTTAAGCGTATTTGCTTTGCAAGCTCGCTTAACGGCTGGCGTGAAATTAAAGGAGAGAGACAATCTGTGATCCTTACTAAGGGCGTCAGAGATGAATACCGACTGGATTTATCAGGTATCTGTGACGTATCTCGCGCAATGAATAATATCGCAACGAGAACTCGAGGCTCTTCTTGCCTTACTCGCGGCGATGAAATCATTATCGCCGATGGCCTCTCTGGACTTGACCGTTGTTTTATTAAAAGAATTTACACTTGGGACCCCGACTTACTCAAAGAGACCACAACACCTGAACCGAAGGATCAAGAATCCTGACAACCCTAAGTTTTGGGTCGAAAGCAAATCATGCTTCACGAGGCCATTAATAGGTCTCGTGAAGTATTACCCATCGCGTTAATTGATAAATTTATATCTTTAAGTGTGGTAGAAAAAAACAGACCTAACTGCAATGTGTCCCAGCCATAACGAACATACAATCTTTTGACCCAGCAATTCATTGCAACCTCATAGCTTTGATTGAGCCAATAGTTCTCATCAGCAACCGATGGATATCAGATAAATAGGGTTGAGGATACCTCTTGCGGAATATGCGTACAAAAGCCTTGTTACCCAGAACTTAAAACATGTCTTAAATTCGCTGTATCGGAGCTATATACTCTCAACCTCTAACAATAAAAATCTCTATGAGAGTTCTATGACTTACAAGACCATTGACTATACAACCCAAGATTCTATTTTAACGTTAACACTGTCGCGACCTGATCACTTAAATTCATTTACTATCGAAATGAGCCACGAATTAATCGATGCCTTTAATCGCGCTAGTAATGACGATGCAGTCGGGGCAATAGTAGTTACGGGCGCGGGAAGAGCATTCTGTGCTGGGATGGATTTAACCAGCACTGGAAATGTGTTTGGTCTCAATGAAGACCTAAATCCAACCATAGAGGATATCCGTGAGCGATTTGATGATGATGACATTGAAAATGGGGTGCGCGACTCTGGAGGCCAAGTAGTGCTTGCTATGTATGACTGTAAAAAGCCAATAATAGGCGCTATTAACGGTGCAGCAGTTGGCATTGGTGCAACCATGGCTTGCGCAATGGATATTCGGCTAGCATCAGAAAAAGCTCGAGTTGGGTTTGTGTTTAACAAGATAGGTATCACTCCAGAGGCTTGCTCAAGCTGGTTTTTGCCCCGGCTCGTGGGTATTCAAACCGCCCTAGAGTGGTGTTATACCGCCGAAATATTGGACGCCGATACACTACTCAAGGAACGTTTTATAAAGGCGGTTTATCCTCCGGAAGATCTTTTAAATGAAGCTTATGCGCTAGCAGCTCGAATGGTGAATTTCAGCCAAGTTTCCATGGCCCTAACAAGGCAAATGATTTACCGAAACGGAGCCCAAGATCATCCTATTAAAGCTCATGAGGTGGATTCATTAGCTATTTTTTATGCGAGCAGAAATAGTGGCAAGGAAGGAGTAGATGCTTTTCTTGAAAAGCGCGCGCCCGATTTTCCTGAGAAAGCTTCTACCGACATGCCTCCGTTCTACCCTTGGTGGTCATAACGCATACCTAAAAGATGGTATTGGTAAATTATATTGGAATACTAAGATAGAAAGCTAACCAATAGGATTAGAAAATGTTAAGAACATCAACCAAACGAACATTAGCAAGCACATTGGGATTAACTCTTGTTCTATTTTCTGTTGCCTGCACTCAAAACCAAACAACTCAAGCTAACCAACCCCTTTGGGTAAATACTACTCTGAGTCCAGAAGTCAGAACAGAGCTTTTACTTCAGGCTATGACATTAGAGCAAAAACAACAGCAACTAGTGGGCAATGTTCCTGAAATTATTCCCGAACTGCCTCAGTGTTTTGGTGCTCGACACGTTCGAGGTATCAAAGAATTAGGTATTCCCACATTACGAATCACCAATGGACCTGTAGGTATTGGTCAAAATGACTGCGTTGATCCTAGTATTGCCAACCAAAAACAAAACCCCTTTGCGGCCTATACACACCCTTCCTCTGCTAAAGCTACCGCGCTTCCATCAGCCATAGGTATTGCCGCCTCCTTTGATCATGATGTGGCTCGGAGCTTTGGTGAAGTCATTGCTCAAGAGGCTCACGCAATGGCTCTGCATGTTTTCGAGGCACCAGGTGTTAATTTAGCTCGCAATCCGGTACTGGGTAGAAATTTTGAATATAAAGGTGAAGATCCATACCTAACAGGAAGCATCGCTGTCACCGAGATTCAAACGATTCAAGATGCTGGCATAATCGCCATGGCAAAGCATTTCGCCGCAAATGAACAAGAAACCAATCGCCACAATGTATCTCAGACTATTGATGAGCAAGTTCTTCATGAACTCTATCTACTGCCATTTGAAATGGCAGTAAAAGAAGGTGAAGTAGCCTCATTAATGTGTTCATACAATGACCTCAACGGTAGCCAAGCGTGCGAAAACAAAGTCTTACTCACCGACGTTTTGCGAACACAGTGGGGTTTCAAAGGTTATGTACAGTCAGATTTCTTTGCTGTAAAAAGTACCGCGGCATCGCTTGTCGCCGGACTTGACCACCTCATGCCTATTCCCTCTTTCTGGTCACCCGACAGACTTAATAGCGCACTGGCAAAGGGTGAATTAACCCCAGAGCATATAGACATAGCCCTTGGACGTCGCTACCAACAAATGTTTAAGCTAGGTATATTCGAGCGGCCATTAGTCCAAAAACCACTTCCAATCGAAGAAGGTGGTAGAAAAGCACGCGCCATGGGTGGTGCCTCTGCCGTGCTTTTGCAAAACAACCAAACTCTACCTTTTGCTAATGATATAAGAAGCGTGGCGTTGATTGGTAAAGCAACTCAGGTTTATGCTCAACAGGCTGTTGCAGGAGGTGTTGTGGTTGGCCGCTCAATGGGCGCTGGCGGCGGCAGCTCAGATGTAGTACCTCATTACACCGTACCACCTTTACAGGGAATAAAGAATGTACTTCAAGAATTAGGAAATACACAGGCCAAAATTGAACTTACCTTAGTGGACGATGATAACTCTAATATTGATCAAGCTATCGAAGCCGCTATACAAGCCGACGCCGTTATCATCATGGCTGGCAGTATCGCTGAAGAGGGCGCCGATAGAGCCACCTTTGCTGACCAAACAGGTTTGAATATAGCCTTGAGTTTAGGAGACAACTTAGATTGGTATACCGACGCACCCAACAAAATCACCAGCGTAGCTCATACCGATGGCAAAGCCATAAATCCAGAGCGCAATAGCCAAACAATCGCTATGATAGAAATGATACTTGCTGCCACTGGAGATATGTTCAAAAAGACTGCCGTGGTTTTGAAAGACAATGCAGGTATTGCCATACCTGATTCAGGGGCTCTACTGGGGAATTCTGGGCCCGCGATTTTGGAGGTGTGGTTTCCCGGACAAGAAGACGGTCATATAGTGGCGGATGTCTTGTTTGGATCAGTCAATCCAAGTGGTAAAAGCCCTGTAACTTTTCCTATTGCAGGTAAAGGATTCTTAGATGTTATTGCAAAGGATGCGGCCCATTTTCCGGGCACATCTGCCAAAGCCAAGGGTTGGGTAGATACCACAGATATAACTGTCTTCCCCCCCCTTGTTTTCGAGGACAAAGCACTGGTGGAATATAAGGAAGGCTTAAACATTGGATACCGTTGGTATGATAGTAACGCTAGTGGTAAATGTGCTCTGCGAGAGGACTTAAGTAACCCCTGCGTAGCGTTCCCATTTGGTCACGGATTATCCTATTCAGAATTTAGTTTGGGTGATGCTAGTCTCATACACAACACTCTCAAAGATACCTATACAGTCAATCTACCAGTAACCAACGAAGGTAATCGTCCAGGTAAAACAGTCATCCAAGTCTATCTTGGGATACCCGCTCCCGAACAACCGCCCAAGCGTCTTGTAGCCTTTCAGAAGGTTGCTGTCAGCCCGGGTGAAACTGTTCAAGTGAGCTTAGATATTGACCCTTCGTCTGCTAATCACCCCCTAGGAATTTATGATACTAATTTAAAAAAATTCAAAATTCCTGTAGGACAGTTTATTGTTTATGTTGGTACCTCTTCATCACTACGAGACCTCCAGAAATTGCGTTTTAACCGATAATGTTTTTACGTTATTATCAAGCACAAACCCCATTAAAAACTGGGACCGAAAGTCCGCAAGAGCTAATGACCAATGATTCAATTAACAGAGTTTGATCAGCTGTCGTCTAATCTACCTAAACCGTTCAGTGGCCAAGTTATCACGGCGAGGCAATTAAACGATTTTATTAGCAAAGCCCTAGAACTAAAGAAGCAACCTTTGGTGATTTTTGGAGCCAATTGGTGCCCAGACGCTCAATGCCTAGAGGCAGTTATGGGAATGCTTACAGTGACCAAATTTCTAGCTCATCACTATGAGATCATACGAGTCGACGTGGGTGATTACGATCAAAACATGGAGCTTTATAAGGTCTTTGGAATGCCATCCGAAGAAGGTGTTCCCCGGGTCATTATACTTGACCTTAAGGGCAAAGTTTTAAATCTTGATAGCAATGACCGGTGGCGCGCAGCGAGAAAAACTGCGCCTCAAGAGATTTTTAACTATTTCCAAGAATTTGCTAACCAGCCCTAGTGTGAGCTGGCAGTATCATTAGGAGATCATCCCACTAGGGTAAATCATCCACTAACTCACCCTCAACAGTCTCTAGAAGATCTTCTCTATCAACATTGAGAGCTAGCATGGCGGTGGCCGCTACATAGATTGAAGAATAAGTACCAACACCCACACCAATCATCAATGCAATAGCAAAATTGTGAATCAACTCACCGCCGATGAAGAATAGGGCTAGTAACACAATAAAAGTCGTAGCCGACGTGTTGATCGTTCGCCAAAGGGTTTGGGATAAGGATTCGTTGATCACCTCAACCGGAGATGCTTTGCGTATCTTTCGGAAATTCTCACGAATTCTGTCTGATACCACAATAGTATCATTGAGAGAATAACCCACCACCGCTAAAACAGCAGCAAGTACCGTTAAGTCAAACTCAAATCGTGCCAATGAAAAAATACCAAGGGTAATAATGACATCATGAGCTAGCGCCAAAACAGCACCAACAGAAAATTTCAGTTGGAAGCGAATAGCGACATAGAGCATCACAATCGCTAGAGCCGTGAGCATACCCAAACCACCATCTTCGCGCAGTTCTTCACCAATTTGAGGGCCAACAAAGTCAACGCGGCGAAGATCTATTTGTTCATCCTCTCCCTGCAAAACCTCAACAACCTGTTCTGCAAGTTTCTGATCAGGTTCACCCTGCAGGCGAATTAATACATCAGTTTCTGAACCAAAATGCACTACCACTGGATTATCAAACCCCGCAGTCTCAAGTTTTTCGCGCAGTTCACCAACGTCTGCGGGTTGATCATAACCCACTTCAATCTGAGTCCCCCCGGAAAAATCCAGCCCTAATACCAAGCCTTGGGTGTAAAGAGACCATGAGGAGACGACTAGCATCAGAGCAGAAAAAACCACCGCATATCGGCGAAAACCCATGAAATTATATATTTTTGCTTGTGTCATGATCTTTTCCTAAATCCAGAGTTTTTCAATTTTGCGGCCGCCAACAACAAGGTTCACCAATCCTCGTGTCATCACGATAGAAGTGAACATCGAGGTCAAAATACCAATTGACAGTGTTACAGCGAACCCTTGAACGGGGCCGGAACCGATCAAGAAAAGAATGAGTGCAACAATCAGCGTAGTGATATTGGCATCCAAAATAGACACGAAAGCTCTGTCATAACCGGCACTAATGGCACTCTGAACAGAAGCTCCTTCTCTTCGCTCTTCTCGTATTCGAGAAAAGATTAAAACATTGGCATCGACCGCCATACCGACAGTCAAGACAATACCGGCAATGCCTGGGAGAGTTAATGTAGCACCAAGAAGAGACATGAAGGCGACTAATAACAACAGGTTCATTCCCAAAGCCACATTAGCAGCAAGGCCAAAAGCTCGATACACCACCACCATAAATAGCAACACAAAGGCCATACCTACTGTTACTGATTTTACGCCGAGGGCAATATTGTCAGCACCTAGTGATGGGCCAATGGTCCGCTCTTCAACAATATACATTGGCGCAGCCAAGGCCCCAGCTCTGAGTAACAACGCTAACTCCGACGATTCTCGCTGACCGTCTAACCCAGTGATACGGAATTGCTTACCTAACTGAGCTTGAACCGTAGCCAAGCTGATAATGTGCTTTTCAACAAAGGGGATGGGTGTAATCTCTACCTCACCAGTGTCTGAGACTGATTTTTCCAGTTTGGTTTTGTACTCAATAAATAGAACGCCCAATCGACGACCAATGTTGTCGCGAGTAGCGTGCCCCATTTGCCATCCGCCAGAGGAATCTAGGGTGATGTTGACCTGAGGGCGACCATTTTCATCAAAGCTAGCCCGCGCGTCAGTCACATTTTCACCGGTAATCACTGCTTTCTTTTCAAGTAGTGCGTTGGGGCCCTGCCCCCCTGGAGTTCGGAACTCAAAACTCTCCCCGCCTCTACCCTGAGATTCCAGACGAAACTCTAGGTTAGCAGTCTTACCAATAATCCGTTTTGCTTCAGCGGTATCTTGGACGCCAGGCAATTCAACAACAATACGATTTTTACCCTGCCTGGAAACCAGTGGCTCAGATACACCTAACTCATTCACGCGATTACGCAGAGAAGTCAGGTTTTGTTTAATGGCGTTATCTTCTAGAGTGTTGGTCGCCGCCTCACTGAGATTGAGAACCATTGATAAAGGATTTTGACCAGGAGCACTTTGTGGCTGAAGCTCTCTGAAATTAGTGCGCACAATCATCATAGCTTTATCTATTTGATCGGCATCGCGGAACTGACCAATAATCTGGTTACCCTTCAACTCTAGGCTACGGTAGCGAATGCGCTCATCTCTTAGCGCAGCTTTTATTTCTCCAAGATCACCCTCAAGACGAACGGCCAAGGCAGAATCCAGATCTACCTCAAGTAAAAAGTGCACTCCACCACTGAGGTCTAAACCCAACTTCATGGGAGTTCCACCCAAACTACTCAGCCAATCGGGGGTAGTAGGCGCCAAATTTAGTGCAACAATATATTCGCCACCCATCTCAGCTTGAATGAGCTCTTTAGCCCTAAGCTGAAGATCTTTATCTTTGATTCTGACTAACGCACTCTCACCATCAGCTTCACCACCGAAGTGCTCGATATTACCTTCCGCTAGAGCACCCTCAACTTTTTCTAGAACAGCTTCATCTATGGCCATGGCACCACTTTGACCGGACAACTGCACAGCAGCATCTGGGGGATAGAAGTTAGGGGCTGCGTAGGTGAGTCCGAAGACAATCACCAGAAGAATCATCATATTCTTCCACAGAGGGAACTTATTAAGCATGGGCTAAGGAATCCTTGTATTCTTGCGGCGCATTATAGCGGTATTCCTTAATAAATAGGGGCACATTTAAGGATTTAAACCCCCACCATCACCAATCGCCTGTTTGCGATAAAATTCATCAGCAAAAGAATCTAATTCTCCCTGCGCAATAGCATCACGAAGGCCCGCCATTAAGGTTTGATAAAAACGGAGGTTATGTATGGTATTTAGCTGGGCACTGAGCATTTCCCCACATTTTTCTAGGTGATGGAGATACCCACGACTAAAGTTTTTACAGGTGTAACAGTCGCACTCAGCATCCAATGGTTGCGTATCATGTCGATGCTTGGCATTGCGAATTTTTATCACGCCAGTACTCGTAAACAGATGGCCATTACGAGCATTGCGAGTTGGCATTACACAATCAAACATGTCGATACCCCGGCGCACACCCTCCACTAAATCAGCTGGCTTGCCAACGCCCATGAGATATCGAGGCTTATCCGCAGGCATAGTGTCAGCGAGATGATCGAGAACTCTTAACATATCCTCTTTTGGTTCTCCCACCGACAGACCACCGATGGCATAACCATCAAAATCAATATCGACCAAACCCGCCAATGAAATATCACGCAAGGATTCATACATGCCGCCCTGCACAATGCCAAAAAGAGCAGAGGGGTTATTACCATGAGCCGCTTTACTTCGCTGAGCCCAGCGCAGTGACAACTGCATCGAGTCTTCAGCCTCTTTTTCCGTGGCTGGATAAGGCGTGCACTCATCAAAAATCATGACCACATCACTACCCAAATCGCGCTGAACCTGCATTGAAGTTTCTGGGTCAATAAATACCGGGCTGCCATCAATAGGGGATTTGAACTTAACTCCTTCTTCAGTGATCTTGCGCATATCGCCCAAACTAAATACCTGAAAGCCGCCAGAATCAGTCAAAATAGGGCCCTGCCACTGAATAAAATCGTGCAGATCCCCGTGAGCTTTGACAACCTCGGTACCTGGGCGCAACATCAAATGAAAGGTATTACCAAGAATCATTTCCGCGCCAATCTCTTCTATGTCTTTGGGTAACATTCCCTTGACTGTGCCATAGGTCCCCACCGGCATAAACGCAGGTGTTTGAACAGCACCGCGAGGAAACTGCATCTCACCTCGACGTGCCTTTCCGTCGGTAGCAGACACCTTAAATTGCATAAAACATTCGCGGCTCATTGGGGTATATCCTGATTAGCATTGGGGTTGTGCAGTAAAAACATAGCATCGCCATAACTAAAGAAACGATATCGTTCTGACACTGCCTCCTGATAGGCGGCCATTATAGGCTTATATCCAGCAAATGCGCTGACTAACATTAATAGTGTGGATTCTGATAAATGAAAATTAGTCAGCAAACCATCAACAACATTAAATCGATAACCTGGATATATAAAAATATTCGTATCCCCCTCAAAAGGAGCAATCTCACCATTTTGCGCTGCGGTTTCTAGACATCTTACACTTGTTGTTCCCACAGCAATCACTCGGCCACCATTGGCC
>Ga0315322_10003164_pt1 | contig 12739 bp, 14 predicted proteins | sample M110021515metaG_FD_203461 | JGI IMG/M metagenome (GOLD analysis project Ga0315322, IMG submission 203461) | Ammonia-oxidizing marine archaeal communities from Monterey Bay, California, United States - M1 100m 21515 | ecosystem: Environmental > Aquatic > Marine > Intertidal zone | place: USA... | reverse complement strand
GGACAGAGCGTTCTCGCGTCTGATTTGAAGTTGCTCGCCAGTAATGTGTCGTCTGAGCCGAAAGCGAACTGGAAAGTCGGCGTAAATGGTAAGACTTGGCGCGTAATGCAAGTCTCCCCAATCAACCCGGCAGGAACTAACGTCATGTATATATGCCAGATTAGAATATGAGCGCAGCAGAGAAGGATATTAATACAGCTCTCTCGGTACGTTTGGCAGAATTCCAGACAGATGGAGAGCCGCCTATCGCTTATGAGAACGCGGAATATACTGCAGTTGCTGGGGTACTGTATCTGCTAGAGACTTTCATTCCGAACATCAAAGATCAGCTCGGACTCGGCCATTCAAGCGCCGATGATTATGAAGGCTTGTACCAGATAACGGTAAATGACTCACGAAGCAATAGAAGATTCACAGCGCAGGAACAGGCGCGATTACTTATACTGCACTTTCCGCGTGGCGCTGAATATACTTTTAACGGCGTTAAAGTTAAAATCACCAGCGCAAGAGTCTCGCAGGGTATAACCGGGGAAGGCTGGTACTCAGTCCCGGTGACTATCGAGTGGCGGGCAATAGTATGACTTGGGAATCTGACTGGAAAAAAATAGAGTCTAAAATCGACCGAACTTTCGACCAGGGAATTCGGGCGACTATTCTTGAATTAAGCACGGCAATAATTAAAGACACTCCGGCAAAAACCGGACGTGCTAGAGGCAACTGGCAAGCATCCATCGGTCGCGGGGCGACTGGGGAGGTTTCCGTGGAAAGCAAGAGAACTGGCGAAGCCAAAGCAATTTTAAGTGTCAACCAAAAGGCAAGCGTGGCGGTCGGTGATCTTTATTATTTAACAAATAATGTTCCGTATATTGAACGTCTGGAGTATGGCTGGTCAAAGCAAGCTCCAGGAGGGATGGTTCGGAAGAATTTGCAGAATTTTAACCGTTTGCTGGCTAAAAATATCAAAGCAGCAAGCAAATAAAGAGGATTTAAAATGGCTATTCAAACTTCAGCAGGAACTACTCTGGCAATCGTGTCAGGACTTCCCGCCACATACGATCAATCAGGATTCGAGGCTCTCACATTCGCTACAGTTGGCGAGATTACTGAGATTCCAGCATTCGGCTCGGTTTATAACTTAATCACTCACTCGCCTCTCGGTGAGCGCAGAGTGGTCAAGCGAAAAGGTTCTATTAACGACGGAACTCTCACTCTCTCATTCGCTGCCGACGCTGCGGATGCTGGTCAAATCGCTGCGAAAGCGGCTGCTGCGACTGATACAGAGGTTTCTGTAAGAATCACATATCCAGACGGTGAGGACGATTATTTCACTGGTCTGGTAATGAGCTATCAAGTAAACGCCGGCGGCGTGGACAGCATCAAGTCAGATAATATTGTGGTAGAACTGACAAATGCACCAGTAAACGTGGCGGCATAGTAAAACACACATTCGGGGCGTGAATTATGGATTTAGCAAGCATTGACTTACAGGCAGCAGCGGAAGAGGGGGTCGAAGTAAGACTCCAGCATCCGGCCAGTGGTGAATATCTAGTAGACGATGAGGGCGAGCATTTAGTGATTACAGTTCTCGGCAAAGATTCGCAGACGTGGCAGAATGCCGCAAAGCGAGTTAATACCCGGAACGCCAATCGCTACAAGGATCGAAAGATTCCGAATGCCGCTCTCGAAGCAGCTCTCTATGAGATATTAGCTGAAAGCACTATCAAGTGGAGCAAGAATATCGAGTTCGACGGCGCGGCACTAAAGTGCAACAAAGAGAACGCGAATATGCTCTATGAGAAACGCAACTGGATAGCCGAGCAGTTAATGGAATCGGCAGGAGATCGAGCTAGTTATTTTTTGAAATAACGGGGCTGTTGGAGAAATACGTCCAGCAGTGGGCTTGGCTCTCGACCCGGGCTAAAGACAAAGAACGATCACGCATCGAAATGATCGACAGTAACGAAATAGCCGGACGGTTCCCAGATGTGGAGCCGTTCGGCTATATCATAGAAATACTCAGCAGAATTGGAGTCGCATTAAATAGCGGCAGCGGGGTTCATGGCCTGACTTGGCAAGAGATTGATTCTTTTGTGGCGAGAACGCATTTGCATCTCACCGGATGGGAAGCTGAAACAATAAAGCGACTATCTGCTCTCTACGCCAGCAGCGTGCTAAAATACGATAACCAGGACGTTAAATCGCCCTACCGTACCGAAGAAGAAAACAAAGACATCGCCGAAGGCATGAAGTCGGTTCTTCGAGGCATCGTACCAAAGGACAAGCATGGATTTAGCAACGATACAGATCAAAGTCGATACCCGGCAAGTCAAGGCGGCTAATCAAGATATAAAGCAGCTCGGCACTACTGGGAAAGCGACGGGCAGGAAGGTCAATGCCGCCAACGACGATATGGCGAAAAGTGCGAGGAGCACTACTTCGGCGTTCAAGCTGTTGGGTGGTGCTATGGCTGCGCTCGGCGTCGGCGCGCTGGTGAGCAATTTTGCTCGGACGGTTACAGCGTCGGAGAGACTTAAAGGCTCGCTGGTAACAATGACAGGGAGCACCGAAGATGCGGCTTTCGCGTTTTCAGAACTCGAAAGATTTGCCTCTCAAACTCCATTCACTCTTGATCAGTCGGTCGAGGGATTTATTAAGCTTAAAGCACTGGGATTAGACCCGTCAGAACGTGCTCTGAGGTCGTATGGCAACACGTCAGCTGCAATGGGCAAAGACATGATGCAAATGATCGAAGCGGTCGCTGACGCCTCTACGGGCGAATTTGAGCGTCTAAAAGAGTTCGGCATCAAAGCGTCAAAACAAGGCGATCAAGTGTCTCTGACGTTTCAGGGGCTTACGAGAACGATAGGTAATTCATCCGCAGAAATACAGGAATATTTGCTTGAAATTGGCGAAACTCAATTCGGATCAGCAATGGAAGATCAGATGAAGGCGCTCCCGGGGCTGCTCTCGAATCTATCCGATAACGTCTCGGCGCTATTCCGAAAGATCGGCGACGTTGGCGGTATCAATCTATTCGCCGGGGCGATAACTACGGCCAGCGCGATAGTAGTGGGAATCACAAATAATATCGATCTACTCGGCACTGGTCTCGCGGCCGCGCTTGCTGGATTCGCTGCATTTACGATTGGGTCTCAAGCATCTGGGATATTGGCTGGTCTTAAAAACGCAAAGACAGGAATCACAGCGGTAAAAACAGCAGTTCTCGCTATGAATACAGCGATCAGTAGAAATCCGATCGGGTTTGTTGCGTCTGCTATAGCTGTCGCAGGTACGGCGATAATAATGAACTTCGATAAAATAAAGGGCGCAGCAGAAAGATCGGCGATAAATATCCAGATCGGCTTTAATAATCTGAATATATTCCTTTTAGAAGCAGTGGGTGGTGCTCTCAGTAAATTGTCTGGGATGTTCACTTATATGCAGAACGTCGCAGTCGCCACCATGACCGCAGTCTCGGCAGCAGTGAAGAACCCGACGAATGCTTTCGAGGTTTTTAATGAAACATTCGACGAGACTCTCGCTGGTCTGGAAGAAGGGAGTACGACAACTAATATCTATGCAGATTCCATTGAGGCGAGCAGAGAACGAGTAACAGAGCTGAATGAAAGGCTCGACGTGATGAACGCCGAAGTAATCTCAGCAGATAGCAACTATCAAGATGCAGGACGATCTCTTTCTGACTACGCGACAGAAATAGACGAGTCAGCAGTCGCAGCGAATGAGCTGGCGGCACAGACAGAAGCCGCACGAGTTAATACGGAAGAGCTGCTCGGCGAAATCAGCAACGAAACCGAAGCTCTCTATATGAGTAATCTTGAAATCGCTATTCGAAACAATCTTCAAAGGGCAGGAGTCGATGCTACGTCGGAACTTGGCGAGCAGATAATCGCGGCAACTACTCAACTTCATGCTGAAAAAGATGCGCTAGACGCGGCGTCTGAGGCTGCGAAAGAGCTAGAGAGGCAGCACGACGCATCTCAGAAGGCCATCGAAAAAGAGGCTGAAAGAGTAGCTGAAGAGGCAGAGAAAGCATACGAGCAAATGAAAGAGAATATCTCTGGTTTTTTTGTGAACTTGTTCGAGAACGGACGCGACGCTTTTGATGATCTCGGCGAGACTTTTAAGAATATGATTCTGAAAATGATCGCAGATTGGGCGGCTTCCAATATAGCCCAATTAATAACCGGCACATTCAACGGAGTCGGCACATCGATTAGCTCGATGTTTAGCGGCATAATTTCATCTGTCGGAACGTCGATATCCGGGCTGGCAACAAGTGCCGCGTCTGTTCTGTCGAGTCTGGCGGGCGGTGGTAGCGCTGCTGCGGCTCAAACAGCGATAGCGGCAGGAACCGGCACAACAGTGGCTGCTGGAGGTACAGCGGCTGCTGGCGGTGTTTCTTTGGGCGGTATAGCTGGCGGTATAGCTACTAGTGCAGGTCAATTCCTGGGCGGGCTGACAGGAAGCGCAACTGGTATAGCCGCTGGAACTGTTGGCCCAGCTACAGCGGCGGCTACGGCAGGTGCTAACGTTTCAGCGGCTATTTCTGCGGCTGGGAGCAAAATTATTGCATTAGCTACTAATCCCGTGACTATGACAATTGCGGCAATAGCTGCTGCGGCTAAGCTGCTAGACAAAAGCGGAACCATGTCTGCCAATGCCGGATTGATTACAGACCCAAGTATAGAATTAGGAGATAGAGGTTTTTCTGTTCCTAGGTTTGCATCTGGAGCGCAATTTCAAGGATTTAATCGAAGATACGACCAAGAAACTGCTGATAGTGTTGTGGAAGCTTTTGCTACGCTCGATTCCGCATTAACAGCGGCGGCTATGGCGAAAGGTATTACGCCTAATTTAAATGCTGCTTCATTTGTCGGCAGTTCAGAAACGGGAAGGGGTGTTGGTGCTTTCTTGGGTACTGCTAGTGAAGATGGCAGAACTAAAAGTGCAAGCCTTCAAGATCAACTAGATAGCTATGCTACCCAATGGGTAACTATGGTAGGAGATCAGGGCGGCGTAGATCCATCCGTTATTGCCGAAGTTATTGGAAGTGGAACTGTGGAAGGAATTCTTGCAAGAGCTAATTTTGACGGCACACACCGAGAAGGATTAGACATGGTTCCGTTTGACGGTTACGTCGCAGAGCTACACGCCGGAGAGAGGGTTCTGACGGCAGAGCAAGCTAGATCGTCAGATAGTATGGCGGATCAGATTTCCGGTCTGCGTCAGAGCGTCGAAGAAGTCATGATTGCAGTGGCGAGAAACACCGGAAAACTCTATCGATTGAATGATCGATGGGATAAGAACGGCTTGCCGCCGGTGAGGGCATAAAATGAAAATTATCAGACCGGAAACGGTAACGGATTCGATATTTCAGTCTTCGACAGTAACGGAGGCAGACGAGACGGAGTGGTTAAGCGGCACGACTTATCACGTCGACGACCTGGTTATGGTTACGACTACGGCGAACGGCGCTGCGACTGCTACGCATAAGATATATTCTTCGGTTCATAGCAACGGCGGAAATGATCCCACGGTGGACGACGGCACGAACTGGGCAGAAGTATCCAGCACGAATCGCTGGAAGCTATTTAATTCGATTGTGCAGGAACAGACAGAAAACGCTGGCGGCATGGAGTATGTTTTACAATCGCCAACGGTAATCAACTCCCTGGCACTGATTAATGTTGATACAGCATCGGTAACGGTAGAGGTGGTTGATTCGGTTGAGGGTACGGTTTATGACGAAACATTTTCTTTGGTTTCGCCATCTGGTATTCAAGACTGGTACGCATATTTCTTTGAGCCAATCGTGCGAGATGATCGTTTGGCGATTCTTGATCTGCCGCCGTATGCAAACGCAGATATCACTGTAACATTCACAGATACCGGGACAGCTAAATGCGGAGCTCTGATTATCGGACAATTTGCCGATCTTGGATTCTCGCAACATGGCGCTAATTACTCGATTATCGATTATTCAGTAAAAGCTACCGATTCGCAGGGACGGGTTACAATTACAGATGGCCCGTATGCTAACAAGCTGGACGTTGATGTAGTGCTGAACACTGCCGCGTTTGGTGTTACTCGAAGCACTCTAACTGATCTCCGCACGACTCCCGTTGTCTGGGTGGCGGAAGAGGCCAACCGAGATTCGATAGTGTATGGCTACTATAGAGAATTTGATATAGTTCTCAGCAATCCAACTACTTCCAGATGCTCACTTGAAATTGAAGGGCTAGTATAATGACGATACCAACTATAAACACATTGCCAACTGCGCCAGCTAGAACTGACGCTCCGGCCACATTTATCACCAGGGCAGACGCATTTCTTGCAGCTCTTGTTACTATGCAAGGCGAGCTGAATACTTCTATCGGTGCGATGAATACAGACATCGGAGGCATTGCGGCAAATGTTACCGCCGCACAAGCAGCACAAACTGCCGCCGAGACTGCCGAAACTAATGCAGAAACATCGGAAACGAATGCGGCAACATCCCAGACAAATGCTCAAATATACGCTGCTGCTGCTCAAGCTGCGGCTGGCGTTCCATCGCTTACTGGTAACGCAGGAAAGGCACTGCTAGTAAATACTGGCGCGACTGGTGTTGAGTGGGCTGCAATAGAAACAGACCCAACGAAAGCAACGCTGAGTCAAACATTCTCGGCAAATGGTAATGCGACATTAACTCTATCTGCCGCAATAACATCGGGCGCGCCAGTTGTCTCTGTCACTAAAGAGATTCCACAGACAGGCGTGACCAATAATAACTGGGACGCTGCGGCAGGTTCTTATACGCTGGAGGATACAGCGTATTCTACTACTTTGAGTTTTGAAACAGTTGGCTTTGATATTTTAAATTCCGCCTATTCTCAGAGTTTTTCTGTAGCATCACAAGAAGCCCAAATACATGGAGTTGATTTTAACACTGACGGAACCAAGATGTTTATTGTCGGTCGTGATGGAGATGATGTAAATGAATATACGCTAACAACTGGCTTTGATGTTTCGACTGCTAGTTATTCTCAAAATTTTTCACTGTCATCACAAGATACTGAGCCGAAAGATATATCATTTAATGCAGACGGAACTAAAATGTTTATTGCAGGACGGTCAGGAAATGCAATATATGAGTACACGCTTTCAACTGGATATGACGTATCTACATCATCTTTTGTGGACAGTTTTTCAGTATCGTCACAAGAATCAGAGGTTGAAGGTCTGACGTTTAACACTGACGGAACGAAAATGTTTATCGTTGGCGGTGCTGGTGATGAGGTAAACGAATACGATTTATCAACTGGCTTTGATGTTTCTACTGCGTCTTTTTCTCAGAACTTTGATGTATCTTCTGAAGAGACACAGCCGTTCGGAATAGCATTTAATACTGACGGCACTAAAATGTTTATTTGTGGCAATACTGGACGAGATGTTGGTGAATATACTTTATCAACTGGCTTTGATGTATCAACTGCTAGTTTTGTTGATAGTTTTTCTGTAGCTTCTCAAGCTCCGGGCGCGAACGGGATAGCATTTAATACGGACGGAAGTAAAATGTTTATTTCTTGCTCAGACACTGACAATGTTTATGAGTACACAGTAGGCACAAATAATTTCTTAGAACTCGGTACAGGCTCATTCGCCTCCACAGACGTAGGCAAGACCATTAACATCAACGATGGCGCGTTAGTCTTAATAGCTACAGACGGCTCATACTCTGAAACCACAGCACCTACTACAACTGACACTGCCGCCTCTGGCGAGTGGTCTATGACTGCTGTGGTCTACGATGCTACGGCTGACGTGTTAGAGGTTAGTAATCATTTCGACGTTTATAACATAGCCGATGCTAGCTACAGCTCTGTTAATTTTGACGTAAGTGCTCAAGAATCATCGCCAACAGGTTTAGCTTTTAACACAGACGGCACCAAAATGTTTATTTGCGGACATTCTGGAGATGATGTAAACGAATATACGCTTTCAACTGGCTTTGATGTTTCTACGGCCAGTTATTCTCAAAATTTTTCTGTAGCAGGACAAGATACAGTTCCAAGAGAAGTATATTTCAACACAGACGGAACTAAGATGTTTATTGTCGGGGATGCGGGTGCTGACATCAACGAATACACATTATCAACTGGCTTTAATATATCAACAGCTTCATTTGTAGATTCTTTCAGCGTATCCAGCAAAGAAAGCAACCCATTAGGGCTGACCTTCAATCCTGACGGAACCAAAATGTTTGTTTCTGGTGACGATAGTGATTCCATCCATGAATACACATTGACCACGGGCTTTGATGTTTCTACATCGTCTTTTAGTTCTTCTTTTTCTGTAACAAGCCAAGACCCATACCCCGAAGGATTAAGATTTAATTCCAATGGTACTAAACTGTTTATGGTCGGCAGTGAATACGATTTTGTGTATCAATACTCGCTATCTACAGCATACGATCTTTCAACTATATCATATGATAATGTTAGTTTTTCGGTAACAGCTCAAGCAGGTAGTCCGGGCTCAATAGCTTTTAATACAGACGGAACCAAGATGTTTATAGTCGACACAGGCAGCGATACTGTTTATGAATATTCAACAGGCGCAGGGGCTACAGCCCCAACAGGTTACCAGCCCTGTATAAGCGGCAACATAGACTCGACATACTGGACTGACATCAACTCACTGACAGCGACCAACGCTATCGGTGACGGAAACGTGTTCTACGCAGTATCTAATGACGCTCGTGACTCGTGGTCTATCTTAGACAACACAGACGGCGCTAGAGATATTGTGAGGGACAACGCAGGGACATGGCAGTACAACTCCAACGGTACATACACTTCAGAAACTTGGGTAAATGCGACTACCAATACAGAAGTCGCTGCTCTGCGCGAGGCGATGGAAGGTGCTACTGGTGGAACAGCACCAATTACTGGGTGGTCGTATCAATCAAAAAGTTTTTCTGTAGCCAGTCAAGAAACAACGCCGACAGGAATAACATTCAATAGTGATGCAACAAAAATGTACGTCATAGGAGAGGGCACTGACTCGATATATCAATACAGTTTATCTACTGCGGCAGATGTATCGACTGCATCGTATGATTCGGTCAATCTTAGCGTGGCGAGTCAATCAGACGCTCCTCGATCAATAGTTTTTAACAATGACGGAACTTCGTTATACATTTGTGGAACCAACGCTCCTGCTAGAGCGTTCCAATACACCCTAACCACTGCTTATGATTTATCAACCGCTAGTTATGCGTCTAAATCTTTTACCGTTTCTTCACAAGAACTTTATCCATGTGGATTAATTTTTAACGCAGATGGAACGGCAATGTATATCGTGGGTTCGCAGAACGATACTATATATCAATATACTCTATCCACTGGCTTTGATGTTGCGACCGCTTCTTATGCGTCAAAAAGTTTTAGCGTTTCTTCTTTAGATACCAGCCCAACAGGAATTGAATTTAATTCTGACGGAACAAAAATATATGTGGTAGGAGAGACATCGGATAAGATTCACGCGGTCAGCCTATCTACTGCTTATGACATATCTACAGCATCAAGTGATGGAGAATCTTTGGACATTAGTGGACAGGGCGGCACTCCCAGAGATGTTACCTTTGCTAATAACCATCAAAACATTTATACGATAGATAGCGGAAATGATACTGTTTTCCAGTATTTTGCATCCGGTTACATTAACCAAATGGACAGTGCGACACTTAACGCAATTACTGATGCGAATCAAATCACGCTCGGTGACAGCTTAGACTTTGCTGCTATCCTGTACTACGCATCTGGCTCTACCATCCCGACCTACTCAGGCACGGCTATTAACTACGATGCCAATATTTTGAATCAAGGTGCAATACTCGGCACAGATTATAACTTCGATTTTCCAGCGAGTAACAAAGTACGAATTACAGCGGTTGATGCGGGTAATTATAAAGTGAGAGTAGTTTAGTGATTCTGCAACTGGCTCAGAGCTTAGTCGCGCCGATAACTGGTCTGCTCGACAAATTCGTAGAAGACAAAGATCAAAAGGCTGCACTAGCGCATGAAATTGCAACTATGGCTGACAAGCAAGCGCAAGAGCAGGTCATGTTGCAGATGGAAATCAACAAAACGGAAGCACAGCATCCGAGTATGTTTGTCGCAGGCTGGCGTCCTGCTGTTGGCTGGGTGTGCGCGCTAGCGATGTTATTAAATTTTATCTTGATTCCGTTTATCAATCTGGGGCTAGAATTCGGCGGGCTAGAACTAGAACTTGATCTGATCGACATGGAAACAATGATGCCGGTGCTTTTTGGGATGCTCGGGCTTGGTGGTATGCGAAGCTACGAAAAATCGAGAAACGTCGCGCGGGAGAAGTAAGTGGCAAAGCTCGAAGATTACGCGAAAACTGAGCGACAGAGAGAAGTCACCAAAGCCTGGGAAGGATGTGATCGTAATTCTCGCAAAGCTGCTCAGATTCTCGGAATAACGCACTCGACAGTTCGCAACATGGTGGCGACGGTCAAAGGAGCTGCGGCTGCTGCCGGATTTAGCGATGCTTGGGATGCAACAGCTCACGTCCCAGACGGCGAATACGTTACCGGGAGATCGATCTATCTGGAGGACGACTCCGGCAACAAAGCGTGGTTAAAGACTCGCCGGAAGTTGGAGACAGCTGAGAAGGAAGAGGCACTCAAAGCGTTCGTCGATCAGATGAACTCGCAGGTAAAACAAGCCAAAAAGACTCCAAAGCCGCTCAAAAAGGGTAAGTCGAAGGATTTATTGCCGACGATTATAGTCGGCGACGCACATCTTGGAGCACGCAGCGATGCTTCAGAAACTCGTGATCGAGATTTTGATTCAAAGATAGCATCTGCCGAGATATTAGAGGCGATTGATTATTTGGTAGACGCAGCACCAGCATCCGAAGAAGCGATGCTGATAAATGTCGGCGACTTCATGCACGCGAACTCTCACAAAAACACAACGGCAAATATGACTCCGCTAGATGTGGATACACGCATCGAGAAGGTTATGCGTATCGCTGCGGACACGATGATTCACGGAATCACTCGGATGCTAGAGAAGCACTCGAAAGTCTCAGTCGTTATGGCTAGAGGGAATCACGACTCCGACACTGGAATCGCCATCGCCATGATTCTCGCGTATAGATACGCGAAAGAGCCGAGAGTGACGATTCTGGAGCCGCACGGATTCCATACTTATACGACATTCGGTAAGAACTTAATCGCTATTACACACGGCGACAAATCACCGAGCCGCCGTCTTGCCGATATGCTTCCCAGGCTTCGAGTCTGGTCGCAGACAAGCCATCGCTACTGGATACTCGGTCATTTCCACAGCAAGCTCGCGGAGCAGTTCGACAATTCAGTAGTAATCGAGCGTTTCGGAACTCTCGCCCCTGCCGATTCTTGGCACGCATCGAAAGGATATAAGTCGCCGAGCATCATGAATCAGATCGTTTACCGTCGAAGCGGCGGGATAGCTATTCGGCATGAGTACGAAATTCCCGGTAAAGATTACGAGCCAGATCACGAAATCTGACATTATTCTCGGTTGATTATGTGATAAAATTAGCCTAAAAGGATTGATCGTAATGGCCAAAGACACAAGACTCACAAAATACCGTCTCGAAGGCTATAACAAGCCGAAAAAGACTCCCGGTCACTCGACGAAGAGCCACATTGTTCTCGCCAAAGATGGCGACAATGTGAAGCTAATCCGGTTCGGACAACAGGGCGTGAAAGGTTCACCGCCAAGAAAGAATGAGTCTAATACTGATAAAGCTCGACGGGCATCATTCAAAGCTCGACACGCTAAGAATATCAAAAAGGGCAAGATGTCGGGAGCGTACTGGTCGAACAGGGTAAAGTGGTGAGGTACGACGCTGCGGAAATGATTCTGTCGATTATCTTTTACAGTAGCGGTGCTTACTCGCCAGAAGAAATATCAGAAATTATGGAAACCATCGCTCTGTACGAGCAGGATGAGTTATCAGACAAGAAATCTAGCACAGATTTGCGTATTGTGCCGATAAATACTGGCGAGAGCTATGACTGACGAAGAATTGCAAATTATGCTAGACAAAGCGGCGAAGCGCGGCGCCAGAGAAGCCTTGAAAGATATCGGGCTCCTGGACGAAGATGCTCACAGCGATATGCGGGAAATCCGATCTCTGCTTGAAGCCTGGAGAGATACGAAGAAATCCGTGGGTCAAACTATCGTTAAAGGACTCACAATGGCGATTCTCGGATTAATGGCAGCCGGCGTTTATATGGAGTTCGGCGACTAATGAAAGGCTATAAGAAAACCGCAAAACCAACCAAGAAACCGAAACCAAAACCGAGGTAAAAATATTATGGGAAAATTAAAACTAGCGTTCGAGATTGCGCGATTCGCGCTGTTTCTCCTTGCATCAATCAAGGATCTGGTAATCCAAGCTGAAGAGCAGATGCCGGAGCCCGGTAAAGGCTCGGAGAAGTTCGCAGCGGTCAAGGAATCCATTCTGACAGCGGCAAAATATGCCGATATAGCAGACGAAGCTATAGAGAAGGCTGACGAGTTTGTCGATACTCATATTAACGCGGCGGTTCAAAAGTTCATTAATGTTAGCTAAACTCGCTTACCGCAACTTCACGCGCAGCGAATTCGCTTGCAGATGTGGAAAGTGTGATTCCACCGGAATGGAGATTTCG
>Ga0315322_10003162_pt1 | contig 12740 bp, 10 predicted proteins | sample M110021515metaG_FD_203461 | JGI IMG/M metagenome (GOLD analysis project Ga0315322, IMG submission 203461) | Ammonia-oxidizing marine archaeal communities from Monterey Bay, California, United States - M1 100m 21515 | ecosystem: Environmental > Aquatic > Marine > Intertidal zone | place: USA... | reverse complement strand
ACTTTAGTGCTGGAAAGAATATTTTTGATTTTAATTTTTACCAAAGTGATGGTAATGTTGAATACGATAGTTTTGGAAGTAATTTAAACCAAGATCATAAAGATGCGCATTTACGATTAGCATGGAATAGAAAATATGATACGTCAGAATCTAAACTAGTTTTTATTCAAAAACAAAATAAAATTAATCAAAGTTCATTTGGTGCGACAGACTACACACACACAGAAAATTATCAAATTAATTATGAAAAGAATTACTATGATCTGAATGGAACTAATACAATACTTGGTGCATTGTATACGGGTGAAGCTTTATATGAATTATCATATGGAACAAAATTTAATAAAAGTAATACCATTATAGAATATTATTCTCAATCAGAATATTATACTGGTAACACATTATTCAACATAGGATCAAGGTATGTAAATCATAGTCTATATGGTGGCTTTTTAACTGGTAACTTTAATGTTGGATACAACCTAAGTAATAAATCTAAAATAATTGCTGGTATAGGCAAATCCTTTAGATCACCAGACGGTACGGACTTATATGGTTATGGGGGAAACCCGAATTTAGAGCCTGAAGAATCTGTCTCTAGAGAAATTTCTTTGAAATATAAAATAAACAATACTTCTGGTCTTGTCTTTACCCTGTTCAATAATAATATAACGAACCTTATTGAGTCTGATGGGTCAATAATGCAAAATATAAACCGAGCTAAGGTTGAAGGATTGGAATTTAGTTTTTATGACTCTTATTCAAAATTTAGTTATTCATTGGATTATAGTTTTATAAACTCTAGAGATTTAACAAATAATGTTAGATTATCGAGACGGCCTTCCAACAAATTAGTTGGTAGAATTAACTATAATTATAACTTAAATAATACATTTAGCTTATCAACAATATCTGAGACGAATAGTGATAACTCTATTTATGATTCCAATAGGTTGGGTGGCTATACTGCTATCAATGCAACTTTTTTGAGAAAAATTGATAAGTATGCCCTTCAATTTAAACTCAATAATGTCTTTGATAAAAAGTTTAGAAAAGCGCATAATTACAACAGTGAAGGACGGTCTTACAATGTTAGTATATCTAGGAGCTTTTAATCATGAATAAAAATTTAATAATACCCATCATAATGTTTTCATTACTTGTGATGTCGCGAATGATTGCTGATATTCCTAATTTCACAGCAACAATAGCTCTAGTAATGTTTACTGGTTATCTTATTCGTAATAAGTTATTAAGTGTTTTAGTAATACTGCTATCTCAAATTGTTAGTGATCTCTACATAGGAATATATTCATCTATGGTTTTTGTTTATGCTGCATATGTCGGTATAGGGTTACTGAGTCCTATAATTATGAGTCAATTTAATATTAAATCAGTTCTGGCAACATCGTTAATTTCACCGTCGCTGTTCTTCTTGATAAGTAACTTTGGGGTATGGCTAACAGGTTCTATGTATGCATTAAATACCAAAGGTCTGATTGCATGTTATGTCGCGGGTATACCTTTTTTTGATGAGTCTCTATGGTCAACTTTGTTATTCTCAATTACAATTTTTATGATGATGAAATTAATAGTTAAGAAACCAGAAGAGCTTGTTTTAGTTAAAAAATAAGCTCTTCTAGCTTAATGATTAGAATTTTAATTGTCCGCCAACTTTATATTCTGTGACTCTAGTCTCAAAGAAATTTTTCTCTTTTTTAAGATCCATAATCTCAGACATCCACTCGAATGGATTTTTTGCACCTGGATACTGTTCCGGCAAGCCAATCTGTACAAATCTTCTGTTTGCGATAAATTTTATATACTCTTCACACAAAACAGCATTCATGCCAAGTATAGGTTTTGGCATCGTATCATATGCATATCTTGTTTCAAGCTCCACTCCAGTTTTAACAAGCTCTATCATTTCAGCTTGAAATGACTCTGTCCATAACTCTGGATTCTCTAATTTTATTTGGTTAATAACATCTATTCCAAAATTCATATGCATAGATTCATCTCTAAGAATATACTGAAATTGCTGTGCAACTCCCGTGAGTTTATTTCTTCTACCCATAGACAATATTTGTGTAAAGCCTACATAGAAAAAGATTCCTTCAAACACCACATAAAATGCTATTAAATCTCGGAGAAGTCTTTGGTTATTCTCTTGAGTACCAGTTTTAAATAATGGATCTCCAAGGCTTTGTGTAAATGGTAGCGCCCATTCAGCTTTTGTAGCTACAGCTGGGACCTCTCTATACATATTAAAAATTTTACTTTCATCTAAGCCAAGGGACTGTACACAGTATGTATATGCATGTGTATGTATAGCCTCTTCAAACGCTTGTCTTAATAAATACTGCCTGCATTCAGGGTTAGTGATATGTTTATATACAGCTAATACAAGATTGTTTGCCACCAAAGAATCTGCTGTTGAAAAAAAACCTAAATTCACTTCAACTATTTTTCTTTCATCTTCAGTAAGACCTTTTGGATCTTGCCATAACTTAATATCGTCATGCATTGGTACCTCTTCTGGCATCCAATGGTTTGCTGAGCCATCTAAATATTTTTGCCATGCCCAATCATATTTGAATGGCACTAGCTGATTTAAGTCTGCTCTACAATTAATAATAGCTTTGTCGTCAACTTCTATTCTTCCAGCCCCTATCTCTAAATCCTCTATGCCCGTAGCTCCTTGCTGGGCTACATCTTTATCAGTATTATTTACAACGGATTTTTCTATGACGGGTGGTTTTTCTACCACTACATCAGGTTTCTCTAAAGCTTCTTTTATTGGGTCTTCCCAGTTATACATTATTATCACCTTTATTTTTCATTGAATACTCCCATGATTTCATGGGCATCGAATCTTTTTTAAATTTTAACTCTTCATTATTGCGTCTTATATCCATAAAACTGTATACGGCAAGCAGGCCTATAATAATAAGTGTTGATGCTAAATATATCATTGGCATGCCTCGCAGTCTGGCTCATCAATTAAACACTGTTTAACTTCAGCCGAACTACTGACCGCATTCAGTTTAGAACCAGCATTATCTGATGTACTTTTCTCAACATGTGTTGCGCCCAAAGATCTTAAATAATATGTTGTTTTCAATCCTCTAATCCATGCGAGCTTGTATGCGCTATCAAGTTTTTTCCCATCTGTATCAGGAATATATAGATTTAAAGATTGAGACTGATCTATCCATTTTTGTCGTCTAGCCGCAGCTTCAACCAACCATCTCGTATCTATTTCAAAACATGTTTGATATATGGACTTTAATTCATCAGGTATTCTATTGATTGAACTGAGTTGCCCATCAAAATACTTTAAATCTTTAATCATTACTTCATCCCAGATATTTGCATCTTTAAAATCTTTAATTAGATAAGGATTGATTACAGTAAACTCTCCTGAGAGGTTCGATTTGACATATAAGTTCTGATAGGTTGGCTCAATAGATTGAGCTACACCACATATATTTGAAATTGTTGCAGTGGGTGCAATAGCTAAACTATTAGAATTTCTCATTCCGTTAGTTTTAATTTCTTCTCTCAAAGTATCCCAGTCAAGTGTTTGATCCATATTAACATCAAGGTATTTTCCGCGAACTTCTTTGAAGTTTCTTAAACTATCTATAGGTAATATCCCTTGGCTCCACAATGACCCATCAAATGTCTGGTACGGACCTCTTTCTTTTGAAAGCTCCATAGATGAGCGTAATGCAAAATAACTAATTTGCTCCATACTTTTATCAGCAAACTCTACTGCTTCTTCTGATGCATACGGGATTCTTAGTTTATATAATGCATCTTGAAAACCCATTATTCCCAAACCAACAGGTCTATGTCTAGCATTAGATGTTTGTGCTTTTTCCACGCTATAGTAGTTATAGTCAATCACATTATCTAGCATTCTCATTGCAGTACGAATTGTTTTCTCAAGTTTCTTTACATCAAGATTATTATTTTTATCAATATGAGCTGCAAGATTTACAGAGCCCAAATTACATACAGCAATCTCATCTTTAGATGTATTTAAAGTTATCTCTGTACATAGATTAGACGAATGAACAACCCCAACATGTTGTTGAGGTGAGCGTAAATTACATGGATCTTTAAATGTAATCCATGGATGCCCAGTTTCAAACAACATGCTTAGTATTTTACGCCACAAATCAACAGCTTTAAGCCTCTTAAAATTACTTATCTTTCCTTCATCAACACGTTTTTCATACTCTTCATATTTCTTTTCAAATTCTAAACCAGTTAAATCATGAAGCTCAGGACAGTCATGCGGAGAAAATAACGTCCACTCCAAATCACTATGAAGTCTTTTCATAAATAAATCTGGTATCCAATTTGCAGTATTCATATCATGGGTTCTTCGTCTGTCATCACCAGTGTTTTTTCTTAATTCCAAGAATTGTTCAATATCTAAATGCCATGTTTCAAGGTAAGCGCACATTGCTCCTTTTCTTTTTCCACCCTGATTAACAGCGACAGCAGTATCATTTGCTACTTTAAGAAAAGGTATTACTCCCTGGCTTTGACCATTAGTTCCCTTAATATGAGAGCCTAATGATCTAACTTGCGACCAGTCATTACCTAAACCACCAGCAAATTTTGATAACATCGCATCATCGCTAATTCCTTCAAAAATTCCCTTGAGATCATCTGGCATTGTTGATAAATAACAGGATGACAGTTGAGGTCGTAAAGTTCCAGAATTAAAGAGTGTCGGTGTACTACACATAAAATCAAAAGATGAAATTAAATTATAAAACTCAACTGTTCTTTCTTCTCTATTCTCTTCATTAATAGCCAAACCCATAGCTACTCTCATAAAGAAAGCTTGAGGCAACTCAAATCTCTTTTCTCTATGGTGAATAAAGTATCTATCATATAGTGTTTGAAGTCCTAGGTATGTAAAAGCTAAATCATTAGAAGGGTTTATATGTTTTGCGATATAATCGATATCGTAATTTAATAGCTCTTTATCTACTAATTCAAGTTCTACTGCTCTTCCTATATATGATTTGAAATATGTAGGATAGTTATTAGACATTTCTTTAATAGTTGGGGTATTTTCATCAATATTTAAAAATGATAAAGCTTCCTCATATAAGTTACTCAAAAGTAATCTTGCAACTACATAAGAATAATTAGGATCTTTTTCAATTAATGGACGTATTGAAATTAGTATTGAGCTTGACAAGTCTTCTCTCTTGATTCCGTCATATATATTTTTATCTATAAGGTCAAATACTGTTTGAGCAGAGACATCTTCCACTCCTGCACAGGCTTCTTCAATAATTAATTTAAGCCTATCAAGATCCAAAGCCTGAGTAGAGCCATCTTCATTTAATACACCTTTAGTTATGGGCATATCTTCTGCTTTTTCAATTTTGTTTTGGCTTCTAGCTTGGCTTCTCTCTTCTCTGTATATCACATAAGCACGCGCAACGTCCTGATAGCCAGCTCGCATAATAGCAAGCTCAACCTGATCCTGAATATCTTCTATATGTATTACTCCGCCTTCAGGAAATCTTCTTTTAATTGCAGAGTTGACCTTAGTTGCTAAAGTTTCAACTTCATTATGTATTCTGGTCGATGCAGCTGCGCTACTTCCCTCTACACTTAGGAATGCTTTTGTCATAGCTAAAGAGATTTTATCTAAATCAAATGACGTGACCTTTCCATTTCTTCTCATTACCCTGTACTTACCAGGTATAGGAGATAAGCTTGATGCGTCTGGCATTATTTTATTTTCATTAATTCCGGAGAGGCTATTGTTCTGTAATTCTTCTTTCATTTTTTATTATTTTCCTTAAATCTTTCTTGTGAGGTTGATAAAATTATAACACTAATTATTGTGGTTGTAATTATAATGAAACACAATATGTTGTGTTTTTTTTGTTTACAAGCTGTGGATAAGATGTTAATTGTTTGTATAAGTTTTTAGCAATATTCTAATATAGGATCTACATTATAAGCGTAGCAATGCCTAGCAGGGAAATGAAACCAACAATGTCTGTTATGGTTGTTAAAATTACACCACCTGCCAGAGCAGGGTCAATTTTAAGTTTAGATAAAATCAGAGGAAGACTAACTCCGCTTATAGCGCCTATAATCAAATTAATCATCAAGGCTGAAGCGATTACAATGCCCAGAAAGATACTGTTAAACCAGAGATAAACAGCAAGAGCAACTACGCTAGACCATAAGATACCATTTAAAACTCCGATAGATGCTTCTTTAATAATTAATAATCTTGAATTTGAACTACCTATTTGGTCAAGAGCTTGTGACCTTATAACTAATGCTAAACTCTGCATTCCAGCAATACCTCCCATGCTTGCAACAATTGGCATTAGTATTGCAAGAGCCACCACTTTCTCAATAGTTGCCTCAAATATACCTATGGCTGCTGCAGCTAAAATTGCCGTTAATAGATTAGCACCTAACCATAAAGATCTTCTTTTTGTGCTTTGAAATATTGGTGCAAAAATATCATCATCTTTATTTAGACCTGCCATATTTAGAACTGAATCATCTGCCTCTTCTCTAATAACATCCACCACATCATCAATCGTTATTCTTCCAAGTAAAATTCCATCGCGATCAACTACAGCAGCTGAAACTAAGTCAGCAGTTTCAAATATTCTTGCAACTTCATGTTGATTTAGATCAGGATCAATAACATTTGTGTCCTTAACCATTATCTCAGATATGAATGTTCCTGTATCCGCAACTAATAAATCTTGAATCAAGACAAAGCCGAAATACTTGTTCATGATATCTGTAACAAAAACAATATCTGTTTGGTCGGGTAACTTTTTAAGCCGTCTTAGATACTTGAGTAAAACCTCAACTGTCACACTTGATCTAATATTAATAGTATCGGTATTCATTAGGCCTCCCGCAGTATCGTCAGGGAAAGATAAAACTTTTGACAGTCTATCTTGATTTTGTTTATCTAGACTTTTAATGGTTTTCTTGATCAAGTTTTTTGGGAGAGATTGTATGATATCAGCCAAATCATCTGTATCAAGATTTTGCGCAATCACTGCTAAAGCCTCAGGGCCATCTTGATCAATTAATTCATCTAACAAATAAGTTCTAATCTCTTCAGTAAGTTCTGCTAAAGTCTCACCTTTATTCTCATTAGAAACTAGTTTCCAAATTAACTCACGTCTATTTCGAGGAGAACTTTCTATGACATCAGCAATTTCAGACGGATATAATGAATTTAAGAGATTTTTGGCTTTAATGATTGCTCCACTATCTAATACCTCTGCAAGGTCATCAAGCGTTATATGTTTATCGTTATTTTTATTTTCTGCTTCCATTCATATATTATCTACCCATTAATATGACATTCCAAATTTTATTTAAGTGATAACGATTAATAGCTCAAGAAATATATGATCTGATAAGAGATGATTTTAGAAATCGTGCCGTAGTCCAATCATAGTAGAACTGATGTTGGCATTATTTCCATCACCAGATCCTGCATTACTTGACGAATGTCCTATATACACTCTCGAGGATTCTGATAACTTATATTGCATACCAATATTATAACCATCTCTATCATATGTTGAACCTTCAGATGCATTACTTTCACCATAAGAATATTGAAGCAACATGGGCCCTGATTTGTACTGAATCCCATACCAATCAACTTCACCATCTGAGTTCCCACCCGTAAATAATTTACTATCTAAACCAACATCTTCATGCATGTACCAAAATTTTACTTTGCGTTTATCCCCAAGCTTGAAAGTTTTAGTTAAAGTAAATTTCTCATTATAGTTTTGATTATCAGCACCAGTAACACTGTTATCTTTGTTTCTTGCATAGACAACATCAAATCCTGGGATGAAGAAGTTTTTATACTCAACACCAAATCCAAAGTCTTTATTAGTAACAGTGTTTATTTGCTCTCCTAGTCCATAAATAGCAGCAAATATTAAGTCTCCCGATTTAAACTCGTATAGTATGGACTCTCGCCAGTATGAGCTGTGCGACATGGAACCTTGTGAGATCATTCTTGTATCACGCGCTTGAGAAATAGTGTCATGCAAAATATCATGCTTGGCCATATACTTATAAGGTGATTCTACCGATCCAATTTTGAATTGCCCAAATGGTGTTAGTAATCCTAACCAGCCTTGTTTCAAACTGAAAGTACGGCAGTCCCTAGCGCCACTACAAGAAGTTGAAGAATCTGAGCTAGATGTTCCATCTGCTATATCAATGGCATATTCGATTTTATAATTAACTGCATATCCATTGCCTATTGATGATTTTCCTTTAGCTCCAAATCTACCCATTCCTTCATTATCACGAATAGATTGTACGTCATCATTATTGCTAGTTGAGGCATCAGAATTATCATATTGAACCCAAAGCCTACCATAAAATGAATGATCCGATGAATTTTCCTGATAACTCCTCTTGTCTGCATTTGCTAAATTTATGCCTAAAACTAAATATACAAAGATCGCAAAAAAATGCAATTCATTAGATATTTTGTTAGAAACCATTAGGCAATATCACCTGATGAATTATTAAAACAATTGCAACACTTGCTCCTAGTCCAAACATCATCTTACCAAAATCTTTTGCGATAATTGGAAAGACATATTTAAAACGATAATCTTCAATCACTGACGAGATCGCTAACTCTCGCCCAGTTAATAATCCTACAAAAACCCATGTAGTAGACATTGGCAAATCATTAAGTTCTTTGAAAAAATATAAAATGAACGCATATACTAGATTGATAATTGTTGATGATCTAGCAAATCGTGTTCCATGCTTATTTATGACAACTTCCTGAATTCTACCTCCACCTGTATAAAATACATATCCCAATATAGCTACAGTTGAAAATAGAACCATCATTAAATCACCTAGAGCTAATTGTCTCGGTAAAAAAACTGCAATATTTGCCATATCATGTTGTAACCACGCGAACCAGAGCCAACCACTTGTTACCCATTGCCCCACTCTCCAAAACTTTATATGCTCGGGGTGATCCTTTTTTTCATTTATGTATCTCTCTAATACTACCCAAATTAAATATGCTGCTAGCGCTGCTACACCATAACCAACAATAGATTTCATCAGCATTTTTTCGAGTACAGTAAACGAAGCGAATGCTGAGAGAACTAAAAATGTTGTAGACACAGGGACGCCTTTGCGTGTTAGAAGAAGTAGAACGGCTGGGGCCGCAGCATGATACCATTGGACTTCCTGGAAAGGAATTCTAGTTAACCTCCCATAGGCAATGTCACCATTATAATTTACCCATCCATAAGATATTGTAAAGACCATCATAATAGAGGCTGCTATCCACAATGTATACCATGAAAAATGTTCTTTATTTGATGCTAAAAAAGTACCCAAAGTTTGAATAGAATCATTGGCAATTACTGAATATGCTGCCAAGAGAAAACCGATATACATCCAAATTATAGTAATTTCCATGATACTCCTAATGTGTATAATTTAATCATTGTCTGTTTTTCCTTAATTAGGATAATAATTTATTTCAACATATTGTAAAGTTATTTCGTATTAAGGTTTTGTTAAGGTTATGTTCATAAACATTCACTATTTCGATACTCGATTGAATAACCAAATGATCTAGCTGATCTTATTCTCATCCCACATAAACCATTAGACTTAAGGGCTTTTCTTAATTCACATATATGGACATCTATAGCTCTATGACCTATCTGAATATTATTGCCCCAAACAGAATCAATTATACCTTCTCGTGAAAAGACAACATCTGGATGCTTTATAAGGAATTCTAGGATTTTATAAGCTTTTGGGGATACGCTGATTTCTTTGTTACAACAATAGGTTCTACGAGACTTGTTATCTATCGTAATATCTTTCCACTCAATATATGTTTCAGTATTTTCAATCAAAATACTATGTCCTTTCTACCATGAACATTCTCTTAGTATTGTTGCTCTTATAAGCGCATGTTATCATCTCATAAACTTTAATAAAACAAAAAAATGAAAGAAATCTTAATTCACAAATCAGAATACTATATCGAAGAAGACAGAGACTATTACTACTCTGATACAAGAGATAAGCATGGGATGATACAGCCTAGCGATGATATGGTTAGTGTTACATGTGATTCTAAAATATTTAAACATAACCCAACAAATGATGAAATTTGCTCTATCTATTATCCATTCGAGAAAGGGTCTTTTCATAGGATATACATAGGTATTAGTTTTCCTCTATTCGCAAATAATTGGGGTGCATCCTTTCTAAGACATTTAATGTATTTGATAGAACCAGATGGAGGAGTAATCCTGCCCGTCTATGCTGAACGCCAAGGGGTTGAAAAAAACTACTGGTCAAGAAGCTCTTTAGAAGTAATTTTCCAGAGCAGACAAAAATGGTGGGGTATGAGTAATATTTGGGCTGAGAATGATGGGGTCATGTCAATGCGCATTGGTAAAAAACAACCTCCTAAAAAAAATAGCTCGCTGAATTATTTTCTAGAAAACATGTCTAGCAGTGATCCAAAGATAGGAGATGTTATTAAACATCATGCTAATGGAGTTATAAGCGCGATAGTTGAACAGATTATAATAAACTATTTTGGCCGAACCAAAGCGGTATCCTTTTGTGATATGGGAGGAGATGGCTTACTATCCTCTGAAATATTAATGAGCGATTATATTAATGTAACTCAATCAACTGAGATTATTAGTGAAGTTGTTGATATAAATGACATTAAGAAATATTTGCCAAATAATTTAAAAAATAAACTAAATATAAATTCTTATCAGGGTAATCAAATAGAATTTAATGTTCATTATGATGCGATTAGTATGATAAACATTTTCAGAGAAACTTCAGATAAAGATAAAATAGATTTCATTATTAAAGCATTTAATGGTCTGAATAATAATGGGGTATTAATTATCAAAGATGAGTCATTTAATGATGCAAATTTTATGCAAGACTTGCTAAGTAGCCTACCTAATAAATCTGAGCATAAACAGTATTCATCAATAGTTGCCACCGAGCATAATGAGAAAGTAAATATAGCCCACTATTCTGACATTATTTTTAATGAACTAAGGTCTGAAAATGACACAAGAGATAACGTAGTAAATGTTTTACAAAAAAAATGAATAACCAAATTTCTTCACTCGAAAATACCTTAAATATAATGAGTGGTATTATATGGGGACCAATAACTCTTATTTTGTTATTAGTGGTAGGCATCTATTTGACTTTCGGTCTAAAAGGGTTCCCTTTTTTTAACCTAGGATATGGATTTAAATCCTTATTTAAAAAATCAAAGAAAGAAGATGATGGAGAAATATCCTCTTTTGACTCCCTAATGACGGCATTGTCTGCAACTGTAGGTACAGGAAATATTGCAGGAGTAGCAACAGCTATTTTTTTAGGTGGACCTGGAGCTATTTTTTGGATGTGGATTACTGCACTCTTTGGGATGGCAACTAAATATGCAGAGGCATTTCTTGCAATTAAATATAGAGAGAGAAATATATTAGGAAACTATGTCGGTGGACCTATGTACTATATTAAAAATGGTTTAGCAAAAAAATATCATTTCTTATCTTATTTTTTTTCATTTTTTGGAATGATAGCAGCATTCGGAATTGGTAATAGTGTTCAATCTAACTCTGTTGCACAAGTGCTTTCTATTGAGTTTGGATTGTCAAAAATAATTGTAGGTCTAATAATAGCGGTCTTGGTTGCATCAGTAATATTTGGTGGCATTAAAAGCATAGGAAAGACAGCCTCTAAACTTGTACCCACCATGGCACTGATATATATTCTGGGTGGCTTGTTTATAATATTCACAAACATTTCACTTATCCCTGAAATTTTTTTACTGATTGTAAATTCAGCCTTTACATCTACAGCTGCGACTGGTGGTTTTGCAGGAGCTTCTATATGGATGGCAATTAGATTTGGAGTATCGAGAGGTGTCTTTTCCAATGAGGCTGGATTGGGTAGTTCACCTATTGCTCATGCAGCTGCAAAAACAAATAATCCGGTTAAACAAGGTTCTGTTTCTATGCTTGAGCCACTAATTGATACCTTATTTGTTTGCACGATTACAGCATTTGTAATACTAATTGGAGATACATGGTTAACAGGAGTAAACGGTGCCGCATTAACTACAATGGCCTTCAATCAAGGGCTTCCTGTTATAGGTAAATATATCGTAGCTCTAGGCTTAGTGCTTTTTGCATTTAGTACAATTATTGGATGGAGTTATTATGGAGAAAAATGTGCAGAGTTTCTGTTTGGATCATCAGTTTCTAACTTATATAGAATCTTATGGATTATAGTCATACCAATTGGTGCTACCACCGAATTAAATTTAATTTGGTTAATTGCAGATATCATGAATGGTCTAATGGCTTTACCAAACCTGATTGCTCTTATACTACTGAGTCCAATTATTTTTACTACAACCAAAGAGTACTTGAGAAATAATGATGATCGATAAAGTAGATAAAAAATTACTAGAAAAACATATTAGCTCTGCCCTAACAGAAGACTGCTTTAAAAATGACGTTACTTCATCACTATTATTAAATACAAAAAAAAGTACAGCAAAATTAATCTTCAAAGAACGAGGTATTCTCTGTGGAAAACAATGGGTAAATGAAGTATTCAAAAAAGTAGATTCAAAAATTAGAATA
>Ga0315322_10003161_pt1 | contig 12740 bp, 12 predicted proteins | sample M110021515metaG_FD_203461 | JGI IMG/M metagenome (GOLD analysis project Ga0315322, IMG submission 203461) | Ammonia-oxidizing marine archaeal communities from Monterey Bay, California, United States - M1 100m 21515 | ecosystem: Environmental > Aquatic > Marine > Intertidal zone | place: USA... | reverse complement strand
ACAATTCACTCCGTCGAGCAGACCGGCAAAGCAACGCCGCACACCCTCAACTGCGAACTGACTGCCGTTGGGAACTGCAACAAACGCCTGATGCTGGGCCAAGTCAAGAGTTAGCAGGCATCAAGCGTCTGTTTAAGATCAGCAATCAAGTCATCGGCGTTTTCGATACCACAGGACATACGGATCATGTTGTCGTAAATCCCAAAGCTCTCGCGTTCCTCGGGCGTGCAGTGGTAGTAGCTCATGACTAGCGGTTGTTCGATCAAGGACTCAACGCCCCCCAAGCTAGGTGCTATCCGCGGAATTTTCGCAGCGTCAACGATTCGTGACGTTTCTTTCCAGTCCGCGTCCTTGACGAGGAAGGTAATCAACCCACCAAAACCGGCCATCTGCGATGCAGCAATCTCATGCGTGGGATGCGACGCCAAACCTGGGTAGTAAACACGCTCGACCCGTGGGTGCGAATCAAGAAACTCCGCAATCCGCTGACCATTCTCGTTGTGTCGCTGCATACGCAACTCGAACGTTTTCAATCCTCGTTCCAACAAGTACATATTGTGTGCGGAATTGACACTTCCGAGAATTCCTCGCAGTGAACGAACAGGTTCCAACGCCTCGCTTCGTCCGCAGATGACTCCGGCGAGCAAATCGTTGTGACCGCCCAGATACTTAGTCGCCGAGTGCAAAACAAAATCGACACCGTAATCGATTGGCCGAAGATTGAACGGAGTAGCCAGCGTAGCGTCGATCAACGTCTCAACTTCGCACGACTTTCCCAATGCCGCAAATTTTTCGAGGTCAACTGCCGTGAGATGCGGGTTGGTCGGTGATTCGCTGACGAGCATCTTAGTGTTCGCATTGATCGCCGCCTCCATGGCATCGAAATCTCCCGTAGGGACCTGCCGCGTGACAACGCCAAAGCGAGAAAGGTGCTTTGAACAAAATTCACGACTGCGGTGGTAACATTGGTCGAAGAAAACGATTTCGTCGCCGGAGTTCAGTCGACTCATCAGCAATCCAACAATTGCAGCCATTCCGGAACTGTAAATGATTGCCTCTTCCGCCCCCTCTAAGGCAGCGAGTTTCGCTTCGCATGTGCGCTCGTTTGGGGTGCCGTACCGTCCGTATTCGTCGCGATCTTCTTTCCCATCGACGAACCGCATGAGCGAATCGGTGGAATCGAAGGTGAACGTGGATGCAGTAAAGATCGGCGCCGAAATGGAGCCCTCAGCTTTTTGCCGCTTTTCACCAGCGTGAACGCTCTGCGTTGAAAAGCCGGTGCGTTGCAATCGCCTGGTCATTTCAAGGTGAGTTTCACCCTCGCGATGTTCCGGCATCTGCTCAAGACCAGATCGCTCGCTCGATGAGGATTTCGCATCCTCATTTCTCTCATCACAACTTAAATTGTTGGCGTCAGAATCAATCGACATATTTGTTGGCATGGCTCTTTAGCAGGTAAAGGCTGCAATCGGCCGCAAATCCCTAAAAGGGACGCGTCACTGGCGGAGGAGTTCCACTTGCGTCATACACAAGATTACCCACCAATTAGGAAATCGACAAGCGTTTTCGGGCTTTCCTTGGGATAGCTCTCACGTGAAGATAGGCTCAAGAAGTTTAATCGCTGCACCTTCGCCGCCCGCTATAATTCACCAACCTGACCTTCGGTCCTCCCTTCTGCCCTTCAATAACCGGCAAGTTTTGTGGGATCTAACGGATGGACCAGCTGTAACGCATTCGAAACAGCGTCCTGCGGCCAGCCCGCCTCCCCTAGCAATGACTCATGGCAAACAGGCGAATCATGGCAAACCTGAAAATCACGGCAGACTTGCGACCCATGGCAAAACCACGAATCCCGCGTTTTGGGCTTCCAACCACCACCCGCCTGATGGTGTGCGTTTGGCTCACGGTTCACGGTCACACGGCTCTTCTAGAAGCGACCGGCGGGCCAAAAAAGCTTGGTTTCCCGTCGGCGACTGCTCAGGAAGCGTTCGGCAACGGCAGCAATAAATCCGCTCAAAACGAGACTGAAAACAGCCCCCAGAACAGAACCGGCAACGAGACGGCGAGGCCAAACCCGAACTTACCTGAGTCGGGAGGGAATGCAGACAGTGAGATCAATGCTCTGGAAAGCCAAACGGACACGAAAGAAACACCTGGTTCTGCTCCACTCACCGTGACACCTCAACAGCAGAAGCAAATCGATTCTCTGATCGAACAGCTCAGTGCTCCAAAATTTTCACAACGGGAAACTGCTGCTAATCAGCTTCTGCAAATCGGTTTTCCTGCGTTAGCCAGCTTAAGAAAGCAGCAAGAACTTAACGGTGAGAAGGAAGCCCAAGTCCGCATGAAGGAGCTGATCAATCAATTAGTTGATGGTGAAATCGAGGCCCAGATACCGGACTTCATGGCGATGAAGCCTGTCAATTTCGAAGGTTGGCGCGAGATCAAACTGATCCTAGGTAGCGATACTGTCGCGACCCGTGCGTTGTTCGTGGAGATACTGCGGAGCCACCCCACTTTGCCAACGGCCATGCAATTGGAGTCTACCAACCGTGATCGCAGCATTGCGTTAGAAAACGTGATAGCAGCTATTGAGAAAAAGAGATTCAAACAAATGCCAACCGCGGCTGACGCTTTTGCTTTACTACTCCCACTCACGGCCCGAGACTTTGTGATGCCGGATGAGTGCGAAGAGCTTATCCTCGGTATTTGGCAATCGAAAACCGCAACCGACCTGGGAAAGAATCTCCAGCTTGCTCCCTGTTTCCGGTATTTACTCGGCCAATGGATCACACAAACCAGCTTGGCAAATCGCAACGATATACTTTTCTTCGGCATGGCTTGGGAGCTACCTCAATGCCGGATTCTCGCCAAGAACACAATCCTCAACGAAAACAATTCCGACCCGACCGTCCTCGCTTACTGCTTACAAGCTCTTGCAAAGTTCGGAACCCGCAGCGACGCGGCAGCGATAAGGACGCTTTTGACTGACAAACGTCCTGCTAGCCGCCCCTCGATCACCACGCAAGGTACGCTTACAAACCAAGTGAGTGATTTAGCGATAGCGGCAATCGCCTGCATTTACGGTGTTGAATTGGAAGACGTCGGCTTCACTGGCGTCAGACGAGACCCGCGATACGGTTTCCTACCTCGAGAAATCGGATTTCCAAAGGAGGCCCCTGAAAAGCGAGCGGCGGCCGAAAAAATGATTGATGCAATCCTGAACGCAGCACCACCCGTCGCGCCACAACAGAGAGTGCCCCCGCTTGCCCCTTAGAATTGAAACCCCGCTTGCAATCGATTCGTCGTGGCAATGCAGGTACGAGAGACGTTCTCCGAGCATTCTGAATGATTCTGCGTGTTCCGAGGCTTCTGCGTATTCAGAAGCTTAGGGATGGCTTTCAAACGACCCAAGGCTGAGCACATCTGGACTTGAGATCTTCTGTCATTGAGTTCATCCGCGGCATCGGTGCGGCGACGCCGCACCAGCTTTTTTCCTGACTCGATACCAAAGTCCGCCGCTAATTGCTCTCAGCTCACGAGCCAGCCTTCCCAGAGCCTTAGCCCGCGTCAAGCGTTTCATCCTGAGCCGCAGCTGGGGCCGAGTTCGGTATGCCACGGACTTTGACATAGCCTGAAATTGCTACGATCACGGCCGCGAGAACCAGCAGCACCTTGAGCCAAGTACAACGGGCACGTCGAATTGGCTCGAGCTTCGTGCTACGCCCCACCAAGGCGGCTGCCAGAAAGAATACTCCGAGCGCCAGAATCATTTTCGAGCCCAACAGTGCATGATAGAGGGCATCTCCCTGATGATTCGCCAGTGCACGGACATAGTTGTAGACTCCGCTCACGATGAACAGCAAGACGCCGATGTGTACAAATCGCTTCCACCTGCCCGTGATCGCTTCAGCTAATTGACGGTGTGGCTCATCCGGCAGATTTTTGGCAGCAGGCATTAAAACCATGAGCGTAAAAACGCTTCCGCCGACGAGTACAATCGCGGTGCCGATGTGAACGATGCGTGAGACGGTATCTAGTATTTCCATGAGATCAATTCAGGCTAAAGGGAGGTGGAAACTCCTGGTTTTTCTTTCCAACGTCGGAAAACTCGACAGCGGGCCCTGCCTGCAAATCGATGCTACCACTTTTCAGCAATCGGACCAGTTCCACGGCCCGTGAATCAACGTCCGAGTCACCCAGCAGTTGCAGCTTTTCCTCAACTTCGAAAGGCAGAGTATAGGAGATGATGTCGGTAATCGGCCCCAGACCCATTTGCCCTGCCATCAGGTCGTGTAGATTTTGTTGAGAATTAACACTCGCCGGAATTACCTCACCAAAGGCCTCCAGCAATTCATTTTTCAGTTGGCCTCGGCCCGTTGCTCCCGTAGGCGGATAAATGTCATCCAACACATCCACGGTAGCCATCCGGAACGGGCGACCGGCGTCCAACTCGTTAACGATCCGTGCTCGCCGTACGCCCACCAGCAGCACATTGTGCCGGCCCTCCTCGACCTCAGCATGCGAAATGATCCTACCAAGACAAACGGTACTCGCGATTGTTGGTTCACTCATCATGCTGGCAGCGTGACCACCCGTGAGGGTTGACATGGCGATCAACTGATCGCCGTCCAAGGCCTCAGTCAGCATCTCGCAATATCGAGGCTCGAATATGTGGAGGGGCTGCATTGCATGCGGGAAAAGAACCAGATCGGGCAACGGGAATAACCTCACTCGCCCGTCAAAATCGTCTGGCAATCGTGTGACAGCATCCAGATCATCCATGGATTGACTCCTGCGTTAGGCCAACTGCTTGAAATATCAAGACCCATCGTCTTCCCGCAACGAAGCCTTGCTGCACCTATGCTGCGGCTTGGCGGGCCGTGAACCCAGCCCCACGCACCTTCTAGTTGCCACACACTCACGGAGCGATGGAAGACGAAGAGAGCAACGAACTCGGCTACTCTCACGTCCCCCCTAGTTTAGCGGCGATGTCAATCGAAGGCGGATGATTGCGATAAATCACTCTCGCTACTCGATGTATTTAACATCTCACCGGCCACTCGAAAGGCGGTTGCAACAGCCAGCTTTCCCGGCGATCTTAGCAACACGCCTTTTCCATCAAAACAACCGTGCCAAGGCACGCACACGGCCCAAGTAGAAATCTACCCGAGCATTCTCAGTCGCGACTCACCATCAAAATGCGCAACACGTAAAAGAACAGCATCACAACGTCTGCAAACAGCACCAAAGAAGCTGCAACGTGCTGGTCTACACCAAAGTGATGAATCACATTGGAGGTGTCGTAGAGGATATAGGCACACATGAATGCCACCATCAACGCAGAAAACCATAACCCGAGGGAGAATCCGAACAGGATTCCCGCAACGATGACGCCCATCGCGACGAATCCAAAAATCATCAAGTACCGGCCCCAATTACTCAGGTCCGCTCGCGTGATGAAGGCAACCGCAGTCAAACCTAAAAAGGCGACCCCGGTGATGACCCCTGCCGTCGCCGGCAGGCTGGGATCTTGCAGCACATTGACGCAGATGTACAGAATCGGCAGCAGCATGATTCCCCAAGCACCCACGTAAAGGGTCAAACCGGCGTATTGCAACGGTGTCGGCGACCCACTGTTGGCCCAACTACGGGCGACCCAACTCACTGCCATGAAACCGACTAGCACCAACAACCAGCCGTAACCCCCGGTCATGGTGGCCACCATGCCTTGCATCGTGGCAGCAGGGACCGCGTTGAACAAAACAAATTCCAACCCAATCAAGGCCAAAATCGCGCCAGTTAAGTGCGTGTAGGTACGTCGGATGAACGCTGCACGCTCATTTTCTGGTGCGTGAACGACTGCATTTTCGATATTGACCGCGTACGGGTTGCTCTGGTCGATGTGCGACATCGCGGGGGTTTCCTTGATTGCTGACTTGGGTTCGAGCGTCGGAAAAAGCTTCCGTGACAAAAAATAGCGAAAATACCGCTCCGTTTGCCTGATAACTTAATATACGCGACCAAGTTCCTTTGGTGCGAGGGGAAATGATTGACGAGCCGGCACTCGTGCGCGACAATCGGCACATGCAGGGGTGCGAACCCCACCCTTGATCGGACCAGACACTATATTCGTCAAGGTTTGATTGACGACTCATCCCGAATTACCCGCAACGGACCAAGACTGATCATGCTGCTTTCGGGTCAAGAGATACTGCGACGCAAGGACAGCGACTTGCTAATTGAGCCTTTCGCAAACGAACGGCTCAATCCCAACAGCTATAATCTCGCTCTCCACGACGAGCTCCTCGTTTACGAAGAAGTGGTCCTGGATGCAGCATCGCCCAACCGCTATCGACGGCTAGAAATCCCCGCCGAAGGCCTCACCTTGCAGCCAAACATGCTGTACCTCGGGCGAACGGTTGAGTACACCGAAACGCACCGACTCGTCCCCATGATTCAGGGTCGAAGTTCATTAGGGCGACTAGGACTGTTCATCAATCCAGGCGGAAGCGTTGGCGACGTTGGCTACTGCGGAACGTGGACACTGGAAATGCACTGCGTTCAGCCAGTTCGAATCTACCCCAATATGCAGGTGTGCCAAATTTACTACCTGTCACTCGAAGGTGCCGCGGATTCCTACTGCAGCGATAAGTACCAGAATAGCCGCGACATCCAACCCAGTTTGCTGTTTCGTGAACTTGGGGGTGATGACCAGGACACCCAATTGGAACTGAACTTTGACGAATTGCTGCATGGCAGCAAGTGAAAGACGAAGGCAGCCATCAGCTAGCCTCCGTAAGGCAAAACCGGTAAGGCAAAACCTGACCCGTCGAGTCGGAGGCAGCCATTCACGTTAGTGATTCACTGACTGTCAGTGTTCGAGTTTGTGTGGTGATTGCCTCGATTTACGATCCAAAAACAACAGTTCGCGATAAAGCATCTCAACGCGTGGCATTTCACATCCCCGATCTCTCGCGTGCCGAATCGGGGCCCCAAGGATTGCTTCGACCTCCATCGGTCTATGGTGGATGAAATCAAGTCGCATGCTGCTGTCGTAAGGAACCATGTCCCGTGTGACATCCAATGTCGATTGGATCACTTGTTCGCTGATCACCGCACCGCACGCGTTCGCAGCCTGATGTACCTCTTCCATCAAACTTCTGGCCAAGTCATACGCCGCTGGACTTTCCATCAGTTCTTGCGTCGACGCATTGAGCACCACTGATAGCCCGTTGAAGGGAATATTCCACATCAGTTTTTTCCATCTCGCAGCAGCCAGATCAGCAACAAGTTTGGCGTCAATGCCAGCGTCCACCAAGTCATCACGGACCGCCGCAGCGTGGCCTGAAGTCAGTTTCAGTGCGGGGTCGTAATCACCAAACAGGATTCGCCCGTGATCAAGATGTCTGATGTGGCCGGGCCCCACTTTATTGCTGCACAGGAAACAACATCCTCCCAGCACACGATCGGACCCTACGATTTCAGCAGCATCGTGCTCCACATCCAATCCATTCTGCAGCACGAGCACACGTCCGCCTTGTGACGTCGGTCCTGGCAGCAGATCAGGCAACAGTCCGTTCTGAGTGGTTTTCAGTGCAATGACCGTTACATCACAGGGAGGCATCGTGTCTGCAGAAGCGTGGACATTGACGTCTTTGATTTCGAAATCGCCCAATGGCGTCTCGACCTTCCATCCGTGCTGACGGACATGTTCTGCATCGCTGCGCAGTAGAAAGTGGACCTCGAATCCAGCTTTTGCCAACAAGCAACCGTAGAGCCCCCCCAATGCACCGCCTCCGATAACACCAAATCGCGTCGATCTCACCATGGCTCACCTCGCATATGGAATTGAAAACCGCAGATCGCTGAGACATTCACTGGTCATTCCAAGCCTCACTCCAGGGCGTGACCAGTCCCATCAACCGAGCCGCACGCGGCAGTGGTAAATTTCACTGTGAATCCACGCTATTCCCAGGCAGTGACCGCAGCAACGGCAGGCTAGTCATCTTCAGCATGGTAGCCAGAGTGACCCTGGCTCTGTGCGAGTGACGCTCAACGTTCGCGAAACAACTCACTGATCGACTGGTCGTGATGAATCCTCTTGATGGCTTCGGCCAACAAGGGAGCAACCGTCAGTTCAACAAGATTGGGCAGCTGCTTGTCTTGGGGGATCGGTATGGAGTCAGTCACGACAATCGAATTGATCGGCGCGTCACGCAATTTTTCAATTGCCGGCCCACACATCACTCCATGCGTCGCGGCGATATGAATTTCTCGTGCCCCAGCTTCATGAACCAACCGTGCTGCGCCACAGATGGACCCTGCCGTGCTGATCATGTCATCAAACAGCAACGCGATCTTTCCCTCGACGGGGCCACCGATGATTGTGCTTTGACGTACTTCCAACGCGCTTGTGCGTCTTTTGTCTACGATGGCCAGCGTACCCCCAAGTCGTTTGCTGTGACCGAGGGCTCGCTTGATGCTACCTTCATCCGGACTTACGACGACGATATCGTCGCCTTCCATCCCCAGATCGCTGAAGTGCTCGTTAAGCACGGGAGCGGCATACAGGTGATCCACAGGCACATCAAAGAATCCCTGTATCTGTGCCGCGTGCAGATCCATGGTAAGCACGCGATCAGCACCAGCACGCGTGACTAAGTTAGCCGCAAGTTTGGCGGTAATCGGAACACGTCCCTCATCCTTGCGGTCTTGGCGAGCATATCCGTAATAAGGGATTACAGCAGTGATCCGCTCTGCACTGGCCCTCTTGCAGCAGTCGATCATGATCAACAACTCCATCAAATTGTCGTTGACCGGAGGCGCTGTGGGCTGAACAAGAAACACATCGCGACCGCGAACGTCCTCGTCCAATTTGCAAAAGTTCTCACCATCGGGAAATTTCCCAAGTGTGATTGCAGCGGGCTCAAGGTGTAGATGTTTACAGATTTTTGTGGCCAACTCGTAATTGCCACGACCGCTGAATATTTTCAGTTCACGCATAACCCATAGCTCTCATTTTCTCGTCGACTTGCTGTAATTCGCCGACGTTGTTGATCGACAATGATTCACATTCTTTGAGAACAGGCACTGCTGCCACCGGTCGCCCAGCTTCGCGGAGAAGTCTCGCACAATCCGTTAAATAGTACTCAGACTGAGCGTTATCGTCGCTGAGTTGCTCCAAAACCTGCAACAAATCCTTGGTTTGGAACAAATAGGTACTCATGTTCACCTCGCGAATCGCCAATTGTTCCGCAGTCGCATCTTTGTGCTCAACGATGCCGGTGAATTCGCCTTGTTGATCCCGGACGATGCGGCCCAAGCCGGTGGGGTCCTCTTTTTCGAGCGTGCCAAGCAACAAGGCAGGCTGAGTCTGCTCAAAATGCTGTAAAAGCTCTTGCAGACTGGAATCTTGGATCAGTGGAGAATCCCCGGCGACCACGATCGTTGGGCCATGCTGCTCAGCCAGAGCATCTCGGCACATCTGTACTGCGTGCCCCGTACCCAATTGCGGACTTTGCAACACGAAATGAGTGTCTCCCTGACGGGACTTCAGTTCCGCCTCGACCATCTCGGCTTCGTGCCCCACCACGACGATATGTCGTCGGATTCCCGCTTTTTCAAGCGCGTCCAGCACAAAGTGAATCATCGGCCGCCCGACCACAGGACACAGGACTTTGGGAAGATCGCTCTTCATACGCGTCCCCTTGCCGGCCGCTAAAATCACAGCACAAGGTTCATTCATTTCAACAAAACCGCATCTTGAACAGAAAAACCGACTCCATAAACGGAGCCTTGCGGCACTAATCGTGTACTCTCACGGCAAATCTCACAAGGCGGGCGAATTCGTCTGGATTTCGAATCGCAAAATTGGCAACAATTACCGCGGATACGCAGACAAAACGCAAGGAAGCTCACGTGACGACGGCTGTGACGATAACGAACCTCTGGCAACGCTCTCAGCGCCTCACAACGCTGGTCGTCGATTTTGTGCTCTATGCCACAGTCCGCGTGCTGATCTCGGTTTTACAAACGCTACCCACTGATATGGGCGACAGGCTTTGCCATGGACTGGCCTGGCTGGCGACTGGCCCACTCAAGATACGTCGAGACATCACTAAAACAAATCTGGACCAGATTTTTCCGAACTCGAGCGAGCAAGACCGCGAACGCCTGGCGTTTGCCATGTGGCACCACCTACTTCTGATGGTATGTGAAATCGCGTGGGCGCAGCGCCGCCTGCATCTGACCAACTGGAGCCAATACATCGTGTTCGAGGAAAACCGGCAGACGCTTCGGCATCTGCTGAGCCGGCGACCCAAGGTGACCGTTACCGGGCACTTTGGAAATTTTGAGGTCGGCGGCTACCTGACTGGGCTGATGGGCTTCAGCACGCTCACAATCGCGAGAAAACTCGACAACCCGTTTCTGCATGACTGGGTGCAACGCTTTCGCGGCGCAAAAGGCCAACACATGGTCGACAAGGAAGGTTGCGCCCCCGCCGTCGATGCACACCTCAGAAATGGTGGTATCCTGACCCTCCTAGCAGACCAACACGCGGGCCCCAAAGGATGCTGGGTAAACTTTCTCGGAGTTCCCGCATCCTGCCATAAGGCGCTTTCCCTGTTTGCTCTCAGTTCCAACGCTCCCATGATGATCGGTTCCACAACCAGAATCACGGGACACCCCATGCGTTTCAAAATGTCATGCTCCGGTATCGCTGACCCAGAAAACGATCCCGAAGGTCATTGCGAATCCATTAACACACTGACACGTTGGTACAACGCAGGGCTTGCCAAAGACATCGACCAATCTGTTGAGCAGTATTGGTGGTTACATCGACGATGGCGAACGCCACCCCCGCGAGTTGCGGCACGACTGGCAAAAGCTGAGCAGCGAAAAGCTGCCTAAAGCACGCGGCACAAGCACGCGGCACAAGCACGCGGCACAAGCACGCGGCACAAGCACGCGGCACAAGCACGCGGCACAAGCACGCGGCACAAGCACGCGGCACAAGCGCAGCAGCAGTAACCCGTGACAGTGACCCGTGTAAACGAGTCGCGAAGTACCAGCCATCAATCAGCCGGCCTGGAAACGTGAATGATGCGTTCGCCTAATGATGGACTTGCTGAATGATACTGCGTTGCACGACCTGATCTTCGCGTGAGCGGTAGCACACGTTCCTAGCCGTACTGCGACTCACTTCCCGCTTTCCATTATCAATAACGCCCTCGCGTACGGGCACCCGAGGCAACGCCATTATAGGCAGGCACTTCATACACACTGAACTCTGCCCACAACATGAGATGATCACTGACCATCAAAGCCTGTTCCTGGGTGATTCCGAACTGCCGCTGCAAATCAACCAATCCAAATCGCCCCGTATATTCACGCGTTGTCGTTTGGTCGATCAGGATGTGATCGAGCGTGCGAGTCTGCATCGTGTCTGTCAAACAATCTCCCCCAATGGAGACCAGATTGGGAACCTTCCCCAACTCGTCTAGTCCTGCAGTATTCACGCCAAGATTCCCCAGCAGGATGCAATCTTCCTCACCAGTTTTCTGATAGCCAAATTGCCGCACACTCTGGAAGACGTCATCAAGAACATTCATTTCGTTTGTGGAAGATCCCGCACGGACGTCACTCGGGTTGGCGTGCGCGTTGATCAGGGTAAAGCGAAACGGGCTGCGACCTCCAACAGCGCCGAAACGAGTCTCGAAAGATCCAACCATCGGCTCAAAATGCATTCGGTCGGTAGGATCCTGCACGACAAAGACGCTGCCAGGCGTCAGCTGAATCCTTGCTTTATCCCAGATGAACGCAAAGCACTGCATGTCGCCGTCACGCCCCACAGGTGGGCTGACCTGTGACCCAAACTGACCGCCAGACGCTTCGAGCTTCTCCATCAGCAATTTGATACCGCCGGGGTCACTCGAAATACCTTGGATTGCCACAATATCCACACGAGAGATCACGCTCGCCAATACCGACAGGATCCCGGCGTCCTGCGCTTTCGCGGTACCAAAGTCCTGAATACTAAACGTAGCAAGACTCATCGTTTCGGTTGATTTCCCTGTCGGGGCTGGCAAACTTACCGGCTGGATTGAGGAGGGCACATTCGCTGCCGACGCAGCACTGGTGCCGCTACCAATATGAATCGCGGATAAATCCACCTTACCCGTCACCACCATCCCCAGCACGAATACAAATCCAGCGACACTCACGAGCGGACCGATGTAACGCGTCAGTGGGATATGAGCTTTGGCTGGGCGATGAACCGCTTTTGGGTTCTGTGCGGCATCATTTGAGTTGCCATTGTGCCCTGCGTTCTGGCCTCCACCAGAATCATTGCCGCCCCCACCGGATGTATTTCCCTTCTGGCTTTTACTGGATCGCCGCTTGCGTTTTAAAAACTTGACCATTTCACATCTCACGCCAGTACAAAAGAACGATCACTAAATCAGATACTCACACTTCTTATCAACTTGGGGTCGGCACAACGAATGCAAGCGGTGGATGGCTATGCGTGACCCACAAAGCCATTTCACAGGGTCATTTCACAACGTCATGCGGCCCGCTGTGCAACCCAACAAGCACCTGGCCCAATCTTGCCGATCGCTTCGCGACAGAGATGCTGCAATCTTGCTGGCGCCACCTCACTTACAGCCTGCAGTGCTGGAACCGAATCACCTGCGGCTGTACCTATGCTGTGCAATGCCAACACGGCTCGCTCCCGC
>Ga0315322_10003159_pt1 | contig 12743 bp, 10 predicted proteins | sample M110021515metaG_FD_203461 | JGI IMG/M metagenome (GOLD analysis project Ga0315322, IMG submission 203461) | Ammonia-oxidizing marine archaeal communities from Monterey Bay, California, United States - M1 100m 21515 | ecosystem: Environmental > Aquatic > Marine > Intertidal zone | place: USA... | reverse complement strand
ACCCTGTAGATAACAAAACTATCTCTTCTGTTTGCGTTATTACCTGTATCAGCTATGTAGAGAAATTCCTCATCCTGGGCCAAGGATTCCCAATCCACATTGCGGGCATTTGTGATTTCTATTGTCTCTAGTTGCTCACCATCTGTACCGAGTTTGAAAATTTCAGCATCGCCCCCGCTGTCGTTAAGAGTCCACAGATAATCTCCGTGCAAGGCCAGCGCCGAACTTTCCCTGATATCAGAATCGAACCTGGCGAGTTCATTGGCCTCGATAGCCAGCTTATCTGCATTCGGGTTGCTACAGGCTTGCAAAATGATCATGGAAGCCGACAGAACAAGGGCAGAGAGATTGTTTGCTACCGGGGCCATTTATTACTCGCGCCTTAATTAAGATGATCTGATGATTCATCTGAACAAGACACATCAAAATCACATATTGTTGTCGAATTGCATAGACTAATCTTTATCCACCAGAAAGCCCAGCGTCAGCAACTCCTTCTGACACCGGACTTGCCTGCCCACCTCTTTTGATTTCTGTAGTTTGCAGCTTCCTGAAAGTATTTGAAGCATATAGGAAAATCATAGTACTGTAGGTGAAACCACCAACGTGAACTTCGACAAATAGGAGAGGGGAAAACAATGACAAGCAGCAGAACCCGCAGGAATTTTCTGAAAGCAGCCGGGCTTTCCACAATAGCTTTGCCCCTACAGGGGGCTCTTGGCCAATCATCAAACCAGCGGTCAGCCAGGGCTAGCAATAGCACTAATTCGGCACCCAAATTGGTTAAAGCCACACCCTATGTCATTAGGACCCCTCCGCCACAGTGGGGTGGCGGTACATGGTTTTTTGTAAAGCTGGAAACCGACACAGGATTGGTAGGCTGGGGCGAGACGGCGGTACTTAACGCCTTTGGAGGACTTGAGGAGACTTACAAGTTAATGATCCAGGAATCCTTCGCGCGCCATCTTGAAGGCAGAAACGCACTCGAACCAGAGACTCTTTACCATCGGCTAGTTAGAGGCCTTACTCACCAGCATGCCGACTACGCCAGATTCGGAGTAATTAGCGCCTTCGATACCGCGCTCTGGGACATCGCAGGAAAACATTACGACACGCCGGTCTACAATTTGCTGGGTGGGGCATACCGAGAACGTATCCGCACCTATACCTATATCTATGACACGGTAAATATGGCGGCCGGTGGAGAAACTATTCGCAATTGGACGCAAAGACCAGAAGCTCTTGCAGAGCAATCTGCCAGACTGGTAGATGAAGGTTTCACCGGTTTGAAATTTGATCCAATCCCGCAATCGAAGGACGGAGGTGCAACCGGCGCACCCTGGGAACTGAGTCAGGCAGAATATGATCATACAGCCCGGGCCTGTGAAGCCATCCGTGACGCCATTGGTACTCGAGCCGACATTCTCATCGGCACGCACGGCCAAATAACACCTTCTGCCGCCAAGCGTCTTGCAAAAAGAATGGAGCCTTACGATCCATTATGGTTTGAAGAGCCATGCCCTCCGCGCAACTATAAAGAGATGGGAGAGATTGCCCGCTCAACATCAATTCCAATTGCAACAGGTGAACGTCTGGTATCACCCCATGAATTTCAAAACCTGTTTGCTGAAGGCGCCTGCGCTTTTGCTCAGCCGGATCTCGGCAGCGCTGGCGGTATTACCGCCTGCAAAAAGATCGCAACGCTAGCTGAAGTCAATTATGTACTAATGGCGCCGCATATTTGGGGAGGCCCTCTAATCACTGCTGCGGCCATACAACTTTGCGCCAACGTGCCCAACTTTCTGATTCAGGAAAGCATTTACAAATCCGCAGGCTTTTTCGATGAAATTATTACCGAGCCATTTGTCTGGGAGGACGGTGACTTCCTACTAACTGACCGCCCAGGAATTGGCTGCAATCTCGACGAGGAAGGGCTGGCAAGATATGCCGTCTAGCCTCAGCAATCGCTCCAAGATTACACAGCAATTTATAAGGTTTATTTTATGAAGTTTATTTATCCCTGTGTGCTTTTTCTGGTCCCTTTTTTGGCAAATATCGCGCATGCACAAAATGACGACGCTCCTCTGATTGTCGCGCAGCCATTGATTTCCTCAAACGCCAATTTTTCACCCTGGCAATACAGTATTGGTGGGTTTCTGGTTTCCTGGCAAGGAAATGATTTTTCCAATGCACAGCTGGTCATTTCTTCCACTGCCAACCCCGACAACAGCACTTGGCAAAGTCTCCCTGGCAGTTCTTTCGTAATGGCTTCTGTAGCTTCCGTCGATGCAGAAAGAGGTACCGGTTATTCCCATATGATGGAAAAGACCGAAACGAGCTGTCAGGGACACAGCGTTAAGGGCGAAGGTATCATCAATGGATCAGTAGCTATCAGTGGTGTGCTGGACTGTTCAGGTATAGGCGATATCGACTATAGCCTTACTTTGTCAGAGCTGGGCACTGGACAATTGCAGCTTGATCTAAAGGTCGAGAGTGACGCGATAGGACGTAGCGGTTTGCTTTTTATTTCGGATGAGCAAGAGCGGGTGTTCGGCTTTGGCGAGCAGTTCAGCGATTTCGATTTTAAAGGCAAGCGTGTACCAATAATGGTTGACGAGCAAGGTCTTTCACGGGGCGCACAACCTCTAACCGACTGGTTCGATTCAAGAAGTGTGAGCGCCGCCGGCGAATGGTATTCGACTTATGCACCTATTCCGCATTTCATCACAACTGATTTACGATCATTAATGCTGGAGAATGCAGAATTTTCTGTTATTGATCTGCGTGACAACAATCAAATAGCTATGGAAGCCTATTCCAATAATCTGGTTGCCCGTTTAATCATCGGTGATACGCCGCTAGATATAATTGAACGATTCACAAATTATTCCGGACGCATGCGCGCATTACCGGAGTGGTCTACTAATGGTCTGATACTGGGAATACAGGGTGGGACGGATCGAATATTGACCGCTGTTTCATCACTACAGGATGAAGACGCTAGCCTATCTGCAGTATGGATGCAGGATTGGGAAGGGCAACGCCGTGTTGCCCAGGGAGAACGTCTGTGGTGGAACTGGGAGCTGGACACTGTCCGCTATCCTCGGTGGGAAGACATGGTGGGCACATTGAAGTCCGATGGCATTAGGGTAATGGGTTATATTAATCCTTATCTCCATGAACTGGAGTCGGCAGGGAAAGAATATTATCGACGCAATCTATCTCGGGAAGCCATGGACCAGGATTTTCTGATTCGACGAATCGACGGCACATTGGCGACCACCGGCGGTGCAAACTTTCTGGCCTATGTGGTGGATGTCACTAACCCCGATGCAAGAGAATGGCTCAAAGATGTAATTAAGACTGAATTACTAGGCGCGGGATTATCTGGCTGGATGGCAGACTTCGGCGAGGCCTTACCACTCGACGCTGCTCTCTACTCAGGCGAAAGCCCTACCGAAGCTCACAATCGCTATCCGGAATACTGGGCGACACTGAATCGCGAAGCCATCGAAGAAGCCGGCATGGGTGACGAGGCGGTGTTTTTCATGCGCGCCGCGTATACTAGAAGCCCCGGCGCAAGCACCCTGTTCTGGGCGGGAGATCAAACCTCTAACTGGGACAATTACGACGGAATTAAAACCTCGGTCACAGCACTATTAACTAGCGGACTGTCGGGCTTTGCATTCAACCACAGCGATGTAGGCGGATGGTTGTCTATCGATGGCGACGAATTGGGTGCACCTGTTTCGGTAAGGCGAACCAAGGAATTAATGTTGCGGTGGATTGAGCTTGGCGCGTTTCAATCTATATTTCGTACCCATGAAGGATTAAGACCCCATTGGGCCCATCAGTTCGATACCGATAAGGAAACCCTCGAACACATTGCGCGCTTTTCAAACGTTTACAATGCCTGGCATGAATACCGCCGCGCGCTGGTTGACGAAGCCGCGGACAAAGGCTGGCCTCTAGTACGTCACCCCTTTCTTCATAATCCTCAGGATCAAAACTTCTGGAGACTTAGCTACCAACAATATATGATCGGGAGTGAGCTATGGGTTGCACCCGTGCTCGATGAAGGCGCGGTTGAGGTCGCCATGCATTTGCCTGAAGGTAATTGGGTACACGCATTCACAGGAGAACAATATGTAAGTGCGGGTACTGATGATGCTGTCATCATTCCTGCACCTATAGGAACACCAGCCGTTCTTTACCGAGAGGGCTCAGTTGAGGGCGAACAATTCAGACAAAATATGATTGATAGTAATGTAATCGAGGAAGGAAATTAATGAAAAGCAAAGCATTCAATCTGGTTATCGGCGCGGCACTTCTTTGCGCTCTCTCCCCCAGCCTGTTTGCACAGCGGCCAACAACTGCTACTCATATTCCCCGTGCGGATATCATGACGGTATTTGAACACATGGGCGAAAGTATCGATCAGCAAATTAGGGTCGTAGATATCGGCGATGAAGTAAATGTCGGTGTTGGCATCTTGCAGCGTATCGGTACACGCACAGAAGGCGAGGAAGTAAATGCCATCGTGCATCACCGTGTTGCTGAAATTTATTACGTGCTTTCTGGCTCAGGCACTCTGGTAACCGGAGGAAATATAGCTGGAGACATCGAATTCCCTGCCAGTAACTCATCAGTCCTTGAGTTGATTGGACCTAGTGGCGCACGCACTATTAGCAATGGTCAGACTAAAACCATCTCTGCCGGAGATGTGGTCATCATCCCTGCTGGCGTGCCTCATGGATTCAGAAATATTCAGGATCAAATAACCTACCTGAGTATGCGAGTAGATCCGGACCAGGTACTGCCTACCGGTTATGAACATCCTTCGCTGGAAGACTAAGTAGTTAGAATCTCCAGGCACAAAAAGGGCGGAGGAATTTAGATGAATCCTCCCCCGCCCTTTTTATTTCTCGCTATATTTTTCCTTGTTTTCAGGAATCAAAGAACCTTATCAATTCTTCACTCACAACTTCCGGCACTTCTTCGTGAGGGTTGTGCCCTATACCGGGAATGAGAAAGAGTTCGGCATTGGGAAACATATCAACAGCCAATCGGGCCTCTTCGGCAAATGAAGGATAGTCTTCTTCACCTCCGAGAATCAGCGTCTTGGTTTGAATGTGCTGGCGATCGTTAACCACCGAATCCATGCCACGCATATGCCCAGTGAGCCGACCTACTTCCGCCATACGCGGCCAATCTCCACTTAATCGCTGACCATAGCGGATACGCATATGGTCTAAATATTCCGGTTTCCAGTTACTGTAGTTTTCGTGCGCCCAGCGCAGTAGACCGGCGTAGACTTCATCCATGTCCGGGTTGGCATCCACCTCTCCTGTTAAAGGGCGAAAACCTCTACCGGCACGCCGGTCGGCCAGACCAACCTGATTCACAGTAACAAGATGAGTTATGCGCTCCGGATAGAGAAAGGCAAAACGGGTAACCATTTGTCCACCGATGGAATGGCCAACAATAGCAGCTTGATCAATCTCCAAATAATCCATCAAGCGCGCGGTGTTGGAGGCCCACAAGCTAATGCTATATGGAATGACAGGTTTTGAGGATTTACCCCAACCAAGGCGATCTTTCACCACAACCCTATAGCCTTCCTCAGCCAATGCCCGGATCTGTTCTTTCCAGTACCAACCGTAGTAGAGGCCTCCATGGTGAAAAACCACGGAGCGTCCATTGGAAGGACCCGTTGGAGCAACGTCCATATAGGCAACCCGCACATCTTCGCCGTATACACTAAAGTTCATGTACTCAACCGGATACGGATATTCGAATTCCTCGAGATTAATAGACATCGGACCCCAATCCGCCGGTGGCGTAGAAGGAGGAGCCGACTGGGCCAATACTGCCCCACTCGCAAATACAGTTAACAACATCATCAGGATAGTCCGCACAGCAAAGCCTGCCGGGAGCCTAGAATTCTTCATGATTCCTCCATATTCAGATCGCTGCTGGATCCAGCCGATTGATCTGTTTCGTCAGTAGTTCTGGGACGATAATACATTTTCAGCCTTTGTAGAAGTGCCCAAACTCATGCAGTCAAAGGAGGCGCAATCCCCTATAATCAAATCTCGCTGAGGAACAGCTCTGTGGCAGCGAAAACTATCCAAACACTAATCATGCAAAATAACTGGGGAACATAAACATGTCCGAAGACAATACTAATCTGAATACCCGTCGTTCGATGATTTTGGGGCTAGGGGCAACTCTGGCTGGCGCTGCCGTAATAGCGCCGGCTGCCAATGCCCAGTCTCAAGACGCTGGCTTTCAACCTTCACGACACGATATTGACGCATGGATGGACGAGAAGCCTGGCAATCACCGTATCTTTATTGATACATCCACCGGACTGGGCGGAGCATCGGCTCTTCTTTATGCCGCAAACCTGAACAATGCTACCAACATCGCCTATGCGGGTGAGGAAGCGAGCCTGGCGATGATAATCTGTCTGCGTCACTTCTCTACCCCTTTCGCTTTTAAAGATGCGATGTGGGCAAAGTACGGCGAGGTATTTCACTCCGTGGCACAGGTCTCCGAACCCGGAAGCAATGCTGCACCCCAGCGCAATCCTATGCTCACCGCTGAGCATGGTCTGGCTATGCCGAACTTCGGCAATACCATCGACAGTGTAAGAGAACTTGGAGCTGAAATCGTAATCTGTGATGCCGCGACGCAGTTTCTGTCCAGCCAGATTGCTCCGGCCACCGGCCAGGAAGTAGCTGCGGTTTATCAGGAACTCAAATCCAATGCTGTTGAGGGCCGCTTTGTTTCAGCAGGAGTAATGGCGCTGACCCGAGCACAGGAATTTGGCTATAGCCTTCTCTACGCAGGATAGAAATAGCATTGCCTGATATAAAGTAGACGGGCGTCGGCCTGCACTTGCGAGTCGACGCCCTTTTTTATTCTTATCTGCTACTTTTTAAAAGTACGATTACAACTCTAACTGCGGTACTGATAAAGGAGAATTTGGATCAACCGCCTGACGCAGTGAAAATACATTGCCATCGATATCATTAGCATAGACCTGCCAGAACTCACCAAGCAGTACCGGCTCACTTACAAACTCCACGCCAAGATCGAACATACGGGAATATTCAGACTGTATATCTCCCACTTCGATTGAATAGGAATAGCCCAATGCTGTGCTATCAAGCTTCCCGGCCAGCGCAGGTGTTACCGGCTTAACATACTCCCAAAGCTCCAGAGTCTTAGATCTGGAAGCCATTCTGAACCAGGTGACATCAAGCGCCAGGCTATCAATATCTGTCACCGCATCAAAGGTGTCACGATCTGCAATCGACGCCTCCCGATAGGGGTCAAAGTCCATTATTTTCGCGTAGAAATCTGTCAACCGCTCCAGATCATGGGTTACCAAAGCTACCTGGGTCATCCACATATCGAGATCCTGCTCGATCCACTCCGGATTGCGGGGGTCACCACCGAGCATGCTGAAGTCCAGTTGCTCCAATTCAATCATGTTTCCTTCGGGGTCGTAGGCGTAAGCATAGGTAACGCCCTGACCTAATAGATCAACGGGGCCATCTCCACGGCTCAGTATTTCAGCACCGCTGCGTTTGAACTTATCATAGCCAGACAAATGGGATGGAGACTGAAAGCAGGTATGGGTCATGCCCGGGCCTATAACAGGCATTGTGTTCAAGGGCTGGCTCTGGTTATGACTGAACTCGATAAGCTCAAACAGCATATTGGGCGCTTCTAATACAGCTACTTCATATTCTACATTTTCACGGCCGAATAATTTATTAGCCGCACTACTGTTACGAACAGTTTCCCTGCTAATTACCTTAAAGCCCGATGCTGACTGATAGAAACCCAACATGGCATCCAGATCTCTAACGGACAGACCAATATGATTTACACCCAGTAAGGTAGTTGGCGAATCTGCAATGGTGGCACCGGGATCTATTTCATAGGCCATTGCCGAAGGGAATATTGCAAGCTGTGCGCATAAAAAACCAAGGCCAAGGAACTGATATTTGGATCCGGATCGCTGAGTGTTTTTTGTATTCATAATTTACCACGCTACTTTCATTTAAGGGTTGAGCCTTCTTCAGGATTTAAATAGCTCAAAGAACTAATTTTTATCTGAACCCTTATTCACCATTGAGTGAATAAACCAATAAGACATTTCCTGGCGCTTCAGCCCACTTCTCATAACCTGACGTTATGAAAACCTGTCCATTCATAATTACCGCGCCATCGGATTCGATGGAACCACCCTTGGCTTCAATGCCGTTACGGGTTCCGAATTCACGTCGCGTATTTGTTTCCCAGAGTATTTCACCGTCCTCGGTATCGAAGGCGCGGAATATGCCGTCCAGTCCTCCGGCAAAAATCAGATCGGAAGTACTACTTACTGCAGCTGATATCCCCGGCCAACATAGGAAGGGGCTTTCCTCACACTTGTTTGGCAAGTCGTTACGCCACAGTACTTCACCCGTGCTCGGCCTTAGAGCGTGAATGCCTGGATGACCCGGACCAATATTATATGGATTATTCGTTGGCAAATCTGAAACACCAACAAAAAGCTTCTCGCCATTTGTGCTCATACCATAGTGAATGCCACCCATGGTGCCACCGCTGCCAGCTCTCTGCTCCCAAATCAATTCACCACTGTTTGCCGGATCAAGCGCGTATACCATACCTGATTTCTGACCGACAAATATAATCTCTCGGCCGTTCTCGTCGCGGGTAAGAATAGGTGATGCGCCAATATCATAATCAGGACCATTTTCTTCAGGACAGTTTGGAGTACCCCGCGAGCAGGCTCCATTCCAGGCATCATCTTTTGTGAGCTGCGCCGACCAGACCATTTCACCGCTTGCCAAGTCAAGCGCAAGTACCGCATCACTATAGCCATTTGCGGGGGATGAATAGTTCTCACCGGTACCTACATAAACCAAGTTTCTTTCGGCATCAATCGTAGGGCTCGACCAAATCGGAGCTCCGGAAGGACCATATTGTTGAGTGCCGGCAGTACTAACAATGGTGGGGCGCGGCTCGTCAGTAGTATAGGTACGCCACAGTTCTTCGCCCGTGCTAATGCTCAGAGCAACTACTGCGCCACGAAAGGTACAGCAGGAATAACCTGTTCTTGCGGCAAGAAGCACTTCCAGAGAAGAAACCGGTACAACCACCGTGTCGCCATGTGCAATTACCGAACCGGTAAGAGTGGCCGCCGGGTGATCATGCACTTCCTGTTTCCAATTTAGTTCACCGGTCTGCGCATCAACCGCATAGGCGTTACCGGCAAAGTCTCCAAATAGTAAGGTGTCAGGGACTCCCTGATCATCGGTATCAACAAAAATGGCACCGCGGACTTCCGCATCAGCTTCAAAGGTCCACCAGGGGCAACCGTTGGAATTATCCAATGCATAGATAGCACCTTCCTGACTGCCAACATATGTTACTTCCGGGGTGACCACAGCTTGGGAACGTGAGCGCGTTGCTCCCGGAAATGCGAATGCCCACTTGAGCTCAAGATCAGCAACATTATCCTTGTTTAGAATAGTTTCATTGGCCTGATAGCGGGTATTCCCAATTTCACCGCCCCAGCCATTCCAAGCCACCGGCTGGCTCAGTGTCGAATTCGAATTCAGTGTGGATTCACAGTTAAAACTGACTACATCCGTGCGTGCCTCATCGAAGCGTTGGCCAGACAAAAAGTAGGCAACATTTCTTTTTTGATCTCTGGTCAGCGCCATGCCTGAAGTCGCCATGGAGCCAAATTCCAGTGCTTCCACTATCCGCCTCGAAGTATAAAACTCAAAAGCCGCCCTTCTTGGCGCTTCCAGTAATGCGCCTTCATGGCACTCCGCACAGGCCATCTGATATAGAGCCTCACCTTCTGCCCGATCTGTTTCATCCTCAGCGTCCTGCGCAAAAACAAGTTGTGCGACACCCAGCAGAGGCAAAAGAACGAACGGGAAAAGTGAGAAAGGTGTGGCAGTGGCTAATGCCTTGAAGTTTCCAGGTCGCATAAACAGTTCCATTTGTTGAGCGCTATTTGCGCATAGCTTTTAATAATATTGGTTGACAATGATAAGGGGAGACTAACATTAATATAAGCAAAATTGACCACGTGAGAGAAAAGATAAGCGCGCAGCAAAAGCCACGCGTGAAGGCCTTGTTGTGAAGGGACTGCAGCAGAATTACTGCAATATGGGAAAAATTCAGTCCGCCAGCTGGAACCGGAACAAGTATTGTACGCCGGGCACATCGACAGGAGCACCATTCTGAACCCGAGGCTGGAACTTGAGACGGGTAGCTGCCCGTATGGAATTTCGGTTAAAAATATCCACGGGTTCGGCGTCGAGTACCACGATGCTATCCTCAACAACGTTACCTAGACTATCCACTGTGAAACTTACCAGGCACCAACCTTCAATACCTCTTGCCGAAGCGCTTGAAGGATATTGAGCAGCCATAGCTACAAGCGGCAAAAAATCTCCGTCTGTAGTTGCGATGGAGGTGTTGACTATGTCCAAGCCCAAATCTACTTCGACAATTGCCCGATCAATGTTTAGTGAAGGACCTGAATCCAGGTTTACACGCTTGTCTGCAAGCTCGGGTTGTTCCTCGACTACATTTTCGATGGGCTCGGGTTTGTCGATCTCTTCGATCACCAGCAGTTCGATTTCCGGCATGGTGGCATCGACAATTTTGACCACGGTGACCCGTTGATCCAATCGCTCTCCACCCGCTATTAGGGATTGCATAAAGTAGAATAAGAAAAACGTAACCACGGCAGCCATGAGAGGAGACAAAATTATTCCGACTGCTCTGACAGCAACCCAAAAGGATCTCTTCTGCATCAATTCTTCTATGATTTGATGCATTCCTTCCAGTCTGTTTGTGTGCTCTGCTGTTTGTTGCAAGATTCAGTGTCCTCTTCCTTGTGACGTTAGCAGCATAGACTTCCCATCTTGGCACTTAATCCGCCTGTTTCCGGCTATCTCCCATCGTTTTTTACCGATACCAAGTACCACCACCCCTGCTTTTGACCACCCTCATGGGAACACATCAGGAGAAGACCAAAATTGACTTTAATCAAAAGTATAAGAGTTGGTATTTCATTGTTTTTACTGCAATTAGGCGCTGTCTAGCATCAACGGGGATTCCTGCAGGTGTCTGAATCAGGTGAGTTCATATAGTTGTCGCATGCACAAAAAAGGGGCCCGATAGGCCCCTTTTGGACGAAGTAGCGATAGTTGTCCGTTAATTCGGAGCTATCTCGGCTCCCAGAAGAAAACTTCCCATTCACGTAGAGGCTCGGAACCAGGGTAGAGAGGCTCATCCAGAGTTCTACCGGAATTCTCTGCCCACTGGGTCATCATGGGTATTCGACGTTCATCGAGCACTTCCTTGGCTTCCATTGCAAAGGTCTGGTCGCCGATTCGCAGCCAGCCATCGCCGCCTCGGTCTCTAACTCGTTGTGACCAGTAACCGCCGTCCGGTCGGGTTGCTGTAATCACACCACCGGGAGTGCCTACCCAGGAGAGATAAACTACCACAGGTGGAAAACCGGCCTGCTTCATCATCAGTGGGCCGCGAACCTGATCATTAAGAGGCGTGAAATCGCTAAGTGACTCGGTGGCTGTGCCACCGATTATCACACCTGGTACACGACCAAGCCCTTGATTGCTTAGATATGGCGCTGTTGCCATCCAGCCGATAATCCCGACCGCCAATACCAATCCAACTGCTATGCCGGCTATCTTACCCTTGCTCATTTCTTACCCTCTGATCTTATATATGTAAGGCTTGAACAGTATCTCCAATAGAGACTATTGTCCAACTGATACAAAAATTGTTACATGTCCGTAGGTATTGCCCCGGATCATTTAAGATAAGTCATTTTTCATTCTGAAGAATGTGAACTTTTTTGCTTGAATTTGGGATCAGCGATTGCCAGATTGATCGCACCATTGGTCTTTTAGAGGATGAGCGTGTTCTGGTTCGGTTATGTCATTCTGGGTATGGGACTATTTCTGCTGGGTCACTATGCAGGAATCCGGTATATACCCGAATTTGTAGAGCTTGTGGTTGCAAGAACCCTGAATCTATCAAAAGACTATTCCGATAGTGAAGTCGAAGATGACGAGAATGTCAGCTTTAGCATGGGAGACGATTCAGGATTAAAAGAATCCAATGGCTTCCTGTTCATTGAAGATGAAGTACTACAAATTGAATACCAGTCTCAGGATTCCATTCTGGGATTATTCCAGTGTTAGGTGAAGGAAGCTGACATCGATGTCAAGAAAATTCGTAGCGCACGAATAGAGAGAGAAAGAAGTCGAATGGCCAATCTTATGGTTTTCTATTGACGCTTCGCTGCTTGGTTTCCTGATCAAGAGGAATTTATTCAGAGTCATGATATGCTCGGCCCTGTCTAAACCAATTTGTTCAGGATGAGCCTGTCATGACTTCACCTACCGTATTTAAACCCCTCTTTTTTAGTCTCAATTTTGCAGTGATAGGGCTCTTCTATCTTACTTCAACCTCTGCTGATGAGCTCGCAGATCGCATTCTGCCACTGCGGGAACAGGCGGTAATCAAAGACGATATCCTGAGGGAGAGATTAGACACTCTTATCGAACCTCTTATGCGTCGGAATAGCATCGAAGCCTGGGTACTGATTGCCCGTGAATACAATGAAGACCCGATTGTTAAAACCATGCTGCCCTCTTCATGGCTAA
>Ga0315322_10003156_pt1 | contig 12745 bp, 7 predicted proteins | sample M110021515metaG_FD_203461 | JGI IMG/M metagenome (GOLD analysis project Ga0315322, IMG submission 203461) | Ammonia-oxidizing marine archaeal communities from Monterey Bay, California, United States - M1 100m 21515 | ecosystem: Environmental > Aquatic > Marine > Intertidal zone | place: USA... | reverse complement strand
GACAACGCCGCTGTCCGCCGCCGCAGGATGCTGATGACCGAGGTCACCAACCATGCAGGCAGTGCACCTCCGGCGATGAAGCCCGACAGCGCCGTCGGGAGGATGAGCCCGAAGATGAGCAGGGAATCGGGGGCACCGACGAGGAGCGGCTCCAAGCCATCGACCATCACATTGCCAATGCCGCACACAATGGCCGACAACAGACCCACCCGGAGCAACACGCCAGTCGCGCGGTCGAGCCGGGTCTTCGCGGGGGCGAGCTCAGCGGGCAAGCCGGTGGCCACGAGGTCTGCCACGGTCGCCGCGGCAACGGTCTCCTGCTCCTCGGACGCAAGAGGCACACCATGGGGACCCGCATCGAACAAGCGCTCTAAGTCGCACGACAGCACCCCCAGCCATGCGGCCACTCGCCGACGCTCAGCGGGCGCTTCAGGCAAGCTGGGAACCACCGGCTGTGCACGCCGCAAAACCCGCCACACCGCTGACCTCCGGGGTCGATGGGGTCCTGCCAGACTACCACCCCGCTTCCCAGGAGCAGAGACAGCCGGATAGCACCTCCCTTCGCCGGAGTCCCGATGTCTCTCCCCCGCGCCGCCATCTTGCTCGGACTCACCGCAGCCTGTTCTGCAGACAGGACCGCCAAAGATGGTCCCGCCCCACCCGTCGATACGGGTGAGCCGCTGGGCACACTCGTAGACGACTTCACCGGCCAGGCCAACGGATGCTACAGCCTCCACCTGCTCGAAGACGGGGAGTCACTGGGCTGGTTGGGGGTGGATGACAGCGCCACTACAGTGGTCGAGAGCGCCGAAGAAGCCGCCCGGTTCACGTTTCAGGCCGCCGACCTCGGAGAGTACCTGCTCTACGACCAAGACGGCCTGTGGCTCAGCGCAGAGGACGGTCCCCTCACCCGAGCGTCGGTCCTCGACTCCGATGTGACCCGACTCGATGACCTCTACATCTCGGGCGGGGAGTGGACTCTTGAGCCCGGCACCCGCCGTCCCGATCGCTACCAGCTGCGCAACCGTCGAAGCGGCACCCTCCTCGCCAGCACCGGCCTCACCAGCGACGACACCCTGGGCGCTCAGCTCCGCCTCGACCCCGCCCAAGATTGCCTGCCCCCCCCGGAGCTGTCGGTCGACGCCACGGGAGTCCCCACCAAGACCACCTTCGCAGACGGCACCCTATACGGGCTCGCGGAGGCCCACGCCCACTTGCTCACCAACTACGCCTTCGGTGGCTTCCTCTTCCACGGCGGCGCATTCCATCGCCTCGGGGTGGAGCACGCTCTGGGAGACTGCGCGGGAGTCCACGGCCCGGAAGGTCGCCACGACTTCTTCGGCTACGCCTACGACGAGGCGGGCAACGACAGCGCCGGTCTCACCTCGATGGTGCTGGAGCTGGCCACCGGGGAGCTCAGCGAGCCCAACCACATGACAGCCGGCTGGCCCGCGTTTCCCGACTGGCCCAATGCAACAAAACGGGCGACCCACCAGACCCAATACTACAAGTGGCTGGAGCGGGCGTGGCTCGGCGGACTGCGGCTGTTGGTGCAACACGCCACGAGCAACTCGGTCATCTGTGAGCTGTCGGTGGGAGAGGGCATCCAGAGCTCGCGCTACGACTGCTCCGACATGTCCGCGGTGGACCGCATTGTCGACGAGACCCGGGCCATGGAGCGCTACATCGACGCCCAGCATGGTGGCGAGGGACAGGGGTGGTTCAGAATCGTCGAGACGCCCGCCGAAGCCCGCGTGGTCATCGAAGACGGCAAGCTGGCGATTGTGTTGGGAATCGAGACGTCCGACCTGTTCTCCTGTGCTCTCACCCCCAAGCCGGGCGACCCAGTCTGCGACGAAGCCTGGGTCACGGCCGAGCTGGACGCCTACCACCAGCGTGGAGTGCGCGCGCTGTTTCCGGTGCACAAATACGACAACCAATTCTCGCCCGGAGACGGCAGCGACGCCTTCATCGAGCTGGGCAACTTCTTTCACAGCGGTCACTGGACCAACAAGACCGAAGACTGCCCCGGCGGCGACATGCCCACCGGCTTCGACGACGGCAAGGTCACCTTTGGCGGGCTGCTGGAGCCGCGCGACGAGTACGATGGAGAGGCGCCCCACGACTTCACCGCACTCGAAGATGCACCACTGGAGACCATCTTCGGGTTCACGGCCGACATTCTCGAGGGCTCAGCGGACGGCGAGTACTGTCAGAACGCCTCCATCACCCCGCTCGGCGAGCACCTCATCGACCAGATGATGCAGCGCGGGATGATTCTCGAGATCGACCACTTCCCGCAGTGGTCCTACCAGAGGGTCCACGAGATCTTGGAGGACCACGACTACCCGGCGGCAGGCACCCACGGCCGCGAGTGGAACGGACGTCTCTACGCACTCGGCGGCGTCTCGACCGTGCGCCCAAGCGTGTGCCGAGACCCCGACCATCCGGGCGCCACCCTGGACCACCTCCACAGTCGAGTCGCCCAGCTTGAAGCTGCCGGACAACACCCCGGGGTGCCTTTCGTGTTCGACTACAACGGCTTCGCGCATGGGCCTGGCCCCCGCTTTGGCGACGAGGGCTGCGGCACCGAGCAGACCGACCCCGTCACCTGGCCCTTCGACAGCTACGCCGGCGACACCACGCTCACCCAGCCCACACTCGGCACCCGCACCGTCGACTACAACACCGAGGGCATGATTCACATCGGCCTCCTGCCTGAGTACGTCGAGAGCTTGCGGGGGGACGGCGGAGATGCAGCCGTCGAGCCCCTGTTTCGCGGGGCGGAGGCCTACATCCAGATGTGGGAGAAGGCCGAGGCGCGTGGGGAAGTCCTCAGTGGAGGCTAAGCTCCCACCTGCGAAGGGCTGAATCCGCGCTCAGCCGACGCACCGACCATGGCTCAGACACGCTACACTCGCGCAAAAGAACGACTCGGCGCGAGGTCCCATGACCGGCATTTCTCCCATCATCCGACTCCCCGCCATCGCTGGCGTGCTCCTGTCTGTCGCCTGCTCCGGGGCCGACAAGAACGGCGCAGACTCCGGCAATGGCGACGGGGACACCCCCGAGCGCGCGGACTGCGATCCCACCGCGCCCACTCTGTGTGGCACTCCGTTTCCGTCCACCTTCTACATGAAGGAAGACGCCACCACCGCCACTGGCTGGCGAATCGACATGGGGCCCACCACACTGCCCGTCAACATCGACGGCTTCCAACCTCTGCCCACCTACTGGAACGAAAAGGACGGCTGGGGCGTGTCGACACCGATGATTGTCCACCTGTCCAATGTGTCGGTCGAAGGCTTGCCGGGCCACGACAGCGTGGCAGACTCGCTCACCGCCGACTCTCCAGTTGTGGTGGTGGATGTCGACACAGGCGAGCGCATTGCAGTGTGGGCAGAAAAAGACGTCAGCCTCGAAGACAGCGACCGCTCGGCGCTGCTCATCCATCCCGTCGCCCCCTTCACCTACGGTCACCGCTATGCCGTGGGGCTTCGCAACATCGTCGACACCTCGGGGGCCCCCTTCAGCCCGTCGCCCGCGATGGCTGCGCTCATTGCTGGAGGAGACACCGGCGATGCCGCCATCGACGGCCAGCTCGACCTTCGGCGAAGCGTCTACGAAGACATCGTGTTCCCCACTCTCGAGACAGACGGCGTGGTCCGCGACGACCTCATCCTGGCCTGGGACTTCGTGGTCGCCAGCAAGCAGGCCACCACCGGGCGCGCGGTCTCCATCCGAGACCAAGCGCTGGCTTGGATTCCCGAGGGTGGTCCCGAGTACGTCATCAACGAGATTGAAGAGGCTCCAAACGACCAGACCGCCTACCGAGTCAAAGGGGAGGTCACGGTCCCCCTCTTCACGGTCGAAGACTCCCCCGGCTCCATGCTCACCCGCGATGCCGACAACATGCCGTTCATCAACGGCGAGACCACGGCCCGCTTCACCGCCATCGTGCCCAACTCGGTGGTCGAGGCTGGCGTGCCGGCGCCCATCGTGCAGTACGGCCATGGCCTGCTCGGCGGCCAGGACGAGGTCCAGTCCGGCTACCTGTCCGAGATTGCCGACCGCGAGGGCTACATCCTCTTCGCAATGGACTGGACGGGCATGAAGGTCACCGACACCGGGGCCATCTCGCTGATGCTGGTCGAGGACCTTGGCCGGTTTGCGTTGCTGCCTGAGCGCACCCACCAGGGCTTCGCGGAGTTTCATGTGGGCCTGCAGGCGTTCAAGACCTCGCTCGTGAGCGACGCCGCCTTTCGCACCACCGACCCCGACAGCGGCGAGTCGCTGCCCCTGCTCGACCCCAGCCGCACATACTACTACGGCAACTCCCAGGGCGGCATCCTGGGCGCAGCCTACGCTGCCATCAGCGCCGACATCGACCGCATCGTGCTCGGCGTGGGCGGCGGTCCCTACCACCTGCTGCTCACCCGCTCGAAGGACTTCGACCCCTTCTTCACCATCTTCGAGACCATGTACCCCGACGCCGGCGAAGTCGGACTGTGGCTCGGCCTCATCCAGACACTGTGGGATGAAGGCGAAGGTGCCGGCTACGCCAGCGCAATCGGCAGCGACCCCCTACCGGGCACCAACCCCAAGGTCGTTCTTCAGCAAGTGGGAATGGGCGACAACCAGGTCACCACACTGGGCGCGGAGTTTCTTGCGCGCGGACACGGCGCGGTGATGCTGAGCAATCCAGCCCAGGAAGCATTCGGCATCGAGGTCGCCAGCGACTCCACCACGGGCAGTGTGTTGGTCGAGTACGACTACGGCATCGAAGTGCCCTACACCAACACCCCGCCCTCCGACCCCGACCCCCACGAGTGGGTCCGCCGTGAGGCCACCGCGCAGGACCAGATGGCCCACTTCTTCGAGACCGGCGAGATCGTGAACTTCTGCGACGGCCCATGCGGCGACCCCACCCGCGGTCGCGAATAGCACTTACCGACAGTCCGGCAGGCTCCCCATGACCCGACTTCCTTTGTGCTGGGGCGCCGCTCTGGCGCTCGCATGTGGCAACAGTGAGGCCCCACCCGAGCCCGCCAACGCGCGCGAGCCAAGCCCCCAGCGTCCACAGTCGGTGGGCTCGGCCGAGCTGCCCACGCCCGCGGCTCCCGCGCCCTCCACGGCCCGCCGGGCAGTGCGTCTTCACGAGGCAGGTCCCCAAGCCGTGCGACTGGCCAGTCCGCCCAGCCAGTCCGGGGTGCGCATCCAGAGCATCTCGCTGGCCGATGTGCGCCGCCTCGAAGGTCCCCTCCCCTTGTCCGGCCCCTGGAGCCCCCACCCCGAACACCACCGCGTGCGCAGCATCGACAGCCCGGTGCGCTTCGACCACAAGTCGTACCGATCCCGACCGCCCGGCACCCGCCTCGTCGACCGGTCCACCGACACTGATCTGCCCTACGTCGCGCGCCTGCTGGAGCAAGGTCACTGCGGTGAAGACGCCCCGTGCTGGGAGGTTCACAAAGGCCAGGTGCACCTGGGACTTCCCGAAGGTGGGACGCCCGTCCCAGTGACGCTCGAGCTGGTGCACGACGACGCGGACCGAGACACCCGCCGCCGGTCACCGTCCGCGAGTGGCCTGGCCGACGCCGACTTTGTGCAGTGGTCCGCCACCATCGACGGCCTCACCCGCGAGGCCCTCCTCCTTCCCGCAGCCAGCTCCATGCGGTGGACCGTGCCTGTACACGCCGGAGCTTCCCTGCGATTCGGGTTCGGGGTCCCCCCCACTCGGGCGCACGCTCCACCCGCCAATGCATCGGCGCGCATCACCATCGACGGCCAGCAGGTGTGGTCAGAAGAGACCGTCACCAAAGCCCCTTGGACAGAGCACGCCCTCGACCTCGGCCCCTATGCCGGCCAGACCATCACGCTCGAGCTGTCCACCGACGCCAGCGTACCAGGCACCGCCGTGGCCATTGCCGAGCCCACCCTCACCCCGCCGAAAGACAGCGACCGAGCGCCGCGCCGCATCATCGTGGTGGGCATCGACACCCTCCGCCGCGACCACCTGGGCCTGCATGGTTCCCACGACAAGCTCACGCCGGGACTCGACCAATGGGGCGCTGGCGCAGTGGTGTTCGACAACGCCTGGGCCCCGGCCCCGCGCACCCGACCGAGCTTCCGGAGCGCACTCACCGGACGCTGGCCCCTCGACGCGATTGGCGCTCCGCAGCTGTCTCGCTGGCTGGCCGATGCCGGCTTCAGCACCGCCGGCATCGTCGCGAACGTCCACCTGCAACCCCATCTCGGCTTCGCAGACGGTGCGGGCTGGTGGGACTACCACGACTCCGACGACGCCGGTCCCCAGGTCGACCGCGCGCTGGGATGGCTCACCGCTCATGCCCACGAGGACAGCTTTCTGTTCCTCCACCTGATGGACCTCCACATCTTCTACCTGGCCCCCGCGCCCTTCACCGATGCCTTCACCGACGGCCTCAAGCGCGGCAGCCTGCCTGACCGCTACAACCGCTGGACCATCCACGAGTCCATGCGCAAAGAGACGCTCAAGCCCCACCACAAGGAGTGGATTGCGGCCCGGTACGCGGGTGAAGTGCGCTACCTCGACCATGAGCTGTCTCGGCTGCTGGCCGCGGTCGACGAGCTGCCCGGAGACACCCTGGTGGTCATGCTCTCGGACCATGGCGAGGAGCTGTGGGACCACGACGACTTCGAACACAATCACAGCCTCTACCCCGAGCTCATGCGCACGATGCTGTGGATGCGACCGCCCGCCGGATGGTCGGATGGCCCCCACCGTGTCGACGAACCCGTATCCCTGATCGACGTCGTACCGACCATTCTCGATGTGGCGTCCGTAGAAGCACCCCCCGGTGCTTTGCAAGGCATCAGCCTGTCAGCCTGGCTCGACCCAGAGCAGACCCCCGATCCCACCGCACTCACCGAGCGCCCCATGCAGATGGGCCACATGATGTTCGCCCGCGAACAGTGGGGGGTGCTGTACAACGGCTGGACCTACACACTGGAGACCGGCACAGGCGTCGAAGCAGCCTTCGAGCACGCCACAGACCCCACCGCCCAGAACCCCAGGCTGGCGGATGCCCCTCTCGATGAGCTGCGCAGCGCACTGTCCGAAGCCACGGGCTGGCCGGTGGGCGATGGGTGGCGGGTGCGACTTGAGCGCGCCCAGCAGCCTTTCACCCTCCACTTCAGCCACCCGGTCACCCTCGCGGGGGTCATCGATCCGGAGGCACTGCGGAAGCGACGGGCCAACCTGGAGTGGGGCGAGGTCCCGCCGGTGCTGCCGTCGGATGTGGCCGAGGTGCGCCTGTCCGCCGACCAGACCCAGGTGTCGGTCACCCCGGGGCCGAAGGGGGCCGGCACATTGTTCATCCTGGGGGCTCTGGCGGACGACCGGGTGAAGGTGACCAGCGATAGTCCGGACTACGAGATCGGCTTGGGCAGAGTGATGCTCGGACAAGGCCCCGCCAACATTGCCGCTGGCACCATCATTGTCCCCCAAGCCACCGAGGCCAGTCTGCTCGCCGAAGCAGGCGACCCGCGCCTCATCGAGGCCCTCCGAGCGATGGGCTACATCGAGTAGCTGGAGCGCCCATGTCCCCTGCCCCACCGTCTCCGCCCCGCCCCAAGGTCACGCGCGGCGCAGTCACCTTTGTGAGCCACGGCAACAGTCGCATCCTGCGGTGGCTGGACCTCTACCACGAGCTACTCAAGCGTCCGTGGTGGGTCACTATCGGCGCGCTCTTCGCGGGCTGGCTCTTCATCAACGCGACCTTTGCGGCGCTGTACCTGATCGGCGGGGACTGCATCTCAGCGGCCGACCCCGCCAGCTTTCTGCAGGCCTTCAGCTTCAGCGTGCAGACCATCAGCTCCATTGGCTACGGCGCGATGCATCCCACCACCCAGTGGGCCTGGGTGCTCGCCGACATCGAGGCCTTCGTGGGAATGCTGATGGTGGCGATGGGCACCGGACTGATGTTCGCCAAGTTCAGCCGGCCGACCGCGCGCATCGACTTCAGCGAAGTGGTGCTGGTTCATCTTCGCAACGGAGTGCCCCATCTCGTGCTGCGCACGGCCAACCGACGCGGCAATCGCATTGTCGGCGCTCAGATGCAGCTCGCCATCTTCGTGGATGAGACCACTGTGGAGGGCCACTCCATGCGGCGGCTGGTCCGGCTCCCGCTCACCCGCGAGTCCACCCCAACCTTCGCGATGTCGATGACCCTCTTTCACCCCATCGACGAGGCAAGCCCGCTGTACGGCCGGACCCCCGCCACGCTGCACCAGGCCTTTGCGAACATGATGGTCACAGTGAAAGGCCTCGACGAGACCTTCAACCAGACCGTGCATGCCCAGTACTTCTACGGACCCGAGCACGTCCGCTGGGATGCGCGCTTCGTCGACATGATTGAGTCGACGGCCGATGGCACCGTCGCGGTCCACCACAACCGGCTGAGTCTCATCGAGCCCATGCCGGCCGAGCATCACATCCAAGCGCCAGCCTGAGCGCTCAGTCGCGCCGACGTCCCACAAGACCCACCAAGCCAAAGAGGCCGAGCGCGAGTCCGCCGGATGCGCCGCTCACCGAACAGCCGCCCTTGATCTCGCCGCCGTCCACGCTGGCCTCGGCCTCGCCGAACTCGTCGCCCACTTCCCCGTCGGTCCCACCTTCGCCGCCGTCCTCGGCACTGTCGCCACCATCATCGGCACCTTCGCCTTCTTCTGGGTCGACCTCGACTTCTTCTTCGCCGATGTAGCTGAGGAACCAGTCGTAGGAGTCGTCGACCCGAGACACACCCGCCGCCGAGTCGGGGTCCTCACACAGCACGTCACGCGAGCCGTCGAGCATGTAGCCAAAGGAGTTGACACCTACGAGCTCAAGCTCGCCGGTCGACGCGTCGGGCCGAAGCGCCGCCCCACCCGAGTCGCCCGAGCAGATGTTCCGCTCGCCGGAGGAGTCGTGGGTGATGATGAGGCCGCCATCGTAGGTGTAGATGGGCACATCGACCTCGCGCTTGGTGCCCGAGCCCGAGCCGCGGTCGTTCTGGATGCCCCAGCCCACATAGGTGATGTCGGAGCCAACCCAGTCCGACCGCACACTGTCGGTGTTGAGCTTAATCTTTTCGACGTCGGGCAGACCCTCGCCCTCAAGCTCCAGCAGACCCACATCGTTGTAGGGCATGCGGTACTCAGGATGAGCGATGAGGTCTGTGACGACGGCGTAGTCGTCGATTCCAGAGGAGGTCGTGACCGTGTACCCAACGATAAAGATGATGTCCATACCGTAGGCGATGTACTCTTCGGCGCCGTCGACGCAGTGGGCTGCAGTGACGACCCAGGTGTCGCGCACGAGGGTGCCCGAGCAGAAGGGGAACAGCCCGTAGCGGTCGGAGTACCCGGCAATCTGGCCGACCGCCTGGTGGTCGTAGGACGTGTCGCCCCCGATGATGGCATCATCCGCCATGGCGATGGCGGGAGCGAGAGCGGCTGCGAGAAGGAGGGGGGTCATCAGGGCTCCGGAGTGCTCAGTCCCTTCCCGCATGCCCGCGCGAGGGCAAACCGATCACAGAAAAGTCGTGGTAGCGTCCAGCCTGTGGAGCGCCCCTTGATGCCCCGATTCCGCCTGTCCATCGTCGCCTTCTCCGCGAGCCTATCGCTGGGATGCAGCCCTCAAGAACACCTCGAAAGCAAACCTACTGACGACATCTTACGCAACACCCGCGACACGATCCCACCGCCGCCGGTCGGCACTCCGGGCAACCTCCAGCTGTCCGGCCAAGTCGTCACCTTTCCCGACGAGGCGGCCACCGATGCCGGCCTCTGCCTGACCTTGATGGACCCCTCCGACCGGGCACTCGACGGCGAAGCTACGGAGGTCGCCTCCACCACAACCACCTCGGGCGGCAACTACGCGTTCACTGGACTGCCGGTGCCGCCCTCCGTGGGATGGGTGCTCGTGGTCGACAGCTGCGGAGACACCGCCACCTGGTTTCCCACCGGCACCCTCCTTCCCGGCGAGCGGGTCGGCGGCCGCGGCAGTGCAGAGTCGCCCTCCGGGGTGCGCGCATGGCTGCTGTCCACCGCCGAGCGCGACCGCATCGACGAAGGGCTGGTGGAGAGCGGCTCGAGCAGCATTCTGGGCGACGGCGGCGGCCTCATCGGACGGTCGCTCGACCCATCGGGAGCCCCCAACCACGAGTCCTGGGTACGCGGTCCCAACGCCACCCAGCTGTGGTATCCGCAGTCCGACGGCACCTACACGCTCTATGACCACACCGACGAAGCCGAGGCCGGTCTCTACGTCGCGCCCGATGCCGAGGATGTGTACGGCGTGTTCGTGACCCGCGCGGCGGGCGCACAATTTCCGCCGTTGATGGCGGGGGGACTGCCGGGCGTGATTGAAGTCTGGGACTTTGTGGCCTGGGAGCCAGAGGTCACGCACGCGCTCTGAGCGATGAACGAGACAGGGGCGGGATCCGGGCCCGTCAGTCTCCCGGCAGGGTGAACACGCTGAGATCGACGTCGACGAAGCAGCTGTCGGCGCTCGACGCGAGGTCGCGGCAAGCCTTCTGTGCAGCATCGAAGCTGCGGCGGCCATTGAGCGCATCGTCGACCATGGAGCAGAGCGTGTCGAAGCGGGAGAGGTGGCCAGAGAACCGCCGGAAGCCGTAGTCGACCGCCTGCGCGGTGTGGATGACGAACTGCCAGTCGCTGGCCTGCAGCAACAGTAGCTCCCGGGCGGCGAGCTTGAGAAGGGCCTCGGCTCGCTTGCGCTTGCTCTTCTGCTGGACCTTCCAGAGCAACCCAAGGAACCGGTCTTCGGCGCGGTGGGCAGCCTCCCAGGTCCAGCGGGTCTGGTCGTTGAGCCAGACACGGTGGTCGTTGCCCTCGCCCCAGCTTCCTTCGGGCAGCCACACCACCTCACTTGGAGGATGGGACTCAAGGCGCGCGGCGGCAGTCTGAAGACGGACGGCGGGGTCGTGGTGAATGGCCACCAGCGCTTCCCGCAAGAACTCCGGACCTTCGTGCCACCAGTGGCCAAACAGCTCGCCATCGAAGGTGGCCGTGACACAGCCCTCTCGCCCAGTGCTGGCATTCCAGTCGTGGAGACGCTGGGAGACAACGGACGCAAAGTGACGGGCTTGGTTGTGGGCGACACTGGCCACCACATCGGCGTCGTAGGACTCCTTTGCGCCGAGGTCTGCCTTGCGGTCGGTGACCCGCCAGTAGCGCAAGCCGTCGCCGTCTTTGCGCTTGTGGAACTCGAGGTAGCGGGGGTCGCCTGGGTAGCCGACGTCGGCGGACCACACCTGCTCGCTCACGTCAGGGTGACGCGCGAAGGCGGCCACCTTGGACGCGCCACCGTGGGTGCCGACCCAGTGGGGCTCCATCACGTCACGCCAGCCGATGTGGGCTTCGCGGTCCGCCGCATCCCAGCCAATCTTCTCGAAGCCGTCTTCCGCGGTCCAGCGCCCCTCGCTGCGCGCACCATTGGCGGTCGCCGCATCCACGAAGAAGTGGGTGACGCCATGGGCTTCGAGAATTCGGTCCACCCCCATGCGGTCGCGGGTGGGGCCGCCCAGAACCGGCTGGGTCCAGGGTCCTGCGGGCCGAAATGCGCACTCTGGCAGCCAGATGCCAGTGGGACGGAAGCCGAGGTGGCGCTCAGAGGTGCGCAGCCCCATCTCAAGCTGAGCGCGGATGCAGCGGTCGTGCTTGATGAGCGGGGCGTAGCCGTGGGCCGCAAAGCTCGACAGCAGCTCGAGGTGACCGGCCTTGGCGTGAGCGGCAAAAGCCCCGACGATGTCGCCGTCAATGCTCCGCCAGAGAGTCTGCAAAGCACCGAAGCTGCGCTCCCAGCGCTGGGCCCGTTCGGTGAGAACGCGGTCTTTGGCGTCGTGTTGAGCACGTCGAATCAGGTCGACCAGGTAGTGGTCCAGCCCGCTGCGGAAGGTGGGATGCCGCAGCTGCTCAAGCAAAACTGGGGTGAGCCCGAGCGACAACGCACCGTGAATCCCCGCTTCATCAAGCTCGTCGAGCACAGAGAGGATGGGCAGGTAGACCCCGACGGCGGCCTCGAAGAGCCAGTGCTCGCCATGGGGCCAGCGACCGTGATGAAGGACCCACGGCATGTGACCGTGGAGGGCGAGCACGAAGCTGCCCGCAGGTTGGGCGTTCACCGCTGATGGACCTCCAGCACCATCGTCTCGGTTCGCCACTCTTCGCCCCACAGCTCGAGGGGCCACGACAAGACGGCCACGGTGCCTTGATAGACCGCTGCGTACCCCCGTCGACAACGAATGGGTGCGGTCAATGGGAAATGATCGACCCGCACGGGCCGGCCCGGACGCGCCCGAACCAGCAGACCGAGGTCGCCGTAGCGTAGGGCAAAGTCGCTGACGTCTTCGGCGCGCCCCATGCTGTCTTGGGCGCAAGGAAGAGCGCCGGGCAAGTGCAGTGTGCGGAGGGGGCCGAGCTCACCGTCGACATTGAGCGGCAGGACCACGCCCAAGCGGGTGCGCACGGGCTCGCGGGAGCGGTTCACGGCCGTCCAGGACAGCTCGACCTTGGGCTCGGTGCCCCCAAAGCGAATTGTCTTGTTCATGTGGACCATGCCGGTGTTGCCATCGGCGCTACGCACGGTTCCTTCGCGCGCCAGCAGCACCACGACATCGGCGCCATCGACCTCGGCCCGCTCGACCCGCCACTCACCGTCGACAAAGTCCCCTTGGTCTCGGTGCATGCCGATGCGCATCGC
>Ga0315322_10003152_pt1 | contig 12752 bp, 11 predicted proteins | sample M110021515metaG_FD_203461 | JGI IMG/M metagenome (GOLD analysis project Ga0315322, IMG submission 203461) | Ammonia-oxidizing marine archaeal communities from Monterey Bay, California, United States - M1 100m 21515 | ecosystem: Environmental > Aquatic > Marine > Intertidal zone | place: USA... | reverse complement strand
GGATTGGTTTGATACAACAACGGCATTGATTCCTTGAATGACCTTTACTGCAATCCGATGTTTTGGCGCTTCAGCAGAAGTTACCAATTCGGCAAAAAACAATACGAACAAGGCATAATTCATCACCAATTGTGTGAAGATTTTTATCTGAAGACAATTGAAAATTGAGTGTTTTGTTTGATATTGGTCCAATATTGAATTATACGAGGATTTCGCGTGGATTTGAATTGTTCAACTAATCCTTACTCTTCAGCCGAGCATCAAAAGGGCGCTTCGATGCCATTGTGGGGAACTATGGTGTGGCTCGCATTAACGTGTGCAGCAGTTGGTGTATTTGTTTCCGTCAAATTTAGTGCAGGCAATCACATTTTCCTCTTGGTTCCTGGCTTGATGGCTGCGGTTCATGCGATTCGATGTAAGGGATGGCAATTCTTGCCAAAAAGTGCATGCGCATTGCTCTCCCTTTGTCTAGTGGGCCTAGTGGCAAACTTGATTAATTGGCATGGCATGGTTGATCCTGTGCGGGCTACACTTAAATTGAAATACTTTCTAATGGGTGTGCTAGGCGTTGTGGCCTTCAGATGGGTTGCCGATAAATCGGAAATCCGAAAATGGGGGGCAAGGGTTTTCAACCTCCTGATGATTTCAATAATAGTTTCAGTGCTTTATGCAGTTATAGGCCATCTAACGGGCTTCGATTTAAAGGAGTGGGGGGACTCAGATTTTACAAGGCGCGGCGGTTTAACTGGAACCATGAGGTTTGGGTATGGCATGGGTATGATGCTACCCGTACTAATTGGTACGCTCGTTTTTTGCCGTTCAAAATTGAACGCATTCCAGAATAAGATTTTGATCGGGGCAATAGTGTTTGGGGTTATTGGCTTATTGTTGACGGAAACCAGAGGCGGATTATTGGCGGCTCTTATTGGTCTTGGAGTATTGGGATTCATAAAAAGCAGGGCTGCAGGGATTAAGGTCATGTTATTCGGGGGGGGGGTATTGGCTCTAATGATTGCAGTAAACATTTCCATTGATACTGGCGAGAATAATTGGCGGTCCTCGGGCTATTTCCGCGGACTTGATGATGGCCAGCGCTTGTCAATTTATCAGGGCGCTTTAGCGGCGATTGATGAAAGGCCGCTCAAAGGATTGGGGCATTACCAGCTTGGGCAACATTTGTCGGAAATTAAGGAGCGCCACGGAATTGCCCACGTTCATGGAGAAGCGAGCCATGCGCATAATATTTTTCTCCAGATCGGTGCTGATTTTGGCCTTATAGGATTATTGGCTTTGGTGGCGTGGATGGGCTTGTGGATTCGAGAGTTGTTGGCAGTGGGTGGATTACCAATGCAATTGGGACTTCCGTTCATTGCAGCAATGGTTGTGGGCGGCCAATTCGAGTATATTTTTGACGCCAATAATTCGGTTTTGATTTTCACGGTTTATGCGATCAGTATCTCGCCGCTCCTGATTGAATTTAATAAAAAGAAAAATGGCGGATTGGCAGACTAAAAGGGTGTTGGTTACTGGAGGGGCGGGTTTTCTAGGCTCGCATTTATGTGATCGGCTTATTGCTGGCGGTGCAGAAGTGCTGTGCGTGGACAATTTCTTTACCGGTCGTAGGTCTAATGTTGCTCATTTATTGGAACATCCACGGTTTGAGCTGATGCGGCATGACGTTACGTTTCCATTGTATGTGGAGGTTGATGAAATTTACAATTTAGCTTGCCCGGCATCACCCGTGCATTACCAGTATGATCCAGTGCAGACAACCAAGACCTCCGTGCACGGGGCCATCAATATGTTGGGCTTAGCCAAACGGACGGGCGCTAAAATTCTTCAGGCCTCCACAAGTGAAGTGTATGGGGATCCCGCCGTGCATCCGCAAACAGAAGAATATTGGGGCAATGTTAACCCAATTGGCATCCGCTCATGTTACGATGAAGGTAAACGTTGTGCTGAGACGCTATTCTTTGATTACCATAGGCAACATAATGTGAAAATCAAAGTGGCCAGAATCTTCAACACGTATGGCCCTAGGATGCACCCTAATGATGGCAGGGTAGTTTCTAATTTTGTTGTCCAATCTTTAGCCGGAGAGCCAATCACGATTTTTGGGAATGGATCGCAGACTAGGTCGTTTTGTTTTGTGGATGATTTAATTGAAGGATTTATCCGATTTATGGATACACCAGATAAAGTTACTGGCCCGATAAATCTTGGTAATCCGGACGAGTTTACCATCCGAGAATTGGCAGAGTTGGTGTTGGATCAAGTGGGAGGGGGCTCCAAGTTAGTAGAGAAGGCTTTGCCTGCAGATGACCCTCAGCAGAGGAAGCCTGATATTGGAGTAGCTAGGGAAACACTGAACTGGGAGCCCAAGGTAAAGCTCGCCCAAGGGCTCGAGCGGACGATTGCATACTTTGAGGGAGAGTGCGCAAGCTGATCACTTTTCCGCCCGACGAGATGTAATCCTTATGGCATGATCGGGGGGATTTTCTGCCACTTGGATCATATAGCCAAATCCTCCTGCCCCAGCTAGCTTCACGCCCAAGACTTCCTCTTTCGCTTTGGAAATGAGGTCTTGAATCTCAGGGCTCACATAGCCAGAGAAAAGCGCTTGTTGTGCTTCGTGCACTTCATTGATGCAATCACCCAATTCGCGGGTATTTCGGTTTTGAATCGACTGCCATGTTGCTTCTGCTGCATCTCGAAGTCTGTGTATTTTCGAGGGTGAAAGATCTTCATTTCCATCCAAAACTGCATAGCCTGGAGGGCGGGGACGTGTTTGAACAAGGCTGATACAGGAATCGAGCCATCTTAAGGTTTCCTCGTCATTAATGGACTCGATATGATGAGGCCAATAGCTATCTTGGAAATTGAATTTATTAACTCCTTTGACAACTAAGCCTAATGCATCAACTGCACCTGAAATATATTGTGATCCTGGCGGATTTTCGACTGCAAATATAATGCGAGCCAGTTCTTCACTGGGCATGTCGGGCGGTAACTGATTTCCAAAAATGCGGCGGATTTGCTTTCTAGTGCTACTGGACATTCCTGAGCGGTCGTCCAATATCAAGGTTTCGATCGGGAGAATGACGACGGCGCCAGGGATAACGCTGTTGAGCATCTGTTGGTCATAGAAACCACTGAGGTCCAAGCGGTGCGGAATGCGGTCTATCTCTCGGATTGCTGTGCTGGACCGTTCTGGCAAACCGTCTCGAGGTTCACGTTTCAAGACAATGTATTCCACTCCATGAGCTTCACATAGCGTACGCTTTTCAAGCTTGTCCCCGTCTTCATTGATCACAAAAAAGTCCGGCCGTTGTTCGATCAATATGTCCTTAAAATTCAATGACGAAGTGTCCTGCGGGACGATGGCTCGATTCACGCATGCAAGCGACTGAATGATGTATTGCCGTTCGTCTTGAGTGTAGATGGGTGTTTTACTTTTATTTAATTGTGAATTTTCATCCGAACCGATCACTACGGTCAGCTTTCCAAATTCAGCAGCGCGCTCGAGGAATCGCGCGTGTCCACTATGGAAAAGATCGAAGAACCCCGCGACCAAGGCTGTCTTGTTTTTGTTCATTAATTCAACTTGGGGTAAGTATTGTGTAGCGCGCTACGGAAGGACTCAATTGAAAGTTCTTCCGCATATTTATCAATTGCCGAGTTGTAGGAGTCCTTTGAGGCTTGTGGAGCCGCATCTATCTGGCGCAGTTTGTTGATGAGATCACCCAATGATTGGTCTTTGAATAGTATTCCCAGTTTTTTTGCCCGAACGCGCTGGCCAATTAAGTCAAAGTCACTAGCAATCACGGGCCGGCCCGCCAAGACGGCTTGGGCAAGAATGTTTGAATTTCCAAAGTGACTCAGGTACGGGGCAAGGACATAGTCTGAAGCTCGGAAACAAAGGCTTTCCTCATCTTCCGTAATATATCGGTTAATAACCTTGGCGCGGCCCTCTTCCTCCAGGCGGAGTGTTGCTTGCAGGGTATTTGGATCGTGATTTTGCTTGCCGGCGCACAGGAGGTACAATTTTGAAGAGCGGATAGATTCCAATGCGGCAGTGACCAAGTGAAGGCCTTTGCGGCGATGTCCAACCCCATAATTTAATAAAACTAGGGCGTCTTCAGAGATCCCTAGGTGCGTCCGGGCTTCCTTTTGCGGGATTGTGATGCGAGGACCGGGTGTGGGAATAAACTGAAAAGGGGTATCGGGAAAGTCCCTACTCATGTCCTCGGCAAAAAACTCATTGAGCAGGCAAATCTTATCGAACCATTTCCCTTTAGATAGGCGGTTAAACCCGATGCCTTTGATTATTTGGTTGAGACTATTAAATTTTGTTGAATACCAACGCGGTCGTTCATAAATACCTCCCAACCGACCGCGAAGGATGTTGGGTGGCCGCAGCCCGATGGCAGCACGCCTCAACAGGGAGGAGGCAAACCCATCCAGTGAATTGACGAAGGTGGAATCGGCCTCTGATTCCTCAAAGCACGTGGCCAAAGCAGCTAACTCTGAACCCTCCCGAAATAACCCTGATTTTGAGTAGGCATTGATTTGGCGAGTTTCAGAGAGTAACGAAGGGTTTTTTTCGGAGAGTATGGCTTTTGCATTGTCGGTTCGCAAGTCGATGGCCAAGGTGATTTGCCTGTTTGATTCCAGTAATCCCTCTACAACATGTTGAAGAAACATGAGATGGTGCCCTTCGGTCCTAGGCTCAAAAAATAATAGGCGTCGGCCGTTCATGCGTCAGGGGGATACTCGGTATGTTTCAAGTGCTCATACATCCGGCTGTGACGGTAGAACGTGGAGAAGGCCGTGAACCAAGCGATATAGAACCCAGGGAATCCATCGAGGAATCCCAGACGGAAAATGTATGCTCGAAAAAATCGCCAGACTCCGCGGAAGATTGCCGAAATAGCACTCCAACGTTTCCCTGAGTCCAATTGCCGTTGGAGAAAGATATCACTAAAATATTCTAGCTTCCGGAGCTGGCTGTTCATGGTGGGATTGGAGTAGTGGTACAAGTCTCCCTGGAGCTCTAAGGCGTTTCCATCCAAATCCATTTTGTCGTGTTCCCGGGAGCCTTTCCAGATGCCCCGCCCGTTGCGAATCAATCTCAGACTGTGATCGGGATACCAGTCTCCATGGGTAATCCATCGTCCTAAAAACCAGACTTTGCGCGGGAAATAGGCCCCATTTACTTCTGGCGGGGGGGAGGTAATAAATTCAATGAGGTCATCCTGCAGTTGCGGTGAGAGTTCTTCATCCGCATCCAGACAAAGTACCCAAGGTAGCTTGGCATATTTGAGCGCGATATTTTTTTGATCGCGATGTCCTTGCCAATCGTGTTCATAAACCAGTGCGCCATATTCTTCCCGGGCGATTTGTTCCGTGCTATCTGTACAATCATTCACCACCACGATGATTTCTTGAGCTAGTTCCTTTACACTATCCAAACTTCTCCGAATTCGATGAGCCTCATTATGGGCGATCATCACGACACTTAAGGAAAGATTTTTGGTCGCATCATGCATCATTGGGCAATTTCAAAAGTTGATCCATGACAGACTGAGGGGATACCCCCCGAATGCATGGGTCACTATGTTCGCAAATGGAGAGATGGCCGCTACACGGGCAGTGACCGCCTTGGAGAGCCACGTTGGTTGTGCCGAGTGGGCCCCAGCGATGGCTGTCGGTGGGGCCAAAGATTCCGATAGTGGGTTTACCCAGTGCCGCTGCAATATGAAGTACAGAGGTGTCCATGCTTACAAAAGCCCGACATTGGCCGGCAGTTGCTATGAATTCGTTGAGGCTTTTTAACTTAGGCAATCGAGGAAGATCGTGGATGCGGTTTGCCAAGTTGGCCAAAAGGAGTTGCTCTCGCTCAGAGGGACCTGCGGAGAACAGGTGCCGGATATTGTGCTTATTACACATCGTGTGAAGTTGCTCTAGGAACTCCAAGGGCCACTCTTTTTTTGGTTGGCTGGTTGTACAGTGAATCAAAACTGATTCTGGAGAGATGGGAGATGGGATGGCCGATTTTTCTGGGTATATTTCGGGAGCGAGATCATTTGGAAATGGGATATCCCATCCTTTGAGCAGATGTAAATCCCGGACGACCTCATGTCGGTTTGGGTCCAATTCTTCTATTGTTTTGGAATAACACCAGCGGCGCCATTTGGACCCCCGTTGAATTTCAAATCCCAATGATTGAGGGGCTTTGACACAAAATGAAGTAATGGCGCCTCGGTCATTACCTACGAAATCCACGCTCCGTGAGAACCGTTCGGCCCTCAGCTGGCGAATTAGGCCAAAATTGATGGATCCTTCGCTGCGATCCATGCCCCACACTCTCTTAATCCAGGGAATTCCCCGTAAAATTGCAGTTGCCTCAGATGGAACCAGAACGTGAATCTCCGAGTCTGAAAAGGATTTTTTCAATGCCTTTAGGGCGGGTGTGCATATGACAACATCCCCGAGGCTTTTGAATTTTATGGCTAAAATCTTTTCCTTTGGCACAACGGTCCGAGGCAAGCTTGTACTCGCGGGCTAGGGATGTTCAAGGAAAACCCCAATCAATGATTGTGGTCGACGCGCAGGTGCTGGTGAGGGTATTGCCTTGACCGTGACTGAGGATCCAGGTGACTTCGCTAAACTTCTGCCCCCCAAACCGAGGATGTTGGTGTTGGATTTGGGTTTTTTGGGGGACTCAATTCACCTGATGCCAGCACTGGATTGTATTCACCAATCGGTGCCTAATGCTTGTGTTGATGTGATGGTCGCAGAGCATGTAACGCAGATCATGGAGGTTTTGCCTTGGTTGAACCGGGTCATCGGCTATCCGAGATTCCCAAAGGGGCCTAAATGGTTCAATCACGGTGAGTGGATTAAGTTGTTACGCACAGCAAAATATGACGCCGTATTAAACGTGAACGGCTCTGATAGAAGTTCGATTTTGACGTGGTTGACTGGTTCCCCCTTGAGACTGGGGCGAATACCGAGAAGGAAAAAATGGTGGTGGCGCCGGAGTGTGACCCATTGTGTTGAACACCCTTATCGAAATGCGCCTGTTTTCGAACAGACAGTTGAAGCGCTGAAGCTCGCTGGTTTCGCAAAAGGAGATTGCGGTTTCCATGTGGTGATTCCGGAATCTGCGAAGAAAGCCGTAAACGATCAGCTGGGTGGCTTGAAAAGCTATGTTCATGTTAGCCCGTTCACCACCGAAAACTATAAGGAACTACCTCCGCCGTTGTTGGCTCAGTGGCTAAATCGATTAAACACTAAACACAGCCTGCCGATCGTTCTTTCCGTGGCACCCAATGAGCGCGAAAAGCAAAAGCTACAGTCTCTTCTGGAAAAACTAGATTTTACGCCTGCAGCAGTATTTCCCGGCACGCTTTCTCTACTGGAGCTGTCGGCAATTATTGATCAGGCTCAGTGGCACATAGGGGGAGATTCCGGGGCGTTACATGTTGCTTTGATGTGCGACACACCGACACTCGCGTGGTATCGCAAATATGATGGCTTGATTGAATGGGCGCCACCCGGAAAAAGCCACGCACGAGTCATCGGACAAGCTTCCTCTGATGGTTTAACAGGCATTAGTTTACAAGATTTGGAGAATAGCCTTCAGACTTTAAAATCTCACTGAGCCGACTCCGAAAAGCTTCAAACGAGTGCCGATTCCAAACACGCTGTTGAAAATCAGGCATTGGAGCATTTTCCAAAAATCGCTTAACAAATAGTTCCAATTTAGCTTCATCGTTGGTGGCAGTCTCTGGGAACAATGCTTCGGCTGCATCAGTCTTCCCCCCCAAGTGTAAGCAATCAAGCATAGCGCATTCAATTGCTACCTGGCCAATGTTAGGAGTGTTATCCATGTTGAGGCAAAATTGCGCCCGTGCGATTTCTCGAAGCCAATCATCCCAAGCCATATTGGGCTTGGGCAGAACAAGGGTTAGCCCGTATTTCTTTTCGAGTCGCTTGCCAAAGCTGAGTGCTTGCCCAAAGTTTCTAGACTGATTATTGGCCAGAAATATAGTGCCGGATTTTTTAGGTAAGCTGTTATTAAATATTCGGATTTGCTCTATTGGGTATGGATAAGGAAGAGAGTGCGGGGTCAGGTTGAAATTGGATCGCATCTCGGATATCACGGAATTCCCATAAGGCAGCGTGACAACATCACAGTTTTCGTAGAACTGGCGGGAGTGTCTGTTGTAAATTGGCTTACGCTCCTTCGCGGTTGATATGATAGTCGCATTTGGATATGCGGCCCTTAATCTCTTAGCTATAGCTGCGGGGGATTGATCCCAATAAGCTCGCCACTGCCTAAGTGGTTTTGAAAACTCATAGGCAGCAAGTACGATTTTCGTTGAATTACGGGCAGATAATTCTGAAGCGCGCTGATAGGCTCCTTTGTCCACAAAAGGGATGTTCCATATATTTGGAAATAACCGGTTAGATAAACAGCCCGGCAATATGAAATCTTGGTTTTTGGCATTCCTTGCGTCTCCGTTTTCAACTGTAAACGGCGATACGCAATCATCTCCATAAATAACCAGATCCACGGTAAAAATTACAAAATCTCGTTCAAAGCAGAATCCTGTCCCACCCAGAGGATTTCTTCACAGTTAGTTTCCATTGGGTCCACACGCCTGAAAAAGGGGAGGTTTTCACCTTTAAGATAGAGGTTGAAGGCAGAAAATACTTCTCGCCTGTTGTAAGAGATCTTTCCGAACGGAGTGTAACCTCGGGACTTTAATAGTTGCGTGATTGGTTTACGGTGATCCCCCATTTCAGTGTAAATAGTACTAATTCGTTCCGGGCGAAGCCAGGCCCCTAATCCCTTTAAAACAAAAAAATCGTGTCCCTCCGTATCGATCTTCAGAAAATCTACGAATTCTATTTCCTCACCCTCGAGCAAATCCTTTAGCAAAATTTTTTTTACTTCAAATTTGTGGCCCGAATTCGAATCCACCCAGTCATGATGCAGAGAATGGGAGCCATCTTGCGAGGGGTGTTCAAAAAAAATGCCATTGCCTTTTTCGTCGCTGGCTGCGGCATTAACGGTTGAGATTTTCCTCGAGAACGAATTCAATTCGATATTCGTCAAAAGTGATTTATATAAACGCGGATGTGGTTCTAAAAACAATACTCGCGCCTTTTTGATCGTCGCTGCCTGTATGCCGAAAAGGCCGATATTTGCTCCGCAGTCCACAAAGACTCCATTTTCCGGGAGTAGTTCATGGATTGCCCAAGTTAGGTGCGGCTCTATCATTCCGTCCTCCCAAAAGATGGTGTCTTGATTTGAGCGCGTTCTATCTAGTCGAACTTTCTCCCCATGAAGTAAAGATGCCTCAATGTTTTTATCGGCCAGCAGGCTCAAAAACCTTCTGAGGAGCGAGTGCCCAAGCCGAATGTATCCATAGCGATAACTCCTATAAACTCGGCTGATTTTTCGTGTTGGCATTTTTCTCTTGTGGGTGCCTCGGAGAATATTGACAGGAATGGGTTCGTTTTAAACTGTTAAAAATTTTATCCTCTCTTCCGAGGGGGCAAACACATGGCAGGGTTCGGAGAAATTTTCAAGTTTAGCGGGCCGCAGCTCAAAAGGGAATCGACTTATTCGGATAAAAATTAGTCAAGGGAAACAACATTTCTATTCGTGAAAATGAGTGATGCACCACTCCATCCGGCCATTTGGTAGTTAAGGGTTTTCATCAAATGATAGATTTTCGAATCTATTATTTTTTCTATAGTCGCATCAGACTCCGGCTTCTCAATACAAATGCATTTTGGAGAATAGATATTGAAATCAAGGCCTTCCAGAACTTGGTAATCTGCTCCCTCAGTGTCTATGCTTAAGAAGTCTATTCTCTTAGGGGCATGATGTTCGTTTAGAAGTCGAGTGAGTGTCTTAGATTGGGTGGTTCCTGAGATATAAAAATCGCGCTTTATTTTTTCATCTGGCGCTATAGTAGATAAAACTGAAAAGTCTTTTGGGGAGTAGATTTCGACCGATTCTTCCTTATTTGAGACAGCTGCAAGAACCGCAATGTCTCTCGGGCGAGCTAATTTGCATGCCCATACTTTTTCGGGCTCCAAGTCCACTAATATTCCGTTCCAACCCCGTTTATACAAACCATAGGTGTTTGACCCTCTTCTCGGAGCATGGCACCCGATATCAACAAAAAAACCTTTTTCAGGAAAGTTTGGGAGCGTTTGAAGAATTAGGTCTTCACCAAATTGAGAATATGACTTTTTGGCTTTTGTTGGGCTCAAAAATGCTCGGTAAAGGACGGTTAGCCAGTTGGGTGGCGGTTCATTATTGGCCATCGGGCTCAGCATCTAGCTATTTATTCAGACTGTGCAAGACGAAAACACTTGAAACAACAAGCTCTTTTAGCACAAGTCGGAGTTCGTAATGCGAGGGATGGCAGAGATTTTTAGGTTTATGTGGCCTTACATGGGCCAATACAAATCGCGTCTTGTATTGGGGCTAGTGCTGGGACTGGCATTTGGATTATTTAATGCGAGTTTTGTCTGGGGGACAAAAACATTATTTTCTCGCATGGAGAGTTCTACTCGCATGGAAAGCTCTTCAGATCGCGAGGAGCATGCAACAAAGAATTTCACCCCAATTATAGATGAATGGCTCCCTAAGAGGGGGGTAGAATTAACGTGGCAACAAGGGATCGGGGGCGTGCTTTTTTTGCCGCTACTGGTTGGGCTAAGAGGTTTAACGAATTATTTTAGTGGTTATTTTATGGTCTGCGCGAGCATGTATGCAATACGTGACCTCAAAAATAGTATCCATTCCAAATTGCTTGGGATGTCATTGGATTATTTCAATAAGAAAGAAGTTGGACAGCATACCATGACCCTGAATCAAGGTGCGGAAGCTGTCTTAAAATGTGTGGCTAACGGTTTCGCCGAGGTGATTAAAGAGCCATTTGCTATCATTGCTCTAGTAGTTTCACTGGTAGTGCTCGATTGGAAACTAGCCTTATTCGGTCTATTTTTTGCGCCCTTAACTATTTTACCTATAGCGTATGTCGGCAGAAGGGTTCGCAAATTTGCTACACAAGAGTTCTCACGTGGAGTCGACCAAGATAGCTTAGTCATTCAAGTATACACCAACATCCGGACGGTTAAGGCATACTTTTTGGAAAACAATCAGAAAGAGAAGTTTCGGGATATATATGCGAATTTAGCTCGATTGGGTATTAAGCATAATCAGGCAAAATTAATCTTAAATCCATCAATCGAATTACTAGGTATGTTGGGATTAGGTACGGTCATACTCTTTGTGTTTTACACAGGTAAAAGTACTCCAGATTTGGTGGCGTTTCTTACCGGAGCGATGCTCATCTATCAACCGATCAAGAAACTGGGAAATCTTAATGCTACCGTTCAGGATGCCATGGTCGGAGTGGAGCGCATTAAGACCGTACAACAAGCAACGATAACTGTGCCTGAAAATGAGGCAGCCAAAGATCTGAGCGATATCCAGCAGGGTATCAGTTTTGAAGAAGTGAATTTCTCCTATGGAGATGAGGAGGTGTTGAGGGAATTTGATTTAGCGGTGGCCAAGGGGATGAAGCTTGGAGTGGTTGGAGAGAGTGGGGCGGGAAAGAGCACATTGGTGAATTTATTGTTGCGTTTTTATGACCCGACGAAGGGGCGGGTTACGATTGATGGGACGGATATTCGGGAGGTGACTTTTGAGAGTTTGCGCGGGCAGATGGCGTTGGTGAGCCAGGAGGTGGTGATCTTTGATCAAACGGTGTCTGAGAATATTGCGTGCGGAAAACTCGATGCCTCGCGGGAGGAGATTGTGGCGGCGGCCAAAGCGGCGAATGCGCATGAGTTTATTGAGGGGTTGCCGGAGGGGTATGATACGCGGCTGGGTGAACAGGGCACGCGGCTTTCGGGAGGGCAACGGCAGCGGATTGCGATTGCCCGGGCTTTTGTACGGCAGGCACCGATTTTGATTTTGGATGAGGCGACGGCGGCGTTGGACTCGAAGGCGGAGGCGGAGGTTCAGGGGGCGATTGATCGGCTGGAGGAGGGACGCACGGTGGTGTGCGTGGCGCATCGGCTGTCGACCTTGCGCGGGATGGATAAGATTATCGTGCTGGAGGAAGGCCGCGTGGTGGAGGAGGGCGGTTTTTTGGAATTGCTGGAGCGCGACGGGGTGTTCGCGGAGATGGCGCGCAAACAGGGTTTGACGGCCGGTTAAGCGATGGCCAGACCGGCGGGCACGACCGGGTGGTGTTGGACACCCAGCACATTGTGAAGTTGGGCGTTGAGGATGGTCATGCTGGGGAAGCGTGCTTCGGGTTGGTGTGCGAAGCAGCGCTGGATGAGCTGGCTTAGGGCAATGGGCACTTGCGGGTTGTGCTGGTGGACGGGCTTCACGAAGTAGGATTCATCCAATTGATTGCGCCGTGTTTCCTCGGGGGTATGTCCGCCGAAGGGCCGTAGGAGGGTGAGGAGTTCGTAGGCAGTCACGCCCCATGCGTAGATATCGGCCCGTTGATCCATGGATTCGCCTTTGAGCTGCTCGGGAGGCATGTAGGCCGGGGTGCCGGTGACCTTGGGGTATTTCTTGGGTTTGCGGGGGATTTGCTGGGCGGTATCGAAATCGATCAGGCTCACGTGGCTGTTGAGTGAGACCATGATGTTTTCCGGTTTGTAATCGAGATGCATCCAGCCGCGGTCGTGCAGGTGTTCGA
>Ga0315322_10003151_pt1 | contig 12766 bp, 10 predicted proteins | sample M110021515metaG_FD_203461 | JGI IMG/M metagenome (GOLD analysis project Ga0315322, IMG submission 203461) | Ammonia-oxidizing marine archaeal communities from Monterey Bay, California, United States - M1 100m 21515 | ecosystem: Environmental > Aquatic > Marine > Intertidal zone | place: USA... | reverse complement strand
TTGTCTCGGCCCAATTCTCAGCAGCGTGGCGCGGCGCTCATGCTGGCGTTGCTCGTCCTTTTTGTGTTGATCATGATCGTCTTCCAGATCAGCATGACCGCAGGAACGGACCGCCGCGTAGCCAGTAACGAGCTGTACCTGACCAAGATCGACCGTGCGATCGAGTCGGCCATGCTCAAGGTCTTTGAGGACTTGAAAGAGGATGCGGCCACAGGTGAAGATTCCGAAGGGGCCGCGCCTACCGGAGGCCTTCCCGGGATGGGGGGCGGCACCGGTGAAGGGGGTGGTGAGGATACGGGGCCAACCGACTCCAAAGAGGACACTTGGGGCCGCGCTCAACAGACAGAGATCAACGGCATTTCGCTTCGCATCTTGGTGCAGGATGAGGACAGTAAACTCAACGTCCTGACGATGTTGACGGAGGATGCCGACGAGGCCGAAAAAGCATTCCAGCGCGTCGTTCGCGTCTTGGACTTGTGTCGCGAGATGACCGAGCAAGATATCGACGAGGGTGCGGCGCGCGATATGGCTGAAGCTATGCGCGAGTTCCTGACTCGTCGTGATACGGCGACGATTCCTCAGCCTGCTCTGCTAACGGATGAAGACGAGGAGGCGGGCGTGGGCATGCCTTTGACCCTGCGCGAGTTTTTGGTTTTAGACCCCTTTGAGGAGCGGCACTTTCGGGACTACCGTGATTCTGAGGGAGTGGTTGTGCACTCGATCGCATCGTTCCTAACAGTGTCGACCTCGCTGTCGACCTACGAGTCGTTTCGCTCGGATTTGGAAGAGCAGAGCAAGCAGAGCGGCGCTGTGGTTAGCGCCGCGGATTCGGGCGGAGGGGACGGCGGCGGAGGGTCCTCTACAACGGAAGGAAGCGCCGGAAGCGGTAGTACTGAAACCCGCGGTGCATCAGAAGGTGGGGGCGGAACCGAAGTCGGCGGCGGTGGTGCCGGGGCGGTGGGTGGCGCACTCGGTAACGGTGTACCCGGAATCGCGGTAAACATCAACACGGCTCCAAGTGCAGTGCTGCACGCGATCATGGATCGCAGCGAGATAGATTGGACGTTCCTCGACGAGATGGTCCTCTACCGGAACGAAGAGGAAGAGGGCGAGGAGGCGGATGAAGATGCCGAGCCCATCTATGACGAATACGGACAGGAGATCGTTGTAAGGCAGGTCTTCGACAGCCTTGAAGAGCTGAAAGAGGTAGACGGCTGGGATTCTAACGAGCCTATTTATCGCGATGAGTTTCAGGGGCATCTGACGGTCGAGAGCGGTGTGTTTTCGATCTTTATCACGGGGCGTTTCTCCACTCGCGCCAACGGGGCTGATGACACCTATGGTATGACTCGCGAAGAGCGCGAGGCCGCCGAAGAGCTTGGAACCGACCTCACGCGAACGGTGCGTTGCACCGTTTGGCGTTACAAGGATGGAGAAGAGTTCGTGCTGGTCCCGCTCGAGCGTTGGGAGGTCCTGGACTACCGCCCGTTTGAGGTGTTGGACTTCCCCGACGAGGGACGTTGAGCGAAAAGCTGCGCGTTCTGGTCTTCCACCACCTCTTCGCGGCTGTTTGCGAGGAGATGGGCGAAGCGCTTTCGCGCTCGGCTTTTTCGGCGAACATCAAGGAGCGGCGCGACTTCTCTTGTGCGCTATTTGACGCTGCGGGAAGCATGGTCGCGCAGGCCGCCCACCTGCCTGTTCACTTGGGATCGACGCCGCTATCGGTGCGCGCCGCGATGGAACTCGGGCCGTTCACACCCGGCGACACGGTCGTTTTGAACGACCCGTTCGCAGGCGGCACGCACCTGCCCGATATAACTTTGGTTACGCCCGTGTTTTTAGAGGGCCGCCAGACGCCCGACTTTTACGTCGCGGGTCGCGCCCACCACGCAGACGTCGGCGGCGCGCACCCCGGTTCGATGGGGCCGAGCAACGACATTCACGGGGAGGGCCTGCGCATTCCGCCTTTATTCCTAATGAAGGGGGGCGAGGTCAACCACACCCTCTTGCAAATCGTTCGCGCCAACATGCGCGTTCCCGACGAGCGCGAGGCCGACCTGCTGGCGCAGCTCTCGGCGAATCGCGTCGGCGCGAAGCGATTGGGCGAACTGGCCGAGCGTCACGGGCGCAAAGAGCTGCTGCGGCAAGCTGGAGGACTGCTCGAGTGGACGGCATCACTGCTCGAGAGCGCCCTCTCTAAGCTCGCCGGAAAGGCGGGCCATTTGAAGTTGAAGTTTAAGGATGAACTCGAGCTTCCGGGCGGCGAAGGAATTCCGCTCGCCGTCGACATACGTATCGACAGGCTCGACGGGCAGGACGGCAAGCACCACGTCACCTTCGACTTGACTGCGATCGACAAGGCGATTCCCGGCCCGGCTAATGCGCCGCGCGCTGTCACGTTGTCGGCTGTGTTTTATGTACTGCGCTTGTTGCTGCCGCCGGGTACGCCGACAAACGATGGCATTCTCTCGCAAGTGGATGTGCGTACGACACCGGGTAGTTTTGTGGACGCGAGTTATCCCTCGGCGGTTTCCGCGGGGAATGTCGAGACCAGTCAGCGGCTGGTGGACTTGCTCTTGGGTGCGTTAAGCAATGCGCCTCGTTTGCGCGATGTGATCCCCGCGGCATCGGCGGGCACGATGAGCAACCTGACGTTTGGAACAGTGGGCGGTAAGGGAACGAGGGCGTTTGCGCACTACGAGACCATCGCCGGAGGAGCGGGAGCATCGGCCCAAGGGGGTGGTGAACACGCGGTGCAGACACACATGACCAACACGCGGAACACGCCGATCGAGTCGCTCGAGGTTCACGACCCGGTCCGCATCGTGTCCTATACCGTGCGGCGCGGATCGGGTGGCAAGGGCGCTTTCTCCGGAGGCGATGGACTGCAGCGAAGGTTGCGCTTCTTAGTCCCGGCACGCTTGTCCTGGGTCGCACAGCGCGGCCACAGGGGGCCATGGGGGCTTGCGGGCGGCGGCGCCGGCAAGACGGGCGGCGCAAGGTTGTATCGGGGAGGGCGGGGGCGTGCCGTGCACCTTGGCATCCAGGCCAGCATCGAAGTCGCCGCGCTGGACGAGGTCGAACTCAAGACGCCAGGCGGCGGCGGCTACGGGTTGTAGCACTCGCTTTTGGGCAAGAATCGTCGCGCCAAAGTACGGTTTAGAGAAGGGTTAGGGCATCTCGGCAAAGCCGCGACTCGCATCAGGGGGTTTTCCCTTGTGCCCCGCACGACTCCCGGGGAAGATCCTCGCTTACTCCCGGACCTTGGGGGTTTATTTGGTGCCAAGCGGGGCTTGGGGCCGACCTGAGGTCGCTGGGGACAATCAATCTCTTACCACCAATAGAGATGCCTTCCGAGTGTGTTTTCGGTGCCCAATGGGGCGACGAGGGAAAGGGTAAAATCATCGACCGCCTTGCTGCTGGTGCCGACTACGTCGTGCGCTACCAAGGCGGTGCCAACGCTGGCCATACGGTCGTCGTCGGTAACGAAAAGTTTGTGCTGCACTTGATCCCCTCCGGTATTTTGCATCCAGGCAAAGTGAACGTGGTCGGCAACGGTGTTGCTCTTGACCCCGAAGCGCTTTTGTTCGAGGTCGATGGCTTGCATGAGCGAGGCGTGAAAGTCGATGGCAATAACTTGCGCGTCTCCGCCTCGGCCCACGTCATCTTCGATCACCACCGCGTGATGGACAACTTGGCCGAGAAGTGGAAGGGTGATGGCAAGATCGGCACGACCGGTCGCGGCATTGGCCCTTGCTATTCGGACAAGGCTTCACGTACGGGCCTGCGTATTGGCGATCTTCTTGATGCCGAGCGTCTTGCGCCGCGCTTGAAGAATGCACTCAAGGAAAAGAATGCGTGGATCGTCGACCTTCACAACGAAGAAGGAATCGACTACGACGAGCAGTTAGAGCGCTTCCTTGCCTTGGGCGAGAGGTTGCGCCCGTTTGTCGGAGATGTCGGCGGCGAGATTCGCCGCGCGAATAAGGCCGGCAAGAGCATCCTGTTCGAGGGCGCTCAAGGCGCACTTCTCGACATCGATCACGGTACGTATCCGTTTGTCACGTCGTCGAATACGGGTACCGCAGGCATCTCTGCGGGCGCGGGTTTTCCGGCGAACCAGATCGGAGGCGCGTATGGAATCGCAAAGGCGTACTGCACGCGCGTGGGCGAAGGGCCTTTCCCCTCGGAAGACCACGGCCCCGGAGGCCAGAAGCTGCGCGATGAAGGTAACGAATACGGTGCGACGACCGGTCGGCCACGTCGTTGCGGTTGGTTCGATGCGGTAGCAACGCAGTTCACTTGCGAAATCAACGGCGCGACGGGTTTGATCGTGACGAACCTAGATGTGCTGAGCGCATTTGACACGCTGCGCATCGGCACCTCATACTCGGCGCATGGCGAGAGGCTGGAGGGTTATCCCGCGGGGCTTGTCGACTTGGAGGATATCGAGGTCGGCTACGAAGACCACGATGGCTGGGATGAGGACCTAACCGCCGTCCGCAAGTGGGAGGACCTGCCCGCAAAGGCGCAGGCCTACGTCGAGCGCCTAGAAGAGCTAGTCGGAACACCGATCGTAATGCTATCTGTCGGCCCCGAGCGCGACCAGATCATCCCGCGTGGGCTAGAGGCCTAGTCGCGCTTGGATAAACTCGCACCCAAAGAGCGGTCGGCCTTCGGAGACGACTTCCCCGAGCACATTGCCATAATTATGGATGGCAATGGCCGTTGGGCGAAATCCCATGGCTGGAAGCGAGTTCGCGGCCACCAAGAGGGCGTGAACTCGGTGCGTGCGATCACCACAGAGTGCGCGCGTCTTGGTGTGAAGAGCCTGACTCTGTACGCGTTCTCGGTGGAGAACTGGAAGCGCCCCAAGGCGGAGATCGCGTTCTTGATGAAGCTGCTCAAGAGCTTTCTCGTGGACGAGCGACCGACGCTCATGAGCAACAATATTCGCTTGATGGGGATCGGCCGCCTAGCCGATCTTCCAGAGGAGTCGCTCGCAGAGTTGCGCGAAACCGAAGCCATGACAGCTGGCCACGACGGTATGGTTTTACGCCTTGCGTTGTCCTACGGCAGTCGCTCGGAGCTGGCGGACGCTGCGCGTACTTTGGCCGAGGACGTAAAGGCTGGCAAGCTGAACCCAGCAGACATTCACGACGAGACTCTTCGCGATTATCTGTACGACTCGACAACGCCGGACCCGGACCTTGTGATTCGAACCGCTGGCGAGATGCGTTTGTCAAACTTCTTGTTGTGGCAGGCCTCCTACTCGGAACTCTACGTTGCGTCGATGGGCTGGCCCGAGTTCCGCGAGCCGGAACTGCATGCCGCGCTCGATTCCTTCGGCGGACGCACCCGTAAGTTTGGCGGACTGGTTTCGGACTTGCCGCCAGATCATCCAGCGCCCTCCCAAGGCCACTAAGCATGTCAAAGAAGGCCAAAATCATCCGCCGTACAATTTGGGGAGGCGGACTTGCTCTCGCTCTCGGCGTTGCCCTTTGGGCGACGGGGCACAGTGAGAGTGGCGCACCGCTCGCTGCAATCGCGGGCATCTTTGGGCTTCTCGGTTGTTACGAGCTCTCGTCGATGGGAGCACTTAGGGGTTTTCGCATTCAGAAGCCGCTGCTCGCAGCTGGCGTCATCACACTGCTGGTTTCATTCGAGGCCGGTGGCCTGCTGCCCGCGTTGCTCGCGGCGCCAGTTGCGGACAAGCTTACTCCGCACTTCGCCTGGCTGCTCTTGGGCGTACCCGCCGTCATCGCGACCTTTTGGGTGGACCGAGCCTGCCCGAGTTCATTTGGCCTGCAACTCCGCATAGTCGCCGCCGCGGGCCTCTCGCTCTGGGTCGGCTTTGCGTTCGGAAGCATGCACGAGCTCTGGAGTATCGTCGATCAATCTGCATTCGTCTGCTTGCTCGTGCTCTCCAAGATTGGCGATGTCGCCGGCTACTACGTCGGCAGCGCTATTGGCAAGTCGCATCCATTCAAGGGGATCAGCCCCGGCAAGACAACGGCTGGATGCAATGCATCGCTGCTCGTCACCATAGTCACCGCAATCGGCATGAACATGGCGGGGTGGTTGGCCCCCGAAATCAGCGCCCTATGGGCCGTCGGGCTGTTTGGAGCCGTGATCAACATCGCGGCTCAAGCTGGCGACCTGTTCGAAAGCTGGATTAAGCGCCGTTCGGGAGTCAAGGATTCTGGAACATGGTTCGGCCCTTCTGGCGGTGTTTTAGACCTCGTGGACAGCTTGCTGTTTACCATACCAGCAGCTCTCCTCTGCTGGCCGCTGCTTCTTTGCGCCGGCTAGCGTCTCACTGAGCAATCTCGCACTGTCGTGCGCCACACATTCATCCCAAAAGCACGCTCCGCATTTTGATCGAAGTCACTATCCCACTACGCTCGAATGACGAGGCCGTCCTCGTTCTAGGTCCCTACGACCGGCACGCCAAACTTTTGCGTCAAGCGCTTGCGATCGAGATCTTCGTGCGCGGCAGCAACCTGCGGATGAAGGGCCTAGAGGAGAAAGTCGAACTCGCTCAACAGCGTATCGAGCACCTGCTCGGTAAGTTCCGCAAGGGGCGTGAGCTGCAGTCTACCGAGATCGAACAGATCCTCTTGGGACCGTCTTCAACAGAGACCGAATCGGCATTTGCGCCGAAGGCCGCAGATAAGAGTGGCACAGACAGCGCCGCGCTTGGCCGCGGTCGAATGGATCGGGCGCATCCGATGATTCACGCGCGCGTTCGTGCCATCGAGCCGCGCGGTCAGAACCAGCGACGCTACTTTGAGCTGATGGAGAAGGAGTCGCTCACATTTGGGCTTGGCGCTGCGGGCACGGGAAAGACGTTCCTTGCCGTCGCCGGCGCTCTTCGCGCACTCCGCCGTGGAGAGGTTCGGCGCTTAATCATCACGCGGCCCGTTGTCGAAGCCGGCGAGCATTTGGGCTTCTTGCCCGGCGACCTACAGGCGAAGCTCGATCCGTACATGCGTCCGATTTACGACGCACTTAGCGAGCTGCTGCAGTTTGAAGATGTGACAGGCCTGATCGAAGCCGGCGTGATCGAGATTGCACCACTCGCCTATATGCGCGGGCGCACGCTGTCGAACGCGTTTGTGATTTTGGACGAGGCGCAAAACGCCTCGCCCATGCAAATGAAGATGTTTCTGACCCGCCTAGGCGAGGGCTCGCGCATGGTAGTCACGGGCGACCCCACACAGAACGACCTTGAGCGCGGCCGCCCGAGCGGCTTGATGGATGCTGTTACTCGTTTGCGCGGCTTTGAGGGTATTGGCGTGACCGAGTTCACTGGAAAAGACATTGTGCGGCACCCGCTCGTCGAGAGCATCGTGCACGCCTACGAGCGGCAGGACGGCGCGAGGGACGCCTAGTTGTGAGCATTTTCGACCGCCTCATTCACCCGCTCCGTAGTCGCAACCGCCGTACCCTCCGGCGCGTCTCTCTAGAGCGTGTGAAGGCGGGCACGCGTACGAAGAAGCGCGCCCCTATTGTGGACACGGGCGAGAAGATCGTTATCGCGATGGCCTTTGGCCTAGCAGCGATTGCGCTGATCGGTATGGGCGCTGGTCTTTCAGTTGGTGCGTGGGTTGGGCTAGGTGCGCTGGTGCTGATCTCGGAGGCCTTCTTCGTGCTCTACGCTGTTGATTTTCGGCCGGGCGCGTTGACGTCAGTTTCGAAGGTGGGTGCGCTCGCGCTATTTACGGCTCTGCCCCTCGTCGCGATGCATCTGATACGGCTTGTTGGACATGTCAACGAAGTCGCGTGGGTGCCTATGGCGCTGTTTGCGCTGCCCATGGCACTCGTCTGGGGCCGCGCATTCGCGCTGGAATGTACGCTTTTTGCCGGCGGTCTCTTGGGCTTAGCCCTCCTGCTAAGGCCGGATAGTGGCGGCTCGGCTGGACTTGCGATCTGCATGTCGGGCGCGCTTGTGGCTTGCTTGATCAGTGACGGGTTACGTCGTCGTTCGTCGCTTGTGCGCGTTGGCTTAACGATTGGAATGGTGCAGCTCCTGGTGGCGGGGGCATTCCACTTGCTGGGCGTCGGCACGATGGAGTTTATCAACGACTGGCGCCTTGTTCTTTTGCTCGTCATGGGGGGCATCGCCATCGGCTTGCTGACTTCGGCTGTGCTCCCAGCCGTCGAGTCGCTCTTTGGGGTCTCGACCGATATTAGCCTGCTCGAGCTCGGCAATACCCACGAACAGCCGCTTCTGCGAAAGCTCCTGCTCGAAGCTCCGGGTACGTTTCATCACTCCTACATCGTCGGCTTGATCTCCGAAGCTGCGACCGAAGCCGTTTCGGGCAACGCACTTCTCGCGCGTGTTGGCGCGCTCTACCACGACGTCGGCAAACTGAACAAGCCGGACTATTTTGCGGAGAACTCTCCCAAGGCGCGCGGTCGTCACAAGGACCTGTCGCCCGAGATGAGCATGCTTGTCATTTCCGCGCACACACGTGACGGTGTCGAGATTGGTTCGTACTACAACTTGCCGCCGCAAGTGCTCGCCTTCATGGAAGAGCACCACGGGACGTGTTGCATCGAATACTTTTATCACCGCGCGAAGGATCTGCGAGGCGAGGATTCTGTTAACGAAGAGGACTTCCGCTACCCCGGCCGCAAACCGCAAAGTGTCGAGCCCGCAATCGTGATGATCGCCGATGCCGTCGAGGCGATCAGTCGTCAGATGAGTGATCCGACTCCGTTGCGCTTGACCGAGATGGTTCACGAGGTCGCGATGAAGCGACTGATGGATCGACAGTTCGACGAGTGCGGCATGACGCTGAAAGACCTAGCTGCAATCGAGGCTGCTTGCGTGCAGGTTCTGACCGGCATATATCACACGCGTCCGACCTTTCCGAAGGGCCGCCCTCACCCTCTTGACCTGTCGCAATCTCCTGAGCGGCGCAAAGATGGTAGCGCGCTGAAGCCAGCTATTTCTGGCGGCCCCAGCTAGCCCGTGGCGATCACGATCCACTGGGAGACTTCAGCTCGGCCCCTTGAGGATGCGGCCGTTCGCACTGCCGCCGAGGCTGCCCTCGAGCACGGTGGGCGCGCCGATGTCAACCTAAGCGTGGTCTTCGTCGACGACGAGGAGATGGTCCGAATCCACACCGAATACCTGGACGATCCGACCCCAACAGACGTGATTACGTTCGATTTGAGGGAGGAAAACGAGGCCAGCGAGGGCATGCCTGACGAGCTTGCAGAGATTCTTGGCAAAGCACCTGTTGGCGAGCTGTTTGTGAGCGTTGAAATGGCTCAAAACGTCGCCAAAGAGCGTGGTGTGAGCGAGGCCCGGGAACTCGCTCTTTATGTAGTCCACGGAGCGCTGCATTTGTGCGGTTTTGACGATCATGATCCCGAGCAAAGAGCCGCGATGCGCCTTGCGGAGCGTGCGGTGATGAGCAGCCTTGGTTACGAAGCGGACGAGGCTCCTCACGAGCGTTAGTGAGCTCACTTTTGGCGCGCGATCACCGCAGGTAAGCCGCAAGTCTGATTTCGCGCGATCCCCATGCACTTGACAACAATGGCTACGCGCGGACCGATCAGCGCGAAGTTTCGTTTTTTCCGAAAAAAAAACGTGGGCCGTTTCTTTTCGTAATTCTCCTTTGCGTTTTCTCCTGAACGTGCTCCATTCGGCGAATGGAGTCAATCTGAGAGCACTTGGGTTTAGCGCCTAAATGGGTTGTAGTTCCAGCGCTTCCCGACTGTCAAACATGCGCTTGCACATAAGTTTGGCTTCACGACACTTGGAGGTATGCAGGCGCACGTTATTTGTGCGTTCGAGCGCGATGCAAGCAGCACAATCAGAACCCACCACCGACACCGAAGTCGAACACACTCCCCTTACGGGGGTGCATAGACTGCGCGCATTGCGTATGAAGCGTGGGCTTGTCGAGCAGATTGAGCTGGCCTCCGAGGGACCACGGGCGTTGTGGGAGGCCTATATCGAAGACCCCGGAATCGAGACCCGCAACGAGCTGGTTGTCGCCTATCAAAAGCTGGTTGCCGAGGTCGTCTCACGTTTCTTGCGACGCCTGCCCCCAACGATAGATCGAGGCGACCTAGACACCGCCGCAAACGTAGGTTTGATTCGTGCAATTGTCGGGTTTGACCCAATGCGAGGTGTGCGCTTCGAGTCTTATTGTGAGCGCCGGCTGAAGGGTGCGCTTTTGGACGAGCTGCGGGCCCAAGATTGGCTGCCGCGCCCCTGGCGCCAACGCGTCGAAGGGCACAAGCGAGCTAGAGCCCATCTGGGCGCCGAGCTTGGTCGCAAACCTAGCGATAGCGAGGTTGCTGCTGAGCTTGATCTCTCCCTCGGTGAGTACGAGCGTATTTTTGGAACGGGTCTTCCGGGTGCTCCGACAGGTTCGATGCCGATTGGAGATTCCGAGGATATGGCTCCGAGGGGAATCGAGGTTGTCGCGGAGGACTTTGTCGAACCCGCCGAGCGTCTGAGCTCGGAAGAGCTCTTGACTTTGGTCGCCCAGAAACTATCCGAGGCCGAGTACCGCTTGGTCTACCTGCGGTACTGGGAAGAGTTGCCGATGCGAGAGATCGGCCAGCTACTTGGCTTGTCGGAGTCACGCGTGTGCAAGATCCACACGAAGCTACTCGAGCGATTGAAGGATCGCTTCCGCGTCGGCGTTTACGAGAGCTAAAAAAAACGGGCGCGCAAGTTTCCTCGCGCGCCCTTACCTTCGCCGACACTGCAAGCAGTGCCTCGCTTTGCTTCAGGCCGGAGCCCGAAGTTTTCCCCATCGCGAAGTCCGGCTTCCCCAAGCCGAACAGAGGGCAAAGGTGGCAGCACCGGGAACAGTCCCCACTCTCCCTGGTGCCAATTTTCCCCCCGTGATAGGTTGCAGTGACCACTTTCCATCTTGGTCCGCCAGCAACGCAATCCTCCTCTCAAGATGCCGGTGTGGAGCTCCCCAACTCCGACCAGCTAAAAAACCCACTCCCGGGGGGAGAGAGCGGGTGTCTCGTACCGCGCTTTCGACGAGCAGTTCGCCTTGCAATGCGCAGTGAATGGGGCGGACGGAGACACGCTTAGAGGCTCGGCTCGGCTCGGCGAATCGTCGAGTTATTCGACGCGCTCGCTCGGAGCTGATTGGTTGGCTGTTGCTTCTGGTGTACATCGCTTTTTGTCCGCCGGGCGTCATCCTTAGCCATCAACCGGGGAGAGGGAACCCTGCCGGGGCCCCCGAGCGAACTCGGAGGGACCCCGCATGGGAGGAAGCGTTGCTACCGCCCGAGCCGTCAATCCAGTTAGGGGCTTGCACCCTTGTGCCCCTTGGATGACGACCCTGGCGGTACCAGGGACGACGACTTTCGGTAACTAGGCTGCCCTGAAGGGCCCTTGGTTTTGCGCCCCACTCTTGCGAGTGGTTTGCCTTTGTCGTGTCATCGTCGGGAGCACAAGAAACCTACCCCCGCCACAGGATGGTGCAAATCAGACCCCCTGGTTATCTCGATCCCAAGATGTGAGAATAGACAGAACCCTAGTCATAGCATGGGCTTGTGTTACTCTACATTCGTGGCAAGACTACCCCAGATTCTCACTGAGCACTTGATGGCACCCCGCTGCAGCGGGGTTCTAGAGTCAGAAAGCGCCGTATCCGGCCGCGGAGAGAATCCCGCTTGCGGCGACGTTTTAGTGTTGATGCTGGACTTGGAACCCGACTCGGGCCTGCTCCAGGCCGCATTTCAAGCCCGCGGTTGCTCAGCCGTGATCGCGGTGGCGTCCCTTGGGGCGGAAGCCGTAACTGGCATGAAGCCCAGCGAAGCTCGAGCGCTCCCAATAAAGGGGATCGTGAAAGAGGCGGGAGGACTGGATCGCCTGCAGTCCCATGCCATTCGCGTTTTCGATCGCGCCTTACAACAGGCACTTCACCAGCTTCCGACCGTGTGAAGAGGTAGAGGCTAGTTCGGGGCGCGTCGCTCCGCTGGGGTATGCGCGCATAGCGCGCGGCACTCCGCTGGGGTATGCGCGCATAGCGCGCGGGGTGTGTACCTCGCTTGAGGTGAACGGTCGCTCTTGCCGCGTCGGGGGGGATGCGGAAGTGCGGAATGGAGAGGTCAGGAATTTATTTGAACGTCGGGGGATTCCTAGTACTTCCGCACCCCCCGACGCGGCAAGGGCGACCTTTTGCCATTTGCTCGGTAGGGGAGGGGATGGGGGGCTGGGACGGGCGACTTTGATCGGAGTGCGCGAGGCCAAGGCGAGCTGGTCACCCAGCAGCTTCCCTGGTTTTTCTTTCTCCCAACCGAGCATTCTTGCCAGAAGGTTTCAGAGCAACGCGAGGGGGTCGGCAGCACTCAAATAGCCCGGCCCAGTTAACGAACAATTTCTATGCAGTCCCAAGTCCGGCGTGGTGCCGATCCCCTCGCGTTGCTCTGAAACCGGACGGCTAAAGAGAGGTTACCCACCGCGCGCAGCGCCCCCTCCCCCTTCGCCAAAGGCTGGAAATCTAGGTTGGAGCGTTTGAACGCACCGCACGCCAGATCGCGGCGACGCCGCCTAGGACCTCGTCGAAGTGGTCTAGCGCAATGATGTTCGCAGCATCGGACGGCGACTTGGACGGTTCGGGGTGCACTTCGAAGAACAGTCCGTCCACGCGACCTGTGGCGACGGCTGCGCGCGCCAGTGACGGCGCGAGGCAGCGATCGCCGCCAGTCTTGCCGCCCTCGCCAGGGCGCTGCACAGAGTGTGTAGCGTCGAAGATTACAGGCGCGCCGAAGG
>Ga0315322_10003149_pt1 | contig 12768 bp, 6 predicted proteins | sample M110021515metaG_FD_203461 | JGI IMG/M metagenome (GOLD analysis project Ga0315322, IMG submission 203461) | Ammonia-oxidizing marine archaeal communities from Monterey Bay, California, United States - M1 100m 21515 | ecosystem: Environmental > Aquatic > Marine > Intertidal zone | place: USA... | reverse complement strand
GTTAACGCTGGGTTCAAGAACTACCGCCACCGAGTTGGGCCGTTAGGCGGATGAATCTGTGATGAGTGAGGCAACTGTATCAACGACTGGTCTCTCAATGGAGGCTATTCCAGCAGGTCGCGCAATGCCCGGTTGGCTAGTAGATGCATTATTGAGCGGTCGAAGATTGATGATAATCCACCCTAGTGAAGAATGCCGTAAACAAGCAATTGAAATCTTACATTTACAAGGTGGAGGTAAAGCAATCGACACAACTCACCATTTGACAATTAAACGATTAATAGGAATCCTACATTTAGATTTACGATTACCTTTGTTGATGGAAGATGACGGAGTATTGTTTGAAAAAACACACCGTGCATTAGCTAAAACTGCCGCAAACCATGGATTTCCGTTATTACAATCTAACCCCCAACACCGCTGGTCACGTTCAAGAACTCGCAGACTACTCACACTTTACCATGAATTGACAACCCTTCGGAAGCCCTGGGAGTGGGAAGATGATCCCGGTGTAAAGTCATGTGACGTAGTTCTGAAATCAATAGAGAAAGAGATGCAAGCAACCCACCCCTACCGCTTGGATAGAACGGTATGGAATAAATTACGAGATTGTAAACAATCTCCATTTACAATTTCCGATATTGAAGGAATAATAATGCTAGACCACCCATCCGGCTTAAGTGAAATCGCAATTGCAATTATTCAAGAAATATCTCGCTTTACTGGCTTGCATCAATTGGTAAATCCCGGTTCACACCGTCTCGGATTCCATGGCGAATATATCGAGGACATCGCTCCAATCAGAATAGATAAGTCATTACCGGAATGGATTCCAAAACACGAAGTTTGGGCTGCAGAACCATCTCCACATTGGTCAACCTCTATCGGTGAAGAAAAACAAAGAAAAGTACACCAATTAATGTGTGAACTACACACCCATACCCCTCTTGCTTTAGCAAATATATTACAACAATTGGAAGGCGAAATACTTGTAGTCAGCGGGGATGCAGATTCCCTGAAAGAATCATTACGCCCGCACTTAGAAATAATGGGTCAAACATTGGCAAAACCTTCGACCAAAATAAGCGATACTAGCGCAGTTGCTAGAATCATATCATTTGCTAACATTTCTCGAGGCGAAGACGCCTGGGCGCTTTCGAGACTAAATGAAATGTGGTCTCAAATTGAATTACCTATGGCGTGGCCAATATTAGATTTACAACACCCTACAGAGAAAGATTGGCGCCCCCGATTACATGCGCACATCCTAACTGAAATCGCCAGAGGTTTCCACCTACTCGGGGGGAGAGGCGCTCTGCAAAGGTGGGTTTCAGTGTTATCCCAAGCAAGTCCTAGGGCGGGTGTAGATCCCGTTCGTAGAAGACAAGAATTAGAAGAATGCCAATGGTGGCTATCTTGTATTGCTAATTGGATGGCCCCAATTATTCCTGAAGCTGATAGAGAAATTACTTTGCAGCCAATAGTAGGATGTTCTTCAGGACAGAATCTCCCAATTCCACAACAACCGGAAGGTGTAATCGGATGGCTTAATTCATGTATGGAGCAAATAGATTGGAATGTATTCACTTCTAGAGATTCGGTACGTGAGAATTCGTTACCCGGCCTTCAACATCTAATGGGTATATTTTCAAAATTACATCATGAAAATATCGAGGTAGAGGCTGATGATTTCTATGAACTTCTAAACGTTCTTGCGACAACTACGGAGATTCCAAGTATCCGCGCAAGTGACAAAGGTATCAAAATTCTAACACCCTCTCAAGCTTTTGGACTTGAAGCAGACTATCTGATAATGTGCGGAATAGATGCAGAGACTTGGTCGATGAAACCTCCTAAAATACCATGGTTGGACGATTCTAGTCGTATGAAAATCGGATTACACAGGCCAGATGAATTATTACGACAAGGAAGACATCACCTCAGACATCTTCTGAATTGCTCTCCGTGTATTTTGATTATTGATTCTAGTATTGAAGAAGGAATGGAACTCGCTGGTCCATTAGATGAATGGTTTAGCGATATCGCACAAGAAGGAGGATTGGATTACATGAATCAACCTCCTTCATTTATGAATCCGATTTCATGGCACCCCAATACACCCGATAGGGCATGGGAATGGAGAGAAATAAATGATAATAATAAACTCATTTATCGAGTAAATTCAATGGAGAGTTCAGAAGGAAGTGTACGTACTCATCGCAGTGGAGATTTAGGCAGAGATAGAATACAAAGGGCAGGAATCTCGGTAATTGAATCGAGACGCCCACCAACGACTCCATTGAATGAGAATTCAATGTTAGCGGCTGCTGAAATTGAAATACTTGAAGATCAATTTTCTCGAAGAAGAACCGGAGACCATCTAGAACTTGGCGAAGTATTTTCCTTTGACGAGGCCGAAAATCGGATTCAATCTGCGGATTTGAAATTAATGCCTACTAAATCGAAACCAGCAAACGGCCGAGAATCTAGTATTTGGCCACATCTTGGAATAATGGGGAAAAAGGGTCTTGGAGTGCCAGTAGATCCACGTCCAATATCGCCCCCTTCTACAAGAATAGAACATCTAGATTCTATCACCGGAAGGGGAGAAATACAGCTAAACTTGCCAGCTGTTTGGTCACAGGGTCGCCTTCAATCATGGCTTGAATGTCCAAGGAGAGCTTGGTATGAACGGCATATGTATTTAGGAAAAAGAGAAGACGTGAAAGAAGATTTAGCCGCAACAGCTAGAGGAGATATAATTCATCAAATCGAAGAAGCAATATTGCGAGCACATGGCTTGGAAGAGAATGTAATTCCTTCACGTGGTACACCCTTAAATCTTGGAAATCTAGGAGATTTAGAATCAGCATGGCAAGTGGCATTACACACGCTTTCCGAAAACGCTCCATGGATGAGGAGAGAAGATGGCATTTCAGCACACCGATGCCGGGATTTAATCGGCGTTTCTCCACCTGCTTGGAATGAATGGTTGGAGAATGGAACTCCGATTCCCCTAGGTGGTAGAATCGGTAGGATGCTGCATTGTGATTTCACATTGGTTGATGCAGCACCTATTGCAACAGAATGGGAATTGGTAAGTGGTGAAGGTAGACAAGTAAGATTGGGCTTGCCTGATTCCGAGACCACCTTCCTGTTACGTGGAAGAATAGATCGAGTAGATGAAATACATATTTCCGACAAATTATCCACCGATTGTCTTGAAGTAATTCCATTAGATTTCGACATTGATAATCCTCCCAAAGCAAAACGATTGGTAATAATTCGAGATATCAAATCAATAGACGGAGCCAAAGATAATGGCGAAAGTGAACGCCATTTGAAAGGTATATTCCATGAGTTACAATTAGCACTTTATGCACGTGCTTGGGAGATCTCGAACCCCGGTGACCGAGTAGTTGGCGTTGGGGCAACACTAGTCGGAATCGATACACATCCATACTTAGAAATCGATCCAGAGTTCTACGAACAGTGTGTTGAAATGCCTATTGGCATAGTAGGTGGACAAACACACAATCATTACCGTCTGCCGGGGAATGAGGGCGATGAAACTTCGAACCCATTTAGGGCATGGATGCGTGAAAGAATTACTACTGCGATTAGAGTAATAGAAAATGCCTCAGCCGGAAACATCCACCCTGAGCCATCGAATTCCTGTAAGTATTGTCCGATAATAATGGCATGCCCAAGTGCGAAGCGAGGTGGATGGTGATGATCCGTTTCAACCGCGCTCAAAGCCTTGGCCTCGACATTGACCGCCACATCGCATTAGATGCCGGCGCAGGTACAGGTAAAACTACGGTTATGGCAAATCGCTATTTGCAGCATATCTTATCCGGTGACCAAAGAGCTACCAGATTACTCCCCTCTGCTCCACGAATTCCATTACAAGGAATGGGCGCAATTAGATGCCCCTCTCGGGAACGAACCTCACTTAGTGAATGGCCAGGCCTTCTGCCTACGGAAACAGTGGCAATTACATTTACTCGTAAAGCAGCGGCTGAATTGAAGGGTAGAATTAGGAGATTAATCGCCTCATTAAGGGCACAACCACCGGGTCCAGAGGATATCAATGGCTTACACGATACCAGGTTGAGAAACCAAGGAGATGTTGCAATGTTACTGTCTTTAGTTGACGATGCTCCAATTTCAACCATAGACGCCTTTCTATCATCAATAGTATCGCCATGGATGGGATTAATCTGCGACGACCCGGCAACTGAACAGGTGGATGAAGACGGCTCTATATTCCTGCGAGAAGAAGCAATTCGAACAGCGTGGAGACTACAGAGAGGTATCGATGGAGTCGAAGCAGGAATGGGTGGGGATATTGAATCATTTTTGGAATCGAGGGATAGATTATCTGTACTTTTAGGCGGGCAAAACTCATCATCAACAGTTGTCAGAGGGATGCTCAAGAGCTCTTTGTTTGTAGAAGAAGCAGCACGTAGGCTAAATACAGCAGGGTCTAATGGAATTGAGGTAACATCACTAAATCGCCTCTTCTTAGAACCGATTGGTGAATCCCTCGACGATTGGTATACCGGCTTTAGAGAATTTGTCACAGGATGGTGTGATGCTTGGCTCGATGGCGGTGCTCAATTTGTGCTAGGGGCTGATGAACCAATAGGCATGACTCGTTACAGATATACGCAATATCTTTGTACACTAGAAGCGAATGAACCGATTCAGAAACTGCAATGGATTTGGTTAGTATCTCATGCGATTACATCATCTGGAAATTTGAATAAAATTCACTGTAAATCACTGTATAGAGCCCGCCCTCCAAATGGAGAGAGTTGGCCCAATGGAATACTTTCCAAAGGGAATTGCGCATTGGATAATACCGTTAAAGATATGATTATTGGTAATGCGGAAACGTATGCTGATTCTATAAGAAATATGTTGGAAACTTCACAGGGTTTGTTGATTCGAGTTTTGGGTCAAGCATCTCATTTACTAAATCCGTTATTCGAAGACCCGGATGAAGTACCGGGTCAATTAGCATACCCTCCTCGTTTGGATACAGAGATCCCTCAATTACCACCTAGCTCAAAAACGAGACTTACCACGGAATTAGAGCTCCAAGTTATTGATGATCTATTCAATGTACATCGCGGAGTTCGCGAGATTTTATCACGTTTAAAATCTCAAGAAGGTGTTAGAGATCACGATGACATGCATCGCTTTGCTGAAGACTTACTTCTTACTAGATGCCCTACAGTTTGTCGAAATTGGTACCCAACTTCAGTTATTGATGCACTAGATTCAATTGGCGAAGAACCATGGTTAGATGATCATCTCCACCGGGCGATTTCTGCAAGTCAAGGTAACCAAGAAGTCCAAACAGATCTAATGCGTAGAATCGAAATTCTTCGGGATTTAAGAAGGCAATATCGGGCATTCATTATAGATGAATATCAAGATACTAATCCTCAGCATTTCCGATTGTTAGCAAGGCTTTGGGGTAGAAGAAAATTAGAGGATGGGGAGCCACAACCACCAGCAGCCCAATGGGATCCAACAATTTGTATTGTAGGGGACATGAAACAATCAATTTATCGATTCCGTCAAGCCGAAGTTACCGTGATGAGGACCGCGGTTGCAGCGATTCGAGAAATGAATCGCGAAGAAGCGGTAATGGAATCACGAACCGAATCATTACGGAGGCCTGATGCAGCAAGAGACCCCCGTCCGATACCCGGGTCAGCAGGTGAAAACTCGACATTTGTACGATCCAGTCAATTGGTTAGTGAAGATGCTATGAGAAACGAATGGATCTCATTCCACCTCGATGATGAAGGAAATGCAATCGATAATCAATCTCTCAATAGGCGAAGAGAAGGGCACATTGAAATGTCTACAAATCATAGAACACTCCCTCTTTTGATGAATACAATGAATGTTATGTTCCAAGATACATTTTCTCAAAGACATCACCTACTCCCCGGTCCGTGGCATGCCGAAGCACAAGATTTGACACCTGCTAGAACTTCTGAAACGCAGGCAAGGATGGAATGGATTCTACCTGCAAGAACCGGTGATGGAATGCGGCCAATCGATCCAGAAATTGCGATAGATCCTTTCCTATACGAAGGTTCAGATGACAGAGAATTATGTGCCAATCTATTAGCAAAAAGAATCGCCGCATTAGTCAATGGCGGCTTGGCTAGAATATTTTGTGCTGAAACAAATTCTTGGATTGATGTTTCCGAGAATACAGGTACTTACCGGCCAGAAGACATCATGATTCTAGTTTCATCTCATGGTAGAATTCCACTATTGATCAATGCGCTAGATGCACATGGAGTGCCAGCCATGGCGGGTAAGCAAGGAGTTCTGTTGAATCGTCCAGTTATTCAGCCATTGATGTCTGTCCTGTGGCTTCTAACTGCTACTCACGACAAGAGTGCCGCACTTGCAGTAGCTCGCTCTGCAATTGTTGGAATGGATGATTCCTCAATAATCTCACATCTTTCTAATTTTGAAGGCAATCAGTTAGAAGGATTAATTTCAGTTGCCCCTAACACTGCTATTGTTTCATTATTGGAACGTTTGCATTATCTTTCATCTAATGGAAAAGTACGTGATGCAATTGAAACAGTAATCGACCATTCTGATTTATTGTATTCTTATCCACGCGAAAGTGATCGGCAAGATATTGAAAATTGGCTAGCACTTTATGATCGTATATCAGCAAGAGTAGGAGGAGATTCTGCACTTGTATTTGGGCAATTACAAGAGTTGTCTGAATTAGATGATAAAGACGCACCAAAAAGCAGTTCTCCTGGCCCCGGAGGTGCTGTTCAAATCCTAACAATACATGGTTCCAAAGGCCTAGAAGCACCAGTAGTTGTTGCGTACGACATCTTTGCAACCGGTAATCGAGACACGATGTTTTCTTCACAAGTCAATGTGTTGGTGACTCCTGATATTATAGCCGGGAGAATACATCCATGGAAAGGCTCAGATAAGCCAAAAAGTGGCTTGTGGACATTAGCTAATCTATTCGATGACGGCCAGCAAAGAGCAGAACGTCGTCGTCAATTCTATGTGGCTTTGACTCGGGCTAGAGACCGTTTAATTATCGCTGGAGGCCCATCTAACGGGGCGCTATTAACCGATGATGGGACGATCCAATTTACTCGAGGGAAAGGGAGGCAGAATATGGGTTACATGTTCCTAGACGGATTAGCCCATGCATCTATTGTTTCTGGACAAGAAGGTTGCAGTTGGTCTCAAGGAGGGTTAGATCAAACCGGATTAAAAGTAACTTTAGATCCCGGCTCATTACTACAAAACGCAAACCTTGGGCCAGAATGCGTTGCAGGTATTTCGATATTCCATCACCCCGATTGCTTCGATTCAAACCCATTAAATTCTGTACTATCAAATTGGAGAGATCGCTTGGAATTATCCCAAAACCCAATTGAAATACAGGACGAAGTATCCGTTAGAGAAATTGATTTCACAGTTCCTATTACTTCACATGGATTAGACAACGCATGGTCTTGTAATCGCCGACATTGGCTCTCAACAAAACTTAATTGGAATTCCGAGAAATTTGATTATATTATCGAAAATTCTGAAGAGTCTTATTGGCCGAAAGCAACAGAATTTGGTTCACTATTCCATAGACTATTGGAAATAGGTTTGGCAAATCCCGGTTCTGAAGTTGAAGATTTAGATGACACCTGGACTCAAAAACAACTTGACCATTTGACTGATGAGAAGACAATAGATGAGGTAATGGCTCAATCTAGTATCACTGAAAAAGAAGTCATTAGTAGGACGCGATTGCGACTACTACATCTCGGAAAATTAGCGAGAGAAGGCATCCTCGGGAAATTAGTATCGGGAGAAACATTTGATGGCTTTACTGTAGAGGGATTGAGAACCGAATTACCATTCTACCTCACAATCGCAAATCAACCTGATAATCTTCAAAGAACAACATGGGCCCCGCATGCGCGTCAAGTAAAGGCTACAATTAATTCTGTAAGTGCCGTTTTTGACGGGAGAATTGACCTTGTACTAGCATTGAGAGATTCTAATTCACAGGGATGGTTACAGGTTGTCGATGCAAAAACAAAGGAATGCCGAGGCGGATTCAATCCATCTAACACATTAGAAGGTAATGACTTACAGATAGTTGTAAACCCAGATTCACCCTATGCTTCATCTCCCGCTGAAGAGGAAATTATTGCAGAACATCGACTCCAATTAACGCTCTACAGTATGGCCCTAGAAGTAGGTGAATCAATAAAACCTGAAGAAGAAAGAAGGAAGATTCTACCACCTGCAATTCAGGTGTCAGCATCAGGCAGGATGATTCGAATGACGGATGATGATTACTCTAGGGCTCGTGAGGATTTAGATCGATTAATCAAATGGATAGGAGAAACCGCTGCATTGGAAGAAGAAGTTGAACCACCAAAGCGCCTACCAATGACCAAATCTTCAACTTGTGAATCTTGCCCGTATTATTCCGGCTCAATCAAGCTATGTGGCCCTGAAGGTGAGCCGCTCGGCCCAGCATGACCAACGTCCCCGGAAAATCACCCTTGGCGGCGACCTGTTGGATTTCGATATTTGTAAAACCCGCTTTTTCCATAGCAATAGTCCACTGCGAAATCGACATTGTTGTCATGTGCACACCTACATGTTCTGGCCACGTTAAAGAGTCTTCATGCTCGAGATAATGATCGACTCCTGCTACAAATATTCCGCCATCTTCAAGCCACTCGTCATGAATAATTGAGATCATTTCGGCAGGGTCTTCAAGGTAGTAAAGAAACTCCATTGTATGAACCAAATCGAATCTTCTGTTTGGTTTCCATTCTGGAAGTAATCCATGGGTGTAAAGGTGTGTTGAATCGATTTCCTTTGCTTTGCTTATCATTTCTAGCGCACCGTCAACACCCTCGCTATGTAATGCTCCAAGTTCGGTTAGCATCCGAGTAACCCACCCATTTCCACATCCCAAATCTATTGCAGAAAAGTCATTATCAACTTGCGGTAAGGCTAGTTCTAGCATTGCTTTGACCGAGGGGGAGTGTCCTCTTTCCATACCCTCATCCTTTCCAATTAATGCCCACTGTGAAAACACATCAGTGGCGGATTGTGTATCCATAATCAGGTGGAAGTCAAAGCCGTCAATAAACCGTGTGCCTATCGAAAGGAACATGTTCTGTAAACGATTGCACGAATTATGCAACTAACTTCACAAAGTATCGACGACGTACTTTACCCTGAAATTGAAGCAAATAGTACCGGCTTTCTCAAGGTTACGGAATTGCATACGATCGCTTGGGAGAGAGCCGGAAACCCTGACGGGATTCCAGTAATTGTAATTCATGGTGGCCCTGGGGGCGGTAGTCAGCCTTCATATCGAAGGTATTTCGACCCTAACAAATTCGATATTATTCAATTCGATCAACGCGGCTGCGGACAATCTACGCCATATGCTGAACTAGAGGATAACAATACTCACGCTTCGGTTTCAGATTTAGAAATGCTAAGGCAGTATTTTGGAATTGAGCAGTGGCATGTATTCGGAGGGTCGTGGGGCTCTACACTCGCTTTGATATATGCACAAAACCATTCTGAAAGAGTCCTAAGTTTGGTTCTGCGCGGTATATTCATGTGCAGAAAAAGCGAACTTCATTGGTTCTACCAAGATGGGGCCAGCCATATTTTCCCAGACGCTTTTGATTCTTATCGCGACCATATTCCATTGGCAGAGCAACATAATTTGATTGAAGCATATTATTCACGGTTAACTAATGAAGACCCTGAAATTCGTAGAGCTGCAGCTAGAGAATGGACGCGATGGGAAATGGCAACTAGTCGCCTATTCCCTGATCCAGAATATCTTGATAAAGCAGAAGATTTAGATTTCGCTGTAGCCTTTGCTAGAATCGAATGTCATTATTTTATCAACGCTATTTTCGTAGAAGAATCATATATTCTCAACAATGCATCCAAGATTGGAGAAATTCCAATGATTATAGTTCAAGGAAGATACGACGTTGTATGCCCTACACGAAGTGCGTGGGAGTTACATAAAGCCCTACCAAAGAGCAATTTGGTGATAGTTCCGGATTCTGGGCATTCAATGGGCGAAGTTAGTATTGCTAGAGAACTGGTTATCGCCACCGATGCAATCTAATTGCTGGAAGATACCACTAGTCACGACCTGTTCAAGCGTCGGCTTGATATGTAGGGCCAATCTCGGTTGATAGGAAGGCATAGCCTTAGGTGAGAAAATGTCCGAAACCGGAACCATCACTCCAGAGACCCAAATCAAGAAACTCACAGAAGACCTCGCGGAAGAAACCGAACGTCTTCTCAAATTATATGCGGCCTATGAGGTCCAGGAAAAAGAACTCCTGGATACCAAAGCTGAAGTTGAGGTTCTCGAGAAAGAAATCGTTGAGCGTGAAATCGAAAAGGAGAGTCTAGAGGCTCTATTAACCGAAAAAGACGCTCGCATTAGAGACCTTGAATTAAAGGCTAGCAAAACCGGCAAACAAGTTGAACACCTTGAGCCAGAATTGCAAAAGATGGAAGAGAAATTCGCTCGTGAAAAGGATCGCCTAGGAAAGGTATTCTCTATCGCAGAAGAATTGGATAACGATCTCCGCCTAGCAGTTGTAGAATTACAAACGCGTGATGAATGGTACATGTCTCACATGTCTTTATTCGAGGATCTAAACAAGGCTATCAAGCGCCGGTATGAGATGATTGAAGCTGCTGCTGAAGCAGAGCGCCAATCCCAACACATGGGTCGTGCAATTACTGAAAGGATGGACGAAATGGTCGAAGCACGTGCTGCGGAAATGACACTTGATGAAGCAACAGATATCGATGCCACCGCATCTGACAGTACTCCCGCTCCTGAAGCAGCCGCTTCTGAAGATAGTACTGATGATGATGATGAAGATGATTGGAATTGGTCGGAATCAGTACTTACTGGAGTCATGGAAAAGAATGGAATTACCGACCGTGAAGGATTCATTGAATTTGCAAAATCGTATGACATGGATGGCAACCGCTATCTGAAGGGATCCGAATTAGGTGCAGCAGCAGCAGAATTTGTTGCCAAAGATGCACCTGCTGAAGAACCAGCATCCGAAGACGAACCAGCAACCGAAGACTCACCAAATGGACCAGAAGTTACTTGGAGAACAACTGGCGAATCTGGGGAAAACCAGTGAGGTGAGCCATTTTGGCTCTTCTGGCCAGAGGCGGATTTCTGCCTGTAATCACTCCTGCTTTGATGGGAGTCGGATTTATTCTAGTTGGTTGGTTTGTAGATCCTCTCTTTGGAATTGCTCCAAGCGTTGGCATATTCATGTTGATGCTGGCGGCCTTTTTCGCTAATTTTTGGAGAGACCCAGACCGGCCAATCCCTCGTGATGAAGGAATCATCGTATCACCAGCAGATGGTCATGTGATGTTTGCTAAGCGAGAACGCGCAACTGGCCGCAGACCTTCCAAAGAACAAATGAAAGATGCCGAAGAAGATGAACTGACAGGTTCTTGGCACCCAGAAGCGTGTGAAAACATACTTTCATTTTCAACAGAGCAAAGATTCGAAGCGGTTCCTAAGGGTGAGGAAAGTGATACTGATGTTTGGAGAATTGCGGTCTTCATGTCTCCTTTGGATGTACATGTAAATCGTTCACCGGTCGCAGGTAAAATCATCAGAATGGAGCACAGGACCGGTAAAGGAAAGCGCCGAGGTCCGTTTTTACCTGCATTCAAGAAAGAAAGCGAATACAATGAGCGCGTACGAACTCTATTCGAAAGAGAAGATGGCTTAATTGTAGAAGTAATGCAAATTTCAGGAGCCTTGGCTCGAACTATTATTCCATGGACAAGCGAGGGCGATACCTTGCGCCGAGGACAAAGATTTGGAATGATTAGACTCGGCAGTCGCGTCGATATTAGAGTACCAGCTAAGCGTTTCAATCCATGCGTTATCAGTGCAGAGGATGGTGACAAAACATATCCAAAAGGCGAGTTCGTCAAAGGCGGTTCAACAATATTGTATCGTGAGGTGTGATTGTGGGATTCAAGAAAGAAATACTTCCTATAATTTTAATTTTAATTATTTCAATGCCGTCTCTATACTATCTTGCTGGAAAGCAAGTGTATGACACAGTTGCTCACACCAATACCGATTGTTGGGGTAATTTCGACCAAAACACCCCTGAACAATTCGCCCCTTTAAGGAGCGAAGTTCCTCTCAATGAATCTAATAATAGCGAGAATATAACTTCCAATATAATGGAGGGGCTATCTGAATATTGGTGGCCCGGATATGAACATGCTACCATTGAAGTCGAAGGCGAAGACATATTCTTGTCCGCTTGGTATCTACTACAAGACGAATCTATGCCCTGGGTAATCTTTGTTCATGGAATTAGAGGGTGCAAGTCAGGCGGAGAACTGATGATATCATCTGGAATGTTAGCAAATGCGGGTTTCAATGTAATTTCCTTTGACTTGAGAGATCATGGAGAATCATCGATTGATGATAATCGAGTATCTGGCGGACAAGATGAATGGAAAGACGTTGTCGCGGTATTTGATTGGTTAATTGATGAACAAGGCGCTGAGCCAGATGACATTGGGCTGTTTGGAACTTCAATGGGTGCAGGAACTGTTGCAATCGCATTTTCTCTTGATGATAGAATGCAATCGGTTTGGTTGGATTCAGGCTATGCTGATATGGGGGAT
>Ga0315322_10003147_pt1 | contig 12774 bp, 12 predicted proteins | sample M110021515metaG_FD_203461 | JGI IMG/M metagenome (GOLD analysis project Ga0315322, IMG submission 203461) | Ammonia-oxidizing marine archaeal communities from Monterey Bay, California, United States - M1 100m 21515 | ecosystem: Environmental > Aquatic > Marine > Intertidal zone | place: USA... | reverse complement strand
TCGCCGCGTGCTTTCGCCGCTCTCTGCCGGGTCGACTTGCGACTCTTTTTCGGCTTCTTGGCGTCGGCCGACGAAGTGGTGGGTGTGGGCTCTGTTGCTGGCGGGGAACGCCAAACGGGAGACGACGGTCGCGGAGGAGAAGCTGGAAGGCATCTGTCGGGACGCGAAGCGATCCGATGGATTCCTGGAGGCGACGACGGGGGGACTGGCGTTTCACGACGTGTTGGGTGACGTGGTGCTCTAGCACTCGGCGTTGTAGATACCAAGGTATTTGCTAGAGGGTTCGCTGTAGCGAACGATGGCAATGGGCGCGCCGATAATGCCGATGTCATTAATGGGCGGGTTAAGGAAGCCACTGTGCTCACATTTGCCCAAAAACGCACCGCCCGTGCATTCTTGACCCGGCAAGGCGCTGGCGCCCCCGCAGGCGGCACACATCATCTGTTGCGTGTTCCCAAGCTTGATTTCCCCGTTATCGAAGATTACATCGACTCGGTTGTCAATGACGTGGTTGTCTTGAGTGCGTCCCTCCCTGCAAATCGTACGGTGATCTGAGACCAGGAACACCACGACCTTGTCGTACTTAGTGCTGTCATAGAGCGAGGCTTTGTAGATTTGGGCCTTGTGACAATGTGTTCGATACTTGAGAAGGTCATCCTTCGACAGTAGATCGTCCATTATGCTAATTGCCGGTTTTAGCCTGGTCTTTTTTAGCCCGCGGGGGAGAGGGTATTTGTGCTTGAATTCGGTATATCGTGTACAATTGGTATCAAAGTCCCACACGGGATTATCATCTTCTAATGCCGATAGCTCCATGTCTATAGACTCTTTGGTCTTTCCGTATTGGCTAATAAAGGCACTATTGAGAACCTCATATGCTTTCGTGATCCTCTCGTTTGACATGGCGCCACCTCATAACGACCTGTGAAGAAGGGACGTCCCATATATCACAGCGCGTGACGGCGCAGTCTTCCCGCAGAAGCACATCATCATGTCACCCAACCGCCACATGACGCAAGCAAGAGGATCAAGGCACAAGTGCGGTTCATCTCAAGACTCCGGCAATATCTGCCTGGATGCCAAGCCGTCCCGATGCTTGAGAGGGCGGATCATCATGGGCTCAGGTACTGGGACCAGGACAAGGTGGAACTTGTAGGAGGGTGTCTCGAACCGAGCTTCAGCTTCCGAAGCGGAGTGTTCCCTTCACCAGCACTTCGTCGCGGATCAGATCATCGGGTTTTCCGGGGTAGGTCATCCCGAAGTCTTTGCGCAGGAGCGTGAACTCGGCGGCGATGGATGCGCTGTCTGCGGTCGCCTGAACGGTCGCGGGGAAGGTGATGCTCTTCTGCATGCCGTGCAGGTCGAGGGTGCCCGTCACCTTGGAGATGCCCGCGTCTGCTGCGGTGACTTCCGTGACTTCAAAGGTGGCGGTCGTGAATTGGGAGACGTCGAAGAAGTCGTCTGAGAGCAGGTGCTTGGTGAGCTTGGGGTGGTCCGAGTACAGGCTGCTCAGACCAATCTTCACGGACGCCGACGTGAGAGCTCCGTCGACGACTGTGGCTTCTCCAGACAGGGTCTTGAAGCCCCCGGTGTGGTCGTCGGTGAGCTTGGCGCCCACCCACTCGATCTTTGAGCTGGGCTGGAGCGCGAGGCTGCCAGCCGGCGCCCCGGCCTTGGGCGCGGGTGTTGCCGCGGGGGCAACCTCGGCGGCGGTCTTGTTGTCGATCTCACTCTGACAACCGACCAGTAGAAGACAGGCGGAAAGGACTTGCGTCAGCTTCATCAGGCACTCCGAAACATAGAGGTTGTGGCGCGGGGAGCGGGCTCATCTTGCGAACAGCTCCTGTCGCCAGACGGGCACGGTGCACGAAGGCCTGGCCCGAGCGCTGAGCGGCTATCCCAATGCCCCCGGGCGTGTGCGGCGGGTTGTCGGGGCAGGACTTCAGGGACCAGATGGACTCTGGCAGACGCCGCTCTCCCACACGATGCAGCTGTCCTCGGTGAAGGCGGTGACGAGCCACTCGTCCCACAGGTCGTACCCGTCGCGCGAGAGGTGGAGCTGGTCGCGCCGGTAGAGGCGGTCGGGATTGCCCAGCGCCTCGAAGCTTGGGTACACGTCGATCATCACCAGCGGCGTCCGGTCGTCGGTGGCGAGCTCCAGCGCATGCTGCCGTATCCGCGCGTCGTAGGCCCGGTAGTCCTCGTGCAGAGACACGGTCTCCGGCTCGGGCTTGGTGCCCATATAGTAGACTGTGGCGTCGGTCTGGTGGATGCGAGAGACCACTGCAGAGAAGTCGTCGAAGGTCCGTTGAACCCCCTGGCCCCACAGGTCGTTTTCGCCACATACGAGGACGACTCGCGTGGGTTGGTAGGCGTCCAGGATGTCGTTGATGGTGTCGAGGACATCCCGACAGACCGCCCCTCCGACGCCGACATTGGCGGAGCTGGGGTATGTGTCGGTCGGCCATCCTTCGATGTCCGAGTCGCCCTCAAAGAGGGTCTCCACGGGATCGACCTTGGGGCGTAGACAGCCACCGAGTGTGCTCGCCAACACCAGAAGAGAAGCGCTTTTCGCTGCGACGGAGCGACATGGCGCAGTTCTTTCTCGCTCTCGAAGAAGGTCTGTTTTGAGTCGCTTCATGTCGACCACCTCAAGCCAGCCTTCGGTCCGACTATCGCAGCTTGGGGAGCGCGCGGAGCCTCCTCCACCTAAAAAAGTCGGTCGGTCGGTCGGTCGGTCGGTCGGTCGTCTCTGGGTCTCCTTCGCGAAGACGGCCGAGCAAGGCTCACTCTGCTGGTATCCTCATTCATCTCTGAAGTTTTTTGACTCAGCGCGACAGATTCACCTGCCCAGCGACATGAAGCTGTGTCACTCACGCAAGGACTCCTCATGATGTTTCGCACCAGCTGCCTCTCCCTGCTGATGTTCACCCTCTCGGCCTGCTCGACCGAGGAGGGCGCCGATGAATCCAAGACGACCGATACAGATGCCGACACGGATGCCGACACGGATGCCGACACGGATGCCGACACGGATGCCGACACGGATGCCGACACGGATGCCGACACGGATGCCGACACGGATGCCGACACAGATGCAGATGTGGACAAGCGGGTCGTGGCCTACTTCACCGAGTGGTCGGTCTACGACCGGGACTACCATGTGTGGGACATTCCCGTCGATCATCTCACCCACATCAACTACGCCTTCTCCAATGCGACCACCTCGGGCGGATGTGAGATCTACGACAGCTGGGCCGCCCTCGATAAGGACGGCGGCAACTACTACCTCCTCGAAGACCTTCGAGACGCCAACCCCCATCTCAAGACCCTCATCAGCCTCGGTGGCTGGTCGCTGTCGGGCCAGTTTTCCGACATCGCGCTGACGGAATCCTCGCGGGCCGCCTTTGTGTCCGACTGCGTGGACTTCATGGAGCTGTACGGTTTCGACGGCATCGATGTGGACTGGGAGTACCCGGTCGGTGGTGGGCTGGAAAGCAACACCGCCCGTCCCCAAGACAAGGAAAACTACACCCTGCTGCTGCAGGACTTCCGAGACGAGCTGGACTCCCGAGGCAGCTACCTGCTGACAATTGCGGCCCCGGCCGGCCCGACCACCATCGAGAACCTCGAGCTCCAAGAGCTGAGCGGCATCCTCGACTGGGTCAACCTGATGTCCTACGACCTGCACGGCAGCTGGGACGCCACCACCGGCTTCCACGCCCCCCTCTACGCGGCCTCAGACTCCAGCTTTTCGTCCGAGGCCTCCATGAACATCGACGCGGCCGTGCAGACCTACCTGGCCGCGGGCATGCCCCCGGACCAGCTCGTGCTGGGGGTCCCCTTTTACGGGCGGGGCTACGCAAGCGTCGACAGCGCCGACGGCAGCTTCTCCGACTTTTCAGGCCTTCCAACCGGCACCTGGTCCGGTGAAGCCGGTGTCTTCGACTACTGGGACCTCCAGACCAACTACGTGGGCCAGGGCGACTGGACGCGCCACTGGCATGCCGAGTCGATGGTGCCGTGGCTGTACAGCCCGAGCCAGCAGGTGATGATCAGCTACGACGACGCCGAGTCCGTTCAGGCGAAGATCGACTACATCGTCGACCTCGACCTCGGCGGGATGATGTTCTGGGAGCTGTCGGGCGACACCCGCACCAATGAGCTCACCGGTGTGATTGCCGAGGGCCTGCGTCCCTGAGTCTGCGCGTTCACCTACGGACAGGCGGTGGGCGCCGCGCATTCGCCCCAGTCCCGTGCGGGCTGACCAGCCTGACCCCATGTCGATTGACACTTGAGCGGTCGCGGACGGTAGCCTTGCGTGGTGACTATCACTCCCTCCTCCAGCGTTGCTTGCCATGAGTGCGACCTGTTGGTTCGGGTGCCCCCGCTGAAGCCTCGTCAGCACGCCCACTGTCCGCGGTGCAACCACCTGCTGACCGCCAAGCGGCCCGGCGCCCCGGCTCGGCTCCTCGCCTACTCCCTCACGGCTCAGATGTTTCTGGTCCTCGGAAACGCGTTCCCGTTCATCACTCTAAATGCGCGCGGGCTGGAGCAAGAGGTCACTCTGATCGGCAGTGTTGCAGTCCTGTTTACCGAAGACCACCGGCTGCTTGCCGCCATCGTGTTTGCGTCCATCGTGTTGGTTCCAGCCGTGCTGCTGGGGTGCGTCGCCTACGTGTCGCTGTCGATTCAGATCGGACGACTGCTTCCCGCAGCGCGCACCTGTTTGCGCTGGTCGATTGCGCTGGCGCCCTGGAACATGGCCGAGATCTTTTTGGTGGGCATCCTCATCAGCTTCATCAAGATTGTCGACCTCGCCGATGTAGAGCTGGGGCTGTCGTTTTGGGCTTACACCTTGTTCACGCTTGGCGTGGTGCTCTGCACCCTCAACTTCGATCGGCGGGAGCTGTGGACTCAGCTCGATGGACTGGGCGGGATGTCGGGAATGCGCGATGTCTGAGTACACCGCCACCGCGAAGGGCGTGCAGGGCTGCCCGATCTGCACCATGGTGCTCCCTCTCGGCACCTCCCACTGCTCACGATGCGGCACCCATGGTCATCCCGTCCATAGGGGAGCGGGCGGATGGAGCCCGAGCCTGCAAAAGACGTGGGCATGGCTCATCACCGCGGTGCTGCTGTACCTGCCTGCCAACTTCCTTCCCATCATGTACACCAGCAAGTGGGGCAACCCCAAGGGCAGCACCATCATCGGCGGTGTGGTGACGTTGTGGCACCACGGCTCGTACCCCATCGCCACCATCATCTTCGTGGCCAGTGTTCTGGTGCCGGTCGGCAAGATTCTCATCTTGGTGTGGCTGTGCCTCAGTGTGCAGCTGCGGTGGGTCTCCGAAGTTCAGAAAAAGACTGAGTTCTACCGCCTCACCGAGCTTGTCGGCCGATGGTCGATGGTCGATGTCTTCGTTGTGGGTGTGCTCGTGGCGCTGATTCAGTTCGGGAACATTATGGCCATTGTGCCCGGTCCTGCTGCACTTGCCTTCGCCGGGATGGTATTTACCACCATGCTTGCCGCGGGCTCCTTTGACCCCCGCTTGCTGTGGGCACAAAAGGCGTCATGAGCGAGGAGACACCCCCAGATCCCGCCGCCGATCAGGCCCCCGAGGCCACGGTTTCCGTTGTCAATCGCTGGAGTCCGGTCTGGCTGGTGCCGCTGGTGGCGTTCGGGATCGCGGTCTGGATGGTGTGGCAGCACTACGTGGGACAGGGGCCCCTAGTGGAGATTCACTTCGAAGACGGCGAAGGAATCAAGCCCGGCAAGACCCGCATCCGCACTAAAAACGTCGAAATCGGCGAGGTGCTCAGCATGAGCCTCTCCGACGACGCCGAGACGGTGATTCTGTCGGCGCGCATCCGCGAGGAAAACGCCCACCTTCTCCGTCTGGACTCCTCTTTCTGGATTGTTCGACCGCGGGTCAACGCCCTGAGTGTGTCTGGCCTCGGCACGCTGCTGTCGGGCGCCTACATCGAGATGTCGCCGGGCGTCGGCGAGGGCATTCCGCGCCGCAACTTCGATGGCTTTGACGGCCTCAATGCGCCGCCCGAGACACCCATCGGCACCCCCGGCCTCCACCTGACCTTGGAGAGCACGGCGGGCAAGCACCTCGAAGAAGGCACTACGCTGATGTTTGGCGGCATGGAGGCCGGCAAGATCGAGGACGTGCAGTTCGACCTGGAGCGCCGTCGCACCCGCTACGACGCCTTTATCGTGGCCCCCTACGACCAGCTCATCACCTCCAACACGCGCTTTTGGTTCAACAGCGGGGTCGCGGTGGAGGTCACGTCCGAGGGCGCTCGTCTGGAGTTTGAGACCCTGGAGACCATCGCTTCGGGTGGGATCTCCTTTGGGGTCCCCGAGGGGAAGGAGCCCGGCGAGCCCATCACCACCGCCCACACGGTCTTCGAGGTCTACCCCCGCGAGGGTGCCATCAACGAGCGCATCTACAGCCACTCCTTGGAGTACATCCTGCTTGCGGAGAAGTCGATTCGCGGCCTCCAGCCAGGCGCACCTGTGGAGTACCGGGGGGTCAAGGTCGGCGAGGTATTGCGAACCGACATCGACTACAGCGAGGAGGGCGTGCTGCTGCTGGAGCCCAGCGCGCGGATTCCGATCCTCTTCAAGGTGGAGCCGGGTCGTCTTGGCTACGCCGACTCCGACGAAGACAAGGTCGTCGCCGAGGCCCGCATTCTCGAGCTCATCCGCACGGGCTTGCATGGTGAGATCAAGGTCACCAACTTCGTTACAGGTGCCAAGGTCATCGAGCTCCAGCACCGACGGGTGCCCTCCAAGCGGCTGTCCTCCTTTTCGGGCTACACAGTCATTCCCGCGACAGAGGGGCGAGTGGACCAGCTCTTGGTGCTGCTTGAGAAGACGGCGCGAAAGGTCAACGCGATTCCGCTCGACGAGGTCACCGACGAGGCGCTGGCGACCTTGGACAAGGCCCAAGCCACCCTCGAAGGCTACGAGGGCCTGGCGAGCCACTACTCCGCAGGCTCCGAGCCCCACCGCGAGCTGGTGCGCAGCCTGAACACATTGGAGCGGACTCTGGCTGAGGTGACTCCATTGGTGCGCCAGCTTCGAGAGCAGCCCAATGCCATCCTGGTCGGTCCTCGTGGTGGACCCGACGCTGAGCCCACAGGGGCCGAGCCATGAAGACCCAGTTCCTTGCCGTCGCCGCATTGCTGGTGGGCTGTCGAAAGCCGCCGGCCATCGAGAACCACTACTACTCGCTGGTGCTCGAAGCCTCCGAGGACCGACCCATCGCCGAGCGCGACGCTCCGAAGGCCCGGATTGACCTCGTGGAGGTCACTCTGCCCGACTTTCTAAGGTCGCGTAGCCTGGTGTTGCAGGTCAACACCAACGAGATCCGCCACGCCAGCACCCACCACTGGGGGGAGCCTCTCGACGTATCGGTGGGCAAGGTACTCGCGTGGGACCTCGCCGCGGCGCTTCCGTCGCTCGACATCGCGCCGAGCCATGGCCGCGGGGCCGACTGCACCCTCTTTCTGGAGCTCGATCGCTTCCACGCTACCGGCGACTCGCGGGTGCTTGTGAGCGGCCGCTACACATTTGTGCAGGGCGACCAGATACACCGGCAGGAATTCGACGTCACGCAGGTGCAGCATGGCGACGGCTACACCAACGCCGTGAAGACGATGCGCCGGGCGGTGCGCGCGCTGAGCGAGGAGCTGAGTCCTGTGCTGGCGACGTGTACGCGGGCGACCGCGGAGTAGCTGGCGAGCGGGGTCGCCGTCTCGCCAATGGAGTCCACGTGTCGACCGAACAGCCTGCGAATCCTCTCCACGGCGTAACCCTCAAGGTCCTGCTGGAGACCCTCGTGCAGCGGTATGGCTGGGATGGCCTCTCAGACCGCTTTGGGTGGCGGTGCTTTGCCTCTGACCCCTCCATCCGGTCGAGTCTGAAGTTCCTTCGGAAGACACCCTGGGCCCGCGCAAAGATGGAGCGTCTGTACATTGCCGACGCAAAGACCCGTGAGAAGAAGCGACGGCGAAATGCGATGCGGGCGGCTCGACGGGCCTACAAAGCGACGGTCGAGGCTGCCGAGGAATAGGGGTCCGGTCAGGGCGCGGTCACCCGAAAGCCGAAGTGGTTGTTGCCGCGCTGGGGAAAGTCGTAGCCCCGGCCCCACGCTGTGATGGTGGCGGTGTGGTAGTTCCACGAGCCCCCGCGCCGCACCCTGTAGGTGGACTCCTCGCCTTCCACCCACTCCGCGGAGCCACTGGCTGTTTCGGGGTCGATGCCTGCGGTGTTGATGGGGTCCAGACTCCCGTCTGTGGCCTCATAATAGGGGGCCCCGCCGTACCAGTCCGCGACCCACTCCCACGCGTTGCCCGACATCTCGTACAGACCGCATGGGTTGGGAGGGTAGGTCTTCACGGCGACCACATGGCCATCATGGTTGGCCACATTGGGCACATCGCCGTTCCAGTTGGCTTCGGTGGCCACGGCCAGTCCGCTGGCGGTGGCATACTCGGCGCTGTGCCCCCCATCTGCATCGCAGCCCGCGGCATACTCCCACTGCGCTTCTGTGGGCAGCGCCCAGTCGTAGAAGTCCGCGAAGGCTGCCGCGCCGTACCACTTCACCCAGGTGACCGGCCAGTTTGCCTTGTCGGTGTCGACCAGGGAAAAGCCGTTGCTGGCGGTGTAGGTGAGCCACGACCGGTTGTCGGCATGCTCCACGCCCCCCTCACTCGACACGCCGCCTGCATCCGAAAGCTGGACCAGCGGCTGGTCTGCCCAGTCGCTGCTTGCCGATCCGTACACCCAGTCATGGGTGACCTCCGAGCCATCGGGCCAGCGCTCCGTCACCGCGACGACCTCAAGCAGACCCTGGGCGTCTGCTTGCTGGAGAAACGCGAGGTAGTCGGTGTTGGTGACCTCGGTGGCCGAAATCGAAAACGCGCTCAGCGACACCACATGGGTGGGCGCACTGCCGGGGTCGGCGCCGGGAACGGTGGTGGACGACACCCCCATGAAGAACTCACCTGCCTCCAGGTCGACAAGCTCAAGTGACACCTCGGCGCCGGTCTCTCCGGAGTCGTCGGCGGGGTCGGTCGCGGGGGGGCTTGTCGCCGTCTTCCCCGAGCTGCCGGCACATCCCGCCAACACCACACACGCACTCCACCGGGACCACGAGCGTGTCATTGTGCGCATATCGACTTCCTTGGGAATAGAGCTCTATAACGGTCATCTGCTGTGCCTCTGCCTTTCTCGGCCCCCGCGAATTGCGACGAAAGCGTCCACGCAGGCTTGTGGAGGCCAGCAAAAGGAGAAGCCGACCGCGAAACAGGTCGAGACGGTTCTTCATGGGGCGACTCTCGCTTGGTTGGCGGGAGGTTTGGTCGTGGATGGTCGAGCGCACGTGCGCTGTCGAGATGGATTGACGACAGGCTATGTTGGCCGCTCCACGCAACGTGGCCGAGTGGAGCGGAGGAGAGCGGATGAAGCGGTGGATGCTTGGCTGTGTCTCGCTGACGGGGGTGGTGGCGTGCAACTCCAATGCACCGCCGCTGTCCACAGCCGCCGAGACCTGCGCGCGGCACCATCTCGACGAGGCTGAGTGTGCCGCCAAGGTGCGGTCCTTCCTGGCGCCTGTCGATCCCATCGATGGCAAGGAGCTGGAGTGGCGGTTTCTGCGGGGGTCCCTGCGGCGGGCGGGGTGGCGTCCGATGCGGGTGGTGGACTGGGTCCAGAGCAGGGCCCACGAGGTCACCCCGGTGGAGGTCGAAGCCTTGATGCCTGGCGCGGAGGTGACGGTGGGCGATGAGGTCGCTCTGGCCGTGGACGCTCCCACCGGACTCACCACCACCTTCGCAGTCCCTCCCGAGCACCCCGACTCCGAGCTGCTGTTTGAGGTGTTGGGAGGGTTCATGGCCCGCGCCGTCCCCAAGTCGGGCCCAGCAGCCCAGCTGAAGACCATCCGGAATCCCGATGACCACACCGTGGAGGTGGTCCGTGTGCGTCGCATCGTGCGCTGGTTTCCGGGGTCGGCCCAAGAGATGGCTCTCGTGCAGGCCCGCCTGGAGGACCCCGGCGTGCAGGTCGGTGACGAGCTGCTGTTGCCCCTCAGCGACCCGCCGTCCGATCGGGTGGCCAGTGGCGTGAAGCACTGGCTGGCCAGCTTCTCGGTTTCCAAGCGAAAGCGGCTTCCAGCGTCCATGGTCGACTTGCACCGCCTGCAAGACCCGGCTGCTCCACCCGGAGCGGTCTTGGCCGGTACGGCAACGGTGGCGGTCGAGGGCGCGCTCTGGGGCCCGGTCGAGACCGACGGGGGGGACTGCCTGTCGTATCGGCGAGAGGGCCGCGTGCTTCTCACCGCCCGTCACGCCGAGCTGCGCACGGACCTCGACGGTCGGCCGAGCTGGGCTCTCCAGCTGCACTTCATGCCCGACAACACACTCGACTACGCCTACTTCGCCGACCACCGTGGGCACTGGGAGAAGCCTGTGGCCACCGTGGCCCACCTGGAACGCACCGACACCACCCTCCAGGCCCTGCTCACTCTGCAGACCGAGCAGCTGGGTCCGGTGACTCTCGACGTCCAGCTCGACTGCGCCCCCGCGCTCACTCCGGCTCAGGCGCCGGGGTCCATCGTCGAGCTGGTGTCCAGCCACACCGACTTGCCCGTGGTCCGTCACCCCACCGCCCGGGACCCCACCGCCCGGGACCCCAAGGGCATCCATCGGGCTGTGGAGGTGGTCGTGCTGGAGGATGAGGCGCCAGAGCTCCGAGACCGTCTCCGGACCGTGCTTCCCAGCGGGTGGCACGCCTACATCGGTCCGAAGCGGCTGGCAGAGAGCGGTCGTCAAGTGGCTGTGGTCGTGGCGCCAGCCGGCAAGCCGAGCGACCTCGTCCGCCTTGCCGAGGTCACGCCGGACCCCACCTCGACGCCCACCGCGCAGGTCGCGCATGTCGTGGATGAGCTTGATGCCCGCTACGGTCTGGTCATCGACCGGGCCAGCTTGTCCCACCTCGACGCCCACTTTGTCCGTCCGCCCGTCGATCCCGACGAGCAGGCCGCGGTGATGGCTGCCCTGCAACGCTTCTGCCCCACGGTGGAAGAGCCGGTCGTCCGCTTTGCAGGCGACGCATTTTCCTGTCGGTGGGACTGAATGTTGGCCTTGGTGCTGAGCGCGGCTCCGGGTGCACCTCGCGTCAGGCGCTGAGCTTGTCGTCCAAGTACCGGTCCTGGCCGGTCGTCTGGCAACCCCACTGTGGGTCAAGCCGGCGAGGGAGGGAGGCTGAAAGCGGCGGTGGTATGTGACTGATGGCGGGGCACAGAGGGCTTGGGGCGTGCGCGCTCAAGAGGCCCCTTTGCGTCTGGTCAGCTCGCCGCGACGAGGGTACTTCTGGAGCGTGTCCCGAAGCCAGTGCCATGTCCTGCTTGTCTGTGCCGCGAGCCCCGTGCTGATCGCGGCTGAACCGCTGGTCGAAGGTCGCCGCCGGGTGTGGTCGCAGGTCGAGCGCAGTCCTCTCGCTTCTGATGTGACCACCACGTCGCTCACCGGCCGGCTGTTCTACGAAGATCACCGGCAGCTTGGGCGTCACACGACTCGCCGAGACCCCGACGGCAAGCCCGGGCGGCGACCGAAACAGCGCACTCAACGCCACCAGCGCTACCTCGCCGCTCACCTCATGACTGTGGAGATGTACGAGGTCGACGACGCAAGGGGGCGTGGCTGCGTCCCGCTGGCTTGGGTTGGAACGGCAGCGGTAGGTCCGGACGGCACCTTCTCTGCGGAGGTGCCCGCGAACGACTCGTGTGCTGCAGAGTCGGAGTCGGAGCCTCGCTATGTGCTCGCGGCCCACACCAGCCACTGCGAAGGCGACCTCTGCTTTTATGTGGGGCGGCGGGTGGAAGACGCCTACACCTTGTGGTTCGGAGTGGGCAGTCCATTCGCAGGACCCACGATGCCCGACTTGGTGTTCCTTCCAGCGCGCGGCCCTCGCCTCAGCGTCGAGGCGCAAGCTGCCAACCACCATGCCTCGCTGGTCGATGTGGTGGTCGCCTTCCACGTGGAAGCGGACATCCCCTTCCGCCGCGAGGAGTTCGGTGCTGTCACGGTGCGCTATCCCTCGCCCTACTCCGACGGGAGGGCCACCCGGGCCGACCTCATCGATGCCAACAACCAAGGCTGGCCAAAGGGCGGCCTGATACTGCATGAATACGGCCACATCGTGCATCGGCGTGCCTGGGGCGGCGACTACGCAGGCTATCCCACTCCCATCCAGCGCTGGAACGGAAAGTCCCACTCCCGGGAAGTCCCATTCATTGCCTTGAAGGAGGGGTGGGCCAACTTCACCGCAGCCTATGTGACCGGTCGGTGCTTCCGTTCCGGCTACGACACCGCCAACACCTTGGTGAGCCTGCAGAGAGAGGTCAATGGGATCCACTTTCCCCAGAACCATCACCGTGCCCTGTGTGACTGGGTAGACCGTCAGCCCGACCAGCGACCTGGCACTGCGCGTGGCGACACGATGACCACCGACCTCTACACCCTCTGGCAGACTCTCGATACCACCGACGAGCTGTGGGCGGACCGCGGCCACACGCCGGGACTCAACATGTGCGATCTCGCTGCGACCTATGTTGTGTCGGGCTCCGTGGACGGACGCTGGGCGCGCTTCGATGCCGTCGCCGGTGTATTGGAGACCAACGACATCGCGTGCCCTGGGCTGCGAATGCTCCCCATCACGCAGGTGGCCGTGGACCATCGCCTGAGCCGCTGAGAACT
>Ga0315322_10003146_pt1 | contig 12778 bp, 8 predicted proteins | sample M110021515metaG_FD_203461 | JGI IMG/M metagenome (GOLD analysis project Ga0315322, IMG submission 203461) | Ammonia-oxidizing marine archaeal communities from Monterey Bay, California, United States - M1 100m 21515 | ecosystem: Environmental > Aquatic > Marine > Intertidal zone | place: USA... | reverse complement strand
CACGAATTGGACGCTTAGACAAAACCACTGTGTCCACACGAATTTCGGGAACTACAATAAATTGTTCAGGTGTCAGAGGGGCTCCTGCTAATGTTTTCAAATTTTCTGGGAGTAGAGTAATATACCAATCACGGTTTCCAACTCCTGATGGGCGGTCGTTAGTAAATTGAACGGCTCCCGAAACAAATGGGTCACCTCGGATGGTTCCACGAGAACCTATTCCAAATCCTGGGGAAACGAAACGATTGTTGATGTGGTCTTCTACATATTCTGAAACCACACGAGTTCGCTCGCCATTTTCCATCAAGAGCCACTGAGAATATTCGCCATCAAAATTATCTACCATATAAGTTTGGTCAGTAATAGCAACATCATTAAAAATACTGAGATTAGACTCTAATAAGAAACAATACCATTCTGATTTTCGGTCACTGGCATAATTACGAACGGCTTCATTATCATTATCGTCAAAAGTGGTGAGACGAGCAGGTGGGGCGTTGGCTACCACCACAATTCCTGGAGGCAAATCTACTGAATTACCCTCAGCATCTAAATAATCTGCTAACATAACTTTGGCTCCCACATGAACGGGTGCCATTAACTCGGCCTCAGCACCAAGTCCTTCATTTTTGACAATAGTAAGATGTTGAGCCCCTGTAAATTCAAAGAAATACCATTGGATATAATCTTGGATAGACATGGTAGGAGTCACACGGATTCCTTGATAATTGGCTGGGTAACGAAGATTGGCAGGAATATCAAAACCCAATTCAGAGAGATTAACACTTCCACTCAGATTTTCTACGGTAGCCACATCTCCAGGCTGGGGAGCCATATTTTCCAAAGGGTCTACTCCATTCATAGCATCTTCATAGTTGTCATAGGATTCTTGATAACCTTCGTTGAAAGCAGGTTCCATGTCAGAGTCTAAGCCTGTGTCTGAAAATGCTGATTCTCGGGCAGGTTGATATTGTCGGACTTCGTAATTCATCAGTTTTCCCTCCTGGCAGTTGGTGAAGCGTCAATTGTTTCCCAATCTTCTGGCAAACGACCCAAAACACGAGGGTCAGTAATCAATCCATTTTGTGCAGCCCAAATTTGAGCCAGGTTAGAATTAGTGAATACCAGAATTTTTCCTGTGGTGTCACGATACCAGCAATCTGATTCGCCTTGCCAGACTGCGGCTAACGAATATTCACGGTTTTTGTATTCTTGGATAGCACCATTGAGGTCGGATTGAAGTGTTGCTAAATCTTCATTAGAAACACCCCAGTTTCCAGCATTGGACAAAGTTTGTTCAGTTTGCTCCAAAATATATTGAATTCCTCGGGCATCAGGTTCAAAAGCAGGATTAGCCGATTCCATAGCCCTGATAGCATTACGAACGGCTTCTTCAGCCACGGCCAACATATCTTCGGCTACATTCGGATTGTTGGAATCAGCGAATTCACCTGGCATGGTATCACGCTTACGGGCTTCTGCTTCACGAGCAGCCTCACCCATATCACTAAATGGTTCAATATTGTCTAATGATTGTTCCCAAGCACCTGCGTCTTCCCATCCTGCCTCAGCAGCCGCATTAACGGCATCTTGAGCCGCAGTAATGGCTAAATCTACGGCTTGACGGTCAGTAATATCGCCTTCTACGGCCACTTCACGAGCGGATTGTGCGGAAGCAATGGCTTCTACCGCCGACATAGCAGCATCTTGAACATTTTCCTCTTGAGCAGCCTGTTGTGCATTTTGTGAGGCTTCTACGGCATCATCAGCGAAAATTTCAGACTCGGATTTTCCTTGACCCAATGGCATATCAGCGATTTCATCACTAACTTCATCCATAATTTCTTGTAGGTCAGGATTTAGTGAAGCCGCAGTTTGCAGAGCCTCTTGAGCCGCAGTTACCGCTCGGTCTACTTCCCGTTGGTCGGTTTCAGAGGAAGGGTCAGCATTTGCCGCAGCCCTTTTTGCTTCATCAACTGCCTGAACAGCCGATTCCGCCGCAGCGGTTTCATCACCTGCGTTGCTGGCTCTTTCCGTAGCGTTGGCAGCGGATTGTGCGCCTTGACGAGCCGATTGAGTGTTCTTAGCCTTATCTTCTGTATCTTCATTAGCCTGTTGAATTCCTGCATCTGCACCTGCATTACGAGCATTTTCTTGACGAGCCGCATTTGATTCAACACCTTGCTCTTCCAAAAATTGGTTATCTCCGCCTTCGCCATAACCCGTAGGAATATCTCTGTCACGAGCCAATTCAGTGTCTTGCCTCATTTGTTCAATAATGTCGTCAATTTGTTGGCGAGCATCATCTCCCGTAGTATCTTGTAAGTCTTCGGTCTGAGTGTTTTCAGGAACCCAACGATTTTCAGGACCATCGCCTGAATAGGAAATATCGTAAGTGTAAATAATAGTATTGGTTGCATTGTCCAACTCATATAGAACATATTCATCACAAATCTGTGTAGTTAATGCTTGAGCAGCAGAGTAGGTTTGAAAATCTGGGAATTCTAAGTAGGCTTCGGCAGGTGTGGGGCGGAAACTATCAAAGTTAATACCATTAGCCCGCATAACATCCATAATACCTCCAAAAGTGAGGATTTCTTGATTAACCATACCCTCAATCCACAACATATGTGTCCAGTCAGAACCTATGCGTGTTGGAGAAACTCCGTAAGAGCCACTACCCAGATTTAACCACTGCCACGATTGCTGGCGGTCAAGTTCAGGATTGTTAGTTGGATTCATAGATGGTTGAGGCCCCACAGGATTATTTCCTGTTTGTGGGACTCCTGTTCCCTCTTCTCCTGATTCTCCTCTTTCTCTTGCTTCTTCTTCCTCTTTCGCTTTTTTGAGGGCTTCTTTGATTTCTTCAATCAGCCTCTCAATTTCTTCATCGCTCAAATCATCAAATGGTCCAGGTGTGTCAGAGGGTGTGTCTGAAGGTTCTGGAGGGGTGGAATCATCATCAATAGGCATCGGAGGTTCCATGTTGTCATTAGAAACTTCTTGTTCCCGCTTGTCTTGCTCCTTTTGCAATTCTTCTAAAATTTCTTCTAAATTACTGGGGCCGTCGGAATCACTCTGCGGACCTCCTGTGGCTTCTCCAGGCAAATCAGGGCCTGGTTGTGAACCTGGTTCCCCAGAATCTGAGTCACCTTCGCCCTCTCCTTCGCCTTCACCTTGGCCTTCGCCTGAACCTTCACCGCTTCCAGAGCCTTCGCCCTGTCCGCCAGATTCGCCTTGACCCTCACCAGAACCAGAACCTGAACCACTGCCAGAGCCTTCACCCTGACCAGAACCTGAACCGCTTCCTTGTGATGAGGTATTACCTCCTGCGCCAGAAGGTCTACCTTGGGGTTTTCCATCTCCTTCTCCCTCTCCTTGACCTTGACCTTCGCCTTCACCTTGACCCTGACCTTGTCCTTGACCCTGACCTTGACCGCTTCCAGAACCTTGACCTTCGCCTTGGCCTTCGCCTTGATTTTCGCCTTCCATTCCTGGTGGGCCTTTGATTTGGTCGTTAGGGTCGCCTTCTCCTTCGCCTTCACCGCCTTCTCCGTCACCGTCTTCTCCGTCTTCTCCGTCAGTTCCTGTTTGACCTTGACCGCCTCCACCGCCACGGCCTCCAGAACCACCTTGGGCTCTATTGCCAGCACCAGCACTTCCTGTTCGCACACCGTCTTGGTCGGAACTCGCAGTAAGCACGATGTATTCACCATTTTCATCCCAATCCATAGTTTCGGTGTAAATAACTGAGTCATCTGTGAGTGAAAAATAAGGGATATTACTGAGTAATTCTATTAACTGGGCAGGAAGGTCTTCAAAATATATTCCATCATCAACTTCCATTCCACCGTAGCGCAACAGGGTTAGCAGAGTCATTGGCCCATAATCAGGGTCAGCGACAATAGGGCGGATAGATGGTGATGTAGGAGGAATAGTTACAACTACTTCACCTCCCGTAGAGGTGTTGATACCCAAAACTTGGTCTCCGTCTTGAACAGGCATACTAATTATAACCCCTACTTGCTATTTAAGATTGTTGGTGGTAAAATTCCCAATCAGGGGCGGGAGATGGGCAAGCACATAAAAACCTGACTCGTTGCAAGCCTTCTGAATTTAATTCTGGAGTCCCAACTAAACGACCCAGTAAGCCACAAACACAAGTCCATTCCAACCTTTTAATCATGGTATCACCTATGAACTCAATTCACGGTTGAGCCATTTTCTTTCAATGAACTGCACATCTCCGTTTTCATCAGTCCAGGTAGCATACCAATAGAAATCATAATGTGTGGTATTGTTTGAAGTAAAATTGGTCAAAGAAAGTGAATTATTATCATATTCCCAACCTTGAACATAATTTAGCGTAGTGTCCCAAACAAGCGGTTGGTCGGTGTTATTAGATGAATTTATATCATAGACTAAGAATTGAACGGAAACATTGTAACCCTCAAGTTCATTTTCTTGATACCCGCAATCTAAATCATAAGCGACGGTTGCATGGGTTGAGTTCGTTTGAAGCATTATGTAATAAAGGTTGATTTCACACGCTTCGGGTTCGGGTGCTACGACATCAATTCCCCAGAAATTAACCTGTTCTAATTGGTTGCCATCGTGCGTGATTGTAATCATAGGAATCCAAGAGTTACCCACAGCCACACCATCAAAAATGTGAGATACATCAACCTCATTGTCACCACTTACCATGGTTTCCCAAGTATAATTAGCCGCATATCCGTTTTGGAATAAATCAATTTCTACCAAGATAGTTTCGTCTTCACAGTTTTCTGGAACTAACTTAAATGCCACTACGATAGCATCCTGTTCCTCATCTTCGGCTATGTGACCTCGGTAATGATTATGTATTTCTACCTCACAAGGTTCCGCAGGAGGATATTCGCAAGAACCGTCATCGTCAGTAGCCTCTGGACTAAAATTAGTGGCTTCTGAATCAGTGCATCCCCAGATTTTTTCAGGTTCAATAGAAATGGTGTGAGCAATCCATTTTTCATCTAATACCTCTCCGTTAAGTCTCAACACAATTTTGGGCTCATAGTTTCCGTCCTCAACTCCATCCCAAGTATGAGTGGTGTAATCTGCACCATCAGGGTCAGTAACTTTACCATCTTCAAAAGTCTGGTGTTCATATTTTACCACACTGTCTTGATACAATGCCCAAGTGATTTCAAATTGTTCGTCATCACAATTCTCGGCTTCGTCTACCAAGTCTACATCAGCACTGATTCTAACAGCGTCTTGTTCGGAATCAGACTCTAATAAGTAGGCTTGTTCGTTGATAAGATACGCATCACACTCTTCGGGCTCATCCTGTGATTCAATATAATATACTTGACTCGTCGGTAAGTAGTATTCATCGCCGTGTTCACAAGAGCCGTCTTCACACTCTACTACATGGAACTCTACTCGGTAATGGTAAGTGCCTTCGGCTAAATCTTCAAAAGTATATTCCATGCTAATACCATTAACGAAATCTATGTTGCGGATAAATACTTGGTCTTGTTGGCCTCCGTCTTCAAACAAAGTGATAATGAAGTGTCCTCCAAAATGCTCTATGTCGCACTCAGAATTGTCTTGGAAAGCGAACCTTACTTCTAAATTGCTTCCATCAATATATCCATATTCATCATAATACCATTGTGAATTACAGGGAGGATTTTCCCAGTAACAAGAACCATCTTCAACCTCTGCGTCTGGATTAAAATTATCAGCATCAAAAGCCATACAACCCCAGATTTCTTCGCCTGAACTGCCTTGAGCATCATCGCCCATAAAATAATCTATCCCTACACCTCCTGTGAGTAACAGCAAAATTGGGGCTACTACGGCTAAAATAACTTTGATTTTCTCTGCTTTTCTCTGCACTGATTCCAAAGCCCTGTCTACAATATCTCCTTCCAAAGTTGTCTCCACGGCAACCTCAGTTTTATTGACCCCTCCATTGAGAACTGTGTTGTCAGAAACTTGTTGATTGATTTGCTGCACTGTGGAAATTAACTCTGCGGCTTCTTTGAGTTGCTCCACTAATGACTCAGATTTTTCTTCATTGGAAAGATTGACTATACCATCATCCAGCAAGTCTTCTAAAACAGATTCCTTGGTGCGTCCTGTGGCCTCGGCAATAACCTGCGCTCGCTCATCCAATTCTAAGTGAATATCCATATCATCTTCAGACATATTTTCTCTTTGTTTGTTTTGCTATTTCAATTTGTGCAACGGGTATATCAACTTTGAGGTTAGCACAGACTTTTCTTTAGATAGAACGCCCGCACATGAGGCACTGCATATATGAACTTAATGTCAAAAGTTCTTTCTTATATAGGTAGTGTCACACATGGAATATTAGCCCCAACAACAATCGGGCAACAAACACAAAAATAAAAAAAGGTGAAAAAATATGAGCAATGAAAACACAAACACAGATGTAGCAGCCTTCCTAACGGAACTAAAAGAACTTCAACCAGAGCGACCAACTCGTGCTTTGGTTAATTACGAGACATTCAAGCCAGAAATGGACCATGTCTACAAGGGATACACACTTGAAGGATACACCGATGGTATTGAATCCCCTCTTGGTTCTGTCAGCACCGCTGTCCGTATGGTTGCACCAGGTAATGATGGCGAGGCTCCAGAAGGCCGCCGTATCACAATCTGGCTCTCTTCCTATGAGCAGAACGATTTCCAACGCTTCCTCAACGACAATGTCGCAAACAACGAAGATGTTTCTCTTCCAGTGACCATTGATTGGCTACGACGCATGGAAAAGTCCCAGAAAACTGGCCGTGACTACAAGCAATTCTTCGCAATCTTCCGTGGGGCGGCTGACCGTGACTCTCTTCCTGAAGTCCACGCAGACCAACTCAAGCAAGATGAGTGAGGCTTTTTCGCTTCACACATTGAAACCACACACCACAACACCTCCTTTGGGGGTAGAGGTCTGGCTCGTCCAGCGTAAGCACGAACTCAGTAAATCTGGGGGAATGTCCTTTGCCCCTGAAGCGGGACTTGATATAGGTGATACCCTTGTTTGGAGGCGGAGGGATGAGGTTTGACCAAGATTCACACAGAGATTCGTTCATTTGTTGAGTCAGCGGTTGATTCTTATCCTGAGTTTCAAATCAGTGTTGAACCCGTGTTCCGTAGTCAAATCAGCGGTTCATGGCAAAATGCTGGGACTGGAATCTGCATCAAAATGGATACAGCACCCCTGAATCCACGCAGCCCCAATCCAGACGAAACGGGTATCTGGTTCACAGTTAGTGATGGTAATTACGCCATTGAATGCTTGATACATAATGGCACTTCGGTGCCAGAAGGCCATAGCAACGACTCTTTAGAATCATCATTGATGACTTTAAGGGAATCGCTTCGCAACGGAACCAATGTCGGCATTGAAGGGTGTTATCACATCGTTAATCGTGAAAAGGTTTTTCTGGTTCATCATGTTTATACCATGAAGAATCATCAAACATCTCAAATGACTGACTCGCAATTGCAGGACTTTTTGGCTCTGTGTAAAAAACTGCGGATAAGACCCTTGGACTTGTTTATGAAAGACGAAACACTTTGGAGTGAATTTTATGCTCCCGATGTCTTGAAGAAAGCCGTGATGCTATACTGTCTCAGCCCACAAAACAAAGGTGACTTGCTCCACATCGGATTAGTTACCAGCATGGGTGAAGGAAAAGACCACTTGATTGAACGAGTAGTCCAACCTTTAGTCCCCGTGGGTGTTGCTGGCTCTGGTAAAATGTCTACCATTGCGGGGTTATTTGGGGCCATGAGTGGTGACGACCTTAGTAGCATTGAATTAGGTCTGATTCCGAAAATGAATCACGAAAGACTGGCCGTGAGTGAATTCCAAACTTGGGATAGCATGGTATTTGGTGAACTGATGAATGTCATGGCTAACGGCAAATTTGAGATGCAAAAAGGACAACTGGATATTTCCCGACCTGGCTGCGTCAATATGATGTTCTTAGGAAACCCTCCCAAAACTTGGGACGATGAAACCCACAGTAATTTGGATATGCTGGAATCGTTCGGTGACTACACCTATCAGATTCTATCTCGTCTTACTCTGATATTTACTCAAATGAGTATTTCGGGGCCAGATGCGGAACAATTGATTGAAGAAAAAATCATGGATGCGATGAATGGTAAGTTTGATGACCCTGAAGTCAAGCGTGAAATGAATATGTGGCGGGTTTTTGGCCGAGAGTATTTGCGAAAAGTGAGTCTGATTCGCCCACAAATGGACGCAGAAGTAAAAGGCTTAATTCGCTCTACCTATCACGACACACTTAAGAACACTGAGGCTTTCAAGAAGGCGTTTTTGGCTCGGTCAGAAAAAGACATGAGAAAATATCAAGAATTTACCAACCTGTGTCGGGCTTTTGCCCGATTGGATGGTTCACCTTCCGTAGAGTGGACTCATATTGCAGAGGCTCAAACTATTATGGAAATTTCTATGAAAACTCTGATGGAAAACTTCCCGTTGGATGAACTGGCAGCAGGAATGACAGCAGAAGACCAAGCCTTGTTTAACGCTATTAAAGATGTTATCGGAGCCGCAGAAAAACTGGACTTGAAAGACCTTCGCTCCACCATGAGTGCTATGAAGAGTCGCAAATTTAGTGATAAGGATTTGGAACGGTTGGAAAAAGGCAAATATGTGAACATAGAAACCAACCCAGATGGTAGCAAATATGTGGTGTTGAAAAAGTGAAACTTCAAATAGGAAACAACCGTAGTGATAGTTATGCTCTCTCGTGATGCTTCAAATCGTGCTGCCATAGCGGTCGCACGAGTAATCACTAATGGCGAAAGTTTCTCGGCAGCGGCTCGTTCAGTAGGAACTACGGTGCGAACACTCAAAATGTTTCTCACAGAAAATTCTATCGGAATGGAACGAGTGTCGGGTCGTTGGAAAATAATTAGGTCTGCGGCTCAGAAAGTTCCTGAGTTTCTCACTTTGATGTGGTCGGGTGAATCTGCTACTCGTGCGGCACAGTCATTGAACACTACCGTTCGCACCATCAGTAATCAAATGTTGCCCGATGATGCTGGCACACCTCGTCCAGTTATCGTCAAAGTAGGCAACACTTGGACTCCTAATTTTTTGGGAGTCCGAGATTATAGCATGACCCTGCACGGGAGTTTGATTGGATTAAACGATTCTGTGCAAGGAAGAGGAGAGCAAGCGGGACCCGATGCCGACCCAGATGATGCTGATGCGGAGTATGCAGATATTTGGTGGCAGATAGATTTTAACAATTTTGAATCCTCCTTGCCAATTTCCGAAGTGGGTAACTTTTGGAGATTGCCGATTGTAGACTATTTGCGTAGTTATCTGGAATCACCTTCTCAAGTCAATACTTCATTAGCCAACAGATTTTTAGGTAATGCAGATGTGACCTCGGCTGCGGGAGTGGCGGGCAGAATCGCCGCAGATGGCTCTATGATGCTGACTCGGTTGGAACAATTCTTGGAGAGATATGATTTGCGAATGGCTCCCGATGTTACGATTGGAGTAGAACCTGCGTCGGGATTGGTAAGTCCTGTGCGATGGATTTGGGTCAATGATTTTGGAACTAATTCTACTCGTGTGGCTTCGGGGCTGTGGCAAGTGATGTTCCTCACCAATTCTGAAAGAGAAGAATACCCGATTACTATCAATTATGAATACGACTTGCTGGATGAAGTTGAGTAATGTTAAATAGGTAATACTACTGATATACAATTACCTTACTGGTGATATTATGGAACAAGAAATTATGATTGCTGCTGGTGCTGTGGGTGTCGTCCTTGCTGGCGCAGCCGCTCGCTGGTGGAATAAAAACCGAAACAAGATTGCAGACAAGATTGAAGATACTTTGGAAGATGCAATAGAAGACCTGACTGGAAAAGATGTAGAACTTGGCGAAATCGTTGATGAAGTCATGGAATCTGCTGATGAAGTCGTTGAAGAAACTGTGGAAGCAGTAGAATCTGGCGAAGATGTCGTGGAATCTGTCAAAGAATCCGTTGCAGAAGAGGTTGAGGAACTAAAGGAAGATTTGTCTGCTCTTACTGTGGCACAACTCAAACTACGGCTCAAGGAAGCAGGATTGCCTGTTTCGGGAACCAAACTCACACTTATCAACCGACTTTCGGAGATGGTAGAATGAATTGGAACTGGAAAAATATGGGTCTTGGTGCAAGCCTCGTGTCAATTTTGGGTAGCATTGCTATTTACTTCGCTCACGATGAGAATCTCGGTATTTTTGTCGGACTTTGGGCATCTGCGCTGTTGCTATTGAGTGACCGCATGGCTGAATTGAAGGAATAACTTAAATAACAGCAATACGAAAGTATTGCTATGGCTGACTTCTACTCCATTCCGTTGGAGGAAATGGATGCGTTCTTGCGTTCCAGAAGGTTTCAACCTGTTGATTTAACCTATCGTAACCGCCCTGTGATGGAATGGGTCTATGAAAGACCTTTGCCTCGGCAACCGAATCATTTTGTGAGAGTCTATACTGGAATCAACCGTTATGGTCGTTCACAGAATCAAAGTCGTGGTGCGGGAAAAGACGCTATCCGTGTGCAAGTTATTTACAAAAGCGGTGATGTGGAAACATTAGTGACTCAACCCAAGCGTGTGCATCGGGTCACAGGATGGGCAGATAATCTGGACAACAGGCTATCAGAAATCGCCCAATCGTTACCACAGGTGGTATTTGACCGTCGTGGAGAACCCATGACTTTGAGGCGTAAGAATGGTAAGTATTTCTGGGGCAGTAGAGATTATCCTCGCTACAAAGAAACCCGTCCTTTTCAAGCAGAAGAATTTAATGGTGAAATGGAGGAATACGCCTATGGTGATGTTGATGATGGTTTTACCTCAATGTCTAATCTGGCTCACATCTCTTTGCCCGATTACGAAGAATCTTATTATTGGACTTCCGTAGATGGGAACTCAAGGGCTACTGTGGCTTATGATGAAGATAATGAAGTCATCATTATCCCTAACTTTGAAGTATCGTTGCGTGTGCGGGGCAAGAAAATGGCTCACAAATACTTAGAAGAAATTATTGATGATACTTACCGAGATGGATATTCTGTGCAAGTCACAGATGTTGATAATCATGCTATCGGTTTTTGGGAAAAGATGCAAAGTCAAGGTTTGATTGAGAGTTGGACGCAGGGAAGTTTCGCTGCTGAGGGTGCGCCATTATCGGGACAAACTACGGAAGCACCCTATGAAATTAAGGTGTATGTTCCCTCTACTACCTTAGACCAACCCATTAGTGCCAGCGATTTCAAATCTCGTATTGATGAAACTCAAGAAAAACTCTCAGAATTGTTCGGAGGATTTACTACTGTTGATGCTTCAGGAGGATATTTGAGTCAGCAAGATGGTGTGATTAGTGAACCCGTTATTGTGGTATCATCGTGGGCTACTGAGGAAGATTACCAATCAAAATTGGGCGATTTAGAACGCTTCTTGAAACAAAAGAAAGATGATTGGGGCCAGGAAGTCATTGGATTTGAGTTTGAAAATGATTTCTTTATGTATCCTGCTTTTGAAGCCGAAGATGAAATTCCCATTATTGACCTTAACTCAAAAAAAGAAATTGAAGAATATGGGTTGTTTAAACCATACGAACCAAATCCCTGGCACAGAGAGGAATGGAGGCGTAAATCATTAACTGATGCACCCGAAAACAGCAATCTATTTCGCATCAATTGTGATGGTGTGTATGCAGTAAGAACCATTTATGGACCTTCTAAAATAATTTTTGGAAGGAATATGTTGGCTTCTAATAAAGTATCTTTCAATCGTGCCGAACAGCGAAATCTATCAGGGGTGTGGGGGCTAATGGGATTGCCCAGAGATAATAGTGGAGTAGTAAGTGCATTTGGGCCTCTTGAAAACATAGAGAAAATGCCTCAATTCTCGGAGAGACCAGCAATCTACCTCTTAAATAAAAAGGAACTGATTCCTAACAGAATTGTTATCAATATGAAGGGGCTGGTTTTTGCTTACGACATCGTGCATCGTGAGGTTGAATTTTATGGTGGAGTGCCACAGTCAAGCATTGTATCAGAAGACATCCCTCCTGAATGGGTCAATCCGCAGGAGATTAGCAAACCTCTTTTCGCTGCGGAAGATGATTATGACTCTACTTATGGAGTGGAACAAGCCAAGATTCGCAGAAGATTAAAGAATAAAATTAAGAAACAAGCCATCATGGGAACCAAGGCGGGTCAATGGTCGGCTCGTAAGTCCCAAGAATTGAAACGACAATACGAGGCTGCTTGTGATAAAAAAGGTTTGAATTCATACAAGGGTAAGAAAACTAAATCGCAAGATAATCTCAGTAAATGGAGCAAACAAAAGTGGGGAACGGCTTCAGGAAAGAAGTCATCTACTACTGGCGAACCATATTTCCCTGCCAAAGCAGTTGCGGCACTCAAAGACAAAGGATTATACTCCAAAGCCAAGCAACAAAAGAAAGCCGCTACCAAGGCAGGAAAGCAAAACGCTCGTTACAGTGACGACATTCGTGCCGTAGTCAAAAACTATCGCTCTGAAACATATGAGGAAGCAACAGGCGTAGAATTTTCTGAACAAAACCCTGAAAAGATTGAGGCAGACGCTCCACCCGATTGGAGGGAATCTATCATTACCATTCCACAATCAGATTCTTTTGGCTATGCTTTGTATCGCAAAATGTCAGACTTAACCTATAATCAGGTATGGAGGGTATTGGAA
>Ga0315322_10003144_pt1 | contig 12780 bp, 8 predicted proteins | sample M110021515metaG_FD_203461 | JGI IMG/M metagenome (GOLD analysis project Ga0315322, IMG submission 203461) | Ammonia-oxidizing marine archaeal communities from Monterey Bay, California, United States - M1 100m 21515 | ecosystem: Environmental > Aquatic > Marine > Intertidal zone | place: USA... | reverse complement strand
TCGATACGACTGAAGTTGCCAGAACTCAGAATAACTGGAGTGGAGGAAACGCGGCTGGGTTTGGTATATTCGGAGGAAACTTTGCTGCAGGAAATGGTGATAATACGAACCTCGCAGCGATTGCTAATCTTGGAGACACCGCAACGATTAATTTAGCCACTGGACTTCGTTTTTGGGCAGGAACAGACACAGCTCTTTCTAAGCCAACGGAGAAGCCCGAACTCCAGATTGAAACGGTGACGGTTGCTGAAGATGGAATGACGATCACTTGGAATGGGCAGGATGGAGAGATTTACCAAGTTTGGCGGTCTTCTGATCTGGAGACTTGGGTCGAACTGGATGATAGCATAACAGCGGGCCCTGAGGGGGGCAGCTATCTTGTCGAAGGAGAGGGATTGATCGCAGGACGAATGTTTCTACAAGTTCGCCGATTTGAGTAGGGCGGTAATGCGTAGCGTTGATTCCCTTGATTGGGCGTCTTCGGATTTTCTTGTCGTAAAGTCAGCTCAGGGTGCTTTTAGCACCAAAGAAGATGTTAGAGAGAGGAAGGTGTGGAAAAAAGAGCGGGATGAGCGCATGTTATATCACCTTCATCATCAGTTCCTCCACCAAGACGATACCGCTATCTGAGGCTATTAGTTTAGCTGAAAGCGCCGTCATTTTTGGGGCCTAATTAATTTGAAGATCCCCTTTAGTAAACTCTGGAGGGCGGCTAAAAGACTCTTCCGTTCGTTTATATTTAAGAGTAAGTTCCAGCCTAAAACGATATTGGTCATTAAAGTAGCTGCGACGACCAAAGAAAGCCTCCCTAGCGATGCATCTAAAAATAACTGACTCATTCGCCCAGTAAAGACGCTTAAGATAATTAGGAAAATTAGGGGGAGAAACACCTCTTTGATCCAGATGGATGGCAAAAATTGGACTAAACGCTTAGCCCAAAATACTCTGCCAATTGAGCATAGCGACATGGTAATAAGATAAGCCCAGCAAACGGATATTGGCCCTAAGCCAAGATGTAAAAACAACCAAGCCACTGGAAGGGTTAGTAGTAGGAAGCCGCCCAGCATAATTTGATATCCGGCTATTTTTCCCCGAGCTGAAACAGCCAACATTTGTCCCACAGTCAAGCGATCGATTATAAAAGCACACAAAATTAAGGATGTCATGCCGCTTGCATATACGGGTGGCTGAACTAGCCACAAATCTAGGACGTATTCAATCTCTAGAATGAGCGGGATTGCAAATAACAAGGTTAAATAAGCGCCAAACTTGGAAGCTCGGTTTGCTTGTATAAGCATTCTTTCTCGATCTCCTCGTCCTTCATTTGTATTAATTTCAGGGCTAAATGCTCCTATTAATGAACTCGATAATTGCTGCGTGGAAGACGATACTGTGTTGCCGATTGTGTATGACGCATTTACCCCCGGCGTGCTGACCGGGTTGAAGTAACGATTCAATAAGATTGCAATTCCTTGGCCTCTCAGGAGCTGACCTAATCCGCCAAATAGATTCCATCCTGAAAAACTGAGTAATTTTCTAAAACGCACCCAATCTAACCAAAGGTTCAACTGGATGCGACATTCCTCATATTTTTTGTAAGCACGCCCGATTTGCATCAAGACGAGTGAAGAAGAAATCGCAACTGAACAAATCGAGAAGAACAGCCAACGATCTCCAGAATAGTGCCAGACAATATAGGCCAAGATGAAATTTGCGACACTTCCCGCGATCCCCCAAATCGCCATTTCTGCAATATCTTGCTTAGCAATAAACATCGCGCGAAATGGGGCAAAGCTCATGCTTATAAATGCTAATATCAAAGATAAACGAAAGACCCAGTGCGCGGTAACTAACCGATGATCGGGAATCGTTATAAAATGGTCTAGAGCCCATTCTCCGATTGGCCAACCAATCGAGATTAAAGCTAAGGGTGCTACTATGTGTAGAAATAAGCTGACATTGAACCAGCGTTGGGTCTCACCTTCGTTGTCCTTACCAATCGAAAAAGCAAGGAAACGTGCAGCGGCATTGGCCAAAATATTATTTAGGAATTCTACAAATCCGATTAGCGCCCCGACCACAGCCATCAGACCAAAATCTACCTGTCCCAGACCCTCAAGAATCCAACGACTGCTTAAAAGCCCCAATGCGACCGCAAAAATACTGCGACAGTATGTGACGCTTGTATTTATCAATAGACGTTTAGAAGCTAACATCTGGCTTTAAAAAGCTGCATTAAATTTTCAGGTGAGGCAAGTGCGGCGAATAACGAAGTCAGTTATGCTCTTTTCCTTACTTCTCATCGATCGTTTTGCTTCAGCTCTATGACGTCGACCCGTATTTCGCCGAGAGGTATCGACCCATTTTTGCTATTTGGCCATCACCGATTGCCACAGAAACTATCGAGATTTCAATCAACAATTCTGATCTCGTGTTCGCATTTTCTGAGTGTCACTAAATGGAAAAATCGAACCACTCTTAATATTTTCAAGATATGTCTATGGTCTGACGATTTATTTGAAATCCAAATCAAGGATTTTTTAGAAAAATACGCAGGTGACGTTCTGAAAAGGCTTTCAGCTAAGCGCAACAATGGGAAGCAGAAAGCTCTCCAGACAGAGCCACAATTCGGAATCTTTAAGTCTTGATGCTCTCTTGCCCAATCCAAACGCTCCGTGACTGGATTGGAAATAAACTCTTTCTGAGGGAATGAAAATGTTGCTGAAATAATAATACAATCTCGGCGCTCTGAAAATAGGCTTTTTCGAAACCCCATTTCCAGTTCAGAGACCTTTGCCTCGATACGCTCACCGTTACATAGATAACTTACGCTTTTGAGGTATCTGCTGATAAAAATGCCCTCAGTTTTCCCACCGCCAGCATTCATGGCAACTGCTCCTCCAACGGTCGCAGGAACAGATGCCAGATTAAATGGCCCTTCTCTCCCCTCAGAGTAGAGATACCGGAGAAGTTTTGGGACATTCGTTGACGAACTGACTTCAAAAAGATCCTCTCCTGCCGGTCTGATGAAGTCAGGCAAGCAGTTTCGGAGAATTACAGTAGAAATCTTTTTCTTTCGGAAATATGTGTTTGAGCCATTACCCAATGTGTAACACCTAAGGTTTTTACTCTGTGCATATTTTATCGCCTCATAATAATCTTCAGCCGATTTTATATCGATAACATTAGCAAATTCATGATCTGTCTTGTACCAGGAAAATTTTTTTGTTCTGATATTCAGTATCTTCATATCTTGTTTTGGCTGTAGGAAACGGCCACGGAATTTGCTGTTTAAAAAGGGTAGTTCAGTTGCTGACAACAACACCCGTGGAAGTTAGAAAAATGGGGTGAATAATTTCGAAGAGCGTGGGCATGGTTGTCCTTGGTTCTATGTCAGCTTGCTGGTTGCGTTGTTTCTTGTGATACGCTTTTAGTTTACGGTTTAGAATGTTCCTTCAGGTTACCTTTCTTAATTACTGCATGATTGCGAGGAAATAAGCAATCGACTTGCTTCTTCATATCTGTCTTATCCGGGAGTTAAGTGATTTTGGTTACGATAGCTGCTAAGGCTGTTACTTTGGCTCACGGGATATAAAGAGGGATCTTCTTGCCCAGAGCGGTTTGGCGGAAAAGGTGAGTACTCGTTCACGGGGCATTCATCTTCAGTCAGTATTCTTCGGTTTTCAGCCCCATGAAAGCACTCTATTTCCTCTCAAACCGATCAATAATCCCGATCGTCCTCGCTGCAACCTCCCTCCCTCTGCTCCCGGTATTCGGAAAGGAGACAAAGGCCTCCCCTGATCAGGATAAATCCAACGACTTCTGGAATTCCGTTTACGAAGACAATCACGTCGTGGAAATCGATATTTCCCTCACCAAGGAAGCCTGGGAGTCCATGCAACCTGCTCAAAACGAACGCGGAAGAGGTAGCTCGCCGCGAGGAGGAGTTCTTCCCGACGGCCCGCCACGTGGTCGGTCCCGGCGCCCTGATGGGCCACCTCCCGGTGGTGGTGGGAGAAGAGGTGGAGCTGGAACGAGCTTCGAATATGTCAAAGCTGACATCACGATTGATGGCGAAAAATTTGGAGACGCCGGTCTTCGATTTAAAGGAAACTCTTCTTACCGCTTTTCTTCCGATGGATTCAAAAGACCTCTGAAAATCGATACCAACCGCTTTGTCACCGGACAAAAACTTCACGGCCGGACCAAATTCAATTTGTCGAACTCCTATTTAGATCCCGCCTTCATGAAGGAGAAGCTCGCTTACGAGGTCTACCAAGCAGCTGGAATCCCGACACCGGGCACGGGCTGGGCCAAGGTGAGCCTTTTCATTGAGGGTGAACTAAAGAAAAAAAATCTGGGCATCTATGTTTTGATCGAGCAGGTGGATGAAAACTATCTGGAGCGCAAGTTTGGTGAAAAATCGAAGAGTAGCCTCCTCATGAAACCTGAGAGCTCTGCTAATTGGCAACACCCCGGTGAAGAGATCGAACAATATAAGGAGGTTTTCAACATCAAGGAAGGGGAAGATAATAAGGAGCAGATCACCCAATTCGGTGACTTTCTCAGACTCATTGGGGAGGTGTCCGGCACTGAGTTTTCCAACCAGATTGGCGAAAAAATGGACCTCGATTTTTATGCGGGCTACCTCGCCGCCACTAGCCTCCTCTCCAGTTTAGACAGTTACATTGGAGCGCCTCACAATTACTATTTGATGGTTGATCGGGCCGATAATAAGGTCCGTCTTTTTCCATGGGATGTGAACGAAGCTTTTGGAACCTTCACCATGGGGACGACTCCCGAGAAGCTCGCCGAGTGGGATATCACGCGGCCTTGGACCTCTAATATCCCTCTCTTGGAACGCCTCTTTACTCACGAGGATTTCTCCAAGCTCTACCGAGAAAAGTTGAACGAACTTATGCTGGATTCCTTCACCGAGAAAAATCTTTATGAGCGAGTAGATATTTTTACTAAGGCCCTCAAACCGTATCTTAACAAAAAAGAGCAATTAGCATTTCGTATGGGGATTGAAGGCGATAGCTCCGGAAAGAACTCCGCTGTTGAACGTGATATATTTGCCATTAAGCCTTTCATTAAACAACGCATTAAGTCCGTCAAAGCCCAGCTTGCCGGAAAGAGCAAAGGAGTGAAAATCGAGGGTCGCGGTGGTCGCCCCCCGCGTCGTCACGTGCCCCGGGAAGAGTCAAGACCACCCAAAGATTAATATTGTGCTTTAGCAGGATGGGCTTCGCGCGCACTTTATGATGACTTTAAAAGCAGGAGTTTTTTGGTGGAATCGTTTGGACTTCACCTTTGAATCTCGTCCCGCTCTGGCAAAATTTATCGTTCATCACAACTTAAAGCGACGCCCCTAAGGCCCCAACCACTCGGCCAAAACTAAGACCTATGAAAAATTTTAATCTAAATACAGTTGTCAGCTGTCTAGCTTCTGGTGGAACACCACAAGGTCTAAAGAGGTATTGCCTAGGCATATTGTTCCTCTTCCTTCCTGCCGCTCTCTCCGCTGATCCGCGCCTCTCATCTTGGTCCACTGATAATTCTGGCCAATACGCTCGACTCTACGAGACGAAAGAAGCCGAAGCGTCAAACCAATCTGTAGCGACTTGGTTTCGGGGACGAGGAAATCAAAGCTTACCGACCTATGCCGATATTCATGAGATTTCTTATTCAAATGACTGGGTCTATATCCGAACGACTGGGCTAGCTTCCCATTTGATGGGGCCATGGTATCTTAATGCCGCCAAAACCAATCTTTTTCCAAACTACCCGAGCAACCGTTCGATTCTTTACCGTATCCCTCGGACCCCGACTATCCCCACCAATAAAATAGGCACAAGTCTCGGAACGATCGGACGCTACGTCAATGGTGTCTCCATGTTTGATTCTCGGGATGCTTTTTCTTACTCGAACAGCAATTCTACAGACTCTAGGCCAAACAATGGCATCACCGGAGATGGCATCTGGAATCGCGATGCCTATGTCAACGAATCGGTCACTTTCGATGCAGGGAATGCTCATCAAGCCGGCCCTACCTACCACTACCACGCGAACCCTCCTGGCCTTCGCCACCAGCTTGGCGATAGCGTGGATCATGATTTCGAGACCAATACTTACACCGAAAATTTCAACTCCTACCACTCGCCCATTCTCGGTTGGGCTGCTGATGGCCTTCCGATCTACGGCCCCTATGCCTATTCGGATGCCAATAATCCTTCATCTACGGTCCGCCGTATGGTTTCAGGCTATCAGAAACGCGATGGGACAAATGGAACCACGAATCTTGCCACTATGGGGCGCACCACACTTCCCGCTTGGGCTGCAACTTTTCAAAATCGAAATGCCAATCTTTCTGCCAATCAACAGGGTCCGCCTGTCAATAACGCCTACGTTCTTGGACGTTATATTGAAGACTACGACTTTCTAAATTCCGGCGACTTGGATCAGCACAATGGGCGCCGATGTGTGACCCCTGAATTCCCCGGTGGCACCTATGCTTACTTTATAACGATCGCAGCCGATGGCACTCCAGTGTTTCCCTATGCCATGGGGCGAGAATACTACGGCACTCCCGCCGGAGGAAACGTCAACTCTATCACTGAGCCTGTCACGCTCCTCTTTGAAGGCGGTGCAGAAAAGGGTTCCAGCATTGACACTATCCAGACTGGAGATGACGAGATCACCCTCACATGGCAGGCAGTGGAAGGTGGCTCCTACCAATTAGAAACATCATCTTCGCTCAGAGGCGGCAGCTGGAAGACCACCCTCTCCAGTGTCAATCCTGACCAGGATAAACTCGTCGTTGGCGATAAGACAGCTGTTCTTTCGAATAATTTTTACCGGGTCAAAAAGGCCGCTGTTGCGCCCTATGATGATAGCGGATTCGTTGATAATAATACCTTCACGACCACTTATACTTTCCGCTTCTCAGCTAATCCCCCTCTTCCAGAAAATATTAACTCTCTCAAGGTTGGGGGGCAAGATATCAGCCTCGCTAACATTTCATCGTACGATCGCTCCGTCGGTATTCTTACCCTCTGTTTTAATAGTGCCACCTTACCCGATGGCGACCATCAAGCTGTCATTAATAGCACTCATCTTTCAGAGAATTTCTTCTCTATTGGAGGGCAAAAAAACATCCTTTTCCTGATCATTGATGATTGGGGGGTTGACGCTTCTCCTTTTGATAATCCCACTGGGATAGTCCTCCCCAAACTTCCTAACATGGACGCCCTTGTGAGGCGAGGACTCCGCTTTACCCGATGCCACTCTCAGCCCCTCTGCTCCCCAACTCGCGCCACCATCCTCACTGGTCGCCACCCCTTTGAGCACACGGTTGGGAATCCCTCTGCTTCCTCGATTTTACCCACATCCGAGTTGACGCTGCCCGAAATTTTTACTGCCCAGAATTCTCGCTTCGAGATGGCTTCCTACGGGAAATGGCACTTAGGAGGAACTGTCAATGCGCCCTCAGTCCGTGGTGGATGGCCAGAATTTGCCGGGATCCGCCGAGGTGGTGTCACAAACTATACTCTTTGGGATAAACTAGAAAATGGAACCACCACTGAGGAAGTGACTAGCTACACTACTACTGACCAAGTGAATGAAGGAACCGATTTTATTGTCTCTCAAGGAACCAATCCGTGGTTTCTCTGGATGGCCTTTAATGCTCCCCACACCCCCTTCCATAGCCCTCCTTCTAATCTCGCGCCAGTGGGCGGGTATTCCACCAGTGGCTCCTCGAATAGCGATCAATACATTCGTGCTCTTGAAGCACTTGATACCGAGATTGGACGCCTTCTCACCGTCGTAGATCTTAACCGGACAAACGTTATCGTCATCGGAGACAATGGGACTCCCGGCCAAGTCGTCCAGGCTCCTTTTGGGAATGGACATGCCAAGGGCGATCTCTACCAAGGGGGAATTCATGTTCCACTTTTTGCGGTTGGTCCTGATATCCGTGTCACTGGAACGACTGACAAACTTGTCCACTGCGTAGATCTCTTCTCCACTATCCTCGACCTTGGAGGGATTGATGAAAGTGCCGCCACGGTTGGAGTTTCGACCCACTCTCAAAGCCTTCTCCCCATCTTTCATGGGATTGATACAGCGAGCAGGTGCGTTATCGCGGAGAAATTCGGCGACAATAATGGCAATGGCCGAGCCCTCATCTCCGATGTCCACCCAGACTACAAGCTCATCATCTTTGGAGATAAAGATGACATCAGCGACACGCCCATCTTTGAACTTTACAACCTTCCGAGCGATCCAAACGAGCAAACCAATCTTCTCCTTTCTCCTCTTAGTAATGAAGCTCAATCTGCTTACGATCACCTTCTTGCCAAAGATCTTGCTCTTGGTGGTGGATACTCTGACTCACCCGCAGGATCATTCGATACGATCTACATCGAGCTCCCCAACCGAACAGGCCCCACTAGCCCTCCCAATAACCTTTCCGTTAATCCGACCGCGATCATAATCGATGGGCAATCAGCCTCCTTTGTCGCTCGGGAAGACAGTTCTGGGACTGCTCAAAGATACTGGGTAAAATGTATTCTGACAGCTGGGACAGGCGGTCCTTTTACCTCTGCCACCATCACCTTTCCAAACAATCCAAATACTGGTGGTGCTCGCTCCTTTAATTCGACTCAAATTATTGCCAACCCCTAATTCAGCCGTGCTCCATATCGTCTGGGTAAAGTGAAAATATAAAAATGAAAAACCGTCCTATTATACAGACGGCAGTCGTGATGCTTCTGGCTTCGTCTGTCTTTGCCGAGCCACTCATCGATTCATGGCATACCGCTGACTCAGGTCGCTATGCCCGCATCTGGGCCTCTCAGGATCAGGAAGTCGATGAGCGCCAAAAAGGTGTCCGCTCTTCTCTTAAGACCTGGGATTCCGCTGATTACCCTAGGGTGAGGGTCGGAGATCAACCCATGCCCGTCTATGCCGGAGTTCAGGGAATCTCGTACTCGGAGGACTATGTGTATATCAAGTCCACCGGCCTTGCTACTAACACCATGGGCCCGTGGTTCCTCAACGAAGCCCAAACCACGGATTTTCCTTCCTTCCCTGGAAATGCTGCCATTCTTTATCGTTTTCCCCGCTCATCCGGCTACCCAAAAAATTACGCTCCGGCCACCCGCACTCCGACTAATGTCGGGACCTGCGGATTGTTCGTCGATGGCGTTCCACTTTTCAACACAAGTGATACCTTTTCCTACGATACTTCAGCTGGGGAAGATCAAGAACCTACCAATCAAAACCGTGGCGACGGATATTGGAATCGCGATGCGTTTACCAATGAAGGAGTGACGTTTGACGCCGGAAACGCTCATCAGGCCATGGAGCAATTTCACTACCATGCCAGCCCCAATGCTCTCCGCTCAATTCTCGGCGACTCGATCGATTACAATCCCGCGGTAGTCTATAAGGGAATCGGGAAAGCGAGTCCCTACACCGAGAATTTTAATGGGAAACATAGCCCCATCCTCGCTTGGGCCAATGACGGCCTACCCATGTATGGTCCGTATGGCTATAGTGATCCAAGCGACGCCACCAGTGAAGTGCGCCGGATGGTTTCGGGCTATCAAAAACGGGATGGCACGAATGGTTCCACTAACCTTGCCGTAACCGGCCGCACTACCATGCCCCAATGGGTGGTCGCCCAAGGAGTCCATACCACCAGAACCCTCTCCTCGGCATTCTATGGCCCCAATGTCTCTTCTGTCTTCACTATTGGGCACTACATGGAGGACTACGAATACAAAGGTCACCTCACTTCGGATGTCACCAATGCTCGGTTTGGCCAATATTCCAGCGCTTCTCTTGGCGTCTTTCAGTCCCGCTGGTTTTTTGATCTTAATGAATACAATGTGCGCTTCTGCGTCACTCCTGAGTTTCCCGATGGGACCTGGGCCTACTTCACCGCCGTCGATGACAACGGTACCCCCGTCTATCCTTACAACCTCGCCTGGCACTACTTTGGTGACCCTGCGGTCGCCTCCGGTGTCACCGAGATCGATGAAACTGTGATCGAGGTCTTCACTGGCGCTGCCGAAAAAGGAACCCAATTTGAAACTGCCACCCTCGCTGATGATACTGTCACCATCATTTGGAATGGCATTGAAGGGGGCGCCTACCAAATTACCGAATCCCTTGATCTCAAAACATGGACGACTGGTCCTTCTTTTGCCGCTGATGATCAACTGATAACCCTTACCGAAACCGGGAATCTCCGCAAATTCTACAAGATCGAACAAATTGGACTGGCAGGCTATGACACCACCGAATTCGGGACTGCTGCTGGGGGTGGAGGTCCAGGAGGAGGCACTGGTGGCATACCTGGCACTGGCAACCCAACTGATGGATTTGTGTTCAGCTTCGTAGACGGCCCCCCCCAAGCCAATCTTATCAGTAATTTGAAGGTCGGAGGCGTCACTGGAACCGTGGTCAGTTATAACCTCAACGGTCCCGCAGGCGGGACAATCACCATTTCTTTCAATGACGATAGTTTCTCCTCAGGCACAGCTTACCGGGCCACCTACCTGCACTCCCCACCGGGAGCAGGCACCATTACCGCGACCTCAACCAATTGGTTTACTAAGCCGTAATCCTCCCCAACTCGATTGAAAAATCTCCACGCAATCCTCTTAGTCTTCGGGGTCGGCCTTAGGCCTTTCTCGAAGGCGGGCGATTGTGTTATTAAGACCGCTGTTTTCTTAGTCATCTTTCTCATGCCTCTTCTTGCAGGCACTCTCCGCATCGACCTTTCTCATCAGTTTGGGGACCAACCCCTTACTCTTAATTCTCTAAAATACGAGAGTGCTGAAACCCTATCTGTCTCGCGCCTCTCTTATCTAATTAGCCAACCTGCCCTGCAAAACGAAGACGGCAGCTGGCAAGAACTTCCTAGACAATTTGCCTTCATCAATGCCTCGACCCGCCGCACCTCCTTTACTCTGACGAAGGTTCCGCCCGGCACATACAAGTCCTTCCGTTTCAGTCTCGGAGTTCCCCAAAAAGAAAACCATGGAGACCCGGCCCAATACCCTGCCGATCATCCGCTCAATCCCAACCTGAACAATCTTCATTGGGACTGGGCTGGAGGCTACATCTTTCTCGCTCTCGAAGGACAGTTTCGCACCTCCCCAAAAAAACTGAACGGCTTTGTATACCACCTCGCCAACGATCAAAACCTCTCCCGCGTTCAGCTTGCTGCTAACTTCCGGATTAAAAATAAGACCGCTCTCGCCCTCTCCTTTGATCTTAAAAAACTCCTCACCCAACCTCGTGCGCTTTCTTTCGAAAAGGACGGAAATTCCACCCACTCCCATCCCGGAGATGCCATCTCAAGCGCCCTCGTCGCGAACCTAAAAAGCGCATTTTCTGTCAGGGGAATTTCCTACCCTGCTGGCGAAGTTCCCCTCGCCGCGGTGACCCCACTCTACCTCCCAAAAAAATACACGCCCTTTCCCTTGAAGATGAGTCGCCGTTTCCCCATGCCTCCTCTTCCTCGCGACAATCCTCTCCTCACTCAACGGGTCGCTCTTGGTAAAAAACTCTTCCATGATAAATCCCTTTCTAAAGATGGATCTATTTCTTGTGCGACCTGCCATCATCAGCACAAAGCATTTACCGATGGACTCAAATTTTCAAAAGGCATTAACGATCAAGAGGGTGACAAAAACTCGATGCCCCTCTTCAACCTTGCCTGGAAATCCTCCTTTTTCTGGGATGGACGGGCCAAATCTCTCCGTGACCAGGTCCTTCAACCGATCCAAGATCATCGTGAAATGGCCTCCGATCTCAAAACCGTTGTGGCGCAGCTTCAAAAAAACGAATCGCGCGCTTTCGAAAATGCCTTCGGGCCAGGTCCCGTAACCGAAGAAAAAATCGCCCTCGCTCTCGAAAATTTCCTACTCACTCTTACGAGTTACGATTCCAAATTCGACCGGGCCATGTCTGGAAAAGCGAAACTCAGCGAAGCTGAGCAACGCGGTATGGAACTCTTTTTCACGGAGTATGAACCACGCAGCCAGCAATATGGAGCGGACTGCTTTCACTGCCACGGAGGGTCCTTCTTCAGCGATCATCAATTTCACAACAACGGACTCAAGCCCTCTCTTTCCGATGTTGGGCTCATGAATGTCACCGGGAAAGAAACTGATCGAGGAAAATTCTCTACGCCAAGCCTCCGAAATATCGCTCTCACCGCGCCCTACATGCACGATGGTCGGTTCCAGACACTCGAAGAAGTCATTGAGCATTATAACGAGGGGATCCACCGCACTTCTACCCTCGATCCCAATCTCGCCAAACACCCCAAAGGGGGCATCGCCCTCTCGGGCAAAGATCAGGCTGCCCTCATCAGTTTTCTGAAGTCACTCACCGACAAAAAATATGGTGCTCAAGAAACAACTCTCAAAAAGAAGACAAACTCCTCTGAGGAAATTCCTCAGTAGGAACGGAGGGAAGTTGCCCCGCGTGCCGGCGCCTTTGTGAAGATTACTTCAGGCTCTTCTTCTTTTTTGTTTTACGCTTTGTGTCCGGGAGGGGGGTGAGGCCGTCGCCAGGTTGGTTCCATAGGCGATAGGGGTCATCGAGGCGGCGCATTTCAGCGAGGAGAAGACCTTCCATTTCAGCGAGTTTTTCGGCGTAGTCCGGATTCTCGGCGAGGTCAGTGAGACTGGGATCTTTCTTGCCGTGTTCGCTGATGAATTCATTGGGGTTCTTTGCGAGGTTGAAGAGCTGGGTTTC
>Ga0315322_10003141_pt1 | contig 12785 bp, 10 predicted proteins | sample M110021515metaG_FD_203461 | JGI IMG/M metagenome (GOLD analysis project Ga0315322, IMG submission 203461) | Ammonia-oxidizing marine archaeal communities from Monterey Bay, California, United States - M1 100m 21515 | ecosystem: Environmental > Aquatic > Marine > Intertidal zone | place: USA... | reverse complement strand
CGGAAGTTACCTCTCACCAAAATTACCATTCCAGCTGCGCCAAGCGCTAGCCCGATGACCAACCATTTACGCACCGCCATTAGGCCACTGCAACCATCAAAATTAAGTATAGAATCGTACATACAATACTTGTTCCGAAGCTCAGCCCGCACCAAAATTTGGCTTTATTGGAAGCTTCCAAAGCAGCAGCAGCTTTTCCGGTGGCTGATAGTCCATCAACCTTGGCAGCGTAGACAATCCCAACGATTCCAAAGGGCAGACAGCACAAAAGCGTACAAGCGATTGATTGCCAGAGATAGTTTGGGGGATTCACTGTAGGTCCGCCTGCTCCACCCAGGGTTCCGGCATATGGGGTAGTCGCAGGTGGAGCGTAGATTTGATCACCAACCGGATCGGCGGTAGGTGCCGGACTTACTGGCGCTCCTTCGGTGACTATTTCCGGAGCGGAGGCAAGTTCGGCAACTTGATTCCATGGCTTCCAATTATCCATCCCCTCCTTCCAAATGAGAGCATCAGCTTGGATCTGGCCCGCAGCATGCCGCGCCTTCAGATCATCGATCGTAACGGGGCCTTGTTGGGCGCCTCCACTTGCGTAATACCATTCTTCCGACATTTTAGTAAGGTTAGAATGAATGAATACTCAGGCCAATAGAAATTCTCCACCATCCCCGATCACCGGGCTAAGGGCATGATCATGAATGCGGAACAGGTCCACAATTTGGGCACGGGCTGGTCCACTCTACCTCACCCGTTGCGTAGGTTTCCTGTTTCCAAATGGGTAGGCGGGCCTTAATGGAATCGATCAAATAACGGTTGGCATCAAAGGCCGCTTCGCGATGAGCCGAGGCTGTCAAAGTGACTACGGCGCACTCTCCGATTTCCAAGGTTCCGATGCGATGGAGCGCGATTGCCTTAGCCATAGGAAATTTTTTCATCGTTTCGGCAACAATCCTTTCCCCTTCCTTCTGCGCGAGAACCGGGTGATGGGTGTAGTGAAGGTTTTCAACATCACGACCTTCGTGATGATTGCGAACTAAGCCCTCGAAAACCACGAGGGCTCCGCAGGTGGGATCGGCCATCTGGTGGCGAAGTGCCGTTACATCGATTGGAGTTTCTTGGATGGAAAACATGATTTTTATCCGCCGGCAAAGGGTGGCATGAAGGCGATAGTTTGGCCAGATGAGAGGGGGTCGGTCCATTCGGCAAACTCGTTATCGACTGCCGGTTTCACATGCGGAAGATCCAGCGAGAAGTGATGTTTGAGCCGCAGTTCTTCCCAGAGACCGGCAATGGTGGCGACCGAAGTATGAAGAACATCGGAATCCATCCCAGCTTCGTAGCTGAGCCTAGCAAAATATTCCACCTTCACTTCTTTTTCAATTGCTCCGTGTTCGTGGAGGTGCTGCAGCTCCACGAGGTGCTCGGGACGATTTAGATTGAGCAAGGCACGCGGATCAGAAGGGACCAAGTCTATACGCTTGAGCGATGACAAAAAACGACGGGCACAGCGCTGATTCTTCTCGAGGACCTTGGCTAGCTTACCCGCTGCCGAGGGCGAATAAATGGTACAAAGAGGTTCCGGATGATCATCCAGAGGATTGAGAAAGCAGGTGGCGTCCTTAGAGAGATCGCTCTGCTTAACAAGGGATTCAAGATCTTCTTTCTGGATCATGGGAAGATCGCAGGCAATGACGAGCCACGACGATTTAGGGTCGTCAGAGAAAGCTGCTTGAAGCCCTCCTAGTGGGCCGGGGGAAGGCTCTAGGTCTGGAAGTGTGGGTAGCGAGCGCTGGGTCTTATCGTCATGTGCGACTGAAAGAAAAATTTGATCTGTGAGGGGTTTGATCAACGGAACGATGCGATCCAATTGGGTGACGCCGCCAATCTTAAGTGACGCTTTATCTTGCCCCATGCGGGATGATTTTCCACCGGTAAGAATGAGTGCTTTCATGCTTTGTAGTCAGACTTGCCGCCAGTTTTTTTAGCGAGTTTAAGATCTGAAATTACGATGGCTGGGTTTGCGGCCTTGCACATATCGTAGAGTGTCAGGGCAGCTACGGAGGCTCCGGTAAGAGCTTCCATTTCAACTCCGGTGCGGGAAGTCGTTTTGGCGGTCGCTGTGATGAGTAGTGACTCGTCATTGTACGGCGTAATTTCGATTTTGGCGGAGTCGAGCGGAAGCGGGTGGCAGAGCGGAATCAGGTCGGAGGTCTTTTTAGTCCCGGTGATTCCGGCTAAAATGGCGGTCTGAAGAACTGGGCCTTTTTTGTTGCGGAGTTCTCCATCGTCCATTTGCGATAACAACACACGACCGAGGGTTACGAGGCAGGTCGCGGTGGCGACCCGGACGGTTTCGGCTTTCGCCGAAACGTCTACCATGAGTGGTTGGTCGGATTCATCGAGGTGGGAGATTTCGGCCATCGCGCAGAGATTGGCGAGGGCATGGCCTGAAGTCAATCAACGGAGAAGGCCGCAAGGAAAATCATGATTTGAGTTTTGGATTCATTCGCCACATGTTGAGGACGACATTTCAATTTCAATTTTCTTCAAAAAGTATTTATGGATTTAAAAGAGGCCTTCAATCTGCTTCAGGAAGAGATGGGAGCCCATGGGCTAATCGATCTGGGGTGGATCGGGAAAATGGATTCTGCCAAGAAGCGTTTCGGGCTTTGCAATATGAGTTCTCGGGAGATCTCACTCAGTGGCCCACTCACCATTTTGAATGCTGAGGATGAAGTGCGCGATACGATTCTCCACGAAATCGCGCACGCTCTGGCATGGGAACTTTACAAGGAAAACTGTGGGCACGATGACCGGTGGAAAGCCATTTGTGGCCGCATCGGAGCGAGACCGGACCAAACTTACGACGATGATGTCGTGCAGCCTGACTTCCCTTGGGCGCTTTATCACCTCGAGACCGGCGAGATCTTCGCAACATACCAGCGCAAACCTTCGCGCGATCCATCCCAAATGTGGTGGCGTGGGCGCAAGGAGGAAACCTATGGCAAGCTTAGCTATGGCCTAAATCCCGAAGTTTATCCCCTAGGGAAAGTGGTCAAGTTTGATCGTAATCTCATCAGGGAATTTCAGGCTGAAGTTCAGGAAGCCGTTCGCAAAGTCGCCATGAAATGGGGGATTCAAACCGGGAAGAGCAAAGGTAGATTTGATGAAGAGCACTTTGATCTTAGGCTTTGGTTTACACCTGGTGAGATTGATGAAAGGGAGCCACAGGAAAGAGAATTTGAAAAGTATGCCGGGCTCTTTAATTTGAGCAGAAGCGATTATCTCCGCTCGTTTTTAAGTGATGGAGAGATGTATTTGCTCGTAGCTCTAAAGCCGCGCAATCGTAAGTATCCGGTTATTGGCGAGAATCAAAATGGCACCCGCTACAAATTTCCCCGTAACGTTCTCGCAAATCTTAGGTAATTATTGGCACGGACGGACACTCCCAGACTTCTCTGAGCGGAGAGTTAAATGTTGAATGAAAGGTTTGAGGAAGTAACCTTACTCTTCAATGACAGTGAGCGTCTACATCTCCAAAATCTTGACTCTGGGAGCAATTTCTCTCCCTCTGGCCGCACAGACTCTTCGCATCGACTTCAATGCCAACGCAACGACTCAGAGTGGGTGGCAATCGTTGTCCTCTGGCAACTCAGATCTCGGAGATTCATGGTCCAAGAATTTTTCCGGTGGCGTGAGTCTCGATGTGGACGCCATTGGAAGCGTCAATCTTGATAATCGGGATCGTTCGAACAATGGTGGCGGAGGAGAGGCTTCGATGTGGCGCGACTTTCTTTTCGCGGGTGGCAGTTTTTCAAGCAGACCTGGAAGTGGTCTCCAGCTCGCCTTTACTGGCCTCCAGCCTAACACGGAATATCCCATCAAAATCTGGGGCTACGATGTTAGCTCAACTGGTGGGCGAGCGGCCGATTGGAGCGGAGGCGGAGCGGAGGGTCAGCGTCTTACTTTCACGAGCCAACCTGCTACACTAGCGGACAATGTCATTACTTTCAATGTTGTCACTAATGGTGCAGGAGCAGTGACCTTGAAAGGAATTGTCTCGGTCACTAATCCGAGTTCTTCCCATAATGTCTTCATTAACGGACTGGAGATTGGCGCGCCGATTGCAACCGATGGACCCAATGACCTCGCGCTTTCCAGTCTTAGCGTTGCCAAGGCTGCGACGATTGGCTCGGCTGTTGGAACTTTCACCACGACTGACCCTACGCCGGATGATACTTTCACTTATTCCCTTCGGGAAGGCGAGGGTGGCACTGACAACGGGCTTTTTGAGATCACCGGAAACATCTTGCGGGTCGACCGTGATCTCAGTGCCCTGGCCGGCGGAGCGACCCTGAGCATTAGGGTCCGGACGGCCGATGCTGCGGGAGCATTTCACGATGAAGTCTTCAACATCGAGGTCGTCAACGATTCGGATAATGACGGTTTGGACGATGACTGGGAGCTCCTCTACTTCGCGGCGCTCACTACTGTTTCGGGCGGCGATGACGGCGACAGCGATAATTTGACTAATGTGGAGGAACAAAGCGCTGGGACTAATCCTACCCTCGCGGACACCGACAGCGACACCCTGAATGATGGGCTGGAGGTTAAAACCTTCGGCACCAATCCGCTTCTCGCCGACACTGATGGTGAAGGCCTGAGCGATGCTGATGAACTCGCGGGAGCCGGTGGAGTTGTCACAAATCCCAATCTCGCCGACACGGATGGCGATGGCTTCAACGATGCTCTTGAAGTCAGCGAAGGCACCGACCCCACCAATATCAATGACTTTCCAAATGCCCTTCTTCCGTTGCGCCTCAATGAAATCCTGACCCGCAATGTCACCGGCCTTCAAGATGGCTTTGGCCGGCGCGAAGATTGGATTGAAATCTACAATCCTAACAATCAAGCGGTCAATCTCGATGGTTATTACCTCACTGACAGTGTAGGGAACCCCACCAAATGGAACTTCCCCAACATTACGATTTCCGCGCAGGGCTACCTCGTCGTGTTCGCCTCAGGTGAAGACACCGTGGATTCCGATGGCTATGCTCACACTAACTTTGGTCTGAGCACAGGAGGTGAATATCTCGCGATCGTCCGGCCAAATGGCACTACGGTGGACGATAGTTTCTCTCCGACTTTCCCCGAACAATTTACAGACACTTCTTATGGTGTTCCCTCTCGGGAAGGGCCTCTTGTTTTTTTCCAAAGTGCCACGCCGGGAGCCATTAATAGCGCCTCGGCTTTCCCTGGTGTCGTTAAAGATACCAACTTTTTAAATGATCGTGGATTTTACACCGATCCTTTCCAGTTGGTGATCACCTCGGATACGCCAGGAGCGACCATCCGCTACACCTTGGACGGCACGCCACCAACGCCAAGTTCAGGAACCGTTTACTCCGAGCCTATCACTATTAGCACAACAAGTACTGTGCGTGCCATTGCCACTTTCAGCGATTGGCTCCCCACCAACGTGGATACGCATACTTATATTTTTATCGAGGATGTAGTGCGGCAACCAACCGATCCACCCGGATGGCCTTCGAATTGGGGATTCGACAGCCAAGTCGGGCAGAATGTTGCTTCGGATTACGAAATGGATCCGCGTGTCGTAAATAACACAAATGGCCTCGGAATCTACACGGTGCAAGAAGCTTTGCTCGATATTCCAACCATGGCAATTTCGATGAAACAAGGGGATATTACTGGTGGGAACGGCGGGGTCCTCACTAATCCAAGAGGTCGCTTCGAGCGGGAATGCTCGATCGAATACATCTTCCCTGATGGGACGACAGGCTTTCAGGAAGACTGCAAAATCGAAACACAGGGGAATTCAAGTCGAACCCCTAACCGGATGCAAAAGCATTCGATGCGTCTTACTTTCAGTTCCACGGTCGGCATTCCCAAGTTAAATTACCCGCTTTTTGAAGACTCGGAAGTTGAGACATTTAACAAGCTTGTCTTGCGAGCCTGCTTCACGGATTCTTGGGCCTTAAACACTTGGAGCAGCGGTCGCTATCGCCCGAATGATTCGCAATACACCCGTGATGTTTGGATGAAGGATAGCATGACTGATTTGGGTCATGCCAGCGGACATGGCCGATTTGTTCACCTCTATTACAATGGACTTTACTTTGGCGTCCACGATTTGACCGAGCGAATTGAAGACGATTGGTATGCCGAACACCTCGGAGGCAGGGAAGAGGACTGGAGGGTGAACAAGGACCACGTCGTAAGTGAAGCTAGGTCTCGTTGGAATGCCATGACCAGTCTTCTCAACAGTAACATCACCGACAATGGCGTTTACGATCAGGTGAAGGACTACATCGATCTCGAGAACTACATCGACTACATGTTCCTCCACTTTTACGCGGATGCGGAAGACTGGCCGACCAAGAACGGCTACGGTGCAGTCAATACGATCAGTGGCGACGGCAAATTCCGCTTTCAAGTTTGGGATCAGGAAATCGCTTTAGATAAACTCAGTTGGAATCGCTACGATAGAGGTTCGGGATCTGGAGCGCCATTCCAGCGACTGCGCCGGAATGATGAATTCCTGCTACTTTTTGCCGATCGTGTTCACCAGAACATGTTCAATGGCGGCGCGCTCAGTGAAAGCGAATCGGTTGCGCGCTACCGGAAGATTGCTGATGAGATTGATAAGGCGATCGTTGCGGAGTCCGCCCGCTGGGGCGACACCCAGGATAACACGCCTTATGGAAATACTCCGTCAAGTTCCACCAATATTGATGCGGACTACTATCCACCGACCATCAACAATCCCATTTACTTTACCCGCGAGCAGCATTGGGCGGTTGAGCGCGACGTTATCACAGATCACTATATTCCCATTCTTCATGATGAGAGCAACAGTCGATCGATCATTCGTGAACTCCGCTCCCGCAATCTTTATCCTTCCATCGATCCGCCGATTTATTCGCAGCACGGAGGAATTGTTTCCAGCGGCTTTGATCTCGCTGTCACTGCTGCGGAAGGAAATATTTATTACACGACGGATGGCAGCGACCCGCGGTTGACTGGCGGTGGGATCAACCCAGACGCTGGGATGCTAGTAGGTGGGGTGATCGGGCAAACTTTCCTCGACTTCGAGGCAAATGGTTGGCGCTTTCTCGATAATGGGGTCGCTCAGAGCAACAGCAACGTCGTGGTTGGCAATGCCGCTTACAGTTCCACCGATTGGAAGCACCCAGATTACAACGAGAGCGGCTGGGGAACCGGGCAGGCTATGTTGGGATATGGTCGGGTTGGTGGAATTTCCATCCGGACGACTGTCGGACCAGCGACTACTCCGCGAAATATCACAACCTATTTTCGCAAGGAATTCACCGTTACGGGTGCGGCCGACTACACGGAACTTACGTTTGATCTCATTCGCGATGACGGAGCCATTGTTTACCTCAACGGAAAAGAGATCGACCGAAGCAACCTGACTGGTGGAGTCGTAACTTTTAGTTCTCTAGCAAGTAGCGCTAGTCCCGAGGATGAAATCGTGCGCTTAAAATCTCTGATTCTTTCCCCGGGTGATCTTTTGGAAGGAGTCAATGTCATCGCGGTGGAAGTACACCAAACTTCTAGCGGGAGTAGCGATCTCGGGGTCGACCTCAGGGTGCGTGGCGTCAAGCCCAACCCAGGTGCTTCCGAGGTCAACCTAACTCAAACTGGTTCGCTCAAGGCCCGCTCTTTCAGCGGAGGCGAATGGTCGGCTCTTACGGAAGCTGATTTCATCGTGGGAATTCCAGCTTCGCCCAGCAACTTGGTTGTCTCAGAAATCAACTATAATCCAGCGGGAGCTGATGACACGAAGGAGTGGCTCGAGTTGATGAATATCTCGGCAACTACCATCGATCTTACCGATCTTTCCTTTACTGGTGTTACTTATACTTTTCCAGCTGGGACCACGCTCTCAGCAGGGCAACGGATTGTAATCGTAAAAGATCAGGTAGGCTTTGCAGCTGATTACGATACTTCTGAAATTCTTATTGCTCCCGGAGTCTTCACCGGGAGCCTCGATAATAGCGGTGAAGAACTTGCGATCATCGATGCTACCGGAACAATCGATATTCAACGTTTCAACTACCTTGATGACACTCCTTGGCCAACTGCGCCGGATGGCACCGGAGCGACGTTGGTTCTTGTTTCACCGCAAACCTCGCCTGCTCATGGTGATCCCGCCAGCTGGCGCGCCAGCTTTGCGTTGGGTGGTTCTCCGGGAGGAAGCGACGGGCAAACTTTCACTGGTGATCCCGATGCTGACCAAGACGGTGACGGCCTTACCGCTCTTCTCGAATACGCCTTTGGCTCTATCAACGGTGACACTGGGGCAAGTCCGGAGTCTGCCATTACGCTTGGTTCGGGCTTCTTTGGAAATCCGGCTGTGGAGAACCTCACGGTCACCTTCCGCCGTAACTCTGCCGCGGAAGATGTTGTCATCTCGGTGGAAAGCTCGGTCAATCTGGTTGATTGGAATTTGATTCAAAGCGAGGTCGTCTCGTCCATTTCAAATGGTGATGGCACCGATACCGTGACCTATCGATCCCTTTCGGACCTTGCTGTGACGACTCGCCAATTCATTCGCGTGAAGGTCACCCAATCTCCTTGAGCCCATCTTTCACCATCTTGTTTGAAATGAGATAGCCTTTGTCGTTTAGATGAAGGTTATTTTTTGAAAAGATCCCGCGCTGGCTTTCTCCATCTCCGGCCATGTTCTCCGAGCAGCCAGTAGAAAAGAAATCGTCAGGGCAAAAATCGTGAATGCTCTTATGCTTTCTTACGGAAAGTTTGGTTTTTCTGGCGACGGTATCCTTCCAGCTTGATGGACCCATCCTCAAAGAATCGCAATAGCGAATATGAACTGCTCTCAATTCCTTCTCCTTCAACCATAGCCGCTAGAGTGCAGTAAGGGATTTCGTTCACTTCTACCAACTCGTTTTTATGGCTATGCCCTTGAAATACCACACGCACCCGCTTGGACTCTTCAAAGATCTTTCGGACTTCAACGGATTGTTTAATGGCATATTTGTTGGGACGGTCAACATCGAGACGTTGATGGGTAAAAACCACGGTCGGAAGCTGAGTTTCCGCGAGATCTTTTCTTAACCAGGCGATTTCTTGCGGAGTCATATTAGAATCATGCCACACAAAATTGTTTCGGCCATACGGCTCCATCTTGGAATTGTAGCAAGCATCGAGGACGACGAAATGGGTTCCCTTAAGATCAAAGGAATAGTGACCTTCTTTGTTGGCTGATCCGGCATTCTTAAAAAATTCTTCTTTGTTAAGGGTGGCCACACAATGATTTCCAAGGACGTGATGTCTTGGAATCCCGGTGACATTGAGAACCTTGCAAATGGCCGTGAGGTATGAAATTTCGGTTTCCACCGACGGGGCAGCATCGATTAGATCGCCAAGGCAAACAATCGCTGCTGGCTTCTTTGACTTGAAGAATTCAGCCGCCTCTTTGCCTTTCAGAAGACTGTCGCGATAAGCCCGCGTGCCCTGGGTTTTCTTATCAGCATAGTGGACATCGGTCAGAAGTCCGAGCGAAAGGACTTCCGTCGGTTCCGCTTTGGCTGCCTTGAGAACACTTCCAGAGGCCAGAGTGAGTGAGCTTATGAGGGTAAAGCGGCGGCGATTCATGGTGGTTGAGTCTGGGCAAAGAAATCTCGCTGGTCACTCTGATTTTCTAAAGTAAGCAGCGGGGGTTTGGAAATAAGCGTTTCTAGAGCTCCTTCAGATAGAGGTTTCTCCAGAGAAGATCTCCCGAAGGTCCACCATGAACCTGAAGCGCAAAAAATCCCCTGAGGTCGGTGTTCTTCTTATCGGTGTCGGTGAAGTCAGCGCGCTTTTCGCCATTCAAGTAGGTTTCAATATGGTTACCTTTGCACTTTATTACGATGGTATTCCAGCTCTCCCATTTGAAGAGGCGATTACCTTGCTGAGTGAACGCCTCTTTCACTTCAGCCGAAGCCTTTTTGTTGGGATCTAGCCATCCACGACGAGCTTCATCGTAAATGCCAGCAGTCCAAGCGCGCGTCCCATTCTTGAAGTTGTCGTGCTCACACTGGTAACCGGTGACACGGCCATCAGGATTTCCACCCTTCTGAAAGGCGCGGAACATACATCCTGAGTTTCCAGATTTGTCGATGAACTTAAATTGGAAGGTGAAGACGAAGTCACCATATTCTTCTGTGGTGCGTAGAAAGGTGTTTCCTCTAATTTTTTTTCCAAACCCACGGATCGCTCCATTCTTGACTTCGTAACTCGCGGAGCCACCGACCTTTTTCCAACCGGTGAGGTTCTTGCCATTGAAGAGGGGTTTGAATCCGGCCTTTTTGAGCGCGGCAGGGTCCGACCCCGAAGGGAGGCCGGCGGGAAGCCCAGCCCCTTTTTTCTTTGCCTCCCCGTGGTGATCACCGAAAGTTGGGATTACGAGGAGGAAGATGAGTAGAAGTGATTTTTTCATAAAGACAGGTTATTTTTTGCAGGACGGCAAAATGGACGACCCGGAGAGGTTGCGACAGAAAAATCAATTTAATCTGCTTGCGAGAATTCCTCGTTCTTTAACGTAAGAAATGCCCATGAAATTTGTTTACCTCTTTATGTTCAGCCTCGTTCCGATTTTTGGTCAGATCACCTATCAGGGTGGTGATGGCCCTGGAAAAGGGAAACACATTGTCTTCGTCGCGTCCGATCACGAGTATCGTGCCGAGGAAACCTGCCCCGCTTTGGCCCGTATTTTAGCCCAACATCAGGGATTCAAAACGACTGTTCTTTTTGGAGTCGATGGCAATGGTCACATTGATGCTGGCGCCTCAGACGTCAAGGGACTGGAAGCTCTCAAGGACGCAGATCTAATGGTGATTTTTGCCCGTTTTCTCGATTTACCCGATGACCAGATGAAGCACATCGCGGATTATGTGGAGCGCGGCGGTCCAATTGCCGGACTTCGGACTTCGTCTCACGCTTTCAAAATTCCAAAAGGGAAAACCTATTCAAAATTCGACTTCCAATATGGCGGCAAGGAATACGAGAAAGGCTTCGGCCACCAGATCCTTGGGAACACTTGGGTTGGGCATTACGGCCGGAATCATAGGCAGGCGACCCAGATTCAGCTAATGAAGGACCAGAAAGATAATCTCATCCTCCGTGGAGTGGGTGACAATGCCCTTTGCATGGCCGGAGCTTATGTTGGAATTCCTGATGATACCTTTACTGTCCTTACTGCGAGCCAGCCTCTCAATGGGATGACAAAAGATGCCGAAGCAGATCCCAAGAAGAAGCCAAGCCCTTCTACTTGGACTCGCCACTACAAATCAAAGGATGGCAAAAAAGCCCGCGTCTTCCATTCTACGCAAGGAGCTTCCCAGGACCTCCTCGACCCCAACTACCGGCGTCTTATTATTAACGGCATCTTTTGGGCCGCTGGGCTTGAAGATCAAATTAAAGGCGATGCTAAAATCGATTTTGTCGGGACTTATAACCCAACTCGCTTCGGATTTGGTGGAGAAGTGAAGGAGGTAAAGCCTCAGGATTTGGCAGACATTAATTCACCTCTTATGCCGAAGAAGTAAGCGGGTCCCCTACCGCTGGAAGTGGTCCCAGCCTCCTTCGATCGTGTCACCTACACCTTCGATCAAGGTGCCAATTCTGGTGATCTCGAGTTCGGTAAACTTTTCATGCCACGCTGGCTTTAAATCATCGCCACTCGTGAAAAGGAGTTCGTAGTCCTCGCCGTCGCCAATTGCTTGCGCAAGGGTGGAGCCTTCTGAACATGGCAGGGAATCGCGATTTAGCTCAAAGCCGACTCCGCTCATCCGGGCTAAACGTGGAAGATCTTTGGCAAGACCATCGGACAGATCCATCATTGCTGTGACCCCCCCGTTACTCACGAGCCAGGCCGCCTCGCGAAGACGGGGCGTAAAATCAAGGTGCTTGCCATGGATTGAGCCGCCAAGCCGACCCGTTACATAAATGCCATCGCCCAGACGTCCGCCGCCCCGAGTGACGAGATTGGCGCGTGCCACCCTCCCCTTCCCGGCTACTGAAACCATGGTAGGAGCGCCCTGTGGAAGGGAAATCGTTTCACCACCTACAATGACCCCGCCATGTTGCTCCAGACAGGAGCTCATGCCCCGATAGAGGCCATCCACCCAGTCAACTGAAACCTCGGGCGCTAAGGCTAAAGTTATCAGTAATTCGCCGGGCTCCCCTCCCATCGCAGCGAAATCACTTAGGACACGCGCCACTGCTTTCCAACCAACTCGCGTCGATTTTTCATCATGTAAAAAGTGGACCCCAGCGACTACGGCATCTGTCTTTAATAAGGTTAATTCCTCCCCGGCCCCTACCACCGCGCAATCATCGCCAGGTCCCACTAAGACATGGGCCGCCTTCGCTAAATCCTCGCAGACGCGCGTGATCAAATTGTCTTCACCTAATTGACGAACCGACTTCATTGCTAGGTGGGGAATTCATAGGCTCGTGAAATTAACATTAAGCCAACCGAGGTGGCATTGAATGCCGCATGACAACCGATTGGGACCCAAAGTGAACCTGACTTTTCATAAATCACTGCTAGGATGACTCCCATTAAAGCAAGCATTGGCAGTGCCATCACGTTGAAGTGAATAACGCCGAATAATACGCCACTAAAAATCGAGGCAAACCAGCGGTCGGTAAATCGTTTTACAACCGGATAGAGGTAGCCTCTAAATATCAATTCTTCGGTGATTGGAGCAAAGATAATCGCCGTCACCGCC
>Ga0315322_10003140_pt1 | contig 12786 bp, 10 predicted proteins | sample M110021515metaG_FD_203461 | JGI IMG/M metagenome (GOLD analysis project Ga0315322, IMG submission 203461) | Ammonia-oxidizing marine archaeal communities from Monterey Bay, California, United States - M1 100m 21515 | ecosystem: Environmental > Aquatic > Marine > Intertidal zone | place: USA... | reverse complement strand
TTTTAAGACCATTGCAATTGCCGGATTATTTGTTTCGGCAGTGGATTTGTGCTTATTAGTTCTTACAATGGCTATTAGTCACGTTGAGCCAGCCGATGACGGTTCTACGCAAAGCAAGCGGGGCGATGCTGAGTAAGATTATTACTCAGCGTGTGTACTCCTGATAATCAATGGTCTCGATGATCTAAAGCATGTGAATTAATTGAGGCAATGCAAGCATTTGACGCGCTTGATCCACTTAAAGAATTTGAATCAACGCAAACCAAGTAATAGATTCCATGATTCAATTCAAATGTCCACATTGTGGCGAAACGTTGAAAGTCCCCGTCGCACGTGCAGATACGGAGGCAGTCTGTCCTGGGTGCCGTAAGCCGGTACGTATTCCACCTATCGTGAGCCAACCTAATGGTACCGAAGAGATGCCATCGGCTCCGCCCGTCATTCGGGACTCCGAATTAGCTGGCCCATCTGTTACCGAAGAAATTCCAGGCGTCACTGGCAATGCAATAGTGCCTGTTGCTGACGAAACGGAAACACCTAGCGAGTCCTTCGATACTCAAGGCGATGATAGTGGTGAGGAAACGCACAAAGATTTGATTGACAGCGGCGGCGAGCGAGTTGTGGTGCCAAATAAGCACTTCGATGATCTTGAGAAACGGGTTAAGCGAACCCAGCAATCAAATAAACACGCCGAAAAAATTTCTCGGCACACCCGTGATCACGTTTTGGTCGGAGTTAGCCGTGCGACGATTTATATTTTTGTTGCGCTCATCGGTTGTGTGGCGCTGACTAGTTTTTGGATTGGCACGATGATCGACCCCGCCGAAGAATCAGTATTAGACTCTCAGGGTGCGGGTGTGGGGTTAGTGTCGTGTAAAGGACGGGTGACGTTTCGCACCGCCGATGATCCAGAGGCCGTGGATACTCAAGCCTTGGTGTTTTTATTGCCCGAAGAATCATTGCCGAGTGAAAAATTCTCGGTAGCTGATCTTGTGCCCGGTGATGATGTACCGGACACTTTGGCAACGATCGAAGAAATTCGGCGACTCGGTGGTCAGTTTACCGTTACGGACGATGAGGGCAGATTCACTACGGAGATAAACCTAGGACGGTACTACTTGCTGGTTCTTTCCGCCAATCAAACGGCTAATGAAAACCTTCGCCCCGATGAGATCACTACACAGAAGCAGCACTTAGATGAACTGGGTACCTATTTCGAACTACCTGCTAAACTGCTTAGCAATCACCGCTATCGTTGGTCGCTCGAAGTGGTAAACACACACCGTGATATTCGTATTTATTTTCGCTAATTCGGCAGTCGTTACTAACTACTGAGAACGGGACAGATGAGTGTCATTCTGCGGTGGGTGGTGCTTTGCGAAGCACGACACCAGAGGCGAACCAGCCACCATCATCGGTGCGGACAAAAGTCCCCGAGGGACCGAGATATTTAGCGACTGCAGCGAACTCGGGCATTTTTGAGACGTCGATTTTGTTGACGGTTTTATCATCTTCGCTCGCACCCATCAATCGCGACAATATTTTTCCCATCATCGTTTGTGAGTGTTGGAGTTTGCCCTGTCGGATCAGCTCGTAGTTGGGATGGTGCTTGTCATCCAATCGGGTGAACATTCGCATACTCGTACTGGCTGCGCCCATTTTATTTAACTCAGTTTCTATGCGGATATAGTCTTCCGCAGATGGAAGACTCGCCGTGTCTTGCTGTTTGATAATGTCTTCGATAAAGTCGGCACTTGAGGCGATCAGTACGTGACCGTCGGCGGACACTGTAATGGCCCAAGTACTAATAAGAGGTTGGTCGCCAAGGGCTCCTTGTTCCTGCGACTCTTCGTCATTGCCGAGATCATCAAACCCTTCATCACCAAATGCTCCAAAACCATCTTCACCAAAATCGATCTCTAATTCAAGTTCAGCATCAACGTTTTCTTCTTCATTGAGAATTTCCCAAATGCGTTGCCCTTGGAAAACTCGTTCGTGTTTATTGGGTTCTGCCGCCATGAATTTCGCGACGGCTGTTTCAACAGCTTTGGCGTCGGTAACATCGACAATAGCCATCCATTGATTACTATCGACATCAATGGGTTCACGGTAGTCAGTAATCACAGACATTCGTCCTGCGAGGTAGGCAACGAATTCTTCTCGGATATTGAGTTGAGGGCCATTTACATCGTGAGCGATCCCTTTGAGGATTTCCTCGAAAAGATCTTGTCCCTCTTCGGAATCAAGGTATTCATTCACGAGAGTTTTTGCAAATTCGAATGCCTCTTTCATATTCCAATTGATGGTCGAATATGTACTAACAGTGTCGGGGATCCACGCTTGTGGTTTCTGGTTTTCTCGGTTGGGAAAATCGAGCATTCGCATGGCTAAAATATACTTGTCAGATTCCTTAGCCGCGATGCGTGGATCGCGCTCTATTCCAGCGTTTGCGTCTGCGGTTTCTTTCGCAATTTGTGCAGCAATCGCATCCGTGGTTTGTGGAGCTGAAACCCAAGTGTGATGCCGGAATTCATGAGGACCTTCGGCAACATGGACCCAGCCTCCGGCACCTCGAATGGCGCCGAACCCTTGGCCAATGAGTAGTTCGTGAAAGTTCTTGCCCTGTGGATTGACTCCAGCCGCAGCTTGAATTGTTTTTGCATAACCAAATGGTTCTACAAACCAGCGAATCTGAGGTTCGGTATCACCGGCCGCTTCTTGGCAATGTTCCATGGCTGATTGATAGGCGGCGATGGTGGCGACATTGTCATCCCCGGGGTTCTTAAATCGAGTTAGAATGTCTAGCATCACCGCGCGGTGATCGGTGCTGACGATATGTTCTTCATGTATGCGATAATAAACCATGTAAGTTTTGTCCGCGTCGTTTTCGTTGGTGATCGTATACATTACGACATCATGACCGTCGATCTTTATGTCAGACCGTTCTGCCCCATCTTCTACTAGTTGTTCTCCGATTCGATCAACAAGCTCTTGCGCTTGTTCTACAGCTCCGGTGGCATCGACGATAACGGCGACTGCATATGGCTGTGCTTCATCATTGGGAGCTAGCACTGCGGAAGCGGCTTCCCCGGCTCCGAGTCCTTCAAGTCCTTCAAAACTAATACCCAATCTTGCTTGTGTTTGATCAAAGCGTGCTTGAAGTTGTTGTTTGAGATCATCTGCAAATGGCTTTACAACGGGGTCATTTAATAGTTGATAGATTTGCGTTTTTTCAAAGCGTTGTTGCAGGTCGTCCAAATTTGGAATAGAGACAAAAGCTTTAGTTGTGTTGGGTAACAACTGATCCGCGGTAGGTGCGGCCATGCAGGCTGCGGTAGAAAAAGCGAAGATAGCGAGCAATGTTACTAGTTTCAAGCAGATCGATTGTGCCACGGTGCAGGTCCCTCAGGTTTCGCGGTTTTTGACGCCTCTTCTTTGGCTTACAAGCGATTTTTGTATTGGTCGCCAGAAGAGTTAGTCGTGTATTGTAATATTCTAGATAAAAAAGTGTTAGCGTTTTTCAGGCAAATGTTATTCCCCAAATCCGTTTAGGGTTTTGATTGCAGTTGTTACTGAACCCCCTACGTTGGCGGAAATATTCTCACAGTAATTTGCTAATGAGTACAGCATCAACGTGACATCACAAAAACGATCACATTTATTTGTTATCGGTAAAAAACAATTTAAAGGTGAGTGACGGGGATATGGATTGTAACAATGAAATGGGAAACAATTAGGGGAGACGTGCGATAAATGATAAATATTACGCAGCTTAACATTCCTATGGACTTTCAAACTCAATATAACGGCCTAAATCACGTCTCAGTGCTTAAAACATGGTTCCTGTGAGGTGATTATTGAATCTTAATTCAAACTTGGTTTTAGGGTTTTCTGCAAAACGGGACCCCCTGCTAGATTTTATTTGCAGATAGCGCGATAATTCGCATTATGAACACTTATCATTTGGAAACATCGGTTTACGACCCCATACATGGGTATATTCCGTATGTCGACTTAGGTGATAGTGCGGAGGTCTGTGAGCGGGACATATTACACCATCGCTGGGTACAGCGTCTGCGGCACATTCATCAACTTCAGTCTGCATGGTGGGTTTATCCATCCGCAGAACACTCTCGTTACCCGCATGTAATTGGAGTTATGCACTTAGCGAGCCGGTGGGTTGAACATCTCTATCCGAGTTTAAAGTCCGTATGTCCAGACGTTCCAAGTCGTGGGTACATTGAAACTTTACTGCGGATGGCGGGTTTATTACACGACGTGGGGCATGGTCCGTTTGGTCACTTTTTTGACGAACATTTTTTGCACCAGTTCTCGCTCACTCACGAGTCACTTGGCGCTCATATCATCCGTGACCAACTTGGTGACTTACTTTGCCAACTACGGGGTAATCCCAACAGTCGCCTAGCAGATGGTGAGCAATTGGATGTTGAGCAGATCGCTTGGATTATTCAGCGGCCAACAACTTCCGGAGATGATCAACAACCAAGGTGGATGATTTTGTTGCGGAGTTTACTTAGCGGAATTTATACAATTGATAATATGGATTTTGTGTTAAGAGATGCCTACATGACCGGATACAGCCAGCGTAGTTTTGACATGGATCGCCTAATGCGATATACATTCTTCAGCAAGGAAGGGTTAACTCTGCATGACCGTGGTATTCCTGCTCTATTACGTTTTACGGCGGCACGATCCGAACTTTTTCGTAATATCTATTATCATCGCCGAGTACGTGCTATTGATTTAGCATTGAGCGATGTTTTTGAGGATTCGATTGCGGAACTATTTCCGGGTGATCCACAACAGTATATGCAACAGTATTTACACTTTACGGATTCGTCGCTACTCACGGAGGTTGCAACCTGGTCTGCTGCCTCAGGACCTCGCGAAGCCCTTGGTCGCCGTTGGGATCCAATCTTACATTGTCGCATTGCGTGGGAAATGGTCTGTCAGCAGATGTTCAGCTTTGGTGAGAGTGAAAGTGAAGGCAGTAGTATTTTTAGCGATGCCCAATATGTGGAATCAAAACTACGAGATGCATTACCAACCGATTTGCGGGATATCGAATTACGAGTTGATATTGCTCGTTACCTGAATCGCCCCCATGCTCAAGGAGATGCGATTTCGCAAAACTATTATATGGATTCTTCCGGTGATTGTATTCGGCCGCTCGTCACCCATCCGCTGGTTGGTCAGCAAGCGGTAGTACAACGTATTTGTCGAGTATTTGCAAAGGACATGCAACATCGCTCAGTAATAATTAAAGTCCTTGAAAAAATCACAGGCCAAGGTGCTGATGATTTAACCAATATGTAATCCTGATATCTGTGGCCATGAACGGCAGGTCATTGTGCAGCGAGCTTATGATTATTTCAACAAGAAGTATTAAATAAGATAAACCAAAACCGACTAGGAGATAGTAATAATGTTTTTAGGATTTGGCGAAGTGATGATGAGAATTGCGCCAGCGGATAAGTTGCGATTAAGGCAGGTGTTACCGGGTAGAGTTGAGGTTACGTGGGGAGGCGGTGAAGCGAATGTATGTGCGTCACTGGCAATGTTTGGCAATAAAGTGCGATACGTCACCGCGTTACCGGAAAACGCCTTAGTAGACTCTCTGATTACTTCATTGCGTGGGTTAGGCGTGGATACATCCCAAATATTAGTGCGTCCTGGTCGTTTAGGAGTGTACTATGTGGAGTGCGGCGCCAACCAACGCGGCTCAACAGTTTTATATGACCGCGAACATAGCAGTGTATCTTTGGCTAATGCTACGGAGTACGACTTCGCCAGCATTCTTGAGGGGGTGCACTGGTTGCATGTATCGGGGATTACACCAGCAATAAGTGAAGAGGCTTGTGAGGCCAACTTGGCGTTGCTACAAGCAGCTCGAACCGCGGGGGTGAAAATATCATGTGATTTGAATTATCGTGGCAAACTTTGGAAATGGCATGTGGAAAAAAGTGGCAAGGAGTTAGCACGCGCTTGTATGGCGGAGGTGCTGCCATTGGTTGACTTAGTGATTGGCAACGAAGAAGATGCTGCAGATGTTTTGGATATTCATCCAGTCGGCACAAATGTTGCCGTAGGTGAACTCAATATCGCGGAGTATGAAAACGTCGCTCGGCAGATTGTTCAACGCTATGACAATGTGAGCCGAGTTGCGATTACGTTGCGGGAAAGTATAACCGCGGATCATAACAACTGGGGGGCGATGTTGTTGGATGTTGCCGCAGATCAGGTTTGCTTTTCGCCGCTCGATGAAACACAACAATACTCACCTTTTCGCATTGGTCACATTGTCGATCGAGTGGGTGGAGGTGATTCATTTGCAGCTGGGTTGTTGCATGCCTTGCATAGCGACAAACTCGAAGGAACACAGCAGATCATTGACTTTGCCGTTGCGGCAAGTTGTTTAAAACACTCGATAAAAGGTGATTTCAGTTACATCACTGAGGCAGAGGTGCTTGCCTTGGCTGGAGGAAATGCCAGCGGCAGGGTACAACGGTAGTATAGCAATGCAATGAGTTGCTCTCGTTTCATCACTGACGTGTGTTGATCGCGGGTAATCAGATAATTAGTTTGGTCTTATCTTGTTGGAGTTATAGGCATGCCGTACGATCGTTATGAAAATCCTTTAATTAGCCGTTATGCATCAGCGGAAATGGCTGAATTGTTTAGTCCGCAACGCAAATTTTCAACTTGGCGTCGGATTTGGATCGCCTTGGCGCAGGCGCAACAAGAACTGGGGTTGGGGGTTACTACTGAGCAGATTGAGCAGCTTGAGGAACATGCTGACAACATTGATTTTGACGCGGCCCGCCGATATGAAAATAAATTACGACATGACGTGATGGCGCATGTTCACGCCTACGGAGACGTTTGCCCAGACGCTCGCCCCATTATCCACCTTGGAGCTACAAGTTGTTTCGTAACGGATAATACAGATTTGATTATTTTACGCGAGGCTCTGGTTGCCGTGCGGTCTCGCTTGGCCGCTGTGATTGATCAACTTGGCACTTTTGCCGCTGAAACACAAGATTTAGCAACACTAGGTTTCACTCACCTGCAACCCGCTCAACCGACGACGGTTGGCAAACGCGCTTGTTTGTGGGCTTACGATTTAGCGTTGGATTTAGAAGAAGTCGTACATCGTATTGAACAAATGCAAGCTCGCAGTACCAAAGGCACCACCGGGACTCAGGCGAGTTTTTTGAAGTTGTTTGATGGTGACCATGCTAAGGTGAAGGCGTTAGAATCGAGTGTTGCAGAAAAGCTCGGATTTGCTACAAGCTATGCAGTTACTGGTCAAACGTACTCGAGAAAAGTTGATTCGCAAATTTTGGATGTGTTATCTGGCATCGCTCAGAGTTCTCATAAGGCAGCATCGGATTTTCGTTTGCTGGCTAACCGTAAAGAACTTGAGGAACCATTTGAGAAAGACCAGATCGGGTCATCCGCAATGGCTTACAAACGAAATCCAATGCGGAGTGAACGTATTTGTTCATTAGCTAGGTTTGTTATGAGCTTACAGTCGAGTGCGGCTAATACGATGGCCACTCAGTGGATGGAACGTACATTAGATGACAGCGCTAACCGGCGTTTGGTTTTGCCACAAGCATTTTTAGCGACCGATGCAGTTTTGATTCTTTATCAAAACGTCACTTCTGGGCTTGTGACTTATCCGCAAGTCATCGCCAAGAACCTTCAGGCAGAGCTGCCATTTATGGCCACAGAAAATATTCTAATGGCTGCCGTTGCTGCCGGTGGTGACCGGCAGGATTTACACGAGCGAATTCGGCAGCATAGTTTGGCAGCGGCGGATTGCGTTAAGCAACAGGGTAAAGCAAATGACCTAATGACACGACTGGCTTCCGACGAATCTTTTGCAAGCGTTGATCTTGATGCTATGTTGGATGCTTCGCAATTTGTCGGGCGTGCGCCTGAACAGGTTGCCGAGTTTCTCAAGAATGTAGTTGGACCGGTTCGAGCGGAATATGTCGATGGTGCCGTGACAGCGGAAGTCAACGTGTAGGTGACGCTATATTAGATCTTGCTTGCGTCGTTGACGCCGAGGTGCTCGATTGCATTTTTCACAGATACCCGAGATGATGAGCCGATGCCCAGTGACGCGAAATTTTTGATCTTGAGCAACCTGATTTCGAATAGTGAATAATTCTTCGCTTTGAAACTCGTACAATGTGTCACAACGTGTGCAATGTAAATGATCATGTTGCGGGTAACCATAATCGTGCTCGTATACCGCCCGACCGTCTAGTTCAAAACGCCGTAGCAGTCCCGCATCTACGAATTCAATAAGTGTCCGGTAAATTGTGGGACGGCTTACGTATCCTTTTTTACCTTTTGAGGGTAATTGGTCAATTAGCATGTCGGCGTCAAAATGGTCGTGGCTGCGATAGATCGCATCTAATATATAACGTCGTTGTTGGGTATTGCGCATACCGCGACTTTGCAAATACTCCTCGAACCGCCGTTGCGGCGTCAAGGAAACTTCGACATTTTTTAAGGCGAATTCTGGCTTCATAGAACTTTAACGAGACTAGCCAATTTCATCGAGTAAACGGTCGACGGCAATATTTACTTTCTCTTCAGTTTCATATGTCCCTGAATCGATTGCTTCCCTAATTTGATTAACGCGGTCGATACGAATTTCTGGCAACTCGTGTATCTGACTGACTAAATCTGCTGCTTGACTAGCAATTTCCGCTTCAGGTGATATTTCTACTTGATCGGTTGGATTGGTGATGGCCGTAGATTGAGTGGCCTTAGCTGATTCAACTCGATTCGTAGGGCTAACACCTTGGGAACCATGGATACCGTTTACTTGCATTATAATTTCACTTTCGACTACGTTTACTGTGCATTTATGAGAGAACTCAAAGCTGAAAGAGTATAAGGAATCATAGCACATTAAGCAAGTTGAATCGAAGTGTCCTATGCCATATCGCGAGAATTTCCATTTTTTCGGGTAATTCCTAGTCGCTGCAAAAGCACCTATCTTACCGCCTCTAACTAATTATGAATGAAACCTAAATCAAACTGAACTATTTCTTTTGATATGTCGTTGAAAATAATAAAGGTGCAGAGACAATCCCCTTTGAGCAGGCTTTTACCCGAGAAGGTTTACGGAGTCGAATTGTGAAAGGAGACGTGTGATGAATGATACGGAACTTAGAGTGGTGCTGTATGAGGAATGTGGACTCGGTCGCATTACTGTTGAGTTGGAGGAGTATTTCAACTTTAGTTTTGAAATGTCTGAAGCTCTGGAAACGTTTGAACGTCGATTTGTGTGTCAAGGTGCAACTGGAACTGAAACACGAATGAACGTGCATGACCGTGGAAAATTGTAAGGAGGCCTTGCCTATCACTTTGCATTAAGTAACCAAGTGGTCGATACGTGCGATCAGTTTAGTAATTGATTACGTTTAATGATAACCAAATCCTAGTCGAATAATGATATTCATTAGTTCGATGGCGGTAATTCCCGTGGTGTGATGAAATGCTGCAGAGTGCCATGGCCATTCAGGTCGGTTGCTAGCCAGGAATCGATGGGGAATTTGATGACGGCGAGCGCGCAGGTTGGCATGCTGGTATCGGCACCACATAAACCCCGTAGCAATCCTTCCATGCCAGGGTTGTGAGCAATCACTAGTGAGCAGTCAAAAGAGTTGTCGACTTGTGATAACAATTCGACGACTGTTGCTGGATGTGCTAAGTACAGATCCTCTGTAACCGTAATGTTAGCGTCTAAATCGAGGGTCGTTTGCAGGCCAGCCAAAGTTTCTTGGGCGCGCGCTGCCGCAGAGCATAGTACCCAATCGGGTCTGATCCCCTGCCCCGCTATCCAAGCACCGATGCGAGGAGCGTCACGAAGTCCCCGCGCATTTAGCGGTCGTTGGAAATCGGATAATGCGGGACTATCCCAGCTAGATTTTGCATGTCGCAACAAGATAATGGTTTTCATGATCTTAAGACTTCATACGTTGGTGGGGAACAAAGTTAGTTGCTGGGGATTGCTGTGCTTGCCTCACAGAATCACTTGCTTGTTGATATAGGAACTCCTGGCTACGGTAAGGCGTTACGCCTTCTGCGGAGACGCGTTTATAATTTCCGTCACTTTGCAATTCATGGCTATTTTGGTTATCGGTCATGTTGGACCGTAGTGAGTTAAGCAAAAACTCTTTGCATGACTGTGAGTGTACTGGTACGAGCAGTTCGACTCGGCGATCTAGATTTCGAGGCATCCAGTCAGCGCTAGATATAAAAATACGATGCTCTCCAGCATGTACAAAATGCATGATGCGGCTATGTTCCAAGAATCGATCGATAATGCTGGTAACTCGGATGTTCTCACTTTGTCCATCGACATTGGGTTGCAAGCAGCAAACCCCACGCACATTCAGTTCGATTTTTACTCCCGCCTGCGATGCTTTGTAAAGCGCTTTGATTATCTGTGGATCGACCAGCGAATTAATTTTTGCAGTGATTCCAGATTCTTTTCCTATCGTAGCCTGTTGCGTTTCGAAAGTTATTAGATCTAGGATCCGCTGACGCATCCCCAGTGGTGCCATGCAAAGGTTGTCGAGTCGTTGTGGTTGTGTACGACCGGTCACGGCATTAAAAAATGCGATTGCGTCGGTACCTAGCACGGGATCACAGGTGAACAAGCTAATGTCGGTATATAACTGTGCGGTTACTTCGTTATAATTGCCAGTCCCAAAATGAATATAACGGCAGATTCCCTGTGGTTCGCGGCGAATGACGATCAGCGTCTTAGCGTGTGTCTTGAAGCCATGCACTCCATAGATTACATGTACTCCGGCCTGCTCTAATCGCTGAGCTCCGTCAATATTACGAGCTTCATCAAAACGTGCTTTCAACTCAATAATAACCGTGACGCTTTTTCCGTTTTCAGCAGCAGCCACCAGTGCGTCAATAATCGGGCTCTGGCGGCTTGTGCGGTAAAGAGTTTGTTTGATGGCTAGCACATGTGGGTCAGTCGCGGCAGTTTGGATGAACGCAATAACAGGGTCGAAACTGTGAAATGGGTGTTGCAGAATAATATCGTTTTGTTTGATTTGGTCGAAAATATTAATGCTGGGGTCGATTTGTGGCGGTGTTACAGCTGGCCAAGGTTCAATTTGGAGTTTTTCAAATCCTCGCATTTCGGCGATTTGGAACCACGCTTTTAGGTCTAGCGGCCCGTCGCAACAATAGGTAAATCCTAATGGAACGTCGAACAGTTGTTGCAGTGATTCTAGCAGTTCCGAGTTGCAACTAGCTGCAACTTCGAGTCGCACACATTCGCTGACTTTGCGTTCATCTAAGACGTGCCCCATTTCTTCCATTAAGTCCGTGGCGATTTCTTCTTGTACACGCATGTCCGCATTGCGTGTTATACGAAAAGCAGCATAATCGACAACGTCTTCATGGGGAAAATAGTTCTGGCAGAAAGCCGCGACGAGGTCTTCGACGAGGATGAATGCGTGACGCTCCTCTGTGGAGACGGTGATGAATCTAGGTGTGGGTCCACCGAGAGGCAAAATGGCAATCCGAAATGGGTGCTGTTGGTCGTCTTGTCGTATTCGTAGTGCTAGGTGAAGTTGCTGATTACCAATTAAAGGAAGACTGCCATCGCTAGAAACGCTTAGCGGTGAAATTACCGAAAAAAGATCTTGCTCAAAGAGATCGCTGAGTCGTTGGTGTTGTTCCTGAGACACGTCATCGATCGTAAGTCGCTTGATACCTTCGTCTTCTAAAAGTGGGGATAACGAATGATTAAAACAAGTGTATTGAGTTGCGAGCATTTCATGCGTTTGTTCGCTGATCAATTCGAGTTGTTGATGAGGAGTTAGTTGGCAGGCATCCGGTTTAAGATTTCCTTGGGCAATACGGATATTCAAGCCACCAACTCTTACCATAAAAAACTCATCCAAATTAGAAGCGGTGATCGCCAAGAACTTGACGCGTTCCATTAAAACGGTAGATTCCTCGAGTGCTTCACCGAGCACTCGACGATTGAACTGCAACCAGCTTTGTTCGCGGTTAAATAAATGGTTGTTCGGTAACTTGGAGTTATTCATGACGTGAGATTGGTTGGAGGTAGTAATTCGATAAGTCGAAACAATAAGGAAGTGGAATTTGGGTCGTGGCTTGGTCTCGATAAAATCAGGACAGCTTTGTGGCGTGACTGCGTAGTAAAATTCGTAGACCAAATATTTCTTCAAATAAACTTCCGTTTTGTTTTAAAGTCAGTTGTTCCAGTGAGAGGTCGGTTGCGTCGGATGTAGAGACGACAAGTTGTTTGTTATCTGTTTTGCAATGGATTTGATGTATGGCTTGATTACGGGAGGCGTCTAGAGCAACGGCAACTCGTAAGATAGCGGCTAACTTGGAAACGGCGACTCGATTGTCGCGGTTTAAGGTAGAAAAGCCATCGTGTTTTGGTTGCGGGGACGCTCCTCGATGGTAGCGAGCGATCAGAGCAATGAGCAGTAGATTTGTTTTACCGAGTCCAAATAGTTCGCTGTTGCTGATCAGATACATTGTGTGTTTATGGTAACCTCGAATGTTGATAAACATTCCAATTTCGTGCAAGTAAGCTGCAACGCGAAGGAACGTTCCATAGCGTGGGTCGAGATTATGTTGTGGTTGTAATTGCTCGAAGAGGTCAGATGCCAATGACGCAACGTGTATCGCATGCGTTTCGTCAAAATCAAAATGGCGTCCCAAATCGAGAACAGA